>Ga0307374_10013795_pt1 | contig 11112 bp, 8 predicted proteins | sample OX3MG_FD_202532 | JGI IMG/M metagenome (GOLD analysis project Ga0307374, IMG submission 202532) | Soil microbial communities from Risofladan, Vaasa, Finland - OX-3 | ecosystem: Environmental > Terrestrial > Soil > Coastal area > Acid sulfate soil | place: Finland: Risofladan, Vaasa | collected... | reverse complement strand
GGGGGCACTCGGATGGGCGAAACCGTCACCGGTTTACCTCCCCTCAATCACGTGGGAGAGTCACGCGGGCCCGTCGCCCCTACTGCTCACGCGAGCCCGTCGCCCGACGCACCCGGTGCGGCCATGCCCCGGGGTCGGCGCTGCTGGCGACGGAGCATGTCGCCGGCACCTGACTCGTCCTTGGCCCCCGCCACCAGCGGCGACGTCGACAGCAGGAACACGCCGGCGACCACCACGGCGACCGCCACCATCTCGACGGGCAGGCGCCAGCCGGCCGTCCGGAGCCGGTCGTGGAACAGGTAGATGCCGATGAGCACGCTGACCACCGGGTCGATGATCGTCAGCGACGCCTGGGAGGCGGTGACCGGGCCGGCATGGAACGAACTCTGGATCAGGAAGAGTCCGATCACGCCCGTCGCCACGAGGGCATAGGGGTCCCAGTTGGTGAACACATGGCCCCATCCTTCCGACACCAGCGTCGTGAACTGCTTGGTCAGTGCGGCGGACAGGGCGAACAGCACGGCGCCCGACGCCCCGAACATGGCCGCCCGGAACCACCGGGGACCGGTGAACCCGAGGCCGGCGAACCCCGCGGAGGCCAGGCCGATGACCACGAACACCGCGATCCAGGTGTGCCGGTTCGGAACGGTGGCGCCGCCGCCCGGGGCCGACACCACGAGGAAGGTGGCCAATCCGCCGGCCGCCGCGGCCGAGCCGCCCCACTCCCGCCAGGTGAGGTGGTAACGGAACCACACGCCCAGGATCAGCACGAGGAAGAGCAGCTCGGTCGTGACGATCGGCTGGACGGAGCTGAGCTGGCCGAAGCGCAGCGCCCCGGCCTGGAGCAGGAAGCCGACGGCGATCATCGCCAGTCCGGCGAACCAGGCGGCGTTGGAGATGGCGTGGCGGATCAGCCGCATGCTCATCACCGTGTCGGCCGGGGCGCTCTGCACCCCGATCCGCTGGAAGATGGCGCTCAGTGCGTTGGCCAACGCGGCCAGTGCGGCGAGGACGTAGGCCACGCCCAGTGTCTACCCCACCCGGTGGCGGGGGCCCGCGATGACGACGTCCCCGGGCGATCGGGAGACCGGGAGCCCCGACCCCCGACCGCACCCCCGGTTACGCTGGGCCGGCCCGAGGGAGAGGGCACCGACACGAAGGGGACCGGACATGACCGCCACGCAGCACGCCGAATCGAGCACCGCCGACGGCGGCGTCACACCCGAACAGCTCGAGGCGGAAGCCCGGGCGTTCCTGGACGCCAACGCCGAGCGGCGTCCCGAGGAGACCTTCGTCTGGGGACAGGGGTCCGAGAACGTCAGCCTGTTTCCGGAGCGGACGCCCGAGCAGCAGGCCGCCGACCTGGCCGCTTCGCGTGCCTGGGCACAGCAGGTGTTCGACGCCGGGTTCGGCTGGATCACCGGACCGGTCGAGTACGGCGGCCGGGGACTCTCGGCCGATCACCAGCGGGCCTGGAACCGGGTGGCCGCCGACTACCAGACGCCGTCCCTCTCCATCTACGGCATCGGCCTCGGCATGGTGGCCCCGACGATCCTGGCCCACGCCACCGACGAGGTGAAGGCGGCCTACCTGCGGAAGATGTGGCGGGGCGACATCGTGGCCTGCCAGCTGTTCAGCGAGCCGTCGTCGGGCTCCGACCTCGCCTCCCTCCAGACCCGCGCCGTCCGGGACGGCGACGAATGGGTGCTCAACGGCCAGAAGGTGTGGACGTCGGGCGCCCAGGTGTCCGACATCGGCGAGATCATCTGCCGCACCGATCCCGACCTGCCCAAGCACCGCGGACTCACCGGGTTCGTGGTCGACATGCACGCCCCCGGTGTGGAGGTCCGCCCGCTCCGCCAGATGACCGGCGGGGCATCGTTCAACGAGGTCTTCTTCACCGACGTGCGGGTGCCCGACAGCCACCGGCTGGGCGACGTCAACGGCGGCTGGACGGTGGCGCTCACCACGCTCATGAACGAGCGGGCCGCCATCGGGGGCGGGGGCGGCGGCGTGGGCCTCCCCACCTCCACCCGGCTCATCGAGGTGGCCCGGGCCACGGGCACCAACACCGACCCGCTGGTCCGCCAGCAGCTGGCCGAGATCGTGATCAACGACCGGGTGGCCGGCTACACGAACCGCCGGGCCATGGCCAAGATCGCCCAGGGTCAGCTGCCCGGGCCCGAGATGTCGCTGGCCAAGTTGTCCCTGACCGCCAACATGGTCCGGACCTACGAGGCGCTGTCCTCCATCCTCGGCCCGAAGCTGGTGGTCGACACCGGCGAGTGGGGCACCTACGCGTGGACCCAGTTCCTCCTCGGCGTGCCCGGCATGCGCATCGCGGGCGGCTCCGACGAGGTCATGCGCAACATCATCGGCGAGCGGGTCCTCGGCCTGCCGAAGGAGCCGGCCCCGCAGTAACCGGGTCCCGGGGGCGACCGGCGTGGGTCACGCCGTATCCGGCGCGCCCCGCGCCCCCATCGCCCTCGCGCCCTCGCGCCCCTACGCCCCTACGCCCCTGCGCCCCCCTTCGCCCTACGGCGCCCCGAGCTCGTCGAGCCGACGCCGGAGCAGGCGCTGCTCGGCCGCCTCGTCGGTCAGGTCCAGCGCACGCCGGTAGGACGCGGCCGCCTCGGCGTTCCGCGCGAGCCGCTTCAGCAATTCGGCGCGGGTCGAGTGCAGGTACCGGTAGTCCTCGAGCGGCAGGCCCTCGAGCACGGCCAGTCCGGCCTCGGGACCCGAATCCTCGGCGACGGCCACCGCACGGTTCAGCTCGACCACGGGGGAACCGGTGCGAACGGCGAGGTCGGCATAGAGGCCGGCGATCCGGGACCAGTCGCCGCCGTCGACGGCGTGGGACGCGGCGATCTCCGCCTGCAGCACGTACGGTCCCCGTCCCCCCAGTGCCCGGGCGAGCTCCAGCTCCCGGAGTCCGGCGTCGATGCGGGTGCGGTCCCACAGCGAGCGGTCCTGGTCGGCCAGCACGACGAGCTCGCCGTTGCGGTGGCGCGCCGCCCGGCGGGAGTCGTGGAGCAGCACCATCGACACCAGGCCGTGGACCTCGGGCTCGTCGGGAAGCAGGTCGGCGAGCGCCCGACCCAGCCAGACCGCCTCGTCGGCCAGCTCGTGCCGCCCGGCGAAGCCCTCGTTGAACACGAGGTACACCACGGCGAGCACGGCGTCGAGCCGCTCGGGGAGCAGCTCGGGCGGGGGGACCCGGAACGGGATGGCCGCCGCCCGGATCTTCCGCTTGGCCCGGACCAGGCGCTGGGCCATGGTCGACTCCGGCACGAGGAAGGACCGGGCGATCTCCCGGGTCGTCAGTCCGCACAGCGAACGCAGGGTGAGCGCCACCTGAGCCTCGACGGCGAGCGCCGGGTGGCAGCACGTGAAGATCAGCTCCAGCCGCTCGTCCGGGATGGGTGATGTGTACACGGGGACCTCCGACTCCTCGTCGGCCACGAGCAGGTGGGCCTTGGACGACAGCGTCCGGTCGCGCCGGATCCGGTCGATGGCGCGGTTGCGGGCCGTGGTGACGAGCCAACCGGTCGGGACCGGGCCCTGGGCGGCCGGCCACCGCTCGACGGCGATGGCGAACGCCTCCTGGGCGGACTCCTCGGCGAGGTCGAAGTCGCCGAGGAGTCCGACGAGGACGGCCAGCACCCGGCCCCACTGCTCGCGGAACCGCTCCTCGTCGCCGGACCTCACGGGCGGTCGCCGCCCGTCACGGGATCTCCCCGGTCACCACGCCAGGACCGGCCGGATCTCGACGGCGCCGCCGAGCCGGGCCGCCGGCACCCGCGCCGCCAGGGCGATCGCCGCGTCGAGGTCGTCCGCCTCGAAGACGAAGTACCCGCCGAGCGCCTCCTTCGTCTCGACGAAGGGTCCGTCGGTCGTCAGCGTCCGGCCGTCGCGGACCCGCACGGTCGTCGCCGTCTCGGGGAGCTGGAGCCCGAGGCCGGGGGTGACGCCCGGGGTGGCGTTGACCGCCCCGTAGTCGGCGTACACCTGCTGCTGCTCGTCCTCGCTGAGCGTGGCCCACTCGTCGGGGCGCTGGGGGGTCGGGCTCGTGCCCTGGTGGATCAGCATCACGTACTGCATGGTCAGCCTCCTCATGGTCGCCGGTCTCCGGTCGCCGATCGCGGTGGTCGGTCACAGGTCGCCGGTCTCCGGTCGCCGATCGCGGTGGTCGGTCACCGGGGTGACGAGCGGGACCGCCCCGGATCGACACCTTCTTCCGGGAATTGTCGCCCGGATCGGTGCCGTCCGCCCGTGCGGACGGTCAGGCGGGCCCCGGCATCCGCCAGGTGAGGCGGTGGTGGGGCGTCGGACCGAGGCGGGCCAGGGCCTCGAGGTGCGCCGCCGTCCCGTACCCCTTGTTCGCATGCCAGCCGTAGTCCGGATAGTCCGCGGAAAGCCCGGTCATGACCGCGTCCCGGGCGACCTTGGCCAGGATGCTGGCCGCGGCCACCGACGCACAGGTCCGGTCGGCCCGCACCTTCGTGACCACGCGCACCGGCTCCGGGAGGATGTCGCCGTCGGAGCCGCCCGCCGCCGTTCCGGTCAGCCAGTCGTGGACGCCGTCGAGCAGGACGAGGTCCGGCGCGACGTCCAGCTGGGCCAGCGCACGGAGGCCGGCGAGCCGGAGCGCGCCCGTCACCCCGACGGCATCGACCTCGGCGGGGCCGGCCGCACCGACCGCACCCGCGGCCCACGCCCGGATCCGCGGCACGAGCGCCTCCCTCGCAGCCGGGACGACCAACTTGGAGTCCCGGACGCCGACGGGAGCCGGTGGCGTGGCGGCGTCGACCACGACCACGCCCACGAGGACCGGGCCGGCCGGTGACCCGCGCCCGACCTCGTCCATCCCGGCCAGCCGGGTGGCACCGTCACGGAGCAGACGGCGTTCGAGCCGGAGCGTGGGCGCTGCGCGTCGGTTCCGGAGGCGGGCGGGGACGGCACGATCGGCGGGGACGGCACGATCGGCGGGGACGGCACGATCGGCGGGGACGGCACGGGCCATGCGCGGAACCTACCGCCGGCCGCACCGGTGGTGCGGGATCACCCGAGCCGGCTGCGGACGACCTTGCCGAGCGCGTTGCGGGGCAGCGCGTCGACCACCCGCACCCGCCGGGGCTGCTTGTAGGCCGCGAGCCGTCCGCTGCAGAAGGTGCGGAGCTGCTCCAGTGTGGGTGGGGTCCCGTCGGGCACGACCCATGCCGTCACCTCCTCCCCCCACTCGTCCGAGGGAGTGCCGGTCACGGCTACCTCGCCCACCCCCGGGCAGCGGGTCAGCACGTCCTCCACTTCGCTCGGGTAGACGTTGAACCCGCCGGAGATGATCAGCTCCTTGGACCGCCCCCGGATCACCAGGTAGCCGTCGACGTCCTCCCCGAGGTCGCCGGTGGCGAACCAGGGACCGCCCCCGTCGCCGAGGTCGCGGAATGCCTCGGCGTTGGCCGCCGGCCGTTCGAAGTAGCCGTCGAACACGTTCGGACCCCGCAGCAGGATCTGGCCGGCGTCGTCGAGGGCCACCTCCACCCCCGGCAGCGGGAACCCGACGGTCCCGGCGCGCCGCTCCCCCGCGTAGGGATTGGACGTGTTCATCAGCGTCTCGGTCATGCCGTACCGCTCGAGCACCGCCGTCCCGATGGCGGCCGTGGCCGCGGCGTGGAGCTCGGTGGACAGGGGGGCGGACCCGGAGACGCACAGGCGCAGGCCGGCGAGGTCGGCGGCACGGCCCGACGCCACCAGGCGGTGGTACATCGTCGGGACGCCGAAGAAGAGGGTCGCCCGCTCGGCCCGGGCGGCCGTGGCCACCGCATCGGGGTCGAACCCGGGCAGCAGGACGGCCGATCCTCCGGCCGTCATGGTGCCGTAGGCGCCGACGGCCAGACCGTGGGCGTGGAAGATCGGCAGGCAGTGCACCAGCCGGTCCTCGGGGGACATCCGCCACGCGCGGGTGACCGCTCCGGTGGCAGCCAGCAGGTTCCGGTGACGGAGGACGGCGCCCTTCGGGGCACCGGTGGTGCCCGACGTGAAGCAGATGAGCGCGGGGTCGTCGGGACCGGCAGCGTCGAGCGGACCGGCGTCCCCGTCAGGCAGGTCGAGCCCGGCACCCGCCACCAGGGCGTCCGGCGCGACGACGACCCGGGCGTCCGGCGCCGCCGATCGCACCCAGGCGGCCTGCTCCGGGCGGTCGACGATGGCACCCGCGGCGCGCACGTCGCGCACGATGTGGGCGAACTCGGGCTCGCTGTAGGCCGTGTTCGCGGGCACGACGACCAGACCGGCGCGCAGCGCTCCGACATGCGACACCAGAGCGGCGACCGACGTCGGCGCCGACCACACCACACGGTCGCCCGGCAGGAGACCGGCGGCCTGCAGGCGCCCGGCCGCCCGGCGGGTGGCCCCGTCGAACTCCCCCGCCGACCACCAGCGCCCGCCCTCCTGCCAGAGGGGCGCGCCGGGGCTGGCCGCCCAGCGGTCCGCCCACGACCGGACCAGGGTGCCGGCTGCGGTGAGGCCGGGTGCATCCGGGGCATCGTCGAGGACCAGCGGGTCGTCGGGCTCGAGGTGGTCACGCCAGGGACGCAGGGCGGGCTCCTCCCGGGACGGGGTGCGGTGACGGGGACGGGTGGACGGGGTGCGGGGACGGGGTGCGGGGACGGGGTGCGGGGACGGGGTGCGGGAACGGGTCGGTGACGGGCGGGCGGGAACGGGTCGGTGACGGGCGGGCGGGAACGGGTCGGTGACGGGCGGGCGGGCGGGGACGGGAACGGGTCGGTGACGGGCGGGCGGGCGGGGACGGGGCTTGCGCCCGCGTCCTAGTCTTAGCCCATCGTCATCGGAGCAGACCGAGGAGGCGTCATGGGATTCATGGACAAGGTCAAGGCCCAGGCCGAGATCGGACTGGCGAAAGCCAGCGAGGCCACCAAGGCCGGACAGGAGAAGCTGGACCAGGCGACGGCCAAGCACAAGGCGGACGGCCTCCTCCACGACCTCGGTGCCGTGCTCTACGCCGAGTCGGTCGGCCGGGGCACCGAACAGACGACAGCGGACGCCGAGCGGCTCGTCGGCGAGCTCCAGGCCTACGAGGCCGAGTACGGGAACCTCCAGCCGTGAACGACCCGTCGCCGATCGACGGTGACGGGTCGGGAGACGGGTCCGGCGGCGCACGGCGCACGGTCGCGGTCGTCCCCCACACCCACTGGGACCGGGAGTGGTACGACCCGTTCCAGACCTACCGACTCAAACTGGTCCGCCTCGTCGACGACCTGCTCGACCTCATGGAGTCCGACAGTTCGTACCGGCACTTCCTGCTCGACGGCCAGCTGGCCGTCGTCGACGACTACCTCGAGATCCGTCCCGAGAACGAGCCGCGGCTGCGGGCCCTGGCCTCGGCCGGACGGCTGACGGTGGGCCCGTGGTACGTCCTCATGGACGAGTTCCTGGTGTCCGGCGAGACGATCGTGCGGAACCTGCAGAAGGGCATCCTCCGCGGCAGCGCCTTCGGGGGCGTCATGGAGGTCGGTTACCTGCCCGACATGTTCGGGCATGTCGCCCAGATGCCCCAGCTCCTCGCCGAGGCCGGGCTCGAGCACGCCGTCGTGTGGCGCGGCGTGCCGTCCGCCGTCGGCGGAACCGCGTTCGTGTGGACCGCACCGGACGGATCCCGCGTGCGGGCCGAGTACCTGGTCGCCGGCTACGGCAACGGCGCCGCCCTACCGGAGGACGCCAAGCAGCTCGTGCGCCGTCTCGGGGCCATGGAGGCCGAGTTAACGTCGTTCCTGCGTCCCGGGGAGCCGATGCTCCTGATGAACGGGTCGGACCATCTCCGTCCCCAGCCCTGGCTCGGTCGGGTAGTGGGCGAGGCCAACGCGCTCCAGGACGAGTTCGACCTGGCCATCACCTCGCTGGCGGACTACCTCGCCGCGACCTCGACCGAGGGGCTGGTCGAGTGGCAGGGCGAGCTGCGGTCCGGGTTCCGATCGAACGTGCTGATGGGCGTGGCCTCCAACCGCGTCGACGTCAAGCAGGCGGCCGCCCGGGCCGAGCGGTCGCTCGAGCAGCTGGCCGAGCCGCTGTCGGCCCTCTTCGTGCCGGCCGAGCGCTGGCCGGGGGCCTTCCTCGACCTGGCGTGGACGCTCGTCGTCCGCAACTCGGCACACGACTCGATCTGCGCGTGCTCGGCCGACGACGTGGTGGACGCCGTGCTGCACCGCTACGCCGAGGCCCGCCACGTGGGCGAGGGCCTGACCGAGCAGGCACTCGCCGCTGTCGGCCGCTCCATGGAACTGCCGGGGCCGGTGGTCGTCAACCCTTCGGCCCGCGCCCGTGGCGGCCTGGTCGAGGTGACCGTGCCGGCGGTCGGCGAACCCGGACCCCATGTCCAGGTCCTGTCCGAACGCAGTGGCAGACCCGGGACCGTCACGCTCGACGGCGAGACGGTCCGCAACATGCTCGGACTGCTGCAGGGCTCCCGCATCGACGACCAGAGCTACGTGACCGACGTGAGCCTCGCCGAGGACGACACCGGGCTCGACGTGACCCTGGTGATCGGACCCGAGCCCCGCGACGGTGTCCCGGTCGAGGAGGTCAAGCGGGAGCTGTACACCCGGCTCTCGGCGGCACCCGACACCGAGGTGCGGCTGATCATCGACCAGCCGCCGGTGCGACGGCTCCTGGCCCACCAGGCGCCGGTTCCCGGGTTCGGGTGGTCCCGGTTCGCTCCGGCCCCGGTCGCCCACCCGGTCCGGATCGAGGGCGAACCGGGGTCGGGGCTCGTGCTCACCAACGGTCTCCTGCACGTCGAGGTCGACCCGGCGACGGGCACCTTCTCGCTGGACGGGGTGCCCGGCTACGGGCGCCTCGTGGACGGGGGCGACCATGGCGACACCTACAACTACTCGCCGCCGAGGCACGACACGCTGGTCGACACCCCGACGACGGTCACCGTCACGGCAGGCGACGCCGGTCCGGTGCGCGCCACCGTGGACGTCGTGGCCGCCTACCAGTGGCCCGAGGGCATCGACGCGGCCACCCAGGCCCGCAGCGGTTCGCGGGACGTCACCGTCACCACCACGCTCGAGCTGCGCGCCGAGGAGCCGATGGTCCGTGTGCGCACCCGCTTCACCAACCCTTCGCGCGACCACCGGCTGCGGGTCCACCTGCCGTTGCCCGCCCCGGCCACCACGTCGCGCTCCGAGTGCGCGTTCGCCGTCGTCGAGCGGGGCCTGACCGCAGAGGGACGCGACGAGGAGTTCGGGCTCCCCACCTTCCCGTCGCGCCGGTTCGTGGTCGCCGGAGGGCTCACCGTCGTCCACGAGGGGCTCCTGGAGTACGAGCTCGTCGACCTGGTCGAGTCCGCGTCCGCCGACGGATCCGGTCCGGCGGCCTCGACCCTGGCGCTGACGCTGCTCCGGGCCACCGGGATGCTGTCCCGGATGGGGATGTCGCTCCGCCCCCTGCCGGCCGGACCGATGGACGTGCTCGACGGGCCACAGATGCTCGGGCCGGTGGACGTCCGTTACTCCCTCTGCGTATCCGACGTCGATCCCTTCGACCTCGTCGACGACGCCCTGGTCCCGCTGCAGGTGGCCGGGTCGTTCGGCGGCGGCCACCGGCCGGAGCAGGGATCCGAGCTGTCGGTCGAGGGCGCCCGGGTGTCGTCGGTGCGACGACAGGACGGCGCGCTCGAGGTGCGCGTGTTCAATCCGACCGACGCCGCCACGACCGTCCGTCTGGCGGGCCGGACCGGCTGGCTCGTGGACCTACGTGGGCGCCCGGTCGCCCCGTTCGAGGGTGCCTTCGCCCTCCGCCCCCACGGCATCGCCACCGCCCGGCTCGACGGCTGACGCGCCGGGTGCGGCCGAGGCGCCGGACGCGCCGGACGCGGCCGGTGCAGCGGGTGCGGCCGGTGCAGCGGGTGCGGCCGGTGCGGCGGGCCGGGCGGACACTGCCCCGCTCCCCGGTCGCACCGTCTCGCCGCGCTCGCGCAGCTCGTCGAGTTCGCGGAGCACCTCACCCAGGCGCTCCCATCGCATGGTCCGCCGACTGTCGGCCCCGGGCTCCGTGCCCGCCCGCAGCAGCTTCCACATCTGCACCCTGCCCAGATCCTTCAAGTTGCGGGTCCGGAGCGGCCGGGTGTCGATGTCGTTCGCACCCTCGGCGGCCAGGGTGTCACGGAACTCGTCGGAGACGAGCACCGTACCCGGATGGGCCACGTTGACCAGCCGGCTGGCCAGATTGACCACCGGCCCGTAGTAGTCGCCGTCCTTGAGCAGCACCGGACCGACGGCCAGCGCCACACGGACATCGGACAGCAGCTCGTCGCCCGCGTAGGCCTCCGCAAGGCTGAGCCCGATCTGCGCCGCGCCGGTGGCGGTCGGTACGACGAACATCACCTCGTCGCCGATCATCTTGACCACGCGTCCACCCAGCGCGACGACGGTGTCGTGCGCCAGCTCCTCGAAGCGGGCCACCACCGCCGCCAGCTCCTCGTCTCCGAGGTGCTGGCTCAGCATGGTGAATCCCACCATGTCGGCGAAGCCGACGGCCATGACCGGCCGGACGCCCTCGTCGGGACCACGGGAGCGGTGGAGCATCGCCCGCCGGGTGGCCGCCTGCAGGTGACGGCGCCAGACGTACTCGAGCAGCCGCCCCATGGCCGGGATCGACGCGTCGGCCTGCCGGGCGAACTCGTCGGCGTCCAGGATGCTGTCACCGGTGCCCATCAGGATCGGTGTCGAGCCCGGAGCGGCCTCGGCCTCGGCGATGCGGGCCATCGACGACCCGATGACCCGGGCCATCTGGACCGCCGTGTCGAGGTCCACGAGCCCCATCGCCACCATCGACTGGAAGGTGCGGACGGCCTCGATGTCGACATCGGTGAAGGCCGGCTCGTCGTCGTCGACGTCGAGGAATCCGAGCGCACGCCAGAACCTCTTGGCCACCTCGTCGGGGATGTCGGTCCGCTCCGCCACCTCGGCCCGGGTCATCCGGTTTCCCGCGGGGACGAGCAGGCGATCGACCACCAGGAGGTCGAGTACGTCGTCCTCTGCGGCCCGGTCGATCTCGTCGTCCGCGCAGCCGAGGTCGTGGAGCAGCGTG
>Ga0307374_10013794_pt1 | contig 11115 bp, 7 predicted proteins | sample OX3MG_FD_202532 | JGI IMG/M metagenome (GOLD analysis project Ga0307374, IMG submission 202532) | Soil microbial communities from Risofladan, Vaasa, Finland - OX-3 | ecosystem: Environmental > Terrestrial > Soil > Coastal area > Acid sulfate soil | place: Finland: Risofladan, Vaasa | collected... | reverse complement strand
CGACGGGGTCAAGCTGCGCAGCGTCACCGACCGCACTTTCGCCCTCCACGAGGGGGGCAAGATCACGGTGCGGTCCAAGGCCGCCCTGACCAGCCGGGACGACCTGTCCATGGCCTATACCCCGGGGGTGGCCCGGGTGTGCCTGGCCATCCACCAGGACCCCGGCCTGGCCCACCGCCTCACCATAAAGTCCAACTCGGTGGCGGTGGTGACCGACGGCACCGCGGTGCTCGGACTGGGTGATATCGGCCCACTGGCCGCCCTGCCGGTTATGGAAGGAAAGGCCCAGCTGTTCCGGGAGTTTGCCGGCATCGACGCCTTCCCGGTCTGCCTGGACGTCTCCTCGGCTGACGAACTGGTGGAGACCGTCGAGCGCCTGGCCCCCGTGTTCGGAGGGGTGAATCTGGAGGATGTGGCCGCCCCCCGCTGCTTCGAGGTGGAGGAGCGGCTCAAGGCCAGCCTGGACATCCCCGTCTTCCATGATGACCAGCACGGCACGGCCGTGGTGGTGCTGGCCGCCCTCTGGAATGCCCTCAAGGTGGTCGACCGCAAGATCGGTGACCTGTCCGTGGTCATAGCCGGGGCCGGAGCCGCCGGGGTGGCCATCGCCAAGATCCTCCTGGAGGCCGGGGTCGGCCCGGTGGTGGCGGTGGATCGTACGGGTGCCATCCACCAGGGTCGGGGCCCCCTCGACGTGTCCAAGCAGTGGCTGGCCGAACACACCAATACCGAAGGTCGTTCGGGCAGCCTGAAGGAGATGCTGCGCGGGGCCGATGTCTTCGTAGGGGTCAGCGGGCCGGGCCTGGTCGGTGCCGAGGACATCCGGTCGATGGCCTCCGATCCCATCATCTTCGCCCTGGCCAACCCCGACCCTGAGATCCGACCCGAGGCGGCCGAGGGCATCGCCTCGGTCATAGCCACCGGGCGCAGCGATTACCCGAACCAGATCAACAACGTTCTGTGCTTCCCGGGGATCTTCCGCGGCGCCCTGGACGCCTCGGCCACCGACATCACCGAGTCCATGAAGCTGGCCGCCGCCGAAGCCATAGCCGGGGTGGTCGAGGAGGATCAGCTCTCGTCCAGCTACATAGTTCCGAGCGTCTTCGATAAGCGGGTGGGCCCGGCCGTGGCCGAGGCGGTGGCCAGGGCGGCCCGAGTCGCCGGTGTGGTGCGGGCCGTCTGATCAGCCCCGACCCGCCGGCCTGGCGCATCCTGATGGTCTGCACGGCCAATATGTGCCGGTCCCCTCTGGCCGAGGCCCTGCTACGCCGCCACCTGGAGGAACGGGGCCAGGGCGCCGCCGTGTCCTCGGCCGGCCTGCTGGAGGACGGCCACCCGGCTGCCGCCGAGGTTGCCTCTCTGCTTTCGGACCGGCGCATCGACGTGTCCGGCCACCGCAGCCGCCGCCTCAGCCGCCCGCTGATCGACGGTTCCGAGCTGGTCCTGGCCATGGCCCGGGAGCACCTGCGGGAGGCGGTTCTCCTCGCCCCGGCGGCCTTCGGGCGCATCTTCACCCTGAAAGAGATCGTCCGTCGGGGGGAGGCGGTGGGCGCCCTGGACCCGGGCGCCGACCGGGAGGAGTGGCTGAGCCGGTTGGGCGCCGGACGCCAGCGCCGGGAGCTGATGGGCAACTCGCCCGAAGACGATGTGGAGGACCCCATCGGGGGTCCGATGTCGGCCTTCCGCTCCACTTTGGAGGAGCTCGATGACCTGACCGGGCGGCTGGCGGCTCTCCTCGCTCCTCAGCCCGCCCCTTAGGAGGGCCGCCGGGTATATGGGCGGTGAACAGGGTTCCAACACTGGTCGACAATGTCCTTCGGCGGAGTTGGAGGGGAGGAGGGGTGCCGGCGGGGAGGGGTAACTTCTCCGTCTTGAGCGATCAGACCGAATACCGCCAGCACCGTTTCCAGGCCCCGCCCGGAGCGACCGAGATTCTGCTGGTCCGCCATGGTGAATCGGCCCCGCACCGGGAGGGCGAGGACTTCCCCCTGGTGGGTGGGCAGGGCGACCCGCCGCTGGCCCCCGAGGGGCGGGAGGAGGCCGAACGGGTCGGCGCCCGGCTGGCCCTGGAGCGGATCGACGCCATCTACGTGACCACCCTGCGCCGCACGGCCGAGACGGCCGTCCCCCTGGCCCGCCTGACCGGCCTGGTGCCCAGGGTGGAGCCCGACCTGCGGGAGGTCCATCTGGGCGACTGGGAGGGCGGCATCTACCGCAAGCGGGTGGTGGAGGGCCATCCCGACGCCATGCGCATGATGCGCGAGGAGCGCTGGGACGCCGTCCCGGGCGGGGAGAAGGCCGAGGACTTCGAGGCCCGGGTCCGCGCCGGGATCGAGCGGGTGGCCGCCGCCCATCCCGATCAGCGGGTGGCCGTGTTCACCCACGGCGGGGTGGTGGGCGAGATCATCCGCCAGGTGGCCAGGAGCCGGGCCTTCGCTTTCATCGGGTCCGATAACGGCTCCATCTCCCAGATCGTGGTGATGAAGGACCGCTGGATCATCCGGCGCTTCAACGACACTGCCCACCTTTCCCCGACCTTCTCGCTGGTGCCCGAGCCCCTGACCTAGAGCCCGGCTTGGCGGCGGCCCGGCCCCCGCCGCGACCGGCTGGGCGACCTCAGCCGAGGACGGCGCGCAGGTCGGCCCCCAGGGCCAGGACGGCGTCGCGCAGCCGACCTACCTCCGGTCCGGCACCCAGCAGGGAACGGGAAGCGGCGGGCAGCACCCGTTCCGGGCAGGACGCAAAGCACTGGCCGACGTCGGCCGGCGTCGTGCCCTGGGCTCCCAGGCCGGGAACCAGGAACAGCCCGTTCATCCCGGCCAGGTCGATGTCGGCCGGATAGTCGTGAGAGGCGGCAAAGACAGCCCCGAACGGACCAACCTCGCCCGCCCCGTCGTGGCCGGCATCCCGGTTGAGCCGACCCAGGGCCGTCACCAGCCCGGCCTCGACGCTGCGCCCATCGCTCCCCATGGCTGTCTGGATGGCCCGGCCCTCCGGATTGGAGGAGCGGGTGACGATGAACAGCCCCGATCCGGCCGCCCCGGCCCGGTCGAAGAATGGCCCCATGGCCTCGAGACCGAGGTAGGCCGTCAGGGTCATGGCATCCACCGGGATGGGGGCGTCCGCGCCCAGGTAGGCGTCGGCGTACGCCTGGTTGGTGGAACCGACATCACCGCGCTTGGCGTCGAGCAGGACCAGCACACCGGCCTGGCGCAGATCGGCCACCAGGCGGGTCAGGGCCCGGATGCCGGCCCAGCCGTGGCGCTCATAGAACGCCGACTGGGGCTTGGTGACGGCCACCGTGCCCACCGCCGCGGCCACGCTGATGTCCACGAATGCCTCCAGGCCCTCGGCGTCATCGCTGAGGCTCCAGGACCGGAGCAGCTCACCGGATGGATCCAGGCCGAGGACCAGCGGCCCGTGGGTGGCGCGGGCCGCCCTGAACCGTTGGGGGAAGCCGGAGGCGGGGCTCGGGCCCGGGGCCCCGGTGGCGGAAGCGGCGGCGGTGGTCATCGGGTCCGAGATTAGGCCCCGGTCGCTTAGCTTCCGGGGGTGGGACTGCACCCGGCCGTCATCGCCTCGGTCTTCGGCCTGGTGTTCCTGGGGGAGCTGCCGGACAAGACCATGTTCGCCTCGCTGGTGCTCTCGGCCCGGGGCCGCCCCGGCTCGGTCTGGGTCGGGGCCGCCCTGGCTTTCCTGGTTCACGTCGTCATAGCCGTCTCGGTGGGGGTGGCGGTGTTCCACCTCCTCCCGGCCAGGGGAGTGGACGCTCTGACCTCTCTGCTCTTCTTCGGTGCCGCCTTCTACGCCTGGCGGGCCCGAGAGGACGAGGAGGAGGAGATGGCCGTGGTCGAGGCCATCTCCCGGGGCCGCACCGTGCTTACCGCCGCCACCGTCATCTTCGTGGCCGAGTGGGGGGATCTGACCCAGGTGATAACGGCCAATCTGGCGCTGCGCTACCACTCACCCCTCAACGTCGGCCTCGGCGCCCTCGGTGCCATGTGGGCGGTGGCGGCCCTGGCCGTCATCCTCGGCCCCCGACTACTCGGTCTGCTGTCGCCCCGACAGGCTCGGGTGGTGGGAGCGGCGGTGCTCTTGGCCCTGGCCCTGGCCACGGGAGTGGAGGCGGTGGTAAAATAAGAACAAGAGAGGGTTCCGGGTCCGTAAAAGAGCCTGGAAATCCTGAGTTTTTCTGGCTTGCCAAGTCCTCTGATTTGGCGTTCACTCTGACCTTCGGAGGGCGGAGGTAGCCGGTGGATGTCAAGGCCGAGTTGGAACGCGAACAGGCCGTGTTGGACCTGGCCGCCGCCCGCCTCATCGTCATCCGGGCCGAGGCCGAAGCGGTGGCGGCCGAGGTGCGGGCCGTGGGCGCCGGAGGGACCCGGCAGGGCCGCCTGGAGCGCGACATCCGCGTCACCAACGCCGCCCGGCGTCTGAGTCGACTCAACGTTGGCAACCAGCCGCTCGTCATCGGCCGCATCGATCGGGAGGACGGCCAGACCTGGCGAGTCGGCCGACTGTCCATCGATGACGCCGACCGGGAGCCGCTGGTGGTGGACTGGCGCGCCGCCGCCGCCCAGCCGTTCTACCGGGCGACCCCGCTGGACAACTGCGGAGTGGTGAGGCGCCGCCACTACGAGTACCTCAAGGATCATGTCTTCCGGGGAGAACGGGTGGGCCGCCGGCTCAGCGGTATGCAGGATGAGCTGCTCGGCGCCGAGGGCTACGACGGATCCGACCTGGTGCTGGTGGGGGAGGGGGCGTTGCTGGCCGCGCTGGGGCGGCGGCGCTCCGGGCGGATGGCCGACATAGTCGCCACCATTCAGCGCGAGCAGGACGAGGTCATCCGTGCCCCCCTGGGAGGGGTGCTGGTGGTGCAGGGCGGCCCGGGGACGGGCAAGACGGCGGTGGCCCTGCACCGGGCCGCCTACCTCCTCTACGCCCATCCCGTTCCTCTCGACACCACCGGGTTGTTGCTGGTGGGCCCCAATCCGCTCTTCCTCCGCTATGTGGAACACGTACTGCCGTCGCTGGGCGAGCACACCGTGACTTTGTCCACCCCGGCCGGGCTGGTGGACGGGCTCCAGGCGACCCGGGCAGATTCCTCGGGGGCGGCCCGGGTCAAAGGCGACCTGCGCATGGTGGAAGTCATCGCCCGGGCCCGGGCCCTCCTGTGCCGCCCGCTGCGGGAGGACCTGGTGGTGAACAACGCCTCCATCCGACTGGTGCTGACGGTGGAGGCCAGCCGGGCGATAGTGACTTCAGCCCGGCGCCGAGCCGGTTCCCATGCGCAGCGGCGCCGCCTGGTCGAAAAGCTGGTGCTCGACGCCCTGGTGGCCGAGCAGTCGGCCGCCCGCCGGCGCCTTCACCTGGCGGGGCGCCTCAGCGCCGAGGCGGCGGCCGGCGATCCGGTGGAGACCGGGCGGTTGCGCCGCGAGCTGCTGGGCCGACCCGAGGTGCGGGCCGCCCTGGGGCGGATGTGGCCGGCGCTGGACGGCGCCGACGTGGTGAGGGCGATGTGGTCGAGCCCGGCCCTCCTGACCCGGGCCGCCCGGGATCTGCTCGAGGACGATGAGTTGGCCATCCTCGGTGCCGGTGCCGGTGCCGGTGCCGGTGCGGACGGCTGGACGCCGGCCGACGTGGCTCTGGTGGACGAGGCCCGGGCCCTGATCGGCCCGCCCGTCGCTCCGGAGTCGGCGCCGGGGCCAGGTCGGGCCGGGCCGTCCGGGCCCGAAGCCGAAGCCCAGGCCGAGCTGATCGAGCGGGTCATGTCCGACTCGGCCCCCGAGTGCCCCAAATGCGGAGCCGAGCTGTCCTGGTCCCCGGCGTCCCGGCGCTGGACCTGTGGCACCGGCGGATGCGACGGCTCCTGGCGACCCGAACAGGTGCTCAGCCCTGAACAGCAGCAGCTCTTCGAGTCGGTATTGGCTCACATGACCGGAGGGATCGGCCGGGGCGAGGAAGCTGCGGCTCTGGGCGTGGGGGCCGACCGCATCTTCGGCCACGTCCTGGTGGATGAGGCCCAGGAGCTGTCACCTATGCAATGGCGGATGCTGGCCCGGCGTTGCCCGTCACGATCGCTGACCGTGACCGGGGATCTGGCTCAGGCCAGCGGCGCCTGGGCGGCAGCCGCCTGGGCGGACGCCCTGGCCCCCGCCCTCGAGGGGTCCACGGTGCCTTGGTCGATCTCTGAACTGACCGTCAACTACCGCACCCCCCAGGAAGTCATGGACCTGGCCGCCGGCTTGCTCGAAGCAGCTGGTGGTGGCTCGCCCCCGCAGTCGGTCAGGCGCGCCGGAGTCGAGCCGGTCCTCATCCCGGTGCCTGCCGGTCCCTTCACCGGGGAGGTCTCCACCGCCGGCCCGAGCGCGTTCGCTCTAGACACGGCGGTGGCCGCCGCCCGCCACCTGGCCGGCGCCCTGGCCGGGGGCCGGATCGGGATCATCGTCCCGAGTCCCCTGGTCGGGCCGATCCGGTCCCGGCTGGCCGGCGCGGCCGGCGCGGCTGACTACATCGACCTGGAGGCGCCGATCGTGGTCCTCGACGTGGTGACATCCAAGGGCCTGGAGTTCGACGGGGTGGTGGTGGTCGATCCAGGCGCCCTGATGGCCGAACAGCCCCGGGGCATGGCCGCCCTCTACGTAGCCGCCACGCGTACCACCCGGGCGCTCTGTTTCATCGGCGGTCAGGACCTTCCGGTCCTGGCCGGCGTCACCAGGGCGGAGGATGCGTCCGCCTACGTCCCCGAGGCCCTAGAGGACGTGGGGTCGGCGGCTAGAGCGGAGGGGACTCAGACCAGGGGAGGCGGGAGATAGAGGGCTGAGCGGTACCTGCCGCCGGTCGCTTCCAGTATCCAGGCCGACGCCTTCTTCCAGTCCGGGTGGGGCCCGAGCTCGACGTCCTCGGTGACGGACAGGTGCTGGAGGATGGAAGGGATGTTGTCCCCGTGGGTGGAGACCACCGTGTCCGTCCCGACCAGGGACATCACCAGAGCGATGGAGTCGGCCGCCCGGTCCTCCCAGAGGGCGTCGTCGATGACTACCGGAAGACCCCGGGCTTCGGCCAGGGGCTCGACCGTCTGAACGCAGCGCCGGGCCGGACTGGAGATGATGGCTGTCACCTCGAACTGGTCCAGCCCGGCCACCACCGCCTCGGCCTGGCGCTGGCCCTTGGGATCGAGCGGCCTCCTCCGGTCATCGCCCTGCCATTGACCTCTGTCCCCGGCGCTGGCGTGCCGGAGGAGGATGACGGTCATGGTCGTTTCACGACGGTGGTCATGGTCGTTTCACGACGGTGGTCATGGTCGTTTCACGACGGTGGTCATGGTCGTTTCACGACGGTGGTCATGGTCGTTTCACGACGGTGGTCATGGTCTGCTCACGGAGAGATCGTCATCGAGGGCACCCAGGGCCCGGAGGACGATCAGCCGGCTTGGACCAGGGGGACGACGGAGGTGATGAAGCTGTCCAACACGTGGGCCTCCCGGGGGTAGCTGAGGCAGGCCTGGGCGGCAGCCGGACCGACCCAGCGGACAGCATCGACCTCATCGTTGGCCTCGAAGGCGCCCCCGATCGGCTTCATGGCCCAGTACCGGACCGCCTTGGGACGGCCGCGCCGGTCCACGTAGCTGGTGGAGGAGAGCTCCACCCCGAGGCGGCAACGCAGCCCGGTCTCCTCCGCCACCTCCCGTAGGGCGGTGTCCTCTTCGGTTCCGTCGGAGGCGTCCACCTTGCCCTTGGGCAGCGACCAGTCGTCATACCGGGGCCGGTGGACGAGGAGGATCTCGATGGCGCCATCGGCTGATCGGCGCCACACCACGCCCCCGGCTGCCCTTACGAACTTGGGGCCAGCCACTACACCCTCCCCTTGCGGAATGTCTTCTTCCATGCCCGGCTCCAGTCTTGGCGGGCCGCTTCGGCTCGAGAGGCCTCCATGCCGATCAGCTGTCCGGCTACCAGGGCCCGGCCCTGGCCACCCGGTGGCGACGGATGCATCCTGCACCTCGCCCAGGATGTCCTGCACCTCGGCTACCGCCCTGCTCAACCTCGACGCCCTCTTACCCAGGAGCGGGGTGACCATATCCGCAGCGTAACGGCACCGTTTGGCCTTCCTGCGGATGCTGTGCAGCGCCTCGTCGGCGGGTTGATCGGGCAGGCCGGCCACCGCCTCGGCCAGGGTGGCCCAGCGGTCCGATACCAGGTTGCGGGCGGTATCGGCGGCTTCCTTGTCCGGGACGCGGAGGGGCGGGTTTTCCCAGAGGGCAAAGAGGCTGTCCATGACCTGGCCGTGCTCGGCGCTCCCCAGCCGGCGGATCAGGCGCTGGTGAGCGGCCATGCGTTCCCGGTGGAGAAGGCCCATCAGGTCCTCCAGGTCGTCCCGGTCGGCTGGGTCGAGCCGGGAGCCCAGGGCGCGGAGGCGGAGCTCGAGCACGTCGGCGTCGCGCACCTCGCCCAGGGCGGCCCCCAGGACCTGAAGGCGCTCCACCACCGCCTTCACAGGTTCCGGGTCGAGGACGGCTTCGAGGCTGCGCAGGTCGGCCCGCAGTCTCCGAGTCGCAACCCGGCACTGGTGGACATCCTCGATGTCCCCGCCCAGGCGGACTCCGACCTCGTGGCGCAGCAAACGGTGCAGGCCGGTCTCCACCGTGGCCGAGACCAAATCGGACAACGGGGCCGAGTCGGAGATCGGGGGCGACCCGAGCAGGGGAGGTGGAACCACCCCGAGGGCCCGCATCAACTTGGGGGTGCCGTCGTTACGCCTGGCCCCCGAAGCCGATAGCAAGGAGTACAGCGCTCGGGTCCAGCCCGACTCAGCTGCCCCGTCAGCTCGGTCGTGTCCGTCATCCACCCCAGTCGAGGCGCCGGCGCCTGGGGGGGCGGTGAGGAGTTCGACCTCGATCTCCCGGAAGGCGCCCCGGCGGGCCGGATCGGTCATGGTTACGAACTCAACGGTGTCGTCGTCCATCTCGGCCAGCTGGTGGCCGTCAGGGTCGAGGATGAGATGGGCCCGGCGCACGGTGGTGAGTTCGGCCACCACCGCCAGAGGGCGACCCCGGCGCAGACCGCTGGTGAGCCCCAACGCCCGGCGCGGCACCCGGCCCGGGCCCGCTTCGAACTCGATCTCGTACCGGTCGGTGGTGGCGGCCTCGTCGGCGGGGTCTTCTGGTTCCTTCGATCTGGGCGAGCCAGGTGGTTCCAGCTTGACCGTCCATTCGCCTGACCCCCCTGCCGCGGCCCGATAGCGCAGGGTCGCCCCCCATCGGGCCAGGTCCAGGCCGCTGGTGTCGTAATAGCTGGCCACCAGGGTCTTCTCCGGCTTGGTCACCATGGACAGGCCGGGCACGGTGGTCACGTCGGGGAGATGGAAGTCCCGGCTGACGTTGAGTTTGAGCTCCCTCTCGATGGGAGCCGTCACCAGCCGGGCCGTTGGCGGTCTCGGTGGCTCCAGCCCACCGGGCCGGGCGGTTCGTTCACGACGCCGCCCGGTTGGCAGCTTGGCGGGTCGGTGCAGGCCCGTGCAGTCGTACCGGGTCGGGTCGGCCCGGGTGGCTGCGCCGCCAGGCGTCCACGGCCAGGACGTCCTGGGCCGACACCCGCTCGGGTCCTCCCCGGTAGGTCCAGGACCCGTCGGGGCCGAGGTGCCAGGCGATGGTCCGCTCGGACAACTCGACCTCGATGATCCTCCGGAGGCGGGCCTGTTCGGCGGGAGTCTCGACTTTGAGGAGCACCTCGACGCGTCCGTCGAGGTTGCGCTCCATGAGGTCGGCCGAGCCCATGAACCAATGGGAGTCGGCAGAATCCCGGTCTCCGAAGACGAAGACGCGGGAGTGCTCGAGGAAGCGTCCGACTATGGATCGCACGCTGATGTGGTCAGACCGGCCCGGCACTCCCGGGCGCAACGAGCAGCGGGTCCGGGCCACGATCTCGATGCGGGTTCCCTGGCCGGAGGCCCGGTAGAACGCCTCGATCAGCTCCGGGTCGACCAGGTGGTTGACCTTCATGGCGATGCGGCCGTCCGGGCCCTTGTCCGCCTGCTCGTCGATGAGTTCGATCAGGCGGCGGCGCAGCGTGACCGGAGCCACCAGCAACTTCCGGTATTGGGCCTGGCGGCTGTATCCGGTCAGGTAATTGAACAGGTCGGTCAGATCGGCGCCCAGGTCCGGATCGACGGTCAACAGACCGAGGTCCTCGTAGATCTGGGCTGTGCTGGGGTTGTAGTTGCCCGTGCCCACGTGGCAGTAGCGGCGGATGCCCGTCTCCTCCTGGCGGACGATCATGGCCACCTTGCTGTGGGTCTTCAGGCCCACGAGGCCGTAGACCACGTGGATTCCGGCTTCCTCCATGGCCCGGGCGAAGGTGATGTTGGCCTGCTCGTCGCCGCGGGCCTTGAGTTCCACCAGCACGGCCACCTGCTTGCCCCGCTCGGCCGCCCGGATCAGCGACTTCACGATCGGACTGTCGCCCGAGGTGCGGTAGAGCGTCAGTTTGATGGCCATCACGGCGGGGTCGGTGGAGGCCTGGCGGAACAACTCCTGCACGGTCATGGCGAAGGACTCGTAAGGGTGATGGACGAGGATGTCGCCTTCGCGCATGGCGGCAAAGACGTCCGCCGGCTCGCCATCCACACCCTCGAAGGCTGCAGGCGTGACGGGCGGAAGGGCCTCGTACTTGAGCTCCGGGCGGTCCAGTCCGTAGACCTCCCAGAGTCCACCAAGATCAAGGGGGGCATCGATGCGGTAGACGTCACCGGCGGTGAGGGCGAGCTCCCTCAGCAGCAGCTCCAGGACGTCGGCCCGAACGTCGGAGGGGACTTCCAGGCGCACTGCGTCACCGAAGCGCTGTTGACGCAACTCCATCTCCACCGCCTCGAGGAGATCTTCGGCTTCCTCATCTGAGCTGGCGGCCAGGTCCATGTTCCGGGTGACCCGGAAGGCGACGGTGTATTCGATCTCCAGGCCGGCGAAGAGCCGGTCGAGGTGAGCGGCTATGACCGCTTCCAAGGGGACGAAGCGGATCTGGTCGGGGAGGGCCAGGAATCGGGGCAGGACCGGGGGCACCTTGAGCCGGGCGAAGCGCCGCTCACCGTTTTCGGGGTTGACCACGAAGATGGCCAGAT
>Ga0307374_10013792_pt1 | contig 11116 bp, 14 predicted proteins | sample OX3MG_FD_202532 | JGI IMG/M metagenome (GOLD analysis project Ga0307374, IMG submission 202532) | Soil microbial communities from Risofladan, Vaasa, Finland - OX-3 | ecosystem: Environmental > Terrestrial > Soil > Coastal area > Acid sulfate soil | place: Finland: Risofladan, Vaasa | collected... | reverse complement strand
CGATGATCGCCATCGGCGCGATATGACAGAGGTTATCTTCTCGCTGCCATGCGTTGTAAAAATCATCGATGGTACGTTGGGCAGTGATGGTAATTGCCAATGATTGTTCCATGGTTCTTTCCTTTCATGAAAAGCGCCCTGATAGCGTGTGCATCCAGGGCCGTATGAGTGTGAGTAATCCGTTCGGGATCACTCACCGTCGAGAGCAGCATCCGGGCGATCCATGCGGAATGCATCTTCGCGTCCTCGAATAATCAAGGCGCGGCGAGCAATATCGCCCAGGTAAGTTTCAACCCAGGTGAAAACCTGCCGATACACATTCTCGCGGAGCAATGCGGCAGGCGAGAGACAGTTGCTGCGGTCGTAATCTTCCAGTTCGTCCGTCAAAAGCGACGAATCGGCGAGCGCGCAGGTGAGCAACCGATTCACATCGCTCACGTCAGGAATGAGCGCGTCTACCAACGCGCCCACGCACGCCACGCGCGCGGCATCATCGCCTGCCACGATCTGCTGGTACAGTTGATGCAGCGGCGGCGAGGCCAGGACGTAGGCGCAAACCGTGAGGCGTGTTTCGTGTGAGCGTGCTATTGCGTTCACGAACTGTCTATGCATGGGAAATCCTTTCAGTAGAGATCATGGAAGGGCAGACCGAAGATGCCCCTGCACGCGAGAAAAAGGGATTCAGGATGATTGGAGTCTGTTGCTCATATCACCGAAATCTAGAGCCACGTAGCGACCCTGGTAGACCGCGAGATTGCCCGCGTGACAATCCCACATACCCCGATAGACACGCCAGCAGAGCTGCCTGACGCGCTCTCTGAGGATCAGAACCTCGGAATAGTCGAGTTCGTCGTCTGTACAGATGCGCTCGACGCGAGGCATGAGCAGCACATCGACCGGCTGGTCGCAGGTGCAGGGTCCGCCAGTCCATCGACGGGCGCCGTGCAGACTGCACGCTGCCCGCCGGATGGCTGGCAGGAGCCGCAAACCTTGCGCATAGCCCAGGACAGGCATAGCCAGATGCTCCTGCGCGAGCAACACCTGCATGCCTGCTTCCTCCGGTTTGATACAGGGCGATACTTTTGCCACCACGCCGGGCGCGACTTCATACACAACGCCGCTGCATCCTGACGCGATGAACGTGATGTGCGGCCAGTCGATGGCGTCGATGGAGCCTGATGTGACAGAGGAAAAAGTCGAGAGCATAGGAGATACTCCTTTCGTACACGAAAAATCCCCCCGGCTTACGCCTGGGGGGATGAACTATTGATGAATGGGACATAGTGAGGTAGCTACGCTTCTTCGCCAGCCTCGGCGAGCGATGTAATCACGGCATCGCCAACGATGAGATCGCCGCGCTGTAGCACATCGAGAGCGAGGAAGGTCGCTACCATATTCGGTTGCTTCCCTTTCAGCTTGCCCTCTTCGTCGATCCATATGAGGCGACCATCAGGCAGATAGATACACTCCAGGTAGCCATCTACCAGAGTGTGAAGTTCGTCGGCAGTAAAGACAGTGCCGTTTTTTGGTGTGACAGCCCTGATCTTGCCGGATGGGAGAATGAGCGTTGCCATATCTGATACTCCTTTGCAGAAAAATTCCCCAGGAACCAGTTCCTGGGATGGCGCTGTTCCGTTGCACGAGAAAGCTCCAGAACAGAGTGTCCTGGTAGGTCTGCTCTTTCGCGTTCACAGCAGCGACAGTTGCTTAACAGGTGTCTCCCGCAGCGCAGGTTTGCGACGGGGTAATGGCTGTGAAGCCTGTGATGGCGCTCCCAGTTCCGCGGACGGCGCTTCAACGAGCGACCATAACTCGTCCGCTGCCGGCAGCGCGATCGGGATGAGGTCTCTCTCTGCATCGCTTGCCGGCACCGCGAGATTGCTGCTTTCCTCTTTCTTCCCGGCGTCACCGAGCAGTCGCGCGATCTCGCGTTGCTGAGACGCTGTCAAAGTATCCGCTTGCTCGACGCGACGTCCGATCCCGTGCAGAAGCATGTTGAGCCGGCACATCGCAACGCAGCACTCATCAATGTCCTGCCCGTAAAACTGGACCTGTTCCTGGGCAATCGCTCCCGGAAACCGTTCCTCAATGACGGCTGCCGCCGCCAGAATCAGCACGCCGGAGCCAACACATGGCTCCAGGAACGTCAAAGGCGGCGCGCCGGGCGCGGGCAACGTCACATCGCCAAGGGTCATTGCGGCCATCATCCGCGCCACTGGAAAGGGCGTGAAGTATTGGCCGAACCGTCGATTTCCCTGTCCCAGGACCATGTACACGCCGCCAAGAATGTCGTCGTAGTTTTCGGCGGCCTGCTCCAGCAGGATCGCCAGGGCGCGGGCGAGCGGGTCAAGGCCGAACTCCACGCCCCGGCAAGTTTCCAACCAGGGTTTCATCGGTACACGCAGGAGAGCAGCTTCCCAGATCGCCAGGGCGCGCCGGAAGTGGTCATAGGTCTGGAAGTGTGTCGTCGCCCGGCTCGCGTCCAGATGTTTAACTACCAATTCGATAGCCGCGTGCGACGTCGCTAGCGCGGGTATGCGTCTCATAGAGGGTAGCCTTTCCATACAACAGGCTGGAGCAAGGTCTATGCCCTGCTCCAGCCTGTATTCCTAAGAAGAATCGCTAATATGAAGGTGACAATCGCTACGCGGTCATGATCCGGAAGAGGAGACCGACAGTCGCCTCCCTTCTGCCCGCCGCGGCCAGCGTATCGGCAGGATCGCGATCGAGCGCGCGATCAAAGTCGGCCAGCGCCTTCTCGTACTCTCTCATTCGCAGGTAAACACGCCCGCGTCTCCGGTAGACCCTGGCATCATCCGGGGCAAGTTCGATGGCGCGGTCGCAATCGGTCACGGCCTGTTCGTATCGCTCCAGGTATGCCAGGCACTGGCCGCGCACGGCATATGCCTCAGCGCAGTGGGGATGATCGCGCAGCGCCCGTTCGCAGTCGGCCATGGCCTGCTCGTACTGCCCCACCTCGGCGTACAGTTCGCCGCGATACAGGTACAGGATCGTGGCCTGCGGCGAAAACACGGCGCGCCCGCGGCCTGGTCGGCTTTGTGCCATGTGGTCGAGTACCTCTGTCCAGCGCGCGATAGCTGCTTCGTACTGGCCCTGTGCGGCATATGCCGTACAAAGCAGTAATGGTGCCACGTCCGCCAGAGATGGCTCGCCCTCCCCGGCGGCTTCGGCCTCTTCGAGAACCCGCTGCGCCTGCGGCCAGTCTTCAAGCAGGCAATACCCCAGACCGCAGCGCAGGCGCGTTCTGTACGAAAGCCTGCGGGCCTGCGCGATGTGATCCTGGCTGTGGTCAAGGTGAGCGGCGAGTTCCTGCCACGCGGCGATGGTTTCCGACAAGTCGTCAGGCGAGTCCGGCATCTCCCATCCCAGGAAGGTCGCGGCGAGATCAGTGATCATGAGATTTCCTTTCTTTCGCCGTCAGCAAGCGCGCCAGCATATGCGCGTTGACTCCTGTGTAAGCAGCGATGCGCTGGACATCCGCCGCGAACTGGTCCGTTCGCGGCTGCTCGCACAGCCACAGGCGTGAGAGCCCATCAGGCGGGCATTCGAGCCGCGCGGCAAGGTCAGTGAGTGTGATATGCTCGCGTTCCAGGTAAGCGGCGAGCCATGGCGCGAGCAAGCCGGAGCGTTGCTCCGCGTATTGCGCAAGCCGTGAAAGATCGGTCTGTTCGGACATCTCTGTTCTCCTTTGTGAGAGTGATAGACAGGACAAAGCCCCGGAGAACACTCCCCAGGGCTAGCGCAGAACGGTTCAGGCGATGCGTTCTTCACGCGGGCCTTCTGAGCGCCAGAGCGGTTGCAGCGAGCCGAGTAAGCGCGTGCCGCGCTCGTAGCGCAGCGCGAAGTCCACCGGCGGCAGATCCAATCCCAACTGCATCCGCGCTGCGCGGATGCTTTCCCCGCCCGGTGTATCCGGGATACCGGCAGCGCGCGCCGGACGCGGTTCTTCCTCCAGGTCGATGAGCGTGCCGCGCACCACGGTCGCGATGGCGCGCAAGGTTGCCTGCATCTCTGCCGCGCTGCGGCGGCGGCGTTCCGGCGAGAGATCGAGCATCCCTTGCAGTTGTGTCAGGATGCGATTGACCTCGTCGTCGTCGTAGAAGTTGAGCAGGCGTATTTGCTCGATCAGGTTCTTGAGCTGCATCACCGAACGCGGCGCGACGATCTGCTCTTCGCGTTTTTGCAGCGTTGCCAGGACGTCCGTGACGGCCTCGTAGATGGCGGCGCGCATCTGCGCCACCACCGCGCCCAGGAAATCGTCCATCTGCGCCTTCCTGGTCTGTTCGGTCTGTAGCAGAACGTCGCGCTCCATGACGGCCTGCTGCTGCTCGCGCCGCGAAACCCTGACCGGGACGTCGTCCGCTTTGCGCGGTTCCTCCACCTGCCGGGTTCCGTCGGAAAGGACGACTTCAAAGGCGAAACTTTGCTCAATGCGCTCTCTGGTCGGAATGCTCGCCTGGATGCGTTCGCAGTAGCGGTCGATGAAGTCGTAGCGCGACGTGTCGAGCGTTTCCGGTGATGTTTGCTGGATCATGCGGCGGTAGGTATCCGCCGCCAGCACGCGATACTCCGCCAGGATTTGTTCCACAATGGTGTCGTAGTTGGCGAGGATGTCGCCCTGCGTGCGGAAATACGTCTCGCGCAGCGCTTCCGTGTCCTGTTTCCAGCGTTCGTAGGCCGACACCGGCACGAACGCGCCGAGTTCCGTGCGGAACGCGCACTCGCGCAAGCAGCGCCGCGCCGCGCTTTCCGTTCGCGAGAGCGCCGTCATCAATGGTTCGGGCAAGAGCCGTTTCTCACCCAGGATGACGACCTTTGCCAGCGCTTCTTGCGCGCGTTCATCGGCGGTCATGCCAAGATCGGCCAGTTCGAGCCGGGCCGTAAAGCGGCAGCGCCTGATATGCAGGCGCGCGAAGACGCCCTGTCTGAGCAGGCTGCGCCAGTCAATCGCCTCATACGATGGCTGTCCCAGAATGGCGGCGATGGCCGCCTGGCGTTGCGAGGTGTTTTGTTGCATACGGGGTATCCTTTCTGCTCTCGATGGTTCCTGCGCCGCCTGCCTGTGGCAATGTGGCGCGGAAGGGAGACCATGAATATGGTGAAGACAACGAAACGGCCTGCCTCATGCAAGGGCAGGCCGTTTCTCGAAAAAACTGTTACCAGCCGCGTTCCCTGCGCCCGTCGCGTGGGGCGGGTGGCGCGGACGGGGCCGATGCGGCAGCGGAAAGCTGGTCCTGCAACTGCGCGCGGTCGGAGAGCAACTGCTGGTAACGCGGCGGCAAGAGTTCGGCGTCGTTGCACGCCTGGATTGCCAGCAAGGTGTAATACTCCGCGATTTGCGGAGTGGCAGGCCGGATCAGGCTCAGAGCCTGCCCGGCATCTGCCTGCGCGATCCGCTCGCAGCCCGCGCGCCGCGCCAGTTTCAGGGCTTTGGCGACGACCGCGGCGATATCCGCCGCACTGTAGTTCTCCGACTGCCTCGCGATCAGTGCGACCGCCTCTTCCTCAATCGCCGTGTCCTGCCCTATCGCCTGAGCGCGGGTGATGTCGCGCCGGGCTGCTTCATCGGGCAAGAGGACGGGAATGATGGCGTCTACGCGCCCGAAGCGCAGCAGCGCCGGGTCGATGAGGTCGGGCCGGTTGCTGGCGAAGACCACCAGCGTTTGCCCGCGCAGCGACTCGTCGCTCATGAACTGGAGCATCTGGTTGAACAGGTTGGCAGCCACCGGATTGCCGGAACCGTTGCCTCTGCGGGACAGGTCGCTTTGATCCAGTTCATCGACGAACACCAGCACTGGAGCAAGCGCGCGGGCAAAGGCGAAAAATCGTTTGAGTTTCTTTTCGCTTTCGCCCACGATGCCGCCCAGGATATTCTCCGCGCGCAGCATGACGGCGTTGAAGCCCACTTCGCGGGCGAGCGCGCGCACGTAGTACGTTTTGCCGGTTCCTGGGGGGCCGACGAGCAGCACGCCCTTCGGCACGTCGCGCCGTCCTTGCGCGAGCGGGCCGATCACCTCATCGCGCGCCCAGGCGACGAGCGGCTCCATCCCGCCCAGATTCGCAAAGCCGCCAGGAAGAGGGTCGATCATCTCAGCCACCTCGCTGTACTGCGCGGACACCAGCGCGTCTTTGCGCGTCTTCACCAGGGCGCGGCTGACGCCGCCTGAGCGCGCGGAGAGCAGCAGGATGTCCTCGACATCGCGCAAGGTGAGACCGGCGGTGAGGTTCGCCAGTTCGTCCAGCGTGATGTCCACGAGCGCGATGGGCTTGCTCTGTTCGTCGCGCTTCTCGGCATACCACGCCAGATACGCCGCCCGCTCCTCGCGTGTTGGGAGCGGTATCTCGATCTGCTTGTAGCCGCCCGCGCGCAGATCGGGATGCAGGTCAAACGGGTTACGCGCGACCAGAAACAGAGGATTGTCGCAGCGCGAGAGATTCTCGTCCTCCGCCCACGAGAGCAGTTTCACCAGCAGCGTCCGATCGTCGGGCGACACCATCCCCTTGTCCTGCGGCGGGCAGAGCAGGTCGGCGTACTCGATGATCGCGGCAACCTTGCCCCGCGCCTCTCTCACGCGCGCGAGCCGTTCGAGCAGAACAAGGGCATCCAGGGGACGGCGGGCATCGCTGAACGGGTCGCCGCTGGGCTGCACGCCCAGGCCGGACGCCGACAGAGCCGCCGTGAGTGCTGCCGAGCCACCGGCGGCAGGTGAGGCCGGTGAGACGCCGCCGAGCAGACGGGTGGCCGCTGCCCTTCGCAGCACGGCACGCGCCTCCTCGGAAAGCGATTCCGAGGACGTATTGTTCGGTGGCCTGACCAGTTCTTGCGTGAACAACGGCCCGCCGGAGAAGCTGATGCCAGAAGCCCGGTCATAGCGCGCGACCAGTTCCCATCCGGCTTTGAGCAGCACGTATTCGAGGAAGCGGCGCTGCGGCATCCCCTGGACGGTTGAGCCGCCGGTATCACCGCACAGGATGAATCCGTGCGCGGCCCCGGCGTTGAACAGGTCAAAGAACTCCCGCGCCCAGTTGGGAAGGGCATTAGTGGTCATGACGCGCCTCCTGTAGCACATGGACGTGAGAGACGCCGTCGCGGTGCTGCTCAATATCGCCGATCAGTTCCATCGGCACGCCCTGGCACGCGAGTTCGGCCAGGATCGCTCTGGTCGCGTTCACGGCTTCCTCGAATGTCCCGTCATCGACGAAGATCTGTATCTTGCCTTGCGGCAAGACGATGAGACGAACCTGCATAAGAGACCTCTTTCTTTACGAGAGGGTGAGAGTGAACACCGCTGCCTGCTGGCATTCGCCCTCGTTGTCAACGTCAATGACCTGCGCGCTGGTGAGACGCGCGCCAAAGCGCGCGGAGAGCGCCGTCTGCACCTGGCGCTGGAAGCGTTGGTCGGCCAGACGCGCGAGCAACTGGCTGACCTGGGCCAGGATGGCATGAGCCTGTTGTTGCTGAGCGCGCGTGGCATCGACGGTCATCTGCCCGTTAGTAATGGTCAGGGTGATATCGCCGCTGTCGAGCCAGAACACCATCCGACTGCCGGACGCGCTGATGAGACGCGGCGAGAGATGGGGGTACTGCTGCTCGAGGAAGCGCAGTACGACGTCTGAAGTGACATCGGCGGTGAGCAAGGCGCGCAGGTGATCCTCGGTCACGGCGGCCTTCGTGATGGAAACAGCGAGATTACATGGCATAATAATGCTCCTTTTCGTAGTGCAGAGAGATACGTTGGACGATGGTGGGAACGCGAGTGCGCGTCCCATGTGGGAAATGAGCGAGAAAAAGAGCCAGGGCAGCCCTCGGATGGATGGCATGACACCATATCCTTTCTTGTGAGGGACAACGACGAGAGGAAGTCGCGTGAGCGATCAACGAGTTCGCTTCGCGCATGCCAGAGCGTAGGTGAAAAGTTCCTCCCGCCACAGCGGACAGGGACGTTGTGAGTCTGGCAGGAAGTCGTTGCCCTGCTCGTCGAGCGTGTCGAGCAGAATACATGTCCATCTGTCCACATACTCGCTACTGAACGGGCAGCATTCGCGCAGAACACACCAGTAGGCGTTTTGGAGTTCGCTGATGCACAGGTGCGTTTTCAGCATTTCGAAGCTCTGGTTCCAGTCGGCCACCTGGACAATACGCATGATGAAGCGTTCGGCCTGCCCTGGCGTGTAGAACCAGGCGGTTGGAACCATCTTTCCGCTTGCCAGGTGATCGACAATGTACCGCTCATAACGGCACGAACGGCAGCGCATCTCATGGACGCACTGTTCATGGTAGGCGAGGCCAGTAGCGCCGTAGCGATACCCCCACACCTCGAGCGGAGGGAGAACGCGGTAGGAATGGGGTGTAAATGGCATAGGCATGATCCTTTCTTCTGATGAGGTGTCACCACAACGTCGCTTGCTGTGGGTGAGCAGGTGTGATGACGTCTTCCGCCTCCTCGCGTGCAACAGGGTCCTGGACAGCCGCGCCATCGAAATGCAGGCCAAAGACGGCAATGCCGCCGGGGCAGAACGAGAGAACGGCTATCGCTTCAGCAACTTGCTGGAAGCGGCACGAGGTTTCACCTGGCTTTCTGCTGGCATAGAGAAGATCATCGCCGTGATATGCGAGATCGTTCGTGTAGGATGCGACACGGGCATAATCCTCATCAGCTGGCCCTCCGCGCCTTGCCATCTCGGCGATGAGCAACGGAACGGCAAGGGCAAGCAGAGGCGGAAGAGACGACGCTTCCAGGTTCATACGCCCTCCCACAGGTTGCCATCGCCAGCCCACGCGCTCCTGATCCGTCGGGGGGCATAGGTCGCCCGATCCTGCTCGCTGCCGAACGTGACCTGAGCGCGACTGCCCACAGATGATGGAATGGCAGCGCGGGTCGCTGCTGCCTGTGGCTCGCTGCCCATGTGGGGACGTGTGGCAGCGACCACATTCTCAAGTATCGAGAGTACGCCGCTTTCGCCGGAATCCGACAGGAGGGCCAGTGTTTGTTGCCTCACACATACCGCCAGCGTGAGCAGAGGGCCACCGGGAGCAACTTCGACAAGGCGCACCAGCGAGCGCCAGGGAAGTTCCACCGTCACCTCTTCAGAGGCGCCGCATCCCTGGAGCGGGGTCGCCGCCAGCGTGTGCGCGGCAAGCGTGTTCTCGCCGGCGCGCGTACGCAGCGAGAGCGTGTGTGCTGAGACATGCACGTTGGCGTTTGTCTCGTTCGCTCCCTGGGCAAGCACTGCAAAGGCGCAGTGCTTGAGGGCGGCGAGCAGGGCAGGGCGCTCAACGCGCACAGCAAGCTCCGGTACGGCGGTCAATAGACCATCGTAGTCCGGATACTGCGCGACATCCACGTTGCGACTGAACCGGACGTAGCACGTCGTCGCGCCCGCCTGCACCGAAAGCCTATCGCCATCCCATTGCACCGTACACGGCCCTGGTGGCAGGAGCGCACCCAATTTGAGCGCCGCATCCGCTGCCAGCAGTCCGCGCAGCGCCGGTGCTGGCGGGTCGCACATGTCGGTGAACGCGATGTGGGCATACGACAGCAGGTGTCGATCAGTGCCAACGCAACTGAGCCGATGGTGTGTCGGATCAACTGTCAGGAGAACATGCTCGGTCGGATCCCACCCGTCCTGGCGATAGGCTGCTTTCCCGGCGCATGTAACCGCTCGCTGCAACGCTATCACAAGGTGTTCTCCCTGAACGGCAAACAGGGGAGCGCCAGCAGAACAGGCAGGCAGCGCTGGGAACTCATCACTGTCGAACCCCTTGAAGACGGCCAGCGCGCCGTCCTGTTCAACTGACAGGGCCAGCGGGAGATCTGACGGAGCATCAAAGCAGGTGAGAATGCCCGCGTCAAGCGTCTTCATATACGCGCGCAGCAGGGTACAAGGGACGGCGACTGCTCCCTCTTCTTCGACTTCGGCCTCAATCGTGGTGACGACCATCGTTTGCAAATCGGTCGCCACCACCTCAACCGATCCCGGCGTTCGTGCAAGCAGGTTGACGCAGCGCAGTATCGGGATAATGGCCTTCGGATGGATCGCGCGCGCGACGTTCTGGATGGCGCTGGCGAAGGCCGATTGCTGGCAGGTAAAGCGCATCGAGGACTCCTTTCTGCGTTAGTGATTGATGGTCATAGGACTGACGACGTAGGTGAAGCCCGGCGGCGATCCATCCTGGCTGACCGGCCTGATCACCGCCGGTTTGCGCGGGCCGCTCAGATCCAGCACAATCTGCGGCATGGCGAGAACGTCACAAACGTCCGCGAGTTGGCGAGCATTGAAGATGATCTGCATCTCCTCGCCCGTTATCTCAGCATCCAAAGTCCCGGTGTAGCGGCCAACATCGTCATCCCACGATTCGATGGCAAGTCTGCCTTCCGAGCGGATCGTGAAACGAACGATGTTCGCGTTCTCACGAGCGAACAGCACTGCGCGCGCAATGTGCGCGGCAAATAACTGCGTGTCCAGCACCACACGCGTTGTGGAGTCGGTGGGAATGCTGTGACAACCATAGAGGAACTGCCCGTCGATGAGCCGCGAGTGCAGCGTGATGCCGCCCGCGCGGAACCACACCTGCGCGAGGTGAGGGGAGACGCTCACCCGCACCATTTCTCCGGCAAGCAAGATGCGCGCGAGTGTGCGCAAGGCGCGCGCGGGGATGATGCTCGCCAGGAGCGACACGTCATCAGTCAGCGCGGTTTCATGCACTGTCAGGCGGAAGCCATCGTAGGCGACGAGTGTGAGTTGCCGGTCTTTTGCCTGCATCAACACGCCGGTGTAGACCGGACGGCGTTCTTCATCATCAGACGCGGCGAAAACAACACGCGTAATCATCGTCTTGAGCAGCATCGCCGCAATGGTAATCTCTGGCTCGTTGCCTGCTGGCGTGGCAGGGCGCGGAAAATCGGACGCCGTTTCGCCCGCGATGGACACCTGTCCCCGGCTCGTCATGACGACAAGTATTGTCTTCCGTTGCAGAGAAAGCGTGATGTCGCCCGCGGGCAGCTTGTTCACCAGAGCGGAGAACGCTCTGGCCGGGACGGCAAGCGCGCCGTCTTGCTCAACGCGCGCCTCGATACAGCAGGTAATGTCAATG
>Ga0307374_10013791_pt1 | contig 11117 bp, 8 predicted proteins | sample OX3MG_FD_202532 | JGI IMG/M metagenome (GOLD analysis project Ga0307374, IMG submission 202532) | Soil microbial communities from Risofladan, Vaasa, Finland - OX-3 | ecosystem: Environmental > Terrestrial > Soil > Coastal area > Acid sulfate soil | place: Finland: Risofladan, Vaasa | collected... | reverse complement strand
GAGATCTCTTCGGCGTTGAGAGAAAAGGGATACTCCCTTCGGCTTATCGACGGCGCCACCTCCACGGTCCTCACCTTCGGTGTCATGCCGCCCTGGGGCACCGGCGAAAAGGGGGCATTGCTTACGGAAAATTTAACTTCCGGCTTTGAAACTTACAAGGAGCCCGGCGGATTTAACCTGCGCGTCTACACGACATTGGTACGGGAGCAGGGCCGGACGATAGGGATCCTGCAGGTTGCCCGCTCGACGGGATCGATCGAGGATACCCTGAACGACCTCATTCTCACGCTCCTAATCGCAGGGCCGTTGCTCGCCGTGTTCGGGGGGGCCGGCGCAACCTACCTCGTGGCCCGAGCGCTGTCGCCCATCGATAGAATGACCATGGCTGCACGAAGCATGACCGCCGAAAGTCTCTCCGATCGTCTTCAAATTCCACCCACCGACGACGAAGTCGGCCGGCTTGCCGCGACATTCGACGAGATGCTCGAGCGGCTCGGCGACTCCTTTCGGCGCGAACGGCAATTCTCTTCGGATCTCTCCCACGAGCTGCGCACGCCCCTCGCCGCGATGGAGATGATCATCACCGTTACAAGGGGGAGCCGCCGCGCGCCGATCGAGTACGAGAAGGCCCTCGACGACCTATCGGCCGAGGTGGGACGACTGAAGGCCCTCACCGAGGAGATGCTTCTCCTGGTCCGCCTGGGCGCGATCGAGCCAAAGCGGCAGGAGAGGCTCGATCTCGCGGTCTTGGTCGCCAACGTGGCCCAGTCCATGAAGCCGCTTGCGGAAGCGAAGGGACTCGCCTTCTCGGTGCGGACCGAAAGTCCGATCATCGTTGTGGGCGACCCGGACCGGTTGATACGACTCTTCGTGAACGTCATGGACAATGCAATTAAGTTTACCGGGAAGGGTGGAATTAGCGTCGAAGCCGCTCGGCGCCCCGGCGCGATCGCCTGCATATCGGTTGCGGATACCGGATGCGGCATTACGAGCGATCAGCTTGGGCGCATTTTCGATCGCCTCTATCGCGGCGACGGAGCCCGGAATGTGCAAGGGTCGGGGCTCGGCCTTTCCATAGCGAAACAGATTGCGGTTTCCTTGGGCGGCGCCATCGAGGTGGCGAGCGCGCCGAATGAAGGAAGCTGCTTCACCATAAGGCTTCCCGCGATCGAATGACCAAGGGGCACCGCCAGCCGTCGCTTCCCGGCGGAAAAAGACTGAATGTTTTGCTCTCGAGCTTCATCTCGGGCTAATCTGCGGGCCGTAGCCTCACTGCATACGACGGGAGCAGCTCTTTCTCCTGTCGGTCATTTCACCATGAAGGAGGCTCGCATGTCGAGCGCCAATTCGAGGACAATGTTGAGCAAGGTTCCGGAAGTGACGGCTTTCTTCTGGATCATCAAAGTCTTAGGGACGACCGTAGGCGAAACCGCGGCCGACTACCTGAACATCTCGTTGAAGCTCGGATTGCAGGGGGCCACCCTGGTGATGGGATCTCTTCTTGCAGTCTCGCTTTTTCTGCAGATCCGCAGCAGAAGATACGTTCCGTGGATCTACTGGCTCACGGTGATCCTCATCAGCATCGTGGGAACCCTCATCACCGACAACCTGTCCGACGGCCTCCATGTTCCGCTTCAGGTGTCGACCATAGCGTTCAGCGTTCTCCTTTCGGTCGCCTTCTACGTTTGGTACGCAAATGAAAAGACTCTCTCCATCCACTCGATCTACACGACAAAGCGCGAGCTGTTTTACTGGACTGCAATCCTCTTCACCTTTGCCCTCGGAACTGCAGGCGGCGACCTGATGGGCGAACGACTGCACCTGGGCTACCTGGCGTCGCTCCTGATCTTCGCCGGCGCGATTGCAGCCGTGAGTGTGGGCTACCGGTTCTTCCGTTTGAGCTCCAACTTGTCGTTTTGGGTCGCCTACATTCTGACCCGACCCCTTGGCGCTTCGCTTGGCGACCTTCTCACGCAGCCGCACAGCACCATGGGCCTCGGCCTTGGTTCCCCGGGCGGCCTGGCATTCGGCAGGGGGCCTGTCAACCTTGTTTTCTTTGTGGCTATCGTAGGGTTGGTGGTCTTCTTGACGCTCGTGAAGATCGATCGCCCGCGCGAGGTGCCTCTGGAGGCCGAGTAGGCCAATTCTGACGGTCCTAGACGATCGCAACCGGCCCCTGCCGCCGCTCGCCTTCGGGCGGCCGCCGCCACACGGTGCCGCGCCGCTCGTATTCGAGACGCTCCTCCACGGCGCTCGCGACCTGCGGGCCAAGGAGACGCTCGAGCAGCCAGAGGGCAAGGTCGAGCCCGGAGGTGACGCCGCCCGAAGTGACGATCTCGCCGTCGTCGACGACGCGGGCATGGACGATCTGCGCTCCCGCCGCGGCAAGATCGGCAATGGCGGCATGGTGAGTGGCGGCGTTCCGCCCGCGCAGGATCCCGGCCGAGGCGAGGAGCATGGCGCCGGTGCAGACCGAGGCGATGAGGGTCCGCCCCCCGCGATGAAGTCCTGCGATGGCGGCAGGCAGGGCACCGCGCTTCGCCTCGGCCAGCACACCCTGTCCCGCGCGCGCGGCCCAGCCTCCCCCGGGGACAACCAGCACGTCTGGAGGAGTGGAGGTCGACAGGAGTGCCTCGGTCCGCAGCTTCAAGCCGTGCGCGCCGCTCACCTCCGCCTGCGGCTCGAGAGTCGCAAGCTCGACCGTGAAGTCGGGGCGTATCTCGGTAGCTCTCGTCAGGACCTCGAAGGGCGCAAGGGCATCCAGCTCATCGAAGCCGTCGAAGAGAAGAATCTGTGTCAGCACGATGAACCCCCAGGCAAAAGAGATCCGTTATCCGGCGCGCAACTCGCTGTCTCTCCACGGCCGTGCAGTCGCGTGCGGCGCTACGGCGCGTAGAGCGAGCTTTTCAGCTTGCGCACAAGGACGATCTTTCGCACTTTGATCTGAACCTGTTGTTCACGCGGAAGCTCGCCGCCGAGGAGAAGCAGATCGTCGCCGGTCCTGCGCAGCTCGGTGGGCTTTACGAGGAGACGGCGCGTCGAGCCCGCAGGCGAGCGCTCGATAATCTCGAGCAGCTCGGTGCCGGCCTTCAGGGCTTGCTCGATCAAGCGGACCTTTCCAAGGTAGTCGAGTCCCTTCGCCTCGCTCTTTTCCTGGCGCGGAGGTACCTGGGCGATCTGATCGGGGAAGAGGATCAGCTTTTTCTTGATCCGCGCGGAGAGCTCGGCCTTGAGCTCGTCGGGGAGCTTTAGTCCATCGAGGGTGCGGAGAAGCTCCCGGTTGATCGCTTCCCGGCGCCGGCCGTCATTGGAGGGTAGGAGGTGCCCGGCGGAGTCCGCCGAGGCGGCGAGCGAGAGGGGCCTGGCGGCCCCGATCGCGCCGAAGCCGCGACCGCTTCCCTTTCGGACGGCGGGCTTGCCCGCGACCTGAACCTGCGGCAGTGGGCCGACGCCGGCCCGCTCGAGCGCCCGCTGCCACTCCTCGCTCTCGCGAGGATCCAAGAGGTACACCCCCGGCGCGAGCGTCCTGCGGACCCAGGGCTTTACCACATCCGAATGGTCGATCAAGTGTCTACGCTTGTCGTCGGCGGTGAGCACGACGCCGCCGTAGAGCCCGATCCCCTGGTACTCGACCTCCCAGCTCTCGAGCGAGAACTGGACGTTCTGGGGAAGCGGACCTCCGCTTGCCGACTCGAGGAGCGTCCGACAGGCGACGCCGGAAAGGCCATGGTCAAGGCCGCAAAGGAAGGATCGCTTGGTGATCTCGTATTGGGGATAGACATCGAAGGTGTGGATCTCCGCGGCAAGGGCTACCTCGATCCCCTCCGCGAAGGTAGCCGCGGGCATCATCGTGAGGGCGAAGTTCGGCTGGACAACCAGCCTCCCCTCCGCCTTCGTCAAACGCGGTCGGGCGGGCTCGACGGGGACGGGATTCGTCCGATATCCGCTCTTGCCCGAAGGCACGAGCACGTCGAGCTCGATAAGACCGCTTAGGAATTGAGCGAGCGCAGAACCGTCGAGCTCGTAGCGTCCCTCCTTCGGCTCGCCGCAGACCGCCGCAAGGATACGCTCAATTGACAGGATCGGATAGCAGCGCTTGGGGTCCAGGCTCGCGAGCAGGTCGCAGAGAAGCTGCGCTCGCTCTTCAATCCGGACCTGAAGTGCCTCCTCCGTCCCCGGATCAGAAGGGTTTTCCGCCGGTTCGCGGTCGAGCGCCGCGCTCAACAGGAGCAGACTGCGGCTTTCCGCGTCGAGCGATCCGAGCGCCTGGAGGCGAAGCAGGTCGATCTCGAAGTCTCTCGTGACGGAGCGAAGGACACGCAGTCGCGCGAGGGCCTGTACCAGCAGGTAGAGCCGGACCCCTCGCTCGGTGTTCACGACGAGAGCGGGAAAAAGACGGAGCAGCTCATCCTCCGCTCGCTTCTTGAACCTTCCATCCGCCTTCAAGAGGCCGTCGTGGTGCACAAGGTAGGAGACAAAGGCAAGTACCAGCTGCTCGCGGAGCCACGGTGGCGGCAGCTCGCCGTTGCTTGCCGGACGCGAAGGGAAGAGAATCTCTGGATGAATGGCGGGGCCGGTCAGCGCCGGTTGCAGAATCGGATTGATCCGCACGCGCGGGCTCTTCAGACTGCTGTCGCGATAGATCAAGAGACGCTCCTGGAGGTTGAGCAGGTGATTGTAGAGGTCGATGTAGCCCCGGTCGGCAGCAAAGAAGGAATGGATCCGCTCAGGCGCAGGCTCGTCGAGAAGCGCGATCGCGGAGAGAATCTCAGCATCGCGGGTGTCGATCTGCTCGAGGATGCGCTCCCGAGTGGAGGGCCGACGAAGGAACACGATCAGCTCGTCGATAAGAGCGTGCTTGTTGAAGGGGGTCTTCAGCTCACCCACGTAGTTCCGCATGATGCCGAAAAAATCGACATCCGGGAGGGTGAGCATGCTTTTCTTCCAGTGCTCGACTTCGTCCATGCGCCATCCGTGTGAGGAGCAACTAGGGTACCCCTAATCGACGGCGGGCGCAAGCCTCTACTCGTTCCAGAGCTCGATGTGGTACTTGTACCCCTGCTCGGTGAGAAACTTCTGCCGGTTGGCGGAGAACTCTTCCTCGGTGGTGTAGCGGGAAACAATCGAATAGAAATAGGAATTGCGCTCCTTGGGGCGGAGGATCCTGCCGAGCCGCTGGGCCTCCTCCTGGCGCGAGCCGAAGGTTCCCGAGACCTGGATGGCGACTGAGGCGTCGGGAAGATCGATCGCGAAGTTCGCTACCTTCGAGACGACGATCACCCGCACCCTCCCGGAGCGGAAGTCAGCGTAGATCTCCTCGCGCTGAGGGTTCGGCGTCTGGCCGGTGATAATCGGCGCGCCGGTCGCCCGCGCGATCTCACCGAGCTGCGCGAGGTACTGGCCGATCACCATGATGGAATCCTCCGGGTGATTCTCGATGAGCTCTTTGGTGATCTCGATCTTGACCGGATTCTCTGCGGCGATCCGGAACTTTTGCCGCTTGTCGGCGGTGGCGTAGGGGACGCGCAGCTCCTGGGGGAGGTCGACGCGGATCTCGTAGCAGTTCGCCTCGGCAATCCAGCCTTTCGCCTCCATCTCCTTCCAGGGAACGTCGTAGCGCTTGGGGCCGACGAGCGAGAAGACATCCTCCTCCCTCCCATCCTCGCGGACGAGCGTGGCGGTGAGCCCGAGACGGCGCACCGCCTGGATCTCTGCGGTCACCCGAAAGACGGGAGCGGGGAGGAGGTGGACCTCGTCATAGATGATGAGCCCCCAATTCCTCTCGCGGAAGATGCGAAAGTGCGGGAAGTCACCCTCTTTCGTCGGTCTCCAGGTGATTATCTGGTAGGTTCCGATCGTGATCGGCTTCAGATCCTTCTTGTCGCCGGTGTACTCGCCGATCTGGTCGCGCGTCAGGGTGGTCTTGTCGAGCAGCTCGTCGATCCATTGGTGCACCGCGGCGACGTTGGTCGAAAGGATGAGGGTGCTCGTCTTGAGCAGATCCATGATGGCCATACCGACGATGGTCTTTCCCGCTCCGCACGGCAGGACGATCGTCCCGAAACCGCTGCCCGCTTCGCCGTCGCCGGCGAAAGCCGAGGCTGCCTCGCGCTGGTAATCGCGGACCGCGAAGATGAAGCCGCTCGCCGTCCGGGGGCGCAGGGTAAACTCGACCGGCTCGCCCCGCGCGAGGGGCGCCATGTCTTTGACTGGATAGCCGAGGCGCGTGAGCTCGAGCTTGACAATTCCCCGATCGACGAGGCGCAGGTAGAAGCCGCGGGAGTTCGGAACAAGCAGCGTCGAGAGGCGCTTCTGGCCCGAAAGCTCCGCGTAGATCGCCGTATCCTCGACGGCGAGGAAAAGGCGATCGCTGTCATCGGTTGGAAAGAGGATGAGCTTGCCGAATCGGGAAATGGTGTCGCGGATGGTGAAGAGGACGTTCTCGGGCACCGAGAAGCGTGACCACTCTCTTAGTCTGCGAATCACCTCCTCCGCCGCAATGCCGGCGGAGGCCGCGTTCCAGAGCGAGAGCGGACTTATCCGATAGGTGTGGAAGTGCTCGGGGCTCTTCTCGAGCTCGGCGAACGCCGCTATGCTCGCACGCGCCCCGTCGAAGCCTGGGGCGTGGACATCGAGCAGGAGAGTGCTGTCGCTTTGGACGACGAGAGGACGGGCGGACTCTTCGGATGCCATAGGAGGGTTAGGGTAGCCCGGCGGGGTCGCCCTTCGCAAGTAGTCGAAAGACTTGAAATTGATGGTGCGTGATGACATCGGCCACGCGGCGTCGTATGATACGGCATGATCCAGCTCGACGCAGTGCTTTTCGGCCGGGAGGAGTCGTTCGGCCCCGGCGGCCAACCCAGCGCCATTCGCAAGCGACTTGCCGTCGGCCCGGTCGCTGTGACGGCTCAGGGCCTCGAAGGCGACTGCCACGGCGACCGTGTCCACCACGGCGGTCCTGAGCGCGCGGTCCACCACTACGCCTTCGACCACTATACCGCCTGGCAGGCGGCGTATCCAAAGCGGAGTGAGCTGTTCGCGCTGCCCGGTTTCTTCGGGGAAAACCTCTCGACCCGCGGGATGACGGAGGCCACCGTCTGTGTCGGAGACATCTATCGGGTCGGCGGGGTGCTGCTCCAAGTCTCGGAGCCGCGCCAGCCCTGCTGGAAACTCGCGCACCGTGCGGACATCGATGAGCTCGCCCTTGAGGTGCAGAAGACGAGCCGAACGGGCTGGTTCTACCGGGTGCTCGAGGAGGGCAGCATTCGGGAGGGGGACGGGATGCTCCTCGCGGACCGACCTCATCCGGATTGGTCGCTCGCTCGGATTCTCGCCGCGCTCTTCCTCACACCCCTCGAGCCTTCGGAGCTCTCAGGGGTTGCGCAGCTTCCAGCTCTCTCTCCCGGAATGCGCGAGCTTGCGGCACGGCGTCTTTCGAGCGGGCAGGTCGAGTCCTGGCAGCGGCGCCTCACGATTCCGGTCGCCTGACGGGGGGCGCCCATGGTTCTCGTTGTCCGCTACGAAGATCCCCACCTTCTTGCCGTCGAGAAGCCTCCGGGGGTGCACACGGCGCCGCTTCGCGCGGGAGAGACGGGGACCCTGCTCGAAGCCGTAATCGCGCTCTATCCGGAGGTCGGGCGCCTTGCGGGGATCAAGGCGATCGAGCCGGGACTTCTCCATCGGCTCGATCGTGATACCTCGGGGCTGGTGCTGGTCGCTCGCACCACGGAAAGCTTCGCCAAGCTGCGCGCCTCTTTCGAAGCACATGCCGTCGAGAAGGGCTACCTGGCGGTGTGCCGACGCCTCACGCTGGAGGCGCTCCCCTCGGTGCGCGAGCGAGGCGCCCTCGCCGGGCTGCCTCAACTGCTTCCCGGCGATTGCCTTCGCATCGAGAGTCGCTTCGCTCCCTTTGGTCCCGGCAGGCGGCGGGTACGGCTCGTCGATGCGCTTGTCGGCGGGGACGATGCCGGGGCGCGGCCGCCGTCGGGGTCGCTTCCGCCGGCCGAGCGGCTCCCGCACGTCGGGGCCCAGGTCGGTTCGCGCCGTCCACCCGCGGAGACTACTGCCCGCCGCTACGCAACCGATATCGAGCTCCTCGACGAGCGATGCGGGCTCGTCCTTATTCGCGCGCGGATCGTCACGGGCTTTCGCCACCAGGTGCGCGCGCATCTCGCTGCCCTCGGGCTTCCCATCCTTGGCGACCGCCTCTACGGGGAGCCGGGGCCATGCGAGCCCTTCGATCGGCTCTACCTCCACGCCGCAATCCTCACGCTAACCCACCCGTACGACGGTCGACGCCTTTCCCTTCGCTCCCCCCTGCCCGAAGAGTTTCGCCGTCTCTTTCCGGTCGCCGCACCCACGTGACTTTTCTCTTGCCACATCGGCTCTGTATTCGTATAATCATATATAGCAGGATTGCACACTGTCAGGAGAGAATATGAACACACCGCAACCGAAGGTCGTCATTTTTACGACCCCCACCTGCAGCTTCTGCAGGGCAGCAAAACAGTATTTCCATCAGCAAGGGGTGAGGTATACCGAGGTCGACGTCGCTCGCGACCAGCGAGCAGCCGAGGACATCATGAGGCGGACCGGCCAGATGGGTGTGCCGGTCATTCTCATCAATAACCGTCCGGTCGTCGGCTTCGATCGGCCGAAGATCAATCAGATGCTCGGCATTCGAGGCTGAGAGAGCGCGACGCAGCGCTTGATCTCACGTGCCATTCGCACTCGGCAGCCGCAGCGTGAAGGTGGTCAGTCTCTCGTCGCCCGCCGCAAGCTCGCTACCCGGGGCCTCAACGGAGGTGCTCGCTACGGAAAGCCACCCTCCATGCGCCTTGGCAATTTCGCGCGCGATCGCCAGCCCGAGTCCCGACCCGCCGCTTGAGCGAGCCCGATCCGTGGCGACTCGGTAGAAACGATCGAAGACCCTTGCAAGATCGCCGGCGGGAATCCCGGAGCCGCTGTTTGTGATCGCCACCTCGACCGAGGGGACGCCGGGGGAGGGGGCGCGGCTCACGCCCACGCCGATCGTTCCGCCTTCGGGGGTGTACTTCACGGCGTTATCGAGAAGGTTCATGAGCAGTCGAATGAGGAGATCGATATCCCCCCGCACGTGGGTTCCGGGCTCGATCGCGGTAGTGAGGCCCTGGGAGCGTGCATGGGCGAGGCCGGCGAACTGCTCGGCAGTCGCTGCGACGAGATCGCTCAGGTTCACGCGGGCGGGGCGAAGGTAGCCGTGGTCGGTGTCCAAGCGCGCGAGATAGAGCAGGTCGCTTGCAAGGCGGATGAGGCGATCGACCTCCTCACCCATGGATTTGAGCGTCGTGCGGTAGTGCTCGGTCCCGCGGGGACGGCTCAAGGCCACGTCGATCTGACCGCGAAGGACGGCAAGAGGTGTGCGCAGCTCATGCGAGGCGTCGGCGGTGAAGCGTCGTTCCTGCTCGAAGCTCTCTTGCAACCGGTCGAGCATGCGATCGAAAGTTTCGGCGAGCTCGCTCATCTCGTCGCGCGCTCCGGAATAGCCGATGCGCCGCGAGAGGTCCGTGGCGCTGATTGCGCGGGCGGTCGCGTTCATGCGGGCGATCGGCTTCAGGGCTTCGTTCACGAGGAAGATTCCGCCCGCTGCGGCGACGACGAGCATGAGCGGAATCGCCAAGAAGAGCACGTCCTGCAGGCGGCTTAGGGTAGCGGACACGAATCGGAGGTTCTCGGCCGCCTGAAGCCAGCCGACCACGGTGCGCCCCTCCATGCGCATCGGTTCGGTCATGACGCGCCAAGCGCCCTCCTTCCCGCCGGCGGTGACGATGCCTTCGACCGGCGACGGCCAGTCGGGTCCGGCCGCGTAGGCGCCAATCCCGTCTTCGAAACGGCCCGCCGAATCGAGCAGACGGACCGCAAACTGCGAAGAGTCCCGCCCGCCGATCACGACGGTCATCTCGTCACGATCGTGGAAACGGGTCCGGTCGAGCTCTCGTTCGACGCTCGACGCCGCCTCGGTAATCGCAGCCCGAAGTGAGAGATCAACCGAATCGATGAGGCTGCGACGCAGCTCGACGTAGAGAAATCCCCCAAACAGTGCGCCGCTAGCGCCAATGATGAGGAGGTACCAGAGGGTGAGCCGTATGCGAAGGGAGAGGCGAGGGGCGCTTCGCTTACGGTCCATCGGATTCCATTCTATAGCCGACGCCGCGCACAGTCTTAATGAGGGGCCTGTCGAATCCCTGCTCGATCTTGCGCCGGAGGTAGCCGACATAGACGTCGATGACGTTGGATTCGCTCGAGAAATCGAAGCTCCACACATGCTCGATGATCTGGGCGCGCGTGAGCGCCTGGTGCGGGTGGCGCATGAAGACCTCCAGGAGGGCGAACTCGCGCGGCGAAAGCTCGATGCTCTTCCCGGCGCGGCGCACCTCATGGCGGGCGGTATCGAGCTCGAGCTCGTCGAAGGTGAGGACAGTGTTGGTCTGGACCGGTGGGCGCCTAAGCAGGGCGCGGATGCGGGCGAGGAGCTCCGGGAAGGCAAAGGGCTTGACGAGGTAGTCGTCGGCGCCGGCGTCGAGCCCTGCGACGCGATACGAGACGGCGTCGCGGGCGGTGAGGAGAATCACCGGAGTCTTCATTCCGTGTTCGCGGACCCGCTTCACGATTTCGATCCCCGAGAGACCGGGAAGCATGATGTCGAGGATCACTGCGTCGTAGATCGATGAGAGCGCGTGGGCAAGCCCCTCTTTGCCGTCCGCGACAACGTCGACGGCGTATCCGGCCTCGCGGAGCCCCTGCCGGACGAAGCGGGCAACGCCCGGCTCGTCCTCAACGAGAAGAAGTCGCACTGAACCGCTCCTTATCGGCAGAGATCCACGGAATTGGAACGGTTTTCCCACATACTGCCGACACCGCATTATAGGTCATTGTTGGCCGGGCGATCAACTTCGCGACACCAACGATTCGCTTGTGTTAGCCGCAACTCTGTGATATAAAGGGCGGCGAGAGAGTAGCTGAATGCAGAAGAAGAACTCCATCGATGCCATCTACCAGCCTATTCTTCCCTACCTCGCCCGTGTTCAGCGTAACATCCGGCGTGAAATTCGCGTAGAAAATAAGACAGTCAGCAAAAT
>Ga0307374_10013790_pt1 | contig 11117 bp, 11 predicted proteins | sample OX3MG_FD_202532 | JGI IMG/M metagenome (GOLD analysis project Ga0307374, IMG submission 202532) | Soil microbial communities from Risofladan, Vaasa, Finland - OX-3 | ecosystem: Environmental > Terrestrial > Soil > Coastal area > Acid sulfate soil | place: Finland: Risofladan, Vaasa | collected... | reverse complement strand
CAGGCTCAATCGGGGCGAGCGGAGGCACACGTCGCATTGGATATCGTCAAAGGCCTCCATGCGGTCGTCGCCGACTTCGGCTATGAGCCCGAAGACAGCCACGCATGAACGCAGAATGGATATCGCTGGCTTCGGAGCCAGAATGGTGGGTGGGAGGGAGGGTTGACCTCGACCGAGCGGGAACAACTACTGACGTTGGTGGCTTCGGCGTTCCTCGGCGGGTCGGGGACCAATCGCCTTCTGGGCGTGCACCTGGCCGGACACCCAGAACTGAACGTTGAGATATCGGCTACGGCAAGAGGGCTCAGAACCGTCGTTGGTCAAGGTCAAAGAGGCCGGGCCCGCGCTCTGCCAGTCGTCGGCGCGGACGCCAAGTTACGGGCCATGGGCTTTGCCGGCGGCGGTCAAAAGGGTAACTATCGTTCGTATTCGACCCCGACTGTCGCGTCGGAGCTGGCGGCCATGATCGATGAACTGATGGCGGTGGCATTCGACGCGCAGCCGAACTGGGAGCCCGAGGTTGCGTCCAATGACCCAGGCGTGCTGTCCCTCCTGGATCAGAAGATTGGAACCGCAGGCTACGATGCGACCGCCTCATATGCGACTGCGAAGGCGGCGGTGGTCGGTTCCGCGAAGTGGCCCCTTCCCGTGGATTACGGAACGATGGGACTGTCTGACATCGAGAAGATGACCGACGAGGAGTACGCGGCTGCGGTCGAGGCCGACAACATGGAACCGGCGAGTGTCCCTCCTGACGTCGAGGCAAGGCAGTTGGGCGTTTCTGCCATAGATGAGCTGTATCAAGCACTCGCCATCGATGATCGGTGGAGCGTCCGCTCTAACCGGGACTTCACATGGTGGCCTCATCGGCTGGCGCAAAGCGTGTCCGCACTCGAGCCGTTTGATTCAGCTGGCGCCGCAATAACCCGGATCGTCATATCAACCCGGGTCCTAAAGGATGTGCCCAACTCGACCGAGACAATGGATCTACTTGCGTCGGTGAATGCCAACAGCACGTTGGTCTCCGCGTTGGTCGATCCAGAAACGGGAAGCCAATTCGCCATTTTGCCTTGCGAAGGCCCGAGGCCGACCGCTTCCGAATAGGAAATCGGTCGCTTGGGGGAGTTCGAAAGTACCAGAACTCGACCAGTTCGAGAGCCATCTTCGTTGGTCGCAGAGCGCTCTGCAGCAATCACGGCAGCAATACCATCCCGAATCAGGTTGAAGGGCTGCCGTAGGTCGACCGAGAGCTCGCCTTCCTTCCACGATGCACTCGAGACCATGAACGCGAGCAGTCGGCGCTTCTCCTTTGGCTGCTGCTCGAGGAAAAGTTCGTGGGCATCACTGGCCAGCTCGAGCAGCTGGATGCCGTCTTCGATGTAGCTCTGGTCGGCATCCTGTTGGACTTGAATGTTGCGCAGGATTCCGTCTTGCTCGCGTCGCCAGTCGGCGGCCTTACGGTCGAAGAAATGAGCATCGATCCTTCCGTCGAGCTTGTCCAGATACATGGCATCCAGGCGTGTCTGAATCTGGTCGTAGTTAGCCTGCAAGCGTGCGACGGCCTCCTCGCGTTCGTGCTTCTCGTCCGCATGGCTCTCGCGCAGAGCAGCTGCAACCCACTCGACGACATCGGGGTCCAGTGCCAGGCCCTTGAGCAGTCCGGCGAATCGCTCCGCGAGTACCTCTTCGCGCGTATACGGATCGGGGCATTTCCGCTTGTAGCCGGTGCAGTGGTAGTAGACATAGCGTCCCTTCTTGATCTCGCCCACAAATGAGCAGCCGCAGTGACCGCAGGACACCAACCCCGAGAACGCGAAGTCGTGCTTGATCGGATGGGGCCCTATGGCGGAGCGTCCCTCGAGGCGCTGCTGGACAGATTCAAATAATTGTCGAGAGACGATGGGCTGGTGCACGCCCGGATACTCGATCCCGGCCCACCGGAACCGGCCCATATAGATGGGATTGCGCAAAATCCTGTGGACTGCCGACCTGCTCATCTGAGATCCCGAGCGGAATCTCAAGCCCCATTCGCGGGCCAGGTGGGTGAGCTCTTTGAGGCTGTGGCTGCCGCTGGCATAGGTCTCGAAGAGCCGCGTGACCAGCGGCGCGAAGTCTTGATCGGGTTCGATCATCCGCTTGCCGTTAGGACCGTCGATGTTGCGATAACCGATCGGGCCCCAGGATGGATACAAACCCTGCTCGGCCTTCTCGCGCATCCCCTTCTGTGTCTCCTCAGAGAGGTTGTCGATGTAGTTCTTGGCCATCAGGACCTTGATCCCGTGCATGAACTTCTCGGCCGACCGTGAGCCCGGCGAGAGCGCCACGTTCTCTTTCACGAAGTGGATCTCGAGATCGAGGTCGTCGATGCTGACCCAGTCCTTGAGGTTGCGGTAGAGTCGGTCGGTCTTCTCGACCAGCAGCACCCTGCATGACCTGGTGCGCCGGAAAAAGGTCAGCATGGTTTCGAAGTTCTGCCGCCCCGTCCGCTTCGCGGTCTCGACGTCAACGACCTCGCGGACGACGTTTAGGTTTGCGTTCCGCGCGTACTCATTCAAAAGTCGGAGCTGAGCAGGAATCGAGAAGCCCTCTTTCTCCTGTTCCTTCGACGACACGCGCGCGTAAATGATGGCCTGCGGCTTCGAAGGTACAGATGGATTCCTCATGTTCTTATGTTCTCTTTGTAGGTCGACCGCGATCTTACTCGCCTTCAAGAATGTGTTCTGAAATCGTCAAGCTGCATTGCGCTCGCGGTCAACGTCAGGGGTTCGCTTCTTGGCCTTCCATTCGAGCAGGACGCGAAAGAAGCCAGTCATGTTTTCGGCGATCTCTCGCGCGTCCTCTTCTGTGAGTGGTCGCTGACTGCGCCGGCTCCATAGCTCGAGCGTTCGCGCCTTTCGCTCGTCGGCCAGGGTCTCGCCACCACCTAATGGACTTCCAGAGCGAGATTCGTCAGGCGGATTTCTCGAGAGTCGCATCGCTTACACCGAACCACGCGACGCATTGCGGGAGGCGCGCCGCATGTAGTCGCCGAAAAGTGGCACCGTGAAGGCGAGGCGGCCGCGCTGCGGACGGTAAATGAGGCCTTTGTCCCTGAGCCGGGCGATCAGCTGCTGAGCGGTCTGATTGGGCAGCCTGGCCAACTTGAGGACGTCGTAGATCTGAGCCGATTCACCTGACGCCGCCATAGCCTGCAGCACTGAGCGCTCGCTGACTGAGGTGCGCGCCAAACGTGCCTCGAAGAAGGCCGAGTCGAGCGCTTCCAGAATGGTCGCGCGGTGTTGGTCGAAGTCGGCCTTGGTGATCCTGAGCGGCCACTCGACCGCATCCCAGAGCAGGGCGCCGACAAACTGAATGTGAAAGGCGTAGGCGCCGGTGACCTGAAGAACAGCTCGAGCCATCTGCGCATCGAACTTGCGACCTGAGAGCTCAAGAGGTTTGGTGAAGGCGAGCAGGTCTTCGGGTGGACGAAGCTGGCCGAGCTCCTCCGCTTGGAACATGCGCTCGCTGTAGCTCTTGGCGCGGGCGAGGTTGTCGGCCAGGGTGGGGAGTCCGCAAAGGACCAGCATCACAGGCAGTCCCTCGCGCTGGGCGCGGGCAAAAGCGGCCAGGAAGAGACCGAGCGGGAACTGGCGATGGTTGGTCGAGTCGCGCAGGATATGGGCTTCGTCCCAGCTGATGAGCACGCCCGGCCGGCCGGCGGCGGACGCGCTCTCGCAGGCGAGTCTGAGCGAAGTGAACAACTGCTCCTCGAGCATTGGTATTCGTCCAGGCCGAGTTCTGGGCTGGACGGCAACGGTCACGCCGGCGAGGGAAATCGTGAAACTGCCGAGCAGGTCGAGTGCCTTCTGCGCCACCTCTTGAGATCGCTGTTTGAAGGCGAGCGCACGCGAACTCTGTTCGACTGCTCGCCGACAGTCCTCCACCAGCGCCTGTCCGAAGATGGCCTCCTCTTGCAGGTGCTCGTTGCACTCGCGTCCGATAACGATCCAGCCCGCCTCTTCGGCGAGGCGGCCGTAGTGCTGCAGGAGCACGGTCTTTCCGACCCCGCGCAATCCGGTCACGCGAACATTGCGGGGTAGGCCGGGAAAGCCGGCCAGGTAGCGCTGGAAGCGGGCAAGCTGCGGTGCCCGATCGGCCAGGTAGGTCGGCTCCAAGCCCATCCCGGGCCGAAATGGGTTTGGTGACAATTGATGACGGTCAAACGTCATCATTCGTCATCAATCCCTCCTCGAGTGGGGTCAAGCGCTTGACCCCTGAGCACTTTCGATGCGCGCGGAATCCACGGTCAGCCTTGACGTTCATGCCACCTGTCCTCCACCCGGCCGTCGTTCCCACCACAACGGCTTGCCAATGCAATCAGCGATCGGCCGGTCGTTGGGCAGGATGGGCGCCAGCTGGTTGAGCGGAGTCCGCCTCCGGAGCTTGGTTACCTGGTGGGGGGGCGCTTCCGTGGCGCGAATCTCGACCGCTAGCCAGATCGCTCCCAGCGGACCCCAGTCCCGCAGCCGATAGGCGGTGGTGGTCCAAAAGCTGCAGCAACTGTCGTGGCCGAACCGCGGCCGCTCGCGCCAGATGGTGTGCTGAAGCTTGTCCTCACGGTCGTCGGTGGGTACGACGAAGAGGACGTGGTGGAGCTCGGCGTCGCGATAGTGCTCGAAGTGGCCGACGTAGGAGCCGACCTTCTGACGCAGGCGAGCCAGCGACTCAGTCGCCCGGTCCCACTCCAGGTCGAAGAGGATGCGGCCGCCGGCCGCCAGATAGACCCCACACCCGTCCGGTGTGGGGACGGGCGACTTGTACTCGCGGGCCGTCGCTCGGCGCTCGGCCCGGACGTGCTCTTCGCCGTACCAGACGAGCAGGCCCTCATCCTCGCGCTCTCGGCTTTGGATGATCATGGCGACGAAGAGCTGGTTGGCCTCCAGGTCGTGGGTGGCATGCCAGCAGTGGTCGCGCGCGTCGTGGCTGCGTTCGACGTAGTCCCGGGGATCGTCGCCGTGCCAGTCGGCGAGCACCCGCGCGCCGCACGCGGAGATCAGGAGCAGCGAATGACGACGACGAACGCCTGGGGTTTCGATGACTTTCCAGGAGTAGATGAGACCGAGATCTTTGAGGGACTTAAGCCGCATCTGGCAGGAGCGGAGGCTGGGGAAGAAGAGCTCTTTGATCTGGAGGGTGTTCAGGTAGCGGTAGTCGTAGAGAGATTGGAGGATGAGCAGGTCGCGTTGGTTGAGAGTTCGATGTAGGTGGCTGAGCTGGGCTTGTGTGGGATGAGACTCGGCTCGAGGCGGAAGGTCTCTGAGGATGATCGGATGAGTTGGGATGAGAGACCGTCCTGGTTCGTGTGGCTGGCCGAATTGAGTTCGGGAGGCCATCGCTTCGTCTTTCGCTTCCTGAGGCGCAGGCCGCAGCGAATCCCCAGAAGCGAAGTCCGGAGCGAAGTCGAGTTCATCGGCGGCGTCATCCGCGTCGTCGTCGAGCGGGTCTGGGTGCGACGGCATCATTGACTTCGGCTCCCAAAGCCCCTGGCCGATTCCATGCAACCCATCGATCCAGCCGTGCATTGCCCAACGCTCTTTCTGAGCGATCGTACGGTGGCGTTTCCACACTCGGCAGCGTGCGCACGCCGTGCGCACGCCGTGCGCACGCTGCTCGGTAGGCGTCGACCGCGGCGGGGGCCAGAGTCTGACCCCCGGCGCAAAGGCGCCCACATCTGATCGCGGCCGGGGGCCGGCCATCGGGCTGAGTCGACATCGAATATGGAGGACGAGATCGCCTTCGGCCGACCCCTGTATTGCCACTCGGCTCCGCGCCGAGGGCCCCGGATCTTCGAATGCCGAGGGCGTGCCAACAAGCTCTATTGCTTCTACTTATTCACAATGTGGACGATCCGTGTCCTTAACCTTGAAGCTGCGGCGACGGATAGAGACCGCGTGAGCTCGTGAAAGGGCGTTTTCTCAAACTCGACCAAGTCGCTGAGCAGCTTGGCTGTCACGTCGAGACGTTGCGGTTGCGGATACGAAGCGGCAGATTGAAAGCTGTTCGTGGGCCGCACGGGGCCTACTTCATCTCCAGCAGGTCGCTCCGCAATCTGCGTGTGCGCAAGCGGCCGCCTCGTCAACGACGCCCGCCAACAGCTGAGGACCTGGAGGTGGCGTGGCGGGCGATGGAGAGGCGGCTGAGGCGAATGCCGGCAGCTCACGAAGAACTGGTGCCCTTTCTGGAGGCGCTGAAGATCAATCGCGCCATCAACCTGGGTGCCTATCGCCTTGTCTGCGCCCGCGGCCTCCACGAACTGGGCTTCAAGGTCGACGACATCGCGCCGACGCTTGGAGTCTCAGCTCGTCACGTTCGGCGGTTGATCAAAAAGGACCCCGGTGTCGCAGTCGCGATGGCAGCCCACCGGTGGGCGCCGGTCGAAGCGCGCCGCCTCGTGCGTGCTTTGCGCGCTCAGCTTCAAGCCGAGGGCATTCGGTTTCACAAATGGGTGATGCGAGGCAGGCGTCGGGTCGGCCCACCGACCCATCCCGATCGGCCACGACCGGCTTTCAAGATCAAGCGGCTCCTGCAGGACGAAAGGGCCGGACTTCGGCGAGCCGGACTGTCGCCCGAGCAGGTTTGGGCCGTCAACATCGTCGGCCTCGGCTCTGACGAACTCAATGAGCTACTGCTCCGGGGCTCTCGATGAAAGGTCCCTGCGATGCAGCGCATCTACGCTCTCGACGCGATGAATACAGGGCAGGCGGCGGTGACCTGGCTCAGCACGGTCGGGACCGGATTGATCAGTGCTGTGATTTGTTCGCGGCTGGCGTTCCGGCAACGGGGTGGGGAGGAGGCATGGACTGCCGCTGATGGACTTTTCCGAGGTGACCAGGACGGGATCGAAGTAGTTCCGGCTGAGTACTCTGCTTGCACTCATGGTCATCATCAGCGTTCGCGGATTGCGATGACAGGTGGCCGGGAACTGGTGCGTGCGGGTGTCCGCAACCTTCTGCGCGACTACTGGGCGGGAACCACTCTTGGGCACATCGACGACACGTTTCAGGCTGCTCACTTCGAGCCCGATACGACATTCGTTTCGAGATCGAGCGGCCAGCGCCGGAGCTTAGTCGATCAGTACTACGCGGCGATCGACTGGACAAGCGGTCCAGAGGTCAACCGCTTCCTTGCCGAAGTTGCCCAGCCGGTTATGGCGAACCTTCGATCTCAAGCCGAGACCAATGAGTCGAACGCCGATTACGCGCGGAGGATGTTGAGCCAGCTGACGACTCTATTTGAGCTTGACGGATACGCGGTGAAGGACAGCCGAATCCGACTAATGGCGCCGGCAGCAATGATCGAACAGGCCTACCGGGCTGGCGACATCGGCGCTCTCGCCTCGATGCTGCCCCGCTTGGAGGATGCGGATGCTGACCCTTGGCTGGCCATCGGCACAGCAAAGGAGATCATCGAGCACATAGGCCGCGTGGTCATCAGCAAGAGTGGCCAGCCGGACCCGTCCAAGGATGCCGACCTGGGCGACATCTCAAAGGCTGCCCTCAAGCTGCTTGAACTGCTTCCGAGCGACGTTACGGAGGCCAAGCGAGGTGCCGACAGTATCCGGCGCGTCCTCCAGGGGCTTGTCTCGATCGTGCAGGGGACTGCAGAACTGCGAAACCTGTACGGCACCGGGCATGGCCGCAAGCAACTCGCCCTGGTCTACGGGCGTCACGCCCGACTCGTCGTCGGGGCAGCCTTAGCGTGGGCCCAGTTCGTTTCAGAGACCTGGGAGACGAGGCAGGGCCGACTGGGATGAGCCGATGAACTCGATAGCCGTACTCGCTGGGATCCCAACTGGAACAGCGAAAAATGCACCGGTCTTTGTCGGATTGGGCCTTGGGCCTAGCCGCGCGAGAGTTCTGTCCGCACTTGTAGGCTGCCAGTAATGCGAAAGGCCATCCGCGAATTTCTGGAAGGCAAGTTGCGAGCACTCGAGCTGTCGCGCTCCGAGGGTGCCGGCGACCGCGATCTGCCTGGACGAATCGTCTTTGGGCCAGGACCGAAAAACGCAGTCGAGGCAAAGCTGCACGGAATGCTTGAGGGTCTATATGTCGCCGGGAAGATTAACGGTGGCGAGGCGGGAGACTGGGCCGCGCGGTTCCGTTCGGTGTTAGCGGCTCCAGATCTCAGCCCAGCCTCACAAATCGGTTAGGCGCTTAATGCGGAGGAGTCTTGAGGTCCTCGAGCCGCTCTCCAAGGTCCAGAATGACGACGGTACAGATTTGTGCGAAGGCCTGTACCTCCTCAGCGAGTAGAGTGACGGTCTGGCCGACCTTATCGGTGTCTGACGCGTCGAGGTACCGGTCGTCGGCGATTCCCAGGTTGTGCCCGATGACGTGGCGCTTCTCAATGTTGAGGCGCAGAGTGGACAGGTCGTCATCGGATAACGACTCGAATGGGTCAACGTTGAACTCTCCAAATAGTTGGCGCGTTCGATCAACGTTTTGAAATTTGTTACCGAGCTTCTTGATGGCCTCGTTCGGCAGCCGGCGCCTATGGACGAACGAATAGAGCGTCTTCAAGTAGGTCTCGAAGGCTGTAAGAACGTCCTCATGAGCGTTGCCCACGAGCCGATAACTCAGTTCTTGGTGCCCCTGGGTTGCCTGCGTTTGAGCCAGCTCAAGCTGTGAGTGGATGAGCGAGACTTCGCGCAGGAAATGCAAGTGTAGGTTGGGTGCCCCGCAGTCGGGGCAGAAGAGCCCGATCGCATAGACACCATATTGGCGGCCGCATACGTCGCAGGTGAGATCCCGGAGCAGATCCTCGCGCCATGCACGAGGCTCGGGCTGGGACGAGGATGCCCCTCGATACTCGGTTGAGATCCCCCATCCGCTTGCTGGTCTCGCGCCACTGCCGAACGTCTGGCGGAGCATCTCGCCGACATGCTCCTTGACATCCTCGACGGCTGCCCAGCGCACATACGCCGCCGCCGCGTCGACGTCGTGCTGACAGGTGTATGCGGCGTCCGGCGCATCGGTGCCGCAATAGGGACACGTGATCCCGTTCTCGCCGGCCCTTCGGCGAATCTTGTTCGCATCTTCAGTTGCGATATCGACAATGTGCGACCCACGGCCCATTTGAAAACGGCCGGGAGTGCACTTAGGGTTCGGGCAGCAGCGATCAGTCTTGCCGGAAGCTGATGTGGGCGCAGGGATACCCAACACCATCTCGGACAAGCCGCCACTTTTCCGGAAGCGCTCTAGGCGCCTAAACCTGAACTCACTCATAGGCTGGTCTAGCAGAGGTTGAGTCTTCTCCGACCGCCTCGCTCTTTGAGCATAGGCCTGGTGCGGCGGCGCGGCCTTCACAACCGTTTGCGGAGCGCTGATGAGACCCGGCGACCCCCGCGGCCGCCCGCTCGCTGCTGGCGGCGTGGCTTCAACGCCGCGTTACTCCGGTTTGACGCACCGCTCGGAGCCGCTGCCGCGCCATCGCATCGCGCTCCCTTTCCTACTCATATTTGAGGCCGTACCAGCCCTAACGAAATGGAAGCCCGTCTCGGCCTTGAAGGCGAGCCTGACGGCGCCCATACCGTAGTCGTCGAAGAGTTCGTAGCCAAGGATTCGGAAGGCGAACGCCCCGCAATCACGACGCGAGTCGTCCACCACCTTCGATTGAGACTGGTCGTCCCGTGCTGATTACGCGTTAGTCGGCGATTCTTCCGGAACTAGCCACCGCAGCGCCCCTCCAGGATCGATCGCGCTTGGCTGGCGCCATTCGAAATGCAGTGACATGCGACGCGCTCGACGTTCATCAGCTTCAAGGTCAACGCTGACTCGCCATCGCCCGCCCAGCAGACCCTTGCCCGACGATGATCTGGGGACAATTGTGAATTGTGGCATCTCGTGCTGCTTCGCAACTTCACAGATGCGCTGACCACCGGGGACGATCATTTCGCATGGCTTCCCACCTTCCCACAACAAAAATGACGCGCGAAAGAAGTCTTCCTGCTCCCATTCGCCATCTTGTACATGCCGGTCCAGGCTCAGCACGCGAAACCGGCAATTGCTGAGAGGGTGCTCACCCATGTTCGTACAACGCAGACCCAAGCACGTACCCACGTGATAGCCAAATTCCGCGTCTGTTACCGGCAGTGCCGTCTGCTCCACTCTGAGAACGTCATCCGTAAGAGTCGGCGTTGTCGCCTGTCCTTCCTGGATCAGGAGGAGGCTCTGTCTCGCTTGTTGCGCACGCTCGAACTCTTGTAGGTAGAGGCGGTGGGTGGTCTTTAACAACTCATAAGCAAAGAGACAAAGCAGCGGTACGAGTGCCCACCGCGGATCAACACCCTCGGACTGGAAGAACTTTTCAGCGATCTGGCGATTGAGGGCTAGCAACAGCGTGCCCAGTAGAGTCAGCCCCACGGATGTCCTGTCACTTGCTGCCCAGAGTGCACGTGGCATACCTCGTAGCAAGACCCAAGAGAAGGCTCGGAGGTTGAGTGGCTTGTCCACGGGAACATGCGCTCGGTCCTCCGGGTCACCCACAAGCGAGATTATCTGGTACGAGACGACACTGACTCGGCTCGGCGGCGGAGGACCTGCCGTCGGCGGGCAACTAGCGGCGCGTAGACTCGGCTTAGCGATGCTCAGGCGCTACGCCCTCGCAATCCTGACTGAAGAGTTGCCGGAAGGGGGGCGCAGCCCGGCCATAAGGACGTTGGGTTTCAGGCGAAGACCCAGGAACGAGCCCGGTAGACCGCTCCCCCATGATCGCCGCGGCGGCAATGAATCTTTAGCTCCTTCCCACGGAAAGGGGTTCGGCCTTTGACCGGTCAGTGGACCATCGCCGGGTCACAGCCGGGTCACACATTCCCGGAACCGGGCGGTATTAGGCGGTCACGTGAGGACACATTGGCAGCAAGCCAGGCAGCAGGCCTGAGTCCACCAACCTAGAGCCAAGCGGCCTTCCGAATCCGCCTGGGGAGGCGGGATTGAACCTCTTCCTCGGCAGTTGTTCGTACACTGCGACGATTCCTGGGTGGTGGTTGAGTGCCCAGGGTTGACCCTTTCGTACACCGGCCTCGTGCCCTTTTAAGGATCTGTCGCTCTGGCGCCGACCATCACCAAGGACACGACTCA
>Ga0307374_10013789_pt1 | contig 11118 bp, 10 predicted proteins | sample OX3MG_FD_202532 | JGI IMG/M metagenome (GOLD analysis project Ga0307374, IMG submission 202532) | Soil microbial communities from Risofladan, Vaasa, Finland - OX-3 | ecosystem: Environmental > Terrestrial > Soil > Coastal area > Acid sulfate soil | place: Finland: Risofladan, Vaasa | collected... | reverse complement strand
GCCAGGCCCTGCACTTTGTCCTGGCGCTCGGCAATCGGACCCGCGGCCGCATTGAGCCGGCAGTAGAAGGAGTACCCGAGCAGCAGCCGTACGAGCTCGCTGGGCAGCGCGACCGGTGCCGAGCCGCGGATCGGTCGCACGCACGAGTGCGCGGAGGCAGGTGATACCGCCGCGAGCGCGTGCCGCGCGTCCCAGCCGCTGCAGTGCCCCGACACGCCCAGATCCGGGTGGAGCTCATGGAGCGCCGCCATCGTCGGCTCGACGTCCGGATCGAATGCGCTGCCGCAGCGGTGGAATACGCCGGTCACCGCGCGCAGTCGGCCGACGCCATGCGTCCAACCGCGCATAGCGGGGTGGGATCAGGTGACCGTTCTCTCGATCCCTGGCAGTCCAACGCGGGGCGCGCTTGTGGCGAGCGCGGTCACGAGCGCCACGAGTAGGCCCCACGTGAGGGCGACGAGGGCGAGATGCGCATCCTGCCAGCCGGCGGCCGCCTGGCTGAGAGCGCTGGCGGCGCCGAATGCGGCCACTGCGACGAACAGACCGAGCAACGTGAGCCCTCCGGCGCGCCAGGCTCGCGAGCTCGCCTCGGTGCGCCAGCGACTGCGTACGAGTCCGACGAGGCTCAGGGCCGCGACGCCAGCGAGGGAGCGATGCAGGAGCTGCCACGCCGACACGCCAGGGGCTGACGCGGGACACAGGGGCCACGACGGGCAGGAGGCACCTGCTCCCTTCGCGACCACGAGGGTGCCGCCGACGACGACGGCGAGGGTGATCGGGATCGCCGCCCACCCCCAGCGCCCGACAGCGCGCATCGACCACGCGGCGCGAGGTGACCGCACTGCCACGACGGCGGTCACGACCGTTGTCGCGAAGAACACGAGGCCCACGGCGAGGTGGACGGCGACCGTCCATGGTGCGTTCTTCGCCAGCACCGTCAGCGCCCCGAGACCTGCCTGGACGAGGACGAGAGCCGTTGCGATTGCAGCCGGCACGCAGGCCGCGCGACGTCCGACCGATCGGCGTGCCGCGATCGCGGTTGAGAGCACTCCAACGGTGACGAGCACGACGAGGTAGCGGTGCGACTGCTCCAGGAGCGCATGGTACTGGTCGACCGGGCCGATCCGTCCGTAGCACAGTGGCCAGCGCGGACAGCCCATGCCGGAATTCGTGACGCGCACCGTGCTCCCGAGGACGACGAGCGCGTAGGTGCCGACAGCCGTGGCCGTGCTCATCACCACGACGCCGCGCCCCGAGCGCCGTCTCGAGAGTCCCGTCGAGTCGCGCGGAGTCGACTCTCCCCTCGCCAGCGCGCTCCTCACCGAGGGAACCGGGTGGCCTACCTCGACCACGCTGACGTTCGTCTCCGCAGGTTCACCCGCGTCAGGCACCATGCACCGTCGAGGGGTTGGCGATAGTCCGTGTCACAGACACAACGTATAGTATTGAACATATCGAATAGCAATATAATTATGTGACGTGGTCATGATCACCTGGCTCGACCTCGATGAGCGCGGCGCCGCGGTCGGCGCGGTGGCACGGGAGGACCGGGCCCGGGGGCGACCGGCGCTTATGGACCCGGGTGATGGTGTGGGATCAGCGTGCGAGCCGATAGCGCTTGTCGTCACAGCCGCCCCATCGATGCGTGCCGGGCCCCCACGTCGGCTGCCGTAGACCCTTCACACGTCGCCGGCGAGGGCCGCTCCGGGCGTTTCGTCCACCTCGATCGGGCGATGGATGTCTGCCGGGCCACCTCATGCCGCAGTGGGGACCGTCAGCCGCGCGATTCGGTGGCCGATCCGCTTGCTGGTGCTACCACGGGAGGGCCAGCGTGGTGAACTGCGGCCGCCCGGTCACTTCGACACGACACGACACCACACGGCCCGCGCCAGTCCTGGCCCTGGCCGTCGACAGGTGGCATTTGGGTGTGAGGCGAGATCCATGTCGATCTCTCCGGTGCTCGTCCGTCACTTCGGTGACAGGATCGGAACGCGATGCGGAAGGATGGACGCTATGCGATACACGCTCTTGCTCCACTACCCCGAGCCGACGGCCGAGGAGCTCGGCCCAGAAGTCATCGCTGAGGGAATGCGCGCGTTCCAGGCGTACGCGACGGCGCTTCACGATGCGGGCGTGCTCGCCAGTGCCGAGGTGCTCCAGAATTCGGCGACGACCACGACGGTCGCGCTCGCTGGCGGCGAGCTCGTTGTGCAGGACGGCCCGTTTGCCGACACGAAGGAGCAGCTCGGCGGCACGTTCGTCATCGAGGTCCCGGACCTCGACGCCGCGATCGGATGGGCGAGGCGGGCACCATCGGTGTCGTGGGGTCATGTCGAGATCCGACCGACGGCGACGCGCTTCGTGGACGGCTCGTGGCTGCGCGCACAGCCGGCCACGTGACCGCTCAAGACCCCCGCTCAGCCGCGGAGTTTGCCGCGCGAGAGTCCTACGGACGGCTCGTGGCGCTGCTCGCGGTGTGGACACGAGACGTGGCGGTTGCCGAGGATGCGCTTGCCGACGCGTTCGAGCGGGCGTTGCGCACGTGGCCGAGGACCGGAGTTCCAGAAAACCCGCAAGGGTGGCTCGTCACCGTGGCCCGCAACCGCATCCGCGACTTGCGTGGTTCCGCAGCGGTGCGGACGTCGACGCCACTGGACGACCAGCTCGCAGCAGTTCTCGCGGAGCCCGATCCCGACGCGATCCCGGACAAACGGCTGGAGCTGCTGTTCGCATGCGGTCATCCGGCCATCGACCCCGCGGTGCGCACCCCGCTCATGCTTCAGGTGGTGCTCGGCTTCGACGCGGATCGGATCGCTCGCGTGTTCGCGGTGCAGCCCGCGGCGATGGCACAGCGTCTGGTCCGGGCAAAGCGCCGCATCCGCGACGCGGGCGTCCCGTTCCGAGTGCCGACGCGCGCTGACCTGCCCGCACGGCTGCCCGCGGTGCTCGAAGCCATCTACGGTGCGTACGCGATCGATTGGCTCGACCAGCACGACGGCATATGCCAATCGATCGCCGACGAGGCCCGGTGGCTAGCGGTGCTCACCGCGAGCCTGCTTGACACGGAGCCCGAGGCATGGGGCCTTGCCGCGCTGCTCACGTTCGCACAGTCGCGGGCACCCGCGCGAACGAGCACGCCGTGGCCGCCCCTCGACGAGCAGGACACCGCGCTGTGGGACCGCTCGCTAATCGCAGAAGGCGAAGCGCTACTGCGGCGTGCCCACGCGCGCGGCGCGCCCCTCGGACGGTTTCAGCTCGAGGCCGCGATCCAGTCCGCGCACTGTGACCGGGCCCGAACCGGTGCGTTGGACCGCGCCGCCGTCGTGCAGCTCTACCGCGGGCTCGTCGCGATCGCACCCACCGCCGGCGCGGTAGAAGCCCTCACCGCACTCACGATGCGGGCCTGACGGCGCGCCCGAAGGGGGCCGATCGGCGCATTCCGTTGGCACGTCGGCGTCCGGAACGTGGCGAAATGTGACGGTCCGAGCAGGCGCGCGGAAGAACGGGGAGCACGGCGGGAGTCTGATCGCGCACCCGTGTCGTCCCACTCCCTGTGGAGCGCGTGCCGGCGACGCGACCCGATAGCCAGCGCGGCGTCGCCCACCGTGATGCCCTCCTCGTAGTAGCGCTGGTCCGCATCGGCTCGGATCCCGAGATCCCCGGCGGCAAGCGTCGCGCAAACGAGATCGACGATCGTCTGGTGGGAGGCGCGGGGGCGTCCCCGCCAGTTCGTCGAGATGACGCTGGACACCGTGCCGAGATAGCGATCCGGCTCCACCTCGAGGTGCCGGGCGGGTCGCGGCGAGCCGTGACGACACCCCCGGTCCCCTCCGCGAACGTCTCGAGCTCGACCGTCGCCAGGCGTGGGCGTGCGGCCGCTCAGGCCTCGGCGTTTGCGGTGACACGGCGCTGCGCATCGCTCCGGTGCGGGAGCTCCGTCGTGGGGGCCGCACGAGCAACCCCCGCGAGGTCGTGGTAGCACTCGCGTACAGACCTTCTGGGCGCTGTGAGGGACCTTCCCTCTGGGCGCCCTGAGGGACCTGCTCTGATGGAAGCGCGATGTCCGAAAGCCGCCGGCGGATCGGCGAGCAACACGGCATGATCGAACCATGTCCACGACCCTGACTTACTACATCCGTCCTATCGGGGCGTCCCATCTCGAGGCGTACCGTTCCTCCGGAATAGACGCCTCCGGCAACCCAATTGTGAGACTCGACGAGGCGGTCGGCGAACCACTGCGCTGCTGCCTACGCAACGCCCTAGCTGGCGAGGAATGCATCTTGTTCGGGTACGAGGCGCCGATTCCCGGCGAGGCGAGCCCGTACAGGGAAGTCGGTGCCGTACTTGCTCACGCCGAATCGTGTGGCGGCCCGTCCGACCTGGGGTCATACCCGAAGGATTGGTACGGTCGCCCGCAGGTCTTACGTGCGTACGACGCCCGAGGGTGGATCCACCCGGCCACGACGACACATGACGGCTCGACTCCGGTTCACGCGCTCACCCGAGTGTTGGCTGAGCCCGGGGTCGTCGAGGTGCACAGTCGCAACGTTGCCTACGGCTGCTTCATGTTCGTCGCCCGACGTCATCCAGTGCCTTGAGCACTGCAGATCGTTCCATCTCGTGCGAATTCGCTGCGGCGGACCGGAGTGGACGTTTGGCGCTCGCGCGGTCCTCGCCGCGCCTGGCCACGCGCGACCGACGACCATCGCCACTCCGGTCCCAGGGCGTCCGGGACGTCTGGATCCGGGCGAGCGAGACGTCGCCGCGCAGTGAGCTGTGGCTCACGTCCGGAGTAGTGGCTCATGTCCGGGGTAGTACCGACCGCGTCCACGACGCACCGCGCGGTCGCCTCGGCCGGCCATTTGGGCACGTAGGCCACTTCTTCCCGGCGGCTCCGTCAACGAGGTGTCGGCCGGGGCTGGCGCCCCATGAAGGCGGCAAGGCGCTCCCATGCGGTCGCGTCGGCCGGCGCCTGCACCTCCGTGCCGAACGGCGATCCCTCTCCCATGAAGTTGCGATATTCCGGCTTGAGCATCGCACGTGCGCCCTCGAGTGCGGCGGCGGCCAGGGCGCTGTCGAGCCGGCCGAGCTGGTCTGTGGCAGCGGCCAGATCCCACGTGTGGGTGGAGATCTCGGCCAGGTACATATCGACGAGGGTGAATCCGGAGTAGGTCTCGCCCCAGGGCATAGTGATGGCAGCCGAGAGTCGGGCATCGTCTGACCAGGCCACCTGGGCGTCCTTCGCCGCCCGCCGCAGCTGCTTTGGGGCGTCGCCCAGTCCCACGTGGGGGAACTCGTCGCCCGTCGGAGTCTCGCCACGCCCAAGGGCGGCGGCTCGATGACCGGCCCCGACCAGGTGGTCGACCATGGTGGCGACGTCGTACTCGGGACAGGCGGTTGGGCGCCCGAGCTGGGTCGGTTCGACGCCGGCAACGACGTCGGCGGCGTGCGAGTAGGCCTCGAAGAGTGCTGCTCTGCGGTCGGGGAGGGTCATGGTTGCTCCTTGTGGGCATCGGGGGAAGTTCCGCCATCGTGCGCCCCTGAAGTGGTCACCTCCTGTCCTATTTGCCGAATATGTTGGAGCAGTGCGCGCCGACCGGTTGGTGGCCATCGTGTTGATGTTCCAGATCCGGGGCCGGTTGACCGCCGCGGAGCTCGCCGAGCGGCTGGAAACGTCGGAGCGGACGATCCGGCGGGATCTGGAGGCGCTGTGCATGGCCGGGGTGCCGCTCTACTCCCAGCGTGGCCGCGGCGGCGGTTGGACGCTGCCCGGCGGCCACCGTATGGATCTGACTGGGCTCACCACAGAGGAGGCACAGGCGCTCTTTCTGGCTATCGACCCCGGGTCGACCATGGCCCTCGGGCCGGGGGTGACAGCGGGGCTCGTCGCTGCCCGGCGCAAGGTGTTCGCCGCGTTGCCCGAACCGCTACGCGCCCAGGTGAACGCCGCAGGAGCGGCAGTGCTGATCGACCCGTCCGCGTGGGGCCGGCCCCAGTCCGACGCCACCGGGGCACCGGTCGCCGACGATCCTCACCTGGCACGCCTTCGAAGGGCCGTGCTGGCCGGCGTCCAAGTGGTGGTGAACTACGAACCACCAGGGCGGCCGGCCGAGGACCGACGGCTGCACCCCCATGGACTGGTGTGCAAGCGGGGGGTCTGGTATCTGGTGGCGACCACCGCTGCGGGGCTGCGGACCTACCGGCTCTCACGGGTCAGGTCGGTGGACGTCACCGACGAACCGGTCGAGCGACCGGTTGACTTCGACCTTGCCGAGGCGTGGGCAAGTGTCCAACAGCGGTTGAGGGACCGGGTGCCGGCAGCCGTCGTGGTCGAGGTCGCAGTGGCGCCCGACTCGCTTCGCCGGCTGCGGGCGATGGTCGGGGCGTGGTGGCCGATCGAGGAGACGGGGACGGCCGACGACGGGCGTTCACAGCTGACGATCCATTTCCCGAGCGTCGCCGTTGCCGCTGCCGAGATGGTCGGTCTCTGCAACCACGCCGAGGTTGTCGCTCCCCAACTAGTGCGTTCGGAGTTGGCCGAGATCGGCCGCGGGCTGGTCTCCCGCTATGGCCAACTGCTCGAATCTCCTGCTTTGCCACCTTGACAGGGGACCGAACGTCGCAGGCACCTGGACGTCACGCCGACGTCCACCTCTATTTGGAGCCTCGTCGAACGGTGAGTCGCAGAGCTAACCGGGCGCAAGCTGTGCCGCGGATGTTCACCTCGGTGCCGCACCGCCAGGACGCCGCCGCGTTCGGGCCTGGATCGAGAGGGTCAGGGGCGGCTGCACCCCTGCTGACCAGGGGATGTGCCGGATAACGGAGACGGGAAGGCGGCTGCCCACCTCGCGCGAGAGTTGCAGCTCTGGTGCGGGCGGAGAGACTCGAGCTCCCACCCCCGAAGGGACCGGGACCTAACTAAAACGGCAAGTGCATGTCAAAAGGTGTCGGGCGGTGTCGCATCCGTGCCCAAATTACCTGGCACACGCCCGTCTGCCACGACCAGCTTCTCGGTGTGTCGCAGCCCATCTCGACTCCGGCGTCGGCAATCTGGTTAGCACCTTGCGACCAGGTCAGGACCGCCGTTCACCAGCGGTCGGGCCGGTGGAGGCGGACGCGACGGATGTCGCCCACCCAAAGCTCACGCGAGACGTCGGCTCGGGCGAGCGCATCGATGACTCGAGCGACCGCTTCCTCGAGGTCGGGCGCCGATGCATCCTTCGGTAGCCGCGAGACGACGATCCCTGCGGCCGCCGCGGGGTCGAAGCGGAACGGGTTCGCGACGCCCCCATCAAAGGTGACGAGTGCGCGGCCCTCCGCGACGGCCGCGGCAACGAGGACTTCGTCGGCAGCCGCGCCACTCCTTCATCGTGGACGGTGTCGACGTCGTGACCGCCGGCGAGGAAGTCGAGGATCAGCCCGATCCATATGCGCGTACCGCGGACCGTCGGCTTGCCGAACGCGAGGTTCGGATCGACGACGGTCCGGTCGAGCAGCCCGTTCTCGCCCATGAGCACGATGTCAGGGCGCCGGACAGTGGCGGATCGGATGTGGCGATTCCTCCGGTCACGACGACGAGCCTGAGTCTTCGACCGTGCAGCGCGCACCACCTTGGATGGCTGTCGGCCCTCGTGAACGACGCTCCTCGAGCAGAGCGTCACGTGCTGCTTGTCGTGCCGCAGACGCTTCGAGCAGCGACATGAACCGCCGTCGCGAGCCCCGCCGCGCCGAGTCCGAGCATGCGCCTCGTCGCGATCGTCACCTGCCGAAAGAGCGCGGGAGCAAGCGCATCGAACAGCACGGCGCGCTCGTGGTCGTAGCAGTCGACACAGAGCGGCTCGCCGACACAGGTGTCATCCCGATCGTGAGCGACCACACAGGTCCGGGGCCGACCGTGCACACAGTGCCGAGGCGTTTCCGGCCGACAAGGCAGTCGACGCCCGACGCCCGACGCCCTCACGGGCGCGATGCACCGCTCCGAAGGACCGCGTGGTGAGCGTTGGGCAGATCATCGGCTGCTCTGCGACTGCGGGAGGCACGCCCTTTCCGCCCTCGAGCCCGGCGAGGACGAGCATCCGAGCGTCGATCCGGCAGCGCTCGGCACACGACGATCACCAAGTCCCACGTCGGTTCCCGAAGGCCGTGCAGTAGGGCACGGACTCTCGAGGCACGAAGCTGAGAACCTCACCGGTCGAACGGTCCGCTGTGAGACCTCCACTGGCGAGGCGGATCGGTTCTGCGCACCAGCGACAGTTCTCGCCTCGTCGACGAAACGCCTCGATCCCACCGGTTTCGCCAGAGACGGCACCATCTCCGCCAGTAGGAGCTCGTCGACATCACCGTGGATGACCTCGGCCACGTACGGAGCGAACACTGTGCCGTACCTCAGCGCCCACCGAAGGCGTGGCCGCTGACGTGGCACGAGATCGATCACGGTCGTGATGCACTCCGCGGCCTCCTTCCGGTGGCCGTAGCGGTCATACCTGAAAGCCACCGAACTGTGACCGGCTCATGTCGTTCTTGCTCGGGCCCCGGCCATCGGGCGAGCCGGTCATCGACTCGACCGGCCCTCGGTCGGAGCGCTCGCGGGGGCTGCGGTCGGGTTGGTCTCGGGCACACGTTGGCGGGCGAGCGCGATGCTCGTGACGGCCGTGATTGCCATCGCGGCGATGCCGACCAACGCGGCTGTGGTGTAAGCGCTGTTGGTCGGGGAGAGGTGGCCGGTGTCGGTGCCGGTGGCTAGCACGAGGCCGCCGATGGCGCTGCCGAGGGATAGCCCAACGCTGCGCACGACCTGGTTGAAGCTCATGGCGCTGGAGGTCTCGCTCTTGGGCGTGACGGCGAGAATGACGCCAGGCATGGTGGCGAAGAAGCTGCCAACACCAAAGCCGAGGACACCCATTGCCACGAACAGCTCGGCCAGGTTCGACCGGGCCGCAGCAAAGAGGGCGAATGCCCCGAGGATGACGACGGCGTTGCCAGCCAAGAGCAAGGGGGCGCCCATCCGTTCCCGTACGGGTGGAGTGAGCTTGCCGGCGACGAAGCCCAGCAGGGAGAACGGGACGAGGACGAGCCCGGCAACGAAAGTACTGAGCCCGAAGCCGTAGCCGGCGCTGTGCGGGGTCTGCGCGTACCGGGTGATGAGAGTGAGCAGGAGGTACATGCCGATCCCGCCGACGAACATGGTGATATTGGCCCCGGCGACCGCCGGGTGTCGCACCGCCCGGACATCGATAAGCGGCGCTTTCCTACGCAGCTCGAACGCCGTCCAGATGCACAGCACGAGCACTGCGGCCACGGCCAGCACCACCGCAACGGCGAGGTGTCGGCTCCACAGACTGGTCTCGCTGGCGAGCAACAGGACGAGGGACAGGCCACCCGCGAGCAAGATCGCGCCGGTGATGTCTACGTAAGCGGAGCGTCCTTCGGGCGCGGAAGGCACGGAACGCCAGGCCGCCAGGAAGGAAAGCGCGGTGAACAACAGCCCGAGCCCGTAGGCGGCGCGGACGCCGCCCAGGTCGGTGAGCAGACCGGCGAGCGGGTAACCGACGCCGATCCCGCTGATGGAGGCCACCGAGACGAGGGCAATAGTGGGCGCGCTGCGACCCTCGGGGAGATGATCACGGGCCACGCCCATCACCAGCGAGGTCAGACCGAGAGCGACGCCCTGGGCGGCCCGGCCGACGAGCAGCAAGGCGAACGGTAGCGGCAGGACGGTGAGCAGGCTGCCTGCTACCACGACGGCCAGCGTGACGAGGATGGTTCCCCGGCGATGCGGCCCGGCTCCCAGCCGACCAAGGACGGGTGTGGCGACGGCACCGCTCAGCAGCGTGATAGTCAGCGTCCACTGCGCGCTGTCCAGCGACACGTGAAACGTGGTCGCCACGCTGGTGATGAGCGGCGCCCCGAGACTGCCTACCGCGGCGAGAGCCAGGGCGATGAACACGAGCGAGGGCGCCAGCAGCCGCCCCTCGGAGGACGCCCGGGTGGTGCTCATCGGTTGGTCTCGGTCGTGATGTTCCCGAACAGGTCGTGTACCACGGGAAGATGTCTAGAGTTCGGTAGTCCAGAGGACAAAGACATGATCGCTCTCGTCCTCATAGACGATCTCTATGGTCCAACTACGCTGGCCACGTGCAGCTCCAACAGCTCGCCTACTTCGTGGCCGTCGCCGAGGCCCGCCACTTCACCCGGGCCGCCGACCAGGTGGGGGTGGCCCAGCCCTCCCTCTCTCAGCAGGTGCGGGCGCTGGAGCGGGAACTGGGCGCCCCGCTCTTCCACCGGACCCGGGGCAACGTCTCGCTGACCGACGCCGGTGAGGCGCTGTTCCCGGTGGCCCGGCGGATGCTCGCCGACGCCGACGCCGCCCGCCTCCAGATCCAGGAGGTGCTCAACCTGGGCCGGGGCCGGGTCCGGCTCGGAGCGACGCCCAGCCTCTGCACCGGCCTGCTGCCCGAGGTGCTGGCTCGCTTCCGGCAGGAGCACCCCGGGATCGAGTTGTTGGTCCACGAGAGCGGCTCCCGCGATCTACAGCAGGAGCTGGCCGAGGGAGCGCTGGACATCGCCCTGGTGGTCGACGCCCGGCTGGGGGAGGACCCGCAGGTGGTGACGGTGCCCCTGTTCGCCGAGGAGTTGGTGGTGATCTCCCGCCTGGAGGCTCCCGGCCCGGTGGGCCGGCGGGGCATGATGACCATCCGGGAGCTGCTGGGCAAGCCGCTGGTGATGTTCCGCCCCGGCTACGACCTGCGGGAGACCACCGAGGCGGCCTGCCGGGAGGAGGGGTTCTCACCGACCTTTGCCATCGAGGGTGGGGAGATGGACGCGGTGCTCGAGTTCGTCCGGGTCGGCCTTGGCCTCGCGGTGGTGCCTCGCACCGTGGTGGGGGACCGGTTCCGGGTGACCCCTCTGGCCCCCCCAGGGCTCAGCCGGACCATCCTCCTGGCCCAGCGGCGGGGGCTGGCCCTGCCCCATGCCGCCCAGGCCCTGGCCGACGCCCTGGTGGCCCTGGCTCTCCGCTTCGGCTGAGCCGGCCCGCTGGCCACCACCACCCGCATTTTAACCCAGCCTCTTCACGGCTCCATTTGAGGCCGGCATAGGTCTGTGGATTCGAGGGTCGGA
>Ga0307374_10013788_pt1 | contig 11119 bp, 8 predicted proteins | sample OX3MG_FD_202532 | JGI IMG/M metagenome (GOLD analysis project Ga0307374, IMG submission 202532) | Soil microbial communities from Risofladan, Vaasa, Finland - OX-3 | ecosystem: Environmental > Terrestrial > Soil > Coastal area > Acid sulfate soil | place: Finland: Risofladan, Vaasa | collected... | reverse complement strand
ACAGGACGAGTCGCGTAACAACCTGATCTTCGACGATGTGTTGAAGGCGCTGGAGGCGAAACGTTCACCGATCGTGCTCACCGAGCGCCGGGATCATCTGGAATATCTGCAAGGCCGCTTTTCGCGTTTCGTGCGCAATCTTGTCGTCCTTCGAGGCGGAATGTCGGCAGCCGAACGCAAGGCGTCAGATGCCGCCCTGCGAGTGGCGGACGATCAGGAACGGCTCATCCTCGCGACAGGGCGTTACATCGGCGAAGGCTTTGATGACCCAAGATTGGACTCGCTGTTCCTGACGATGCCCATTTCGTGGAAGGGCACGTTGGCCCAATATGTCGGTCGGCTTCACCGGCAGCATGCTGGAAAAACAGAGGTTCTCGTCGTCGACTATGTCGATGATCTCGTGCCTATTCTTGCGCGGATGGCGGCGAAGCGGCGATCTGGATACCGTGCGCTCGGTTATACGGTTGAATGATCCGCCACCCGGCAACGGGATGCTGTGGCGTCGGCATTTGTGTTCTTCGCGCTACAAAAACGCCGTTTATGTAGCGCGAAGATTACAATTTTCCCAGTCCTAGGAGCCTTCCTTTACCCCCACTTATCCATCACCCGCCGGCGCGAGATCTTTCGGTTCCGGTCTGTCAGAAATATGTCTACATTCTTCTGACGGGCGCTGGTCGCCATCTTCAGAATGCTATGAAAACAATTTGGCGATCTCGACCATGGGGACGAACAATCTTTGGCCCCCTTCGACGAGATATCTGAAGCGGTAGCGCTGATAGAACTGCGCCGCCTTGTCGTCCTTGGCGTCGACGACGAAGGCGTAGGACGCGATCTCGTTCCGCAGCACGCGGCTAAAGGCGTCGAGGAGCATGAACTCGCCGTGTCCTCGCCCTTGATGGCGCGCATCGACCGCCAGACGTCCCATCAGCGTCGCGGGCACGACCGGATAGCGTGGCAGTCGCTTCGCAAGCGCCTCGGGCAATTCCGCAAGAGCGATGCTGGTCGCCGCAAGCGTGTAATAGCCGAGCGGAACGAGGTCACCGTCGCTGACCAGCACGAAGCACGAGGCGACCCGCCGCCTTGCGTCCTGTCCGGCCTGGTGTCGCAGATACCTGTCCAGCGGCTCAACGCCGCTGGCGAAGCTCTCTCGATCGTGCTGATCCGATAAAGGCTCGATACGCAGTGCGGGCGTAGTGGACGCCACTCAAGCACTGATCAGCTTGAGGTATCGTTGCGCGGCCGCTTTGAGCCGGGCGTTCGGCTCTCGCGGATTGAGGAGCGCCTCCGCGAAGACCCGGCTGTCGGCGGCGCTCAGCCGGATCGTCTGAGTTTCCTCGATGACGCGTACGGCCGCGTCATGCACACTGGCGATCACGAAATCCGTCAGCGTGCGCCCCTGCAGCTCGGCAGCCCGTTGGAACAGCGCCTTCTGGTCGCGGGAGACCCGCGCCTCCAGCCGCTCATCTCGCGCCTTGGTCGTGGCTTTTCCTGACATGTCGCGCATACCTTGAGTTGCGTCCGGAACCTGGCTAGTGTGTACGGCTAATAGACGGACATATCAAGCGGGCCGTCAGCGGTGCCCGTCTCTATGACGGGATCGGGGGAGAAATGACACCACCTGAATCACCACTCAAAAGCGCGATTTAGGCCCGGCGCAAGGATGAACGCCGACTCGCAATCGTTCGTCGAAAATTTTCTCCGCCTCACCGGCCATTCGCCGATGCTATGGCAGCACCGGCTGTTCGGCCGGTTTACGGACGGAGCGATTCCATCTGCGCTCGATTTGCCGACTGGGCTCGGAAAGACCTCGGTGATGGCAATCTGGGTTCTCGCGCGAGCCCTTGCAAAGGAAGACGCGCTTAAAACCATTCCGCGTCGGCTGGTCTACATTGTAGACCGACGCGCCGTTGTAGATCAGGCGACGGAAGAGGCTGAGAAACTGTGTCAGGCGTTAAACGGCGATGCCGCGCACCTCAAGGGGCCGCTTGGGCTAAGCAGCAGCACACTCCCCATTTCGACGCTGCGCGGCGCGCATGTCGATAACCGCGAATGGCTCGACGATCCCGCGGCTCCGGCGATCGTTGTCGGAACGGTCGACATGGTCGGCTCGCGACTTCTTTTCGAGGGCTACGGCGTTTCACGTAAGATGCGGCCCTATCATGCGGGCCTGCTCGGCGTGGATACGTTGATCGTTCTCGACGAAGCACATCTTGTTCCGCCGTTCGCGGACCTGTTGCGAGCAATCGAGGGCCAGCCCTCGCTTTGGCCGAAAGATCGGACACCGTTGCCGCGCTTCATCGTCCTGCCTCTTTCCGCGACGCAACGCGAGCGGCCTGCGGAAGAGAACGGTCGCAAGCCGTTCGGTCTTGAAGAAGAAGACTGGCGCGACGACGCGGCTTCCCAACGGTTGAACGCCCGCAAGCAACTGCGCGTCGAACCACTGGCTGAGAAAGATCATGACAGACAGCTTGCCGAAGCTGCGTTCGCATTGGCGACGAAAGGTCGGCCCGCGCGCGTGGTGGTTTTCTGCAATCGCCGGGAGAAGAAGGAAGACGGCGCCGGTCCAAGCGCGCAGGGCGTAGCGGAAGCGATCGAGGTTCTGGCGATGGGGGACAAGAAGGCTGGACACGAGAAGATCGACATCGATCCGCCGGAATTGCTTGTGGGCGCCCGCCGCGTGCACGAGCGCCAGCAAGTTGCTCACAGGCTGCAAGAGTTGGGCTTCACGGGACATGCAGAGCCGCCCGAAAGGCCGGCATTTCTTGTGGCCACGTCTGCCGGGGAGGTCGGCGTCGATATCGACGCCGACCACTTGGTCTGCGATCTGGTTCCGTGGGAGCGCATGGTGCAGCGCCTAGGACGTGTCAACCGGCGGGGCGGCGAGGGCCGCGAAGCGCATGTGGTCGTCTTCGATACATCCGGGGTCGAGAAGGATGAGCCGCGAAAGACGCGCCTGATCGCAGCGCGCGATCTGCTCGGGCGGATCGAAACCGATTTTGGTGGCAAGGCGGGGCCTGCGACGCTGCTGGAATTGCGCCATCGGGTTGGCCGGCAGGAGATCGAGAAAGCCTCCACGCCCGAACCGCTGCACCCGGCGCTGACGCGCGCGCTCGTCGATGCCTGGTCGATGACCTCGCTGGAACATCACACTGGCCGTCCCGAAGTCGCGCCCTGGCTGCGCGGCTGGGTGGAGGAAAAGCCGCAGACGATAATGGTGTGGCGCAAATATCTGCCGCTGCGTAGTGGTGACAGCGGGCAGGCGACCTTTTCAAGCAAGAAAGAAACGAACGAATTCTTCGATGCCGCCCCGCCGCACGAGAGCGAGAAGCTGGAGACGGAGACCTACCGAGTCGCGGAATGGCTTCACAACCGCGCCGATACGGTGCTTCAGCGCAAGTCGCCGAAAGAGAACGTCGAATTGCAGCGCGACGATATTGTCCTCCTGATCCTTTCACCGAGCGCCGAATATGAACGGCATTTGACGCTCGGCGATCTGGCGCGGGATCGCAAAGGCAGGACGAAGGATGAGTTCCACGACACGCTTGTTGCAAAAATCCTCGTCGTGGACGCCCGCTTCGGCGGCCTAAAGGACGGTATGCTGGACGGCAAAGAGGACAACGGCTTTCCGACTGCTGACACATCCGACGACTGGAGCAAGGAAGCCGATTTCCGGGTACGGCGAGCAACGTCCGATGATTACGAGAGCAAAGTGGAAAATTGGCGGTTCGAGGACGATTTTGTCCTCCGCAGCGACGGCAATGGCGATCCGGAGGAGTGGCTCGTCGTCGAGCATTACAAGAGTGCCGCACAATCGGAGGATGCCCGCTCGGTTTCTCGGCCGCAGGAGCTTGGCGAGCATCAAAGCTGGGCCGAGCAGAAAGCCCGGTGCGTCGCCGCGAAGATCGACCTCTCCGCTATCGCCGCCGAGGCGCTGGCGGTTGCAGCATTCTTGCATGACGAAGGCAAGAAGGCGTCCCGTTGGCAACGCGCCTTCCGGGCACCGCATGAAAAAGACGAGGCGGGCGCTTACAAGATTTTCGCTAAGACGCGCGGACCGATAAACCAGCAAATTCTCGATGGTTATCGGCACGAATTCGGATCGCTGCCGTATGCGGAAGCTCACGCCAGGTTCAAAGCCTTGCCAGAAGACTGGCGTAACCTCGTCCTACATTTGATCGCGGCACATCACGGGCAGGCGCGGCCGTTAATCGCAACGCGCGGCTGTGAGGACGCGCCGCCTTCAGCGCTCGAAGAGCGCGCCCGCGAAGTTGCGCTGCGCTTCGCAAGGCTTCAGAAACGGTGGGGGCCGTGGGGCCTCGCGTGGTGGGAGGCGCTGTTGCGCGCTGCCGACCAGCAAGCCTCGCGCGACAACGACAGGCGCGAAAGCCCTGGTGCTCCGCACATGGAGGGGAGCTGATGGTGGAAGCAGCGATTCCCGTCGATCTGCTCAATCCCGGCCAAGTCTTCGCCTGCATGGGATTCATGGAGGCGGCAGACATTCTGCTGGGCGACGCCGCGGGCGGCTTCGACTGGTCCGACGATTCGAACACTCACTTCGCGCTCTGCGCCACAGGAGAGCGAAATCCGTTCGAGACGGTGCTCGAGTTCTTGGCCGAAGCAGAGCCGAATCGATGGGCCCCAATTGGTTACGCCGATCCACCACCTAAGAAAGGTGAAAGTGGAGGGGACGAGGACGCCGAGGAAGACGATGACACGGAGGAAACCGCAACCACCGACGCAGCGCCGCCATTGGATTTATCCATAACTTTTCCCGCGAAGGTGGGTGACAGAATGGCCCTGCCCATCAGATTCGGCGGCGGGAACAGGCCGGTTGTCGAGCTCGATCATTGGGCAGACGGATCAAGCCGCGAAAGTTTCAAGCTCTATGCCGGCAATCGGTCGGCTGACGCTATCGCGCGCGCGATGCTGAAGGGCGTGCGCGTCAAGCCAACAAAGAAACAGAAGGCTAATGGGCAAGTTGGGGATCTAAGAACGAAGGGCGTTCGGCAATTGTGGGAGGAAGATCGAGTATCACTCATCAAAGCGCCTTTCAATGTTCTGACGCCCATGGGCGGCAGCTTCAATTTCGATCCGCGCGGAGCTTGGACCGCTATCGACGCCGGCTATTCGCCGAACGAACACAAGCACGCCATCGAGGCTTCGCCTGTCGTCGAGTTCCTTGCCGCGTGGGGACTGGAGAATGCCCGCCCGGTCGAATTCGGGCTACGGCAGGTTCGATATGCCGCCTGGGGTGTGAACCTGCCGCCCGTCCTTGCGCGCGCCGCGCTTACAGGCGCTCTGCCAGCTATCCCTTTGAGGCAGTTTCACTTCGAACTCGATTTGTCCGGCAAGAACAAAGTCGTCACTTTCGCTCAGGAGGAGCCATATGACATCGCTCGCGGCTGAAACCATAAACGACTGGGCTGATAACAAAAATGGTCCTGTCGCGCTGACCTGCAGGCAGAAGCTCCTGCCGGTCGAAGGCGAGGGCGGCGTGATCTTTCCGCCAACCTATGCGATGGGCGAGGGTAAATCACCGTACAATATCGACCAATTGGCAGATGGCACCAAGGTTGCGACCATCGACAGTGTCGGCAGCCAGGCCAACCGCATGGAGCCGATCTTCAAGGCGGCAAAACCCGGCCAGCCGGAAAGCCCGCTGTCAAAGCTCGTGCCGCAGATCGACATCGCATACGGCAACGAGAAGACGGTATCAATCCTCGAAGCGGGCCATCGGTTGGGCGATGCGGTGATCCGTTCGTCCGAACTGAAGGACGATGCGCAGAAGGCATTCGAGTTATTTCTCGATACCGGCGATGCGGCGGCGCTGGCGAAGCTTGCGCCAACCTCGCTGGTTTTCGGCGTCTGGGATTCGCGCGACACACAGGCGAAGCTTCCGCGCGTCGTCCAGTCGGTGATCCGGGGCTGGGACGTCGATGTGTTGACGAGGTCGGCGCAATACAATCCTCCCATCGATTACTCGGCGCTCGACGTATTCAGCGAAGAGGAAAAGGTGAAGCAAGAAGGAGACCCCAAAAGTCCGTTGGCCAAGCGCGGCTTCGTCCATGTGCCCGCGACTGGCGCGCATGGCGGCGTGGTCGCGCGTGGGCCAATCGAGCGTACCATCACCGTCAATCTCGTGGCGCTGCGCAAGCTCGATGGCGAGAACGCGCAAAGTCTGAGACGGTATATCCTTGGCGTTTCGCTGGTCGCTGCTACGGAGCCGCTCGACGGCTTCCTGCGTCAGGGCTGTCTGCTCGTGCCGGACGAGAAAGTACCCGCCGAGTGGGTTGCCGTTGGTCGCAATGGCGTCCGCACGCCCGTCGGACTCTCGACCGCTGTCGCTATCGACTATGCCAAGGCTGCGGCGAAAGAGTTTGGCGTCGGCCCAGACCGGCGCGTGGCCTTCAAGAAGGAGCGGGCCCAGGCCGATTTGAAGGAACTGGAGAAGAAGAAGGGCAAGAAAACCAAGGATGCGGCCTGATCCATGCCGACCCTTCTCGTCTCCGTTCGCTTCCACGACGGCCGCTATCATGGCAGCGGAGAGTGGCCGCCGTCGCCCGCCCGGCTGTTTCAGGCTTTGGTGGCGGGCGCGGCGCGAGGGGAGAATCTATCCGAGCACGCGGTGGAGGCCTTCGAATGGCTCGAAAGCTTGGATGCGCCGGCCATCGGCGCGCCGCCATCCTATGCTGGACAACCCTTCAAGACCTTTGTTCCGAACAATGATCTCGATGCGGTAGGCGGCGATCCGGCGCGGATCGGCGAGATACGCGCGGGCAAGATCATTCGTCCGCGTACGTTCGACGCCGCCGTTCCGTTGCTTTACGCATGGACGTTCGAGCACGGCGCGGATGCCGAGCGCCATGCGCGCACGATTTGCGAGATCGCCGACAATCTTTATCAACTGGGCCGTGGTGTCGACATGGCCTGGGCGAAAGCCGAGATTGCCGATGACGAAGAGGCGGACACTCGCTTTCGCCCGCACGGCGGCGTCATCTGGCGCCCCAACGGGGGCGGCGATGGTGCGGCGCTTTCATGCCCCAATCCGGGTTCGCTGGTGAGCTTGACGAGGCGCTTCAAGGCGATGCGCGCGCGGTTCAAAACCGTCGGGCAGGGCAAAAAGGCCAGTCAGCTTTTCGTGCAGGCGCCGAAACCGAACCTCAGGCAGGTCCTATACAATAGTTCGTCTGAGTTTCTTCTCTTCGAGATCAGGAACGCCGATGGTTTTGCGCCTCAACCCCTTGAACGCATCGTCGCGTTCACGGAAAGGGTCAGGGATCAAGCAGCGGCGCGATTGAAAAAGGGGCTGCCGGATTGTGCGGCACTTGTTGATCGCGTTTTCGTTGGCCGCGACGCCAAAGAAGCCGACAAAGTGCGGCGCATCCGCATCACGCCGCTGCCATCCATCGGCCATATACACGCAGAGCGCTCAATCCGGCGCGTGCTCGTCACCGTGGCGCCAGACTGCCCGATCGCGGCAGCCGATATCGCGTGGGCGTTTTCCGGCCTCGCGCCCGATTTCGATCCGCAGACCGGCGAAGTTCCGGACGATGGCGCGATGCTGGTCGCCGCCGGCGACCGCGCGATGCTCGCACATTATGGCATCGAAGATGCTGTGCCCGAGCGTCTTTGGCGCACCGTCACGCCCGCCGCGCTCTCCGAACGCGCCGCGCGGCGGCGTATCGATCCTCATCGGATGCGCGAAGAGGCGAAGGGCGGTGCCGAACGCTTGCGGGAGCAGGCGGCAGCGGAATGGGCCGCACGGCAGGCATTGCGCCATGCCGGGATCGATGCATCTGTGCAAGCGATCCGCGTGCAGCGCGAGCCGCTCGAGGCCAACGGGAAGCGTGCGGAATCCTTTGCAGTCAGCCCGCGCTTCGCCAAGGAGCGACTCTGGCATATCGAGATCGCCTTTGCGCATCCCGTGGAGGGTCCGCTTCTGATCGGTGACGGCCGCTATCTCGGCCTTGGTCTCATGAGGCCAGTCCGGCATACGGCGGGTGTGCTCGCCTTCACCATTGCGGATGGGCTGGCGGGGCAGGCCGAACCGCAGGGATTGACGCGCGCCTTGCGCCGCGCCGTCATGGCCCGCGTGCAGGAGACGATGGGGGAGCGTGCGACGCTGCCGGCCTTCTTCACCGGTCATGCGACCGACGGCGCGCCGGCGCGATCGGGCAGCCATCAACACCTCGCCTTTGCGTTTGACGTCCCGCGCAGGCGATTGATGGTTATTGCGCCGCATGTTCTCGAGCGGCGCAAAGCTTCGCAAACGGAACACAAATGGCTTGATGTTCTTGAACGAGCTCTTGGCGGCTTCTGCGAATTGCGCGCCGGTCCCGCAGGAAGGCTTTCCCTCTCCTCTTGCCATATCGAGATGCAGGACGATCCCCTATTCGCCCGATCGTCAACATGGGAGAACCTGACGCCCTATCGTGTGACGCGACACGCGAAGCTGAGGGACGCGGCGGCGGCGCTTGAAGCTGATCTTCTCGCCGAATGCCGGCGCGCCGGGTTCCCGCGACCGCGGGTCGAGGTCACCCAGACCTTCGCAAAGTCCGGCGCCGGGCTGTTCGGCCTCGCGAAGCTCAGGTTTCACGGCGCGGCCGCAGGGCCAATACTTCTAGGCCGTGATCACCATTTCGGGGGCGGACTGTTCGTGGGGACCAGGTAAGACGAACGATTTCGGGGGCGAGTGCGATGACCGACAACCAGCTCGAATTTCACCTTCCGGCCCCGCCGGTCAGCGGCGATACCCCGCTCATTCCGGCGCGGATGGTGAACGAGTTCGTCTATTGCCCCAGGCTCGCTTATCTCATGTGGACGCAGGGCGAGTGGGTGGAGACGGGTGACACGGTCGAAGGCAATCGCGTTCACGCCCGCGTCGACAAACCCAGCGCACCGCTTCCGGCGCCGCAGGCGTTGGAGACCGGCGAGGCGCTGGCGAGCGAAAAGGTCGTCAGCCGGTCGCTGACGCTCTCCTCCACCACCTTGGGGGTCATCGCCAAGCTCGACATTGCCGAAGCGGATGATGGCGTTGTGACGCCCGTCGACTACAAGCGGGGAAAGCGTCCGCATATCGCGCTAGGCGTTTATGAGCCGGAGCGCATCCAGATCTGCCTCCAGGCGCTGCTGCTCGAAGAGCATGGCTATCGCGTCGAGGACGGCGCCATCTATTACGCCGAGAGCCGGGAGCGTGTGCGCATTGCGCTGGACGATGCGTTGCGAACCGCGGCGCGCACGGCCGTCAGCGAGCTACGGTTGACGGTCTCACAAAGCCGCATCCCGCCGCCGCTCAAGGACAGTCCGAAATGCCCGCGCTGTGCGCTCGTGACGGTGTGCCTGCCGGATGAGGTTCGCTCTCTGTCGGGCTCGTCGCTCGCGCCGCGGACGATCGCGGTTCCGCCGGACGAGGCGCTGCCGCTCATCGTCCAATCCCAGCACGCCCGGATCGGCAAGGAAGGCGAAACGCTCAAGATCACCGACGAGGAGAAGGGCGAAGCGCAAGTGCGCTTCATCGACATTTCGGATGTGGCGCTGTTCGGCAATGTATCGATAACCACGCCGGCGCTCGCGGCGCTGCTCGAGCGCGAGATTCCGGTGACCTTTCACAGTCACAGCGGCTGGTTTCGCGGTGTTGCCCACGGCATTGGCCACCGCAATGTCGAGATCCGCACGGCGCAATACCGCATGAGCTTCGATGAGGCCGCGTGCCTGTGGTTCGCCAAGAAGCTGGTCGCGGCGAAGATCACGAACCAGCGGACGATCCTGCGCCGGAATTGGCGCGGAACGCCGGAAGAGCGGCAGGCAGCGCTCGACCGGCTTGGGGCCGCGCGCAAATCCGCGGATGGTGTGGCGACACTGGCGCAGCTGCTCGGCGTCGAAGGAGACGCGGCCGCCGTTTATTTCCGTGCCTTCGCGGGTCTGTTGAAGTCGCCTGAGGACAAGCAAGGCGCCGGCGAACTGGCGCCATTTCGCTTCGAGGCGCGCAATCGCCGGCCGCCGACCGATCCGGTCAACGCCATGCTGTCGCTTGCTTATGCGATGCTGACCCGACATTTGACGATCGCGTTGGCATCGGTAGGGCTCGATCCCTACCGGGGCTTTTATCATGCACCGCGCTATGGCCGCCCGGCGCTGGCGCTCGACCTCATGGAGCCGTTCCGCGCGATCATTGCCGATTCCGTCGTGCTGTCGGCGGTCAATACCGGCGAGGTCGGGCCGAACGATTTCGTCGTGGCGGTCACGGGTACGGCGCTGACGCAAGCAGGGCGCCGCCGCTTTGTCGAGGCGTTCGAGCGTCGTCTCTCCCAAGAGACGACGCATCCTGTCTTCGGCTATCAGGTGAGCATGCGCCGCATGCTGTTGGTTCAGACGCGGTTGCTGTCCCGGTTTCTTTTGGGAGAGCTGCCGACCTATCCTCATTATTTGCCGCGGTGAGGACTCGCCCCATGGCCGACGAACGCCTCTTCATCGTGACCTACGATATCTCCGACCAAAAGCGTTGGCGGCGCGTGTTCAAAGCCATGCACGGATACGGCGAATGGATACAACTTTCCGTTTTCCAGTGTCGTCTCTCGCAGCGGCGCCGCGCCGAGCTCGAGACGCAATTGCGTGAACTGGTGAAGAACGGCGAGGACCACGTCCTCCTGATTGATGTCGGACCGGCGGACAAAATCGAGCTGGCCATGGAGAGCATCGGCAAAACGTTCTCGAAAATGGAACGGCGAGCTACCGTCATATAGTAAAATTGTGTGGCTCCGGAAGAAGGAGGCCGGCCCTGGTTAAACGTGTTTCATACCCGCCGGACGCTTTCGAGCGGCGATGTGCCGCGCGAAACCCTGCACCCGCTCGAATCTCGGTATATTGTTGAAATCGTGAAGCTCTTTGACATGGTCAATACGATGTCGTGTGGAATTTGGCAGGTTTCGCCCATTGCCGTGGGCCACCGGTCGAAAACGCAGCAAGATTGCCTTGGTATCCAAGGACTTGTAGGGTGGCTGCATCCGAGGCGCGCGCGCCTCGGCCTCATTGAAGCGCGCCTACATTGATTATCGTCAGCGCCAGCGCGTCAGGCATCCGAGGCGCGCGCGCCTCGGCCTCATTGAAGCAGGATTCAACC
>Ga0307374_10013786_pt1 | contig 11119 bp, 15 predicted proteins | sample OX3MG_FD_202532 | JGI IMG/M metagenome (GOLD analysis project Ga0307374, IMG submission 202532) | Soil microbial communities from Risofladan, Vaasa, Finland - OX-3 | ecosystem: Environmental > Terrestrial > Soil > Coastal area > Acid sulfate soil | place: Finland: Risofladan, Vaasa | collected... | reverse complement strand
CCGGACATGGCGTACTCCCCTTATTGGTCGTTGGGTTTCGCGGGCGGGGACGCCCGCAGGAAAGGCGCGGATTTTAGCAGAAAGGTCACGGCCGCCGCCCGCCGGCTCAGGCCGTGAACGGCGTGCGTAGATGCTTGCGCAGCGCAAGCGTTGTTCAGACGCGCGTACTCGGGCAGGCCGGTCGCGATCGTCCGCGGCGCTTCGCCCTCGACCCGCGGTGCCAGATAGCGGCGGCACGCGGCGCTGAGCTGAAAACCGTCGGCGCTCATGAATCTGCGCAACATCGTCCGGCTCCGCTCATCCTCCCGGGGTGAGCACGGCGAACGCGCGCTCGCGAATCTGCTCGATGGTCCCGGAACCGGAGATCTTGCAGTACTTGGGCGCGCGCGGATCGCCCGAGGCGCACCATGCGGTGTAGTACGCCACCAGTGGCCGGGTCTGTGCCTTGTAGATCTCGAGGCGCCGTCTGACCGTCTCCTCCTTGTCGTCGGCACGCAGGATAAGCGGCTCGCCGGTGAGGTCGTCCCGGTCCTTAACCTTGGGCGGATTGAATTTCACGTGGTAGGTACGCCCGGAGGCGGGATGCACGCGTCGGCCGCCCATCCGCGCGATGATCTCCTCATCGGGGACGTCGATCTCGAGCACGTAGTCGATCGGCACGTCGGCGTGGCGCATCGCCTCGGCCTGGGGGATGGTGCGAGGAAAACCGTCGAACAGGTAGCCGTGCGCGCAGTCGGACTGCCTCAGCCGCTCCCTGACCAGGCTGATGACGATCTCGTCAGGCACCAGCTGGCCACGGTCCATCATCTTCCGGGCCTCCAGGGCGAGCGGCTCGCCCGCGCAGGCGGCGGCGCGCAGCATGTCGCCGGTCGAGATCTGCGGAATGCCGAACCGCTCCATGATGAACCCGGCCTGCGTTCCCTTGCCCGCACCCGGTGGGCCCAACAGGATCAAGCGCATCTCAAGTATTCCGTGGCGGTCAACAGACCGGGCGCAGCGGTCGTGCGCTGCGGCGCCCCATAAGCCCGCTTTCTGACCCCAGAAAGGCCGCTGACCTTAGCCGGAAACGTCGCCGCGGTCAAACCGGGCACGTACCGTTGCGAGGTCTTCGGCAGTGTCGACGCCCGGCGCGGCTTCGCCCTGCGTGACGGCGACGACGATGCGGTACCCGTGCCACAGCACGCGCAGCTGCTCGAGCGCCTCGAACTGCTCCAGCGGCGCGGGCGCGAGGCGGGCATAGCGTTGCAGGAAGCCGGCGCGGTAGCCATAGATGCCCAGATGGCGGTAGCACGGCAGCGTCGCGGGCGGCTCGCGCCGCCCCGCGGCGTAGGCGTCGCGCGCGTACGGGATCGGGGCCCGGCTGAAATAAAGCGCGAAGCCGCGCGCGTCGAGGACCACCTTGGTCACATTCGGGTTGAAGATCGAGGCCGGATCGCGAATCGGGTGGCAGGCAGTCGATGCACTGGCCTCGGGATTGGCCTCGAGCGCGGCGGCCACCGCGGCGACCAGCGGCGGCGGGATCAGCGGCTCGTCACCCTGCACGTTGACCACGATCGCGTCGTCGGCAAGCCCGAGCGCCGCCGCCGCCTCGGCGACTCGGTCCGTGCCCGATGGATGTTCGGTACGCGTCATGTGCGCGCCGTAGCCGTACTCGCGTACCGCGCGCGCAATGCGCTCGTCGTCGGTGGCCACGCACACCGCGCTTGCGCCGCTGGCGCTTGCCCGTTCGCACACCCGGACCACCATGGGTTTGCCGCCCAGATCCGCCAGCGGCTTGCCGGGCAGCCGACTGGAGGCATAACGCGCCGGAATGATGACCGTGAAGGGCGGCACGCGAGCCCGTCCGGGCCGCGTTCAGCCCGGCGCCACCTCTTCAGCCGGATCGAGCTTGCGCGCGTCCTCCTCGAGCATCACCGGTATGTCGTCCCTGATCGGATACGCCAGCCGGTCGGCCTTGCACACCAGCTCGCCGGCGTCCTTGCGGTACACCAGCGGACCCTTGCACAGCGGGCATACCAGGATCTCAAGCAGTTTTGGGTCCACCGAGCCTCTTCAGCAGCCAGTCGCCAAACGCGGGATCGAGCGCCGCGCGCACTGGAAGCACCCAGTGGCTCGGCTTCGCAAAACGCCGGCATTTTACCGCGTCCTTCTCGGTCATCACCACGGGCGCGTCGTCGCCGAACTCGAGCTCCGCCGCGCGAAAGGCGTGGTGATCCGGAAACGGATGCGGCACGACCTTGAGCCCGAGGCGGCCCAAGTGCAGAAAGAACCGGTTCGGGTCTCCGATGCCGGCGACCGCATGCACGCGCTGGCCGGAAAATGCGCTGGCCGGGCGCCGGTCGCGCGCATCGGCAAGGCAGTGCAGCCGATCGCCCTCCAGCGCCATGGCGAAGGCTGGCCGGCGGCCGGCCTGACGCGGCAGCGCGTCCGGACCGATACCGTGCGCCACCACCGCATCCACCGAGCGCAGCCGCGAGGCCGGCTCGCGCAGCGGTCCCGCCGGCAGCATGAAGCCGTTGCCGAAGCCGCGCGCATCTACCACCGCGACCTCGATGTCGCGCGCCAGGCGATAGTGCTGCAGCCCGTCGTCGAGCACGAGCACGTTCACCTCCGGATGGCAGGCGCGCAGCGCCCGGGCCACCGCGGCGCGCCGCGCGCCCACCCACACCGGGCAGCCACTACGCCGCGCGAGCACGACCGGCTCATCGCCCATTTCCGCGGGATCCGACGCAATGCTCACCTCGCGTGCCGCCTGCGCCGCGCTGCCGTAGCCGCGCGACACCAGGCCCGGCACCCAGCCCTTCCCCTTGAGAAACTCGGCGAGCCACAGCACCAGCGGCGTCTTGCCGCTGCCGCCAGCGACCAGATTGCCCACCACGATCACCGGGATCCCGGCGCGCGCGCGCTTCAGTAGCCCCAGGCGGTACGACAGCCGGCGCGCGAATACCGCGGCGCGGAAGACGAGGCTCGCGGGCCACAGCAGCCAGGAAATCGCCGTGCGGCGGTACCAGTACCTGGCGAGGGCGTGCGCGGCGATGGCGCGTGCTCGCAGGCTCAGCGCTCGCTCGCCTGGGTGGTGAAGGTGATCTGCGACAGCCCGGCGTCGCGCGCAGCTTCCATCACGCGCACCACCGACTGCTGGGTGGCATTCGCGTCCGCGCTGATCACGACGACCGGATCCTTCATGCCCACCCCGGCACGCATGAGCTCGGTTGTGAGCCGATCGATGGTGGAAAAGGTGACCGGCGTCTTGCCGACCACGTACTGGCCCTGCGCGTTGACCAGCACGTCGATCTCGTTCGGTTGGTCGACCTGCTTCTCGGTGTTGGCGGTCGGCAGGTTGATCTTCAGCTCGGTGTAGCGCGAGTACGTGGTGGTGACCATGAGAAAGATCAGGATCACCATCATCACGTCGATCAGCGGGACCAGATTGATCTCCGGTTCCTCGCGGGTCCTGCCGCGCTGGAAGTTCATGCGCGCTCCGCCGCGCGCATGTCGTCGACGCGCTCGCCATGCACGATGTCCACCAGCTTGGCCGCCGTCTGCTCCATCTGCACCACGAAGCCGTCCACCTTGTTGCGGTAGTGGCGGTAGAAGATCAGCGAAGGGATCGAGATCGCGATGCCGAAGGCCGTGTTGTAGAGCGCGACCGAAATGCCGTGCGCCAGCATGATCGGGTTGCTGCCGCTGGGCGCCTGCGAGCCGAAGATCTCGATCATGCCAATCACCGTCCCGAACAGCCCGAGCAGCGGCGACGCGGTGGCGATTGTGCCGAGCGTGGTGAGAAAGCGCTCCAGATTGTGCGCCACCGCACGCCCGGCTTCCTCGATGGCCTCCCGCATCACGTAGCGCGAGCTGCGCTGGTTACGCAGGCCTGCGGCCAGCACCTCCCCGAGCGGCGAGTCCGCCGCGAGGCGCCCGAGGACGTCCTCGTTCACGCCCTGACGCTGGTAGACCGCCACGACCTGTTTCAGCAGATTCGGCGGAACGATTTTTGCAGCGCGCAAACTGACCGAGCGCTCGATGATCAGCGCGACGGCGACGATCGAAGTCAGAAGCAACAACCAGATCGGCCAGCCCGCAGCCTGAAGGATCGCGAACAACGAGTTTCCCAGAGGTTAAGTTGGCGCGTACCGGCGCGCTTGGATCGGCGCGTCCGGTTTGCGCCGCCTGCATTGCGGCGGTTTCCGCCGACGCACTTTAGCCAAAGCGCTGCGCTGCGGCAAGCTTGCGCGCGCAGTGGCCGGCCCTTCGGCGGCGCGCGTTCGGCGCCGCGGACACGAGATGAGCCCGCTCTGGATAACGGATGCCACGGCGCATCACGGGCCGCTAATCCCGTTATCCACAAAACTTGTGGATAAGTTTGTGGATTTTCTCTGCACATGTCGGTGGCACAGTCTTGCGAAGCCCTTTCGGTCTGGGTCGATCAAAAATTCAGCAGCTTTTTCCGGCACCGAAACAGCGCCTTATAAAAAATAATCGGGCTCCGCAAACGTTTTTCATATGCTGTTGTACCAGGCCGATCGCCGTGTGGATTAGTGTAGACTCTCTTTCCCTCGGAGAAGCCCCCGGCATGGAGCCCGAATTCGTGTCGCACGCCGGTCGCGGGAGCGCGCCGGCCAGCGTCTCCGAGCTGGTGCGCAGCGTGCGCGATGCCCTCGAGCGGCGCTTCCCGCTCATGTGGGTCGCTGGCGAGATCTCCAATTTCCGTCCCGCCTCTTCCGGTCACTGGTACTTCACGCTGAAGGACGACGCGGCGCAGGTCGACTGCGTCATGTTCCGCGGACGCGCCGCCCTGCTCGACTGGGAGCCTCGCGAGGGCGCGCGCGCCGAGGTGCGGGCGCTGGTGACGCTGTACGAACCGCGCGGGCGTTTCCAGCTCAACGTCGAGACGATGCGCCGTTCGGGGCTCGGGCCGCTGTACGAGAGCTTTCTCAGGCTGAAGGAAAAGCTCGGGCGCGAGGGCCTGTTCGACCCCGTGGCCAAGCGCGCCGTTCCGACCCACCCGCGGGCGATCGGCGTCATCACCTCGCTCGCGGCTGCGGCTTTGCGCGACGTGCTGACGACCCTGGCGCGGCGCAATGCGTCGATTCCGGTGATCGTGTACCCATCCCCCGTGCAGGGCGAGGGCGCAGCCGAGCGCCTGGTCGAGATGCTCGCCGTGGCCAACGCGCGCGCCGAATGCGAGGTGCTGCTGCTGGTGCGCGGCGGTGGCTCGATTGAGGACCTGTGGCAATTCAACCAAGAGGGGCTGGCTCGCGCGATCCGCGCCTCGAGGATCCCGGTGGTGGTCGGCGTCGGCCACGAGACCGACTTCACTATCGCCGATTTCGCGGCCGACCGGCGCGCCCCGACCCCGACCGCCGCGGCGGAGGTGGTCAGCCCACCGCGTGCCGAGCTGCTGGCGCGAGTGGCCGAGCTCGCCGGGCGCGCCGCGCGCGAAACGCGCCGCCGCATCGAGTACGCGATGCAGGCGGTGGATGCGCTCGCGCGGCGCCTGGTGCATCCGGCCGAGCGCCTGCGCGCCTCGCACCGGCTGCTGGAGCAGCTCACCGCGCGCCTCGCCACGGCCATGGCGCACCGCCTGGAGGCGGCGCACTTTCGCTTGGGCGCCGCCGCGCCGCGCCTCGGGCACGCGCTCGCGCGCCGCGTCGAGGGTACGGCCGGCAGACTCGAGCGCCTGCGCGCAAGCCTCGCCAGCCTCGACCCGAGCGCAGTGCTCGCGCGCGGCTACAGCCTGACGCGCAACGCGCGCGGCGAGCTGCTGCGCGACCCCGAGCACGTCGCCGAGGGCGAGCGCCTCACTACCACGCTCGCCAGGGGCTGGATCGAAAGCGAAGTGCGCCGCAAGTCTTGAGCGCGCCTATAATCCGCCCACCCATGGGCCACCGCCTGAGCAAGATCACCACGCGCACCGGCGACGCCGGCGACACAGGCCTCGGCGACGGCGCACGCGTGGCGAAGGACCACGCGCGCATCCAGGCGATCGGCGACGTCGACGAGCTGAACTCGGCAATCGGAGCCGTGCTCGCCGAGGATGTGCCCGCGGACATGCACGACGCGCTCGAGCGCGTGCAGCACGACCTGTTCGACCTGGGCGGCGAGCTGAGTATCCCCGGGCACGCGCTGGTGAGCGCCGCGCACGTGCAGCGCCTCGAGGCGCTGATCGAGGCGCACAACGCGCAACTGCCGCCGCTCAAGGAGTTCATCCTGCCCGGGGGCTCGCGCGCCGCCGCGGCGGCCCACTTGGCGCGCACCGTGTGCCGCCGCGCCGAGCGCAGCCTAGTGACCCTCGGGCGCGCCGAGCCGGTGAGCCAGCACGCGCGCCAGTACCTCAACCGGCTCTCGGACCTGCTGTTCGTCGACAGCCGTATACTCAATCGCCACGCCGGCCGCGCCGACGCGCAGTGGCGCCACGAGCGGCTCAAGCCGTGAGGAGCCTCCTGGCAGCGCTGCTGCTGGCGCCGTTGGTGGCGTTCGCGCAGGACACGCACGAACCGCTGTTCAACCTGGTGAGCCTGTCGGCGCAGGCCGAGAGCGAGGTGCCGAACGACACGCTGGTCGCCGTGCTCGCGGTCGAAGCCGAAGGCGCAGACCCCGCGCAGCTCGCCGACAGCATCAATCGCAGCATGCACAAGGCGCTCGCGCTGGCACGCGGCGTCGCCGGCGTCAGCCTGCGCAGCGGCGCCTACCAGACCTATCCCGTATATGACAAGGCGCGCATCGCACGCTGGCGCGCGCGCCAGGAGTTGCGCCTGGAGTCGTCCGACTTCGCCGCCGCGAGCCGGCTGATCGGCAAGCTGCAGTCGACCCTCACCGTCGCGAGCGTTTCGCTCAGCGTTTCGCCGGCGGCGCGCCGGCGAGCCGAGAACGCGCTCATCGACGAGGCGCTCGCCGCGTTCCAGCAGCGCGCGCAGCTGGTGCGCGACGCGCTCAAGGCGAAGGGGTATCGCATCCGCGATCTGCAGATCTCCGGCGGCGCCCCCGTGCCGCGCGTGTTCGCCGCCGCGGCGCGCGGCATGATGGCTGCGGGCGTCGCGCCACCGGCATTCGAGCCCGGCACCAGCCAGATTTCGGTCTCGGTCTCAGGCACCATCCAGCTGCAGTAAGGAAACGGGCCGCGCGACGCCGGGATAAGTCGCATCGCGCCCGCGCGAGCCGGCGCCGTGGCGCTGGTTGCAAGCAAGTACAATTGTGGGCGCGACGCTTTGGCATCCGCCACGCGAACAAGATGCGCCACCAACCGCCCGCCGTCCACGCGCTCGTATTCGATGTCTTCGGCACCGTCGTCGACTGGCGCGGCTCGATCATCCGCGAACTCCGCAAGCTGGGCCGCGCCAAGCGCTTGACGGTCAACTGGGCGGCCTTTGCGGACGCCTGGCGTGCGGGCTACCGCCCGGCGATGGCGCGCGTGCGCCGGGGCGAGCTGCCCTGGAGCACGATCGACGCGCTGCACCGCGTGATACTCGACGAGGTGCTCAAGCAGTTCGGCGTCGACGGCCTGAGCGAGCAGGAGTTGCAGCAGCTCAACCGGGTGTGGCACCGGCTGCGGCCGTGGCCCGACGCGCGCGCGAGCCTGCAGCGGCTCAAGCGCACGCATGTCATCGCGACGCTGTCCAATGGCAACCTCGCCCTGCTCACCGATCTGGCGAAGTTCGGCAGGCTGCCGTGGGATTGCATCCTGTCGGCGGAGCTGTTCCGCCACTACAAGCCCGATCCGGAGGTGTATCTGGGCGCCGCGGCGCTGCTCGACGTGGCGCCCCAGCATCTGATGATGGTCGCCGCGCACAAGGACGATCTGCATGCGGCGCAGTCCTGCGGCCTGCGCACCGCCTTCGTGCGCAGGCCGCTCGAGTTCGGCCCGAGCGCGCACCCCGACCTGAAGGACGAGGCCGCCTTCAACATCAACGCCGACGACTTCTCCGATCTCGCCCGGCAGCTGGCCGCCGGGCGCTAGCGCATGCGGCGCCAGGAACAGGCCGGCAGCACCCGCCACCGCATCCTGATCGTCGACGACGAGGAATCGACGCGGCTGCTGCTGGCGCGCATCGTGACGCACGACATGAAGGTGGAAGCGACGCTCGCCGGAACCTGCGAGCAGGCGCTCAGACTGGCGAGCAACTACGTCTACGACGCCATCGTGCTCGACCTCATGATGCCGGGCATCGGCGGCTTCGAGGTGCTGAAGGAGATCCGCGCCCGCTCCCCGAACGCGCACACCCCGGTGGTCGTGGTGTCGGTGCTCGCCGACCAGCAGACCATGGACAAGACGCTCGCCGCCGGCGCGAATGTCTATCTGCTCAAGCCCGTCGAACGCCGCTCGCTCGTGGCGGCGCTCAAGGCGCAGCTTCCGGGGCGCAGGCGCACAGCGCATCCGGCTGGCTGAGCGCACGACTCTGGAGACCCGCCATGCCCGACATCAAGATCTACAACCCGCAAGGCATCGGCAAGCCGCTCGGGCAGTATTCGCACGTGACGCGCGTCAAGGCGAGCGAATTCCTGTTCATCGCCGGTATGGTAGCCGCGGACGGCGATGGCAAGCTGGTCGGCGCCGATGACTTCGACGCACAGTGCGCACAGGCGTTCCGCAACGTCGAGGCCGCGCTACGCTCGGCCGGCGCCGGCTGGGGCAACGTGGTGCAGTTCACCACTTACCTTGTGCATTCGCAGGACATCCCGAAATTCATGGCCTTCCGCACGCGCGAATTTCCGGGCATGTTCCCGGGCGGGGCATATCCACCGAACACGCTGCTCATGCTCGATCGGCTGGTGCACGAGGCGTTCCTGGTCGAAGTGCAAACCGTCGCCGCGCTCTAGGCGCGCTCAACGCTCGAGCAGCCGCGTACGCTCGAGCCGCGCATAGTCTTCGGGCCGGTCGACGTCCCACACGGCGCGCAGCCGCGTCCAGCGCCAGCCAAGCCGCGCGAGCCGCCGCCGCGTGGCGCCGAAAACGCGCCCGGTGCCCCAGGGCACGCCGGCGAACAAGCCCTTCGAGGCGCGCCGCACGCCGACGAGCCCGTAGCCGCCGTCCTCGGCGGGCGCGAACACTGCGTCCTTCCCGGTCCGCAGCGCGCGCAGCGCCGCGCGCAGGTCCTCCGGCCGCAGGCTCGGGCAGTCGGTCCCGACGAGCACCACGTAGTCGGCGCCGCGCAGCGCCTGCTCCAGCGCCCGCTGCATGCGCCGCCCGAGATCGCCGCTCGCCTGCGGGCGCAGCCGCGCGCCGAAGCGGCGCGCGCAGGCGAGGAAGAACGGATGCCGCGCGTGCGGCGCGCAATGCAACTCAAGCGGCGCGCAGCGCGCCTGCCGCGCCGTGCGCAACGTATGCTCGACCAGGCGCGCGTGCAGCGCCGCCGCGGCCTCGGCACCGAGCAGCGGTCCGAGGCGCGTCTTGACCGCGCCCGGCTGCGGCGCCTTCGCCAGGACGATCAGCGCCGCACGGCGCTCAGCCCGGCTGCGCATAGCGGCGCGCCAGCTCCTGCGGATCGGCGCCGAGGAAGTACGCCAGTCGCAGGCGCCACATGAGCAGGATCGTCGCCGCCGCGCCGTGCCGGCGCCAGCGGCGATCGGAGGTCAGCGCGCGCTCGCGCAGGCAGGCGGGGCGCGCGAGCCGCTTCATGCGCACGCTGAAGGCGATGTCTTCCATCAGCACGATGTCCGGGAAGCCCCCCGCGCGGGCAAACGCGTCGCGGCGCACGAAGATCGCCTGGTCCCCGGTCGCGATGCCGGTCAGGCGCGAGCGCCAGCTCATGCAAAAGCCGACCACGGCGAGCAGCGGCGAGCGCGAAACGATGGCGACGTCGAAACGGCCCCACAGCCGTGTGCCGCCAAGCGCCGCGAGGATCGCCCGGTCGGCCTGCGGCGGAAGCAGGGTATCGGCGTGCAGAAACAGCAGGATGTCGCCGTGCGCGGCGGCAGCACCGGCATTCATCTGGCGCGCGCGGCCGCACGGCGCCTCGAGCACCCGGTCGGCGAACGGCGCCGCCAGGGTGCGCGTCTGGTCCGCGCTGCCGCCGTCGACGACGATGACCTGGTGGCCACGCGCGCGCAAGGGCGCCAGCGCCTCGAGCGTGCGCGCGATGCCGCCCGCCTCGTCGAGCACTGGAACGATCACGGAGATCACTTGTGCCACGCCCGGTCCCTAGCCGCGCATCCAGGCATGGAAGCGCTCGAGGCCGCGCAACAACGCCTGCGGCGCGTGGGCCTTCTTCCACACGCCGGCGGCGTACTTGTTGGCCTCCGCGAGCGTGGGATAGACGTGGATCGTGCCCAGGATCTTGTTCATGCCCAGGCCGTGGCGCATCGCGGCCACGAACTCCGCGATCAGCTCGCCGGCGTGCTCACCGACGATCGTCGCGCCCAGGATGCGGTCCTTGCCCGGCGCGGTGAGCACCTTGAGCAGCCCGCGCGCCTCTTCGTCGGCGATCGCGCGGTCCAGGTCGGCAAGATCGTAGGTCGAGACCTCGCAGGGCACGCCGCGCGCCTTCGCCTCGGTCTCGTTCAGGCCGACGCGCGCAACCTCCGGGTCGGTGAAGGTGGCCCACGGGATCACCGAGTAGTCGGCGCGGAACTTGCGCAACCCGCCGAACAGCGCGTTGACCGACGCGTACCAGGCCTGATGCGCGGCGGTGTGCGTGAACTGGTAGGGGCCGGCGACGTCGCCGCAGGCGTAAATGTTCGGGTAGATCGTCTGCAGGTACTCGTTGGTCGCCACGGTGCGCGCCCTGGCGGTGGGGATGCCGAGCGCCTCGAGCCCGTAGCCTTCGGTGTTGGCGATGCGCCCGAGCGCGACGAGCACGCTGTCGAACTCGATGCGCACCTCGCCGCCCGCGTGCTCGCAGAGCACGACCTTTCTTCCGTCCTCGAGCGCGAAGCGCTCGGCCCGGTGGCCAGTCAGCACCGTGACGCCCTCCTCGCGAAAGCGCTGCGCCAGCATCGCGGAGACCTCCGGGTCCTCGCGCGCGAGCAGCCGCGGCAGCATCTCCACCTGCGTCACCTGCGAGCCAAAGCGCGCGAAGGCCTGCGCGAGCTCGCAGCCGACCGGCCCGCCGCCGAGCACCACCAGCCGCGGTGGCAGCGTCCTGAGCTCCCAGAGCGTATCCGAGGTAAGGTAGCCGACCTG
>Ga0307374_10013783_pt1 | contig 11122 bp, 11 predicted proteins | sample OX3MG_FD_202532 | JGI IMG/M metagenome (GOLD analysis project Ga0307374, IMG submission 202532) | Soil microbial communities from Risofladan, Vaasa, Finland - OX-3 | ecosystem: Environmental > Terrestrial > Soil > Coastal area > Acid sulfate soil | place: Finland: Risofladan, Vaasa | collected... | reverse complement strand
TGCTCTTCTTCGCCCTCGTGAGAGGTCGCGAAGGCGAAGTAGAGAATGGTGAGCAACATGAAGATGTACGCCTGGATGGCGCCAATGACGAGGTCAAAGGGCTTCCAGATGATTTCGCCAAAGGGCACGACGAAGATCGGTAGCAGGGTGGTCATGACCGCGATCATGAGCCCGCCCGAAAAGAGATTGCCGAAGAGACGAAAGGTCAGCGTGATGGGCTTGGTGATCTCTTCGATGACGTTGATCGGCGCCAGCGCGGCGTAGGGCTGCGTGTAGTGCTTGAAGTAGCCCTTGATACCGCGCGCACGAAGCGACTCAATGTGCACCCAGGGGATGACGATGAGCGCCATCGCCAGGGGCAGGTTCACGTCACTGGTGGGCGCGGGCAGAATCTCAGCCGACACGCCCGGGTGCATCGCCGAGGGGATAAAGCCAATCCAGTTGCAAATCAAGATAAAGAGCAGGAGCGTGACGCCAATGGGCACGTAGCGCCGACCCTTGGGGCCCATGGCGGAGGTGGCCAACTCGTCCACCTGCTCGACGAGCAGTTCCCAGAAGAGTTGGAGTTTTCCGGGCACCCCGTCGGTGACCTTGGCGCGCATGCGAAAACCGAGGAAGAGCAAGATGGCCGCGGCGAGCAGGGTCGAAGTGACGATGTCGGTGTCCACGCGAAGGCCGAAGAGCGACGCCGTGGGGTGCTCGCCCACGTGAATCACCTTCACCGCCCATAACGTCTTCACTCTGGTCCTCCTTGACCCGCCACGACACGAAGAACGTTCGCGACAAAGACGATTTGATAAAGCACAAGCCCCGACACAATACCGATTCCCAGAGGGGGGCTCAGCCAAACCACGCCAAGTATCACGATCGTCACCACGGCGAGGCGTCCCGAGGTCTGCCCGCCGAGCTGGCGACGCACGGCCTTCGAACTTTGTTCACCCCTCAACTCCACCTTGGCGGCCTGACGATCAAGGAAACGGAGATTCAAAATCGCGAGGCCGACACCGGTGACCAGTCCGAGCGCCGCGAGGGGCGGGGCGACGAACAATGCGACCACGAAGCCCACGAAACCAACGATGATGGCCGAAACGGTAGTTCGACGTAGGAGGCGCGGAAGGGTGTTGGCGGGCAGGTTTTCTAACACGGACGATCAATTTTAGAGGTAGCGACGGACCTGGCGAAGAACGCTCAAAACGGCCGCGACCGTCCCTAACACTATCCCGATTACGAGACAGCCCGGCGCGAGGCCCGTGAGACGGTCCAGCCACAGGCCGAGCACGACACCCACGGCCTCACAGCCCGCGATGGTCGAACCCATGGTCGCGAACGCCGCGAGGCCCGGAAGTTCCGAGACCGTTGATTTCTCCTGGTCACGTTGGTCTGAAGGGTCGCTCACGGGTGCAGGTCCACGTCCTCGCGCTCAGCGTCGTCATCGAATTCGCTCACGCGACGTCGCAAACGGCTGCGCAGCGGGCTGAACCAGGTGAAGAGGGCAATCAGTAGAACCGCTACGCCAAGCGGGATAAACACGTTGGCGCGATTATCAAACAACGGCAGCAAAACGAAGCCGCACAGCAGGGCCGTCCACGCCCACAACAAAACAACGGTGCGCCGATGCCCGTGCCCGAGGCGCATCAGTCGATGGTGGATGTGATTCTTGTCGGGCGTGTGAAAGCCCTGCCCCGAGGCGGTACGCCGTACGAAGGCCCAGGTCGCGTCGGCGAGGGGCACTCCCAAAATGAAGACCGGGATCAAAAGAGGCGCGAAGAAGAAGAACGTCACGCCGCTCGCCGGCGGTGTTCGCCCCCCGATCACCATCGTCGAGGCGCTCATCAAGAGTCCCAGCATCAGCGCCCCCGCGTCGCCCATGAAGAGTTTCGCCGGGTGGAAGTTGTCCTTTAAGAACCCCAGACAGATCCCACAGGTCAACGCCGCGACGAGGGGTCCCACGTTGGTAATGGGCAGCAGTCCCAAGTCCTCGAGGCGAAGCCCGTACACGCAGAGCGTGCCCGAGGCGATCGCGACAATGCCCGCGGCGAGTCCGTCGAGGCCGTCGATCAAGTTGACGGCGTTCGACAGCGCCACGACCCACACCGCCGTGATGATCGGCAGGATCGAGGGCCCCAAGACCACGAAGCCGGCGAAGGGAAGCTTCAACTGGTACATCGTCGCGCCGCTGAAGTACAGGATCGACGCGGCGAGGAACTGTCCCGCGACCTTGGCCGGAGCGCTCATCTCACGAAAGTCGTCCAGGACGCCCACGACGAAGATCACCATCGCGGCGAGCAAAACGCCGAGCGTTTCGTGCGAAGAGTTGATGACCGAACGCGTCGTCGGCACGGCTTCGGCCACGATCAACGAGACGCACAGCCCGACGAACATCGCGCCGCCGCCGCCGTAGGGCGTCACTCGCTGATGGACCTTTCGTACATCGGGCTCGGCGGTGTAGCCGACCTCGAGCGAGATCTTTCGCGCCGGGCCATTCATCACCAACGTCACCGCCGCCGCCACCGCGGCGAGGGCGAGGTAGATGGCGAGGTGGCCCACGCTCTAACTCACGAAATTGGCGTAGGGGTTAAACGACGCGCACAAGGTGGCCACCTCGGCGCGCACTCGAAGCAGCGCGCTCTCGTCATCACGCTCACGAAGGGCGCGCGCCATCAACGACGCGATCTCGGCGAACTCTCCCTCGCCCATGCCGGCCGTGGTTTCGGCCGCCGTTCCCACGCGAAGGCCCGAGGTGACAAAGGGGCTGCGCGGATCGTCGGGTATCTGATTGCGGTTCGTCGTGATGCCCGCTCGATCAAGCGTCTCCTGGGCAACCTTGCCGGTAAGTTCGGCGTCGAAATCGCGCAGGTCCAGGAGCAACATGTGATTGTCGGTGCCGCCCGACACGAGTCGAAAGCCCTCCCCCGCCAACGCGGTGCCAAAGGCCCGCGAATTCGCGATGATCTGCTCGGTGTAGAGCGAGAAACTCGGTTGCGCCGCTTCGCGAAAGGCCACCGCCTTGGCGGCGATGGCGTGTTCGAGCGGTCCACCTTGCTGGCCGGGAAAGACCGCCGTGTCGATCTTTTTGGCGTGCTCCTCGCGACAGACAATTGCGCCGCCGCGCGGGCCGCGAAGGGTCTTATGCGTCGTGAAGGCGACCACGTCGGCGTAGGGCACGGGATTGGGATGCGAGCCACCCGCGATCAGCCCGGCCACGTGGGCCGAGTCGAACATCAATAAGGCACCGACTTCGTCGGCAATCTCGCGAAACGGCGCCGGGTCAATGCGTCGGGCGTAGGCGGTGGCGCCCGCGACGATGAGACGCGGTCGATGCTCGAGGGCGAGCGAGCGCACGTTGTCAAAGTCGATGATCTCGCCGGGCACGTCGGGGTCATAGGAGCGAGGCGTGACGCCATAGGAGACGAAATTCCAGAGCTTGGAGGTCATCGAAGCGGGCGAGCCGTGCGTCAAGTGACCACCTTGGTCGAGACGCATCGCGAGAATCGTGTCCCCCGCTTCAAGCAGGGCCTGATAGACCGCGACGTTGGCGTTGGCGCCACTGTGCGGTTGGACGTTGGCGTGCTCGGCGCCCAAGAGCGCGGTCAGGCGCTGGCGCGCGAGGTCCTCCACCTCATCGACGACTTGATTGCCTCCGTAGTAACGCCGACCGGGATAACCCTCGGAGTACTTGTTGGTCAATACCGAACCCGTCGCGGCCATGACGGCCGGCGAGGCGAAGTTCTCGCTCGCGATGAGCTGGATTGTCGTGGTCTGACGTTCCCACTCGCGGCGAAGCAACGTGGTGATCTCGTCGTCATTGGTGATCCACTGGTCTATCGGCGAAGACTCCATCGCTTACCTTTCGTTGTCGCGCGTCACGTCGAGCGCGCGCAGTTTGTCGATCCTGGGCTGGTGACGAAGCTCGGGCGTCGCCTCGAGCCAGGCCTTGAGGCACTCCACGGCCACGCTCACGCCGGTCAAGCGAGAGCCGAGGGCCAGAACGTTCGCGTGATTGTGCTCTCGCGCGAGGTGCGCTGACGTGACGTCGTGCACGACGGCCGCGCGAACGCCGCTGACCTTGTTGGCCGCGATTCCCACGCCGATCCCCGAGCCGCAACAGACCACTCCGAGGTCCGCCTCTCCCGAGACGACCGCGCGTCCTACGGCGCTGGCGAAATCGGGGTAGTCCACCGACACGCTGGCACTATCGGTGCCCAGGTCCAAGGTCTCGTGTCCCCACTCGCGCAGCGTTTCACCGAGAAGTTGCTTTAAGTCGTAGCCCGCGTGATCCGAGCCCAGGGCGATAAGCATCTACTCCACCCTACTGGGCGTTACTCGCCTCTTTCGATGCTCGCGCCATACTTCGTAGGTGAACATTGACCCGCGCACCCCCGTGCTCGTCGGCGTGGGACAGGTCACGCGTCGAGCTGGCCACGGCGCGACGTTCGACGACGCGCCGACCCCCCTTGACCTGATGGCGGAGGCTCTCGAAATCGCCGACGCCGACGCGAACGCCACGGGATCGCTGTTGGGCGATCTGGACGAACTCACCGCGATCAACTCCTTCACCTGGCACCCGGGTGATCCCGCGGCGCTCGTCGCCGAGCGCCTCGGCCTCGCGATACCCGTGACCAGGCTCACCCCCACGGGCGGCAACATGCCGCAAAAACTCGTGCACGAGATCGCTCGACGCATCACCGCGGGCGAAGTGCACTGCGTCGCGGTCGTCGGCGCCGAGGCGATGCACGCCCACGCCCTGGCCCGGCGCGAGGGCCGAGAACTCAATTGGCCCGAGCAGCCCGAGGGCACGCCTCGGCCCCCGGCGATGGAGGACGAACGCGCGCCGCTGACGAGCCAAGAGTACGAGCAGGGGCTTCACTGGCCCGTTGAGGTCTATCCCCTCTTCGAAAACGCGCGGCGCTACGCGCGCGGCTGGACAATGGAAGAACACCGCGCGCGCCTCGGAGAGCTCTGGAGCAACTTCGCGCGCGTCGCGGCCGCGAACCCCTACGCGTGGCTGCGCGACGCGCCCGACGCGGCCACCATCGCCACACCCAGTCCCGCGAATCGAATGGTCTCGTTTCCCTACACGAAGTTGCTCGTCGCGAATCTGCCCGTCGACATGGGTGCGGCCTACATCATGACCAGTTACGGGCACGCCCGCGCCCGGGGCGTCGCGGCCGAGCGCATGATCTTTCCCCAGGCCGGTGCCGAGGCGAACGACCACTGGTACGTGTCCGAGCGCCTCGACCTGGCCGACTCTCCGGCCATGCGCGCGGTCTGGTCAGCGTTGGAACGCAGTGGCGCGAGGGAAGACCGATTGGGCCACCTCGATCTCTACAGCTGTTTCCCGACCGTGGTCCAGTGCGCGAGCGACGTGATCGGCATCGACGCGCTCGACGCCGCGCGGGTGCCCACCGTCACCGGAGGTCTGACCTTTTTTGGCGGTCCCGGTAACAACTACGTCACTCACTCCATCGCGACGATGGTCGATCGTCTTCGCGCCGACCCGTCGAGCGACGGGCTAGTGAGCGCCCTGGGGTGGTTTTCGACCAAACACGCTTGGGGCACGTACGCCGCGACGCCGCCGGCTCGGGGCTTCGCCTGGCACGACGTCCAAGGTGACGTCGACGCCCAGGGCGTCTGCGAAACGACCGGCCAAGACGGCGAGGTGACGATCGAGTCCTACACGGTCACCCACGCTCGAGACGGGGCGCCGCTGCGCCTCATCGCGGCCGGTCGCTTTGACGACGGACGTCGCAGGTGGTGCCACAGCGACGATCTCAAACTCGCGATCAGCGCCGAAGAGAACGAGCTCATCGGACGCCGAGGCGTGGTACGTGATTCAGTACTGAGCCTGTAGGAAAAGACCTGGGCGCGAACCGCGGCACCCGATCTCAAGAACTACCTTCGGCCAGCGCGTCGGCAATGGAGGCTTCGTCGAGCGCACCTCGGCGTAACACTCGCCACTGCGGGCCTGTCAAGTCCACCACCGTCGACACCACACCGTCGCGAGGTCCATCGTCGTAGACGCCCGCCCACCCCTCGCGCTGCGCGAAGGCCTCCATCACCTCATCGGCACTCGTGCACGGCGCTTCGCCGTGATCATTCGCGCTCGTGACGACGAGAGGACCCACCTCGCGCAACAACGCCAAGAGCACCTCGTCGTTAGGCACACGCAGCCCGACGCTCTCATTCGTAGCGCCGATCGCTAAGGCCAGGGCCGGCGGCGCCGGCACCACCAGCGTCAAGGCGCCCGGCCACAAACGATTCGCCAGGCGCTGGGCGCGCTCGTCCAAGACCACGTCGAGCTCGGCCAGGTCGTTCGTTCCCGCGATGAGTACCGGCAGGGCCACGTCGCGCGGACGTCGCTTCAGGGCGAAGAGTCCCGCCACCCCGACGAGGGACCACACGCCCGCCGCGACGCCGTAGACGGTGTCCGTCGGTACCGCGACCACGCGTCCGTGGCGCAAGGCGTCGGCGGTTTCGTCCAAGCTCAGCCGTCGTGTCATTTCGTCGCCACCAGTATTCGATCCCTACCGGCGAGGTCTTTCAGGTCGCGCACGTCACCAAAGCCCGCGGCGCGCGCCGCGCGCTTTGCCGCTTCACCATGGCTCTCGCCGTGCTCACAGACCAGCACTCCCTCCGGGCTCAGCCACGCCGGCGCCTCTTTCACTATCAGCCCGACGTCAAAGAATCCCTCCACGCCCTGGTCGTCACGAGCGACCAGGGCCCCTCGAGGCTCGTAGTCGAGCACCCGCTCAAGGCTCGGATACTCGCGAGCGCCGACGTAGGGAGGATTGGCGACGATGAGATCTACCCGGCCCCGCAACGACGGGTCGAGTTCGTCGAACCACGAAGAGCGCACGAAAGAGATGTGGTGCAGTCCGTGCTTGAGGGCGTTACGACGCGCGACGTCGAGCGCGTCTTTCGACACGTCGAGCGCGATCACGTTCGCGCGCACACCACGACGAGCGAGCTCGTCGAGCAGCGCGAGTCCGATGGCCCCCGAGCCACAGCCCAGGTCCATGATCAACGGCGAGGCGAGGTCGCGCGCGGCCAGTTGCGCCAGGGCCACCGAAACGAGCTCCTCGGTTTCGGGGCGCGGGATAAGCACCCGTGGATCGACGTCGAGGTCAAGACCACGAAAGGGCCAGTGTCCCAAGACGTACTGGAGGGGCTCGCCGGCCAGTCGCCGCTCGGCGGCCGCGCGCACGGCGCTGAGCGCATCGACGTCCTCGCCAATGAAGAACTCCTCCATCAGCCAGCGCGCCTCACGACGCTCGAGCCCGCTCGCGACCAACTCGTCGAGCAACGCGGATTTAGCGTCCGTCACTCTCGGCCAGCTGACGAGCGCGCTTGTCGGCCAACAGCGCGTCAACGTAGGGATCAAGGTCACCGCCCAACACGGCGTCGAGTGCGTACGTAGTCATGTTTATTCGGTGATCGGTGACGCGGTTCTCTTTGAAGTTGTACGTGCGAATCTTCTCGCTGCGACCGCCGCTGCCCAACTGGGAGCGCTTGAGATCGCCCAACTCACTGGCCTGGGCGTCTTGGGCGGCCTTGAGCAGGCGCGAGCGCAGCACGATGAGGGCCTTGGCGCGGTTTTGAATCTGACTCTTCTCGTCCTGCATCGAAACGACGATGCCGCTGGGCAAGTGGGTGATGCGCACGGCCGAGTCGGTCGTGTTGACGCTCTGTCCCCCGGGGCCCGACGAGCGATAGACGTCGATCTTGAGTTCGCTCGGGTTTATCGCGACGTCGACCTCTTCGGCCTCGGGCAGCACGGACACGGTCGCTGAGGACGTGTGTACGCGGCCCTTGGCTTCGGTGACCGGGACGCGTTGGACGCGATGCACGCCCGCTTCGAATTCAAGCCGGCTCCAGGCGTCGTCGCCCTTGAGCAAGAAAGTGGCCTCGTCGAGGCCACCCTGCTCGGACTGGCGCTCCTCGAGCACCTCGAGCTTCCAGCCGCGGTTCGCCGCGTAACGGCGATACATCTCGGCCAGGTCCGACGCGAAGAGATTCGCTTCCTCGCCGCCCTCGGCGCCGCGAATCTCGAGAATGACGTTGCGCCCCTCGTTGGGGTCGTGCGGCAGCAACAACAGCTCGAGTTTCGCTTCGAGCTCGGGCAGGCGAGCTTCGGCGTCGTTGACCTCGCCACGCCACTGTTCGCGGTCGTCGCCGTCAGTGGCGTTGAACATCTCGCGCGCGGTATTCAAGTCCTCGCGAGCCGAGGTGAGTTCGGTCCACGCCACGTTGATCTCCGAGAGCTCCTTGTGGCGCCGCGAGAGGTCGCGCAGTCGCGTGAGGTCGTTGGCGACGTCGGGCTCAGAGAGGGCAGCCTCTACCGTGTGGAGTTCCTCAGCGAGGACGCCGAGCGTCTCGTCGAGAGAGCGCACGCGACAGTTGCCGCGACCGAGGACCTAAGCCCTCGGCGGGCGGGCCTTGGTCTTTTGGGCGTAACGGCGCTGGAAGCGCTCGACACGACCACCGGTGTCCACCAACTTCTGCTTACCGGTGAAGAAGGGGTGGCACTCGTTGCACAGTTCCACGGTCATCGTCGCCTTGGTCGATTTGGTCGTGAACGTGTTGCCACACGAGCAAGTCACGGTCGCGTCGCCGTACTGGGGGTGGATTTCGGTCTGCATGGGTGCTCCTTGGTGCGAAGTACGAGTTTAGTGGGAAATCAACTGGTCGGTGCGGGGCCCCGGGCGATCTCGGCCAGGAACTCGTCGTTCGAACGCGTGGTGCGCAACTTGTCGATCAGCAGTTCGAGGCCGGCCGCGTCGCGGCCCTCGGCCGCCAGGCCGTTCAAGACGCGTCGCAGCTTCCACACCTGGGGCAAGACGTCGCGCGCGAAGAGCAGCTCTTCGTGGCGGGTCGAAGAGGCGTTCACGTCGATCGCGGGGTAGAGGCGTCGCTCGGACAGACGTCGGTCGAGCTTGAGCTCCATATTGCCCGTTCCCTTGAACTCCTCGAAGATGACTTCGTCCATCTTCGATCCGGTCTCCACGAGGGCGCTGGCGAGAATGGTGAGCGAGCCACCTTCTTCGATATTGCGCGCAGCACCGAAGAACTTCTTGGGCGGGTAGAGCGCACCTGAGTCCACGCCACCACTCATGATTCGTCCCGTGGCGGGCGCGGCCAGGTTGTAGGCGCGCGCCAGACGCGTGATGCCGTCCAAGATGATGACGACGTCGCGTCCCTGCTCCACGAGGCGCTTGGCGCGCTCGATGCAAAGCTCGGCGACGTGCGTGTGCTCTTCGGCCGGTCGGTCGAAGGTTGACGAGATGACTTCACCTCGCACGCTGCGGCGCATGTCGGTCACCTCTTCGGGGCGTTCGTCCACGAGCAACACCATCAGGTGCACTTCGGGGTTGTTCGCCTCGATCGACTGGGCGATCTGCTTCATCACGGTGGTCTTGCCGGCCTTGGGCGGCGAGACGATAAGTCCACGCTGTCCCTTGCCGATTGGCGAGAGCAGGTCAACAATGCGAGGGGTGAGATCGGACTTGCCATCGACGGTCTCGAGCTTGAGCTTCTCGTCGGGGAACAGCGGGGTCAGGTCTTCGAAACGGGGGCGAAGGCGCGCTATCTCCGGATCGACGCCGGCGACAGTGTCCACACGCAACAACGCGGGGTACTTCTCGTTCGACTGGGCCGGACGGTACGCGCCGGTGATCGAGTCGCCCTTGCGCAAGAAGTAACGCCTCACTTGGTTGATCGAGACGTAGACGTCGCCCGACGATGAATGAAAACCACGCGTACGCAAGAAGCCGTACCCGTCGTCTCGCAGATCCAAAAGGCCCTCGACTTCAATCAACTCGCCGTTGTAGGGCTGATCGGCGTTGGGCATCGCCTCGCCGGCGAATCGCTCGCGGCCGTTGCGGTTGCGCCGATTGCGCCGATTGTTGCGTCCGGCCGGGTCACTGAAGTCGCGCGGTTGACGTTCGGCTCGAGCCTGACCCTGATTCTGATTGGACCCTCGCGCGGGGCGCTCGGCGCCCTCAGTATTGCCCGCTCCCGCCGGCTTTTGCTCACTGATCGGCGCTGACGCGCTGACCGCCGGAGCGGCTTTAGGGGTCACGGGCTCGTTGGCGAACTCATTCAAGAGTTCGTCGAAATCGTCGTCGGGCGTCGCGACGACGCGACGCGAGCGAACCGCGCGCGACGTTCCAGTGTCGGCGTTCATCGCCGCCACGGGGGCCGACGCGGGTGAAGGCGCGGGTGAAGAGTCGCCCATGATGGCCTCAATGAGAGCGGCCTTGCTCGCTCGAGCGCCGACCTCGACGCCTTTTACTTTGGCAATGGTTTGAAGATCCTCACGAGTCTTGGATTCAAGATCGGAGCGGTCCGGAGAAGGCTTAAGAGCCATGCATAATCCTTTCTCGCCGCCCGCAAAAAAGTAGGGCGGAGAAGAAATAAAAGAAATGTCGTCGGGAAAGAAGTTCCGTACGGCGGCTAGGCCGAACTAACGACAACCGTCAGTGTAGCCGCAATTCCGCTCTCGTCAAGCGTCAACGCAGCGCGTCGAGCAGTGCCGCCAGCGTCGCGTCGACCACGCCAGGCGTGCCGCCCGTCGACACCGCCGTGTCGGGATCTTTGAGGCCGTTGCCGGTCAACACGCACACGACAGTCGATCCTTCGGGTACGCCGTACTTCAAGAGTCCCGCCACCGACGCGGCCGACGCGGGTTCGCAGAACACCGATTCATATCTCGCCACGTACTTATAGGCGTCGATGATCTCGTCATCAGTGACCGCTCGAATGTCACCTAAGGACTCGTGGATAACTTCGAGTGCGGGCACCCAACTCGCGGGGTTGCCGATGCGAATGGCGGTCGCGATGGTCTCGGGATTCTCCACCGGGTGCCCCAGGACAATGGGGGCCGCGCCGGCCGCTTGGAAGCCCCACATCTTGGGCAACGTCGCGCACTTGGCGTGAAAGTGGTACTGCGTGAAGCCGCGCCAATAGGCGGTGATGTTGCCGGCGTTGCCCACGGGGATCGACAAGATGTCCGGCGCCTTCCCGAGCACGTCGACGATCTCAAAGGCTCCCGTCTTTTGGCCCTCGATGCGGTCGGGATTGATGGAGTTGACGATGGTGATCGGCAGGTGCTGGGTGAGCTCGC
>Ga0307374_10013781_pt1 | contig 11123 bp, 8 predicted proteins | sample OX3MG_FD_202532 | JGI IMG/M metagenome (GOLD analysis project Ga0307374, IMG submission 202532) | Soil microbial communities from Risofladan, Vaasa, Finland - OX-3 | ecosystem: Environmental > Terrestrial > Soil > Coastal area > Acid sulfate soil | place: Finland: Risofladan, Vaasa | collected... | reverse complement strand
CGATCTCGTTTCTCGAAGAGATGTGGTCGCGCAACCTCGGACACCTGTTTGTGACCCCGCTGAGGGCCTACGAGTGGGTCGTCTCGCTCTTGGCGATGAGTGTGATCCGCGTGGCGATCGGCATCGTGCCGGCGGCGCTTTTGGCGATTCCGCTCTATCACTATTCGATCTTTGCGATGGGGTTGCCGCTGATCGCCTTTGTCGTCGTGCTGATGGTGATGGGCTGGGCGCTCGGTCTGGCGATCTGCGGGCTGATCCTGCGCCACGGGATGGGCGCCGAAAGCCTCGCCTGGACCGTGATCTTCGCGCTGTCGCCGGTGAGCTGCGTCTACTACCCGGTATCGACGCTGCCGGGCTGGCTCCAGCCGGTCGCATGGAGCCTGCCGCAGACCTATGTGTTCGAAGGGATGCGCGCGGTGCTGTTCCACGGCACGTTCCGCACCGATTATTTCCTCGCCGCGGCGGCGCTCGACATCCTCTATTTGGGGGTCGGCATCACCCTGTTCTTCATCGCCTTCCGCGGCGCCCGCCAGCGCGGCGCGCTGTTGCAGATGGGGGAGTAGCGGGTTTTCGACTCCAAATTCGCCACAATCGTGGATTATCCTCGCATGCGATAATCTTCAACCGACCGGGCTGCGGATTTCCGGCACACACGGGAGAGGCAGGCGGCAAGGAGCGAACGGCGCTGGCTGTAGATTCCCTGTAAAAACAGCGAAAACCGGGAACCCTTAGAGTGAACCAAGCCTTGGAGCGAACCTTAGAGGGAGCACGTTGCGATGAAACGGATCGGCACGAGCATTGCGGCCGCGGCGTTGGCGGCGGTTGCCAGCACCACGGCAATGGCGCAGTCCTATCCCGAAGTTGACATGAACTGCCGGCAATACGCCTCGGCGCAGGTCGCCCCGTTGCAGAACCAGAACGCCGGCCAGCAGGTCGGCAGCACGCTGCTCGGCGCCGGTCTCGGCGCGGCGCTCGGTGCTGCGGTCGGCGGCGGCCGCGGCGCGGCGATCGGCGCCGCGTCGGGTGCGGTCGTCGGCACTGGCGTCGGCACCGCCAACGCACAGAACAACGACGCCTACATCCAGCAGCAATACGGCGCGTATTACTGGCAGTGCATGTCGGCGCAGGGCTACGGCCCCCGCTGAAGCCAGCCGTGACCGGTCAGGCCGGGCCGCTGATTCCGGCCCCGGCAAAGGTAGCCATGCCGGAATGGCACGCCGCCGCCGCCTTGAGGATGCCGAGCCCCAGCGTCGCGCCCGAGGCCTCGCCGAGCCGCATGCCGAAATCGAACAGCGCGGGCTTGCCGATCCGCTCGATCAGGCGGCGGTGGCCCGGCTCGGCTGAGACGTGCGCGACGATGCAATGGTCGAGCGCGCGCGGGTGGGCGGCGAACAGCACCGCGGCGGCGACGGTCGTGGCGTAGCCGTCGAGCACGACCGGCACCCGCCCCATGCGGGCTGCCAGCACCGCGCCCATGATCGCGGCAATTTCGAGCCCGCCGAGCCGGCGCAGCAATTCGAACGGGTCGGCCGGGGTGGCGCGGTGGCGGGCGACCGCGGCGGCGACGATGTCGCGCTTGGCGGCGAGCGCCGGCCCGGCGATACCGGTGCCGGGGCCGACCCAATCCGCCGCCTCGCCGCCGAACAGCGCCAGCGCCAGGGCCGCGGCGACGGTGGTGTTGGCGATCCCCATCTCGCCCAGCGCCAGCGCGTCGATGCCGGGCTCGACCGCCATCATGCCGTAGGCAATCGCCTGCGCGCATTCCGCCTCGCTCATCGCCGGCCCGTCGACGATGTCGGCGGTCGGGGTTTCGAGGTTCATCTCGTAGACCCTGAGATCGGCGTCGACCACCTTGCACAGCTGGTTGACCGCGGCGCCGCCGGCAATGAAGTTCTGCACCATCTGCGCGGTCACCGCGGCCGGATAGGCCGAGACGCCGCGCGCCGCGACGCCGTGGTTGCCGGCGAAGACCGCGGTGCGCGGATGGTCAACGCGCGGCGGATGCCGCCCCTGCCACAGGCACAGCCAATGTGCCAGCTCTTCGAGCCGCCCAAGCGCGCCGGCAGGCTTGGTCAGCTGCGCCTCGCGTTCGGCGGCGGCGGTGCCGGCTTCGAGGTCGGGCCCCGGCAGGTGCGCGATCAGCGCGCGGATCTCATCTAGGCTCGCCGCCGGCTCAGGCATGGTTTGTCTCCGCCATCTCGGGGATACGTGTAGCAAGAAAACCCGTTATGGTCAGGGCGATGGACACGCGGCGCGGCATATTCGGCGAATTCCTGCTGGCCACCGCGGTACTGACCCGCCTGCCGATGGGCCTCGACCCGCCCGGTGAATCTGAGGGCGAGGGCGCGGTCGCCGCCGCGTGCTGGGCCTTTCCGCTGGTCGGCGCCGGCATCGGATTCATCGCCGGCGGGGTGTTTTTCGCCGCCCAGGCGGCTGGACTCGGCAGCGCGGCGCCGGCGCTGCTTGCCGTCCTGGCCGGGGTGCTGATCACCGGCGCGCTGCACGAAGACGGGCTTTCCGATACCGCCGACGGGCTGGGCGGCGGCGCTGACCGCGAGCGCAAGCTGGCGATCATGCGCGACAGCCGCTGCGGCACCTACGGCGTCGTCGCGCTGGTCTTCGGCATCGGGTTGCGCGCCGCCGCGCTCGCCACGATCGGCGACCCGATCCATGCCGGGCTTGCGCTGGTCGCCGCCCATGCAGCCTCGCGCGGCTTTCTCGGACCGGCGATGCGGCTGCTGGCGCCGGCGCGGGCCGACGGACTCGGCGCCGCCGCCGGCCGCCCCGGACTGGTCGCCGCGCTCGTCGGGCTGCTGCTCGGCGCGCTGATCGCGCTCGGCTGCCTCGGGCCGATTTCCGGGCTCGTCGCGCTCGGCCTCGCCGCCGCCGCGATCGCGGTGACCGCAGCGCTTGCGCAGCGCCAGATCGGCGGCTACACCGGCGACGTGCTCGGCGCATTCCAGCAAATCGGAGAGATCGTCATGCTGCTCGTCGCTTCGGCGTCATGACCTACGGCCAGACGACGACCCGTTTCTGGTGGGTGCGCCACGCCCCGGTCGACCATAACGGGCGCATCTACGGGCAGAAGGACATGCCGTGCGACTGCAGCGACGCGGCGATCTTCGCCGGGCTTGCCCGGCAATTGCCGACGGGTGCGGTGTGGGTCACCAGCAATTTGCGCCGCACCCACGAGACCGCGCGCGCGATCGTCGCCGCCGGGTATCCCGGCCCCGACCCGATTCCCGGGCCCGACGCGCCGGCGATCCCCGAGCTTGCCGAGCAGGCGTTCGGCGAGTGGCAGGGCCTGACCTACGACGAATTGCGCGGCCAGCGCGGCGGCGTGTTCCACCGCTTCTGGCACGCCCCGGCGCATGAGCGCGCGCCCGGCGGCGAAGCCTTTACCGACCTCATGGAGCGGGTAACCGGGGCGATCCACCGTCTTGTCGCCAGCCATCGCGGACACGACATCATCGCGGTGGCGCATGGCGGCACGATTCGCGCCGCGATCGGCCTCGCCCTCGGGCTCGCGCCCGAAGCCTGCCTCGCGTTCACGATGGAAAACTGCGCGATAACCCGGATCGACCACATCGACGATGCCGGGCTCGGCAACGGCTGGCGCGTGGTGACGGTCAACCGCCCGGCGCTCTCCCGCTGACGCGCGCTAGTACCTCCGGCGGGCGCATGCTAGGCTCCCGGCGCGATGCGACAGGGAAGTCCGGTGCAAAACCGGCGCTGCCCCCGCAACTGTGAGCGGCGAGCCTGCGGCACGAGCCACTGGCCAGGGCGTGATGCCCGGCCGGGAAGGCGCCGCGGGCGGTGACCCCGAGCCAGGAGACCTCCGCATCGCCTGACGAGACGTCGATTCCTCGGGCGGAGGAGGAGATTTTGTCACGATTGCAGGCGGGACCGTTGCCCGCCGTCACCCTGGTTCTCGGCGGCGCCCGCTCGGGCAAGAGCCGCTATGCCGAGTGGCTGATCGAAGCCGCCGCGACCGCCGGCATCTATTGCGCGACTGCCGAGGCCGGCGACGCCGAGATGGCGGCGCGCATCGCCGTCCACCGTGCACGGCGCGGCCGGTTCTGGCGTACGGTCGAGACGCCGCTCGCACTCTCCGAAGCGGTCACCGCTGAAACCCGGCCGGAGCGGCCGCTGCTGATCGATTGCCTAACCCTATGGCTAAGCAATCTGATGCTCGCCGGGCGCGAGATCGAGGCCGAAACCGGCGCGCTGCTCGCGGCGCTGCGCGGCGCCGACGGAGCGGTGGTGCTGGTCGCCAACGAAGTCGGGCTCGGCCTCGTGCCGGAAACCCCACTCGGGCGGCAATTCCGCGACGCCGCCGGGCGGCTCAACCAGGAGGTCGCCGCGCTCGCCAACCGGGTGGTGTTCGTCGCCGCCGGCCTGCCGCTGGCGCTGAAGGGGGCGCCGTAGGATGCAGCGTATCCCCGCAACCATCGTCACCGGGTTTCTCGGCGCCGGTAAGACCAGCCTGGTTCGCCACCTGCTGACGCAATCCGCCGGGCACCGCCTCGCGGTGATCGTCAACGAATTCGGCGAGCTCGGCATCGACCGCGATATCCTGCTCGGCTGCGGTGACGCAGCGTGCGGCGATGGCGACATCGTCGAGCTGGCAAACGGCTGCCTGTGCTGCACCGTCGCCGACGATTTCCTGCCGACGCTGCGGGCACTCGTCGAGCGCGCCGCACCGCCCGACCACATCGTCGTCGAGACCTCGGGCCTGGCACTGCCCAAACCGCTGGTCGAGGCGTTTGCCTGGCCGGAAATCCGCACCCGCATGACGGTCGACGGCGTGCTGACCGTGATCGACGCCGCCGCGCTTGCCGCCGGGCGCTTTGCCGACAACCCAATAGCGGTCGCCGCGCGTGGACCTTCAGCCCATGGGCTTGTCCCGTGGGGCGCCACCGACCCGTCGCTTGACCACGACAACCCGCTCGCCGAGGTATTTGACGACCAGCTCGCCTGCGCCGATCTGGTGATCCTCAACAAGGTTGATCTAATTAAGTTAGAGGACTTAGTCCGATTGCGCGACGAGATCGGCGCACGACTGCGCCGCGGCGTGAGGCTGGTCGATGCGCGCCACGGCACGGTACCGGCCGCCGTCGCGCTCGGCCTCGGCGCCGAGGCCGAGGCCGACCTTGCGGCGCGTCCGTCGCTGCACGAGGCCGCAGGCGAACACGACCACGACGATTTCACCAGCTTTGTCGTTGCACCGGGCCCAGTGGCAGACCCGGAGGGTTTCCGGCGCCGGCTCACCGCGGTGCTGCGCGACCATGACGTGTTGCGGCTCAAGGGCTTTGCCGATGTCCCGGGCCGCGACCGCCGCCTGGTGCTGCAGGCGGTCGGCGACCGGGTGCAGCAGTATTTCGACCGCGCCTGGCTGCCAGGCGAGACGCGCGCCACCCGCCTCGTCGTGATCGGCCGCGCCGGCCTCGACCGGGCGGCAATCGCCGCGGCGCTGGGCGCCTAGATGCACCTGCTCGCCACCGAGCCAGGCCAGATCGCCGACGGATCGACGGCGGTCGACCTTGCGCAGACGCCCGGCGATATCGTCGTACTGGCGAGCGCCGACACCGAGATCGCGCTGCTGGCCGCGGCCCAGGCGCGGCGGCGCGCCGAAGATCCCGAGGCGCCGACACTGCGGCTCGCGCCGGTGATGCGGCTCGGCCACAACATGTCGGTTGACCTTTACGTGCCGATGGCCGAGCAGGCGCGGCTCGTCGTCGCCCGGCTGCTCGGTGGGCGCGCCTATTGGCCCTACGGCGTCGAGCGGCTAGTCGCGACCTGTCGCGAGCGCGGGGTACCGCTGGCCCTACTGCCCGGCGACGACAAGGCTGACCGCGACCTGGCGCAGCTTTCGACCGCCTCGCCCGCTTCCTGCCGCCGACTGTGGCGCTATCTCGCCGAAGGCGGGCCGGACAACGCGTCGAATTTCCTGCGCTATGCCGCGGCGCTGGTCGGGCGCGCGACCGAGTGGGCCGAGCCCGGGCCGCTGCTGCGCGCCGGATATTACTGGCCCGACCGCACGCTGCCCGGCCTCGCCGACATCACCGCCGAATGGCACGGCAACCCGGCCCCGGCGGAACCCGGGGTGGTGCCGATCGTGTTCTATCGGGCACTGGTGCAATCGGGAAACACCGCCCCGGTCGACGCGCTGGTGCGGGCGCTGCTGGCGCGACGCCTGCGGCCGCTGCCAATGTTCGTGCACAGCCTCAAGGACGGCGAAGCCGCGGCGCTGATCGGCAACGCGCTTACCGCGCATCCCCTGGCGGTGATCCTCAACGCCACCGGGTTTTCAGTCGCCGCGTCGGGCGGCAGCGACCCGCTCACGGCCGATTGCCCGGTGCTGCAGGTGGTGTTTTCCGGCGGCGACGAAGACAGCTGGCGCACCGGCACGCGAGGCCTGGCACCGCGCGACCTGGCGATGAACGTGGTGCTGCCCGAGATCGACGGCCGCATCTTGTCGCGCGCGGTGTCGTTCAAGGCGCCGCTCGGCCGCGACCCGGAAACCGAGGCCGATCTCGTCGGCTACCAGCCGGTCGCCGACCGCATCGCCTTTGTCGCCGACCTCGCGCGCAACTGGACCCGGCTGCGGCAGAAGCAAGCGGGCGAGCGGCGGATCGCGATCATCCTGGCCAACTACCCAAACCGCGACGGGCGTATCGGCAACGGGGTCGGGCTCGATACGCCGCAATCGGCGGCGGTGCTGCTTTCGGCGCTGCAGGCGGCGGGATATCGCGTCGAGAGTGCGCCCACCGACGGCGCCGACCTTATGACTAAGCTATTAGCTGGACCAACTAACGCCCAGCCCGAACGCAACGCCGAGGAGAGCCTGTCGTTCGCCACCTATTCGGCGGTGTTCGCCGCGCTGCCGATCCCGGTGCAGCGACGCATCGCGGCGCAATGGGGATCGGCCGAGCGCGACCCGTTTTTCCGGCCTGGCCGGCTCGATTGCGGACGCTTCGCGATCCCGGCAGTGCGCTACGGCAACATCGCAGTGCTGGTCCAGCCGGCGCGCGGCTACAACCTCGACCCCAAGGCGACCTACCACGACCCGGCGCTGGTACCGCCGCATTCCTATCTCGCCGCCTATGCCTGGCTCGCCGACGAATTCCGCGCCGACGCGGTGATCGACCTCGGCAAGCATGGCACGCTGGAATGGCTGCCGGGCAAGGCGTTGGCGCTGTCGGCCGAGTGCCTGCCCGAGGCGGTGCTCGGCCCGCTGCCGCATCTCTATCCGTTCATCGTCAATGACCCCGGCGAGGGCACCCAGGCCAAGCGGCGGACCCAGGCGGTGATCATCGACCATCTGACGCCGCCGCTGACCCGCGCCGGCTCCTATGGCGTGCTCGCCGAACTGGAGCGGCTGATCGACGAATATTACGAAGCGGCGCGCGGCGACCCGCGGCGTATCGCGCCGCTCGCAGCGGAGATATTGCAGCGCGCCGACACCGCCGGGATCGCCGTCGATTGCGGCATCGTGCCCGGCGACAACACCCCCGCCGCATTGCAGAAGCTCGACGGGTTTCTGTGCGAATTGAAGGATTTACAGATCCGCGACGGGCTGCACGTGCTGGGGGAAAGCCCGGAGGGCGAGCGGCGCGATGCGCTGGTCGCCGCGTTGTGCCGGGTGCGGCGCGGGCCGGCCGTCGAAGACGAATCGCTGCTGCGCGCGCTCGCCGCCGATCTCGACCTCGGCGCCGACCCGCTGGCGCTCGACCCGGGCGCGGCATGGCAGGGAAAACGCCCGGCGGTGCTCGCCGGCGACGCAAACTGGCGCACGGTCGGTGACACGATCGAGCGACTGGAAGCGCTGGCACTGCGGCTCGTCTCGGGCGCGGCCCGGCCGGAACCCGGCTGGACCGCGACCCAAGCCGTGCTCGGCTGGGTCTTGCGCGAACTGCGCCCGCGCGTCGCCGCCTGTGGCGCGGCCGAGTTGGCCGGCATTCTCGCCGGGCTCGACGGGCGCCGGGTGGCGCCGGGGCCGAGCGGCGCGCCGAGCCGCGGCCGCCCCGACGTACTGCCGACCGGGCGCAATTTCTTCTCGGTGGATACCCGCGCGGTGCCGACCCCGGCCGCGTGGCAACTCGGCTGGCACTCGGCCGGGCTTGTGGTCGAGCGGTTCGCGCAGGAGCACGGCGTCTACCCGGTGCGGATCGCAATGTCGGCCTGGGGCACCGCCAACATGCGCACCGGCGGCGACGACATCGCCCAGGCGTTGGCGCTGATCGGCGTGCGCCCGGTGTGGGAGGGCGCGAGCGGGCGGGTCACCGGGTTCGAGGTGCTGCCGGCCGGCGTGCTCGACCGGCCGCGCGTCGATGTGACGCTGCGCGTCTCCGGCTTCTTCCGCGACGCGTTCCCCGGCCTCATCGACCTGTTCGACAGCGCGGTGCGCGCGGTCGCGGCGCTCGACGAGCCGCCCGACATCAACCCGCTGCGCGCGCATGTCGCGGCCGATCGCGCTTCCTTCGGCGGGTCGGAAGAGGCCGGGCGGCGAGCGCTCTACCGCGTGTTCGGCTCGCAGCCGGGGGCCTATGGCGCCGGGCTGCAGGTGCCGATCGACGAAGGTTTCTGGGACGGCGACGGCGATCTGGCCGAAAGCTATCTCGGCTGGAGCCGCTGGGCCTATGGCGCAGGCGGCGAGGCGGCGGATGACCGCGCGATGCTCGAACGGCGCCTCGCCGGCACCCAGGCGGTGCTGCACAACCAGGACAACCGCGAGCACGACCTGCTCGACAGCGACGACTACTACCAGTTCGAAGGCGGGCTGGCGCTCGCCGTGCGGCATCTCTCCGGCCGCGCGCCGGCGGTCTACCACAACGACCATTCGCAGCCCGACCGGCCGCGCGTCCGCACGCTGCGCGAGGAGATCGGCCGGGTCGTGCGCGGCCGCGCCGCCAACCCGCGCTGGATCGCCGGCGTGATGCGGCACGGCTACAAGGGCGCGGCCGAGATCGCCGCGACGGTCGACTATCTGTTTGCCTTTGCCGCGACCGCGCGGTCGGTCGACGATGCGCATTTCGAGGCGCTTTACGATGCCTATCTCGGCGATGAAGCGGTGCGCGAGTTCATCGCCGTCGCCAACCCGGCCGCGCTCGGCGAGATCAGCCGCCGGTTTCGTGAGGCGATCGACCGCGGCCTGTGGCGGCCGCGCCGCAACAGCACGCGCGAGGCGCTCGACCAATGGGGCCGGCGATGAGCGATCCCGGCCTCGACGAAGCCGAGGTCAACGCGCGCCACCACGAGCGCATGCAGCGGCGCCAGGCGGCGCGGGCCCGGGTACTGGCGACCAAGACAGAGGAACGCGGTCTGCTGATCGTCCACACCGGCGCCGGCAAGGGCAAATCCACCGCCGCGTTCGGCATGGTGCTGCGCTGCCTCGGCCACAACATGCGGGTCGGCATCGTCCAGTTCGTCAAAGGCGCGTGGCAAACCGGCGAGCGCATGGTGTTGGCGCGGTTTCCCGACCTCGTCACCTGCCGCGCGATGGGCGAAGGCTTCACCTGGGACACGCAGGACCGCGCCCGTGACATCGCCGCCGCGCACGCGGCGTGGGACGCGGCGCAGGCGATGATCGCCGACCCGACCTATCGGCTGGTGCTGCTCGATGAGCTCAACATCGTGCTGCGCTACGACTACCTGCCCCGCGACGAGGTGATCGCCGCGCTGAAGGCCAAGCCGCGCGACCTTCATATCGTCGTGACCGGCCGCAACGCACCGGCGGAGTTGGTCGAGGCTGCAGACTTAGTTACCGACATGACGCTGGTGAAACACCCGTTTCGTGCCGGGGTCAAGGCGCAGCAGGGGATCGAATTCTGATGGCCGACCGGCTCGCCCGCGCGCTGATGATCCAGGGCACCGGCTCCGATGTCGGCAAGTCGCTGATCGTCGCCGGGCTGTGCCGCGCCTTTACCCGGCGCGGCCTCGCCGTGCGGCCGTTCAAGCCGCAGAACATGTCGAACAACGCCGCGGTGACCGAGGACGGGGGCGAGATCGGCCGTGCCCAGGCGCTGCAGGCGCGGGCCTGCCGGGTCGCCGCGAGCGTCGATATGAACCCGGTGCTGCTGAAGCCGCAAGCCGGCGGCGCCGCTCAGCTGATCGTGGGCGGCCGGGTCGCCGGCAGTGCCGCGGCGCGCGACTACCGCGGGATCGCGCCGGGCCTGATACCACAGGTGCTCGCCGCATTCGACCGGCTGATCGCCGTGGCCGACCTGGTGCTCATCGAAGGCGCCGGCAGCCCGGCCGAGATCAACCTGCGCGCCGGCGACATCGCCAATATGGGGTTTGCCGAGGCGGCGGATGTGCCGGTCGTGCTGGTCGGCGATGTCGACCGTGGCGGGGTGATCGCCCAGTTGGTCGGCACCTCGGCGCTGCTGACCCTGGCCGAGCGCGCCCGGCTCGCCGGCTACATCGTCAACAAATTCCGCGGCGACCTCCGCCTGTTCGACGGTGGCATCACCGCGATCGGTCAGCGCACCGGCCTCGCCTGCTTCGGCGTCGTCCCGTGGTTCGATGCGGCGCATCGCCTGCCCGCCGAGGATTCGATGGCGCTGTCCTACCCTCACCCACCAGACGCTTCGCGCCTGGTCCACCCTCTCCCGCATGCGGGAGAGGGTGTCGAAGGGCGCAACCCTGAGGCGGGTGAGGGCCAGCGCGTCAAGATCGCGGTGCCGGTGCTGCCGCACATCGCCAATTTCGACGATCTCGACCCGCTGCGCGCCGAGCCGGGGGCGGAGCTGGTGCTGGTGCGCCCCGGAACCCCGCTGCCGCGCGACGCGGCGCTGATCATCCTGCCCGGGTCGAAGGCGACGCTCGCGGACCTCGCTGCACTGCGCCGCGAGGGGTGGGACATCGACCTTTTCGCGCACCACCGCCAGGGCGGGATGATCCTCGGCTTGTGCGGCGGGTTCCAGATGCTCGGCCGGCGTATCGCCGACCCGCAGGGGTGCGAGGGCCCGGCTGGCGAGGCGCCTGGCCTCGGACTGCTCGACATCGACACCGTGCTGGGCGGCGACAAGCGGCTCGCCGCCGCCGCGGGACATGCGATCACCGGCGGCGAGCCGGTCACCGGGTATGAGATGCATCTCGGCGAGACCACCGGCCCGGGC
>Ga0307374_10013780_pt1 | contig 11124 bp, 10 predicted proteins | sample OX3MG_FD_202532 | JGI IMG/M metagenome (GOLD analysis project Ga0307374, IMG submission 202532) | Soil microbial communities from Risofladan, Vaasa, Finland - OX-3 | ecosystem: Environmental > Terrestrial > Soil > Coastal area > Acid sulfate soil | place: Finland: Risofladan, Vaasa | collected... | reverse complement strand
CGTGTAAAGATGCATCTTGCGCGCTCTAAAGATCAGTTCTGCGGCAGCGATCGCAACTTCCCGGGATTGAGCAGACAGTGAGGATCCACGCGCTTCCGGAAAGCCATTTTCTGGCCTTCGGGATCAAAGCGCCCACCATCTTCCAGTTTGAAGATATGCGGATTGTTCATGATGCAACCGTCGTCCTCGAACGATCGCATGATTTCGTTGAGCCGCTCTTCGGTCGTAAAGCGCACCAGAGGTAGACCGCCGATCCGCGGCTTGTTGTGCTCTCTCGTATATTCATGATGCATCAGAACTTCGTCGCCAAACCGCGCGAGTTCTTCCTCGGCCAACTCGGGCGGGAAGGGCGTAGGCATTACGACTTGCAGATAAGTCCATTGGCGGTCGACTTGAAGCGCCATCAGCGTCGTATGGTTGAAGGCGGTCTGATGAATCGGACGAAGTTTCGCTTCGGCGCTTTCCTGTTCGCTGATGGCCATGGAGCGCCGACCGCCAAACCGGGCCGCGAGTGCGAAGAACGAATCCACGTCCTTGGCGTTCACCATCGAAAACATGGCGTCGCGGGTTCCGTCGAAATATTTTTGGGTCCGCTTGTAGAAAGGCGCGAACCTCTTTTCGACAGCGCTCAGCAAAAAGATATCGAGACCGCTATCGAAGGCCGCGTTGCCGAAGGCGATGGTGTCGCCATAGGTTGGAAACGTGGCAATGCAGTCGATCCACGTCGTCGCCGGCACGAGCTTCAACGTGGCTTCGACAATGACGCCCGTCGTACCCCAGGAGTGAAAGATGAAGCCGACGTCCGGCCCGAACAGCTCGATGATCTGCGGCTCCGCTTCGATTGTCATAATCGTAAGCGCCACGATCATGCCGGAATCGCGAATAATGCCATGCTTGACGGACCCGATGCCCGCGAAGCCTCCGCCCAGATAGCCACCCACCGTGGCCGAGGTCATCGTCGACGGGTACATCATGAGTTGCTGTTGAGTCGCCAACGCTGCATCGAGCGCCGTCTTGAGAAGCGTCCCGCTTTGAACCCGAATTTGTCCGGGCTCAACCGCAACCACTTGATTGAAACGCGTCATATCAACGAGAATGCCGCCGTGAAGCGGCACCGATTGGCCATAGTTGCCGGTGCCGCCGCCTCTGAGCGTGAGCGGGATATTGTGTTTAACCGCAGCGACCACGACCGAGCGGATTTCTTCTTCGCTTCGGGGGCTGACGATCACATCGGCGACGCAGCTTTGGAGCTGGGGCGTGAGAATAGGGCTATACCAATGGAAGTCCTTGGATTTGATCTCACGCTCTCGAAGTTCTGTCGAAGCAAGAACGCCCGAGATGTCTTGGCAGAATTGTTCGATGTTGTGGGCCGTCATGGATAATACTCGTCCCGATGTCGGATTAAGTGTCGCGTTTTGGAAGCGACCCCGGCGCGAGCAAACGCTGCAAGATACCGATCGCCCTCATTCATTCAGCATATCGGCCATGCGATCGGCTACCATTCCAGCGTCATTACCGGACAGGTCGTTGCTTACCAGCGCCAAATATGCAACCGGTTGTTGCTGTGGAAGCAACAGTCGCTTTTAGCCTACCAAGTCTGTAGGTCCGGGCTGTCCGGCTCGTATTCGAGGATTTGGAACTCGACGTCGTCCTTTACGAGAAACGCACTTTTGGCCTTAGCGGGCGGGATGAAATTGGGTCCTCGCAGAACACTCCAACCCGCGTCCTTGGCTTCCGCAATCGACGTATCGACATTATCGGCGCTAAACGCGATGTGCAGAAAAGTGACCGAGGTCGCGTTCGGATTCTCGATCAACTCGATTTTCATCCCGGTTCGGTCGCCGAGCATCGCGATCGGAACACCCGTCGCGGTCGCGGTACCTCGCCGCAGAAGCTTGAGGCCTCCCGTGCCCACGAATTTTTCGATGAAGGCATTAACGCTCGCGACCTCGATCGCCACGTGATCGATTTTCGTCAATGACATGGGGCACCTCGAAGGTTTATGTCTCGGCAAAAGGTCAGGCTTCAACAATGGCTAAGCGCAAAGACGATTTTCAACCAACATTTCGCGAAAGCGCGCGGCCCCATCCCCGTTTCGTAACGCCCGCACTTCGCTGTTTCCTCACTCAATCTCGCGCCTTCCGCGGTCAGCCTGCATATCACCAAGCTTGAGCCTGCGCTGGGCGCCGCCTTGTTCGAAAGATTGCCGCGCGGTCTCCGCTTGAGCAACGCTGGAGAGCTTTTCTTGTCTCATGTGCGCGAGAGCTCGAAACAAATCGATCGCGCCCGCGAGTTCAGCCGTGTAATTGCTTATTAATTGGACGAGCTGCCGCGTCCTGGATTGCGTCTTGGCATTTTTCCTGCATAGCTGCAAGAGCTGAAGCCGAAACGGAGCTGCTGAGCCATGACCGAAACGATAGTGCCCAATTCTTGTGCGAAACCGAGCGATATTTTTTCTTCTTCGACAGAATTGGTCGAAAAATCACAGCGCGGTGCTTCCGATTCGCTCATCATTGACCTCGCCGAGGTCCGACATGCCAAACGGAAGGCAGGCCGTCGCTACATCGATGTCATGACAGCCCGGGCAAAGCTGCGTTGGACGGTCGAAACGGTAATGGAGAGCTTAATCGCCGGCCTGGGCGCTCCGGGGCCGTTCTGAGACGTCATCGACCTGCGCGTTACGCCAGCTTGAGGCAAACAATTGATGCCAAATGGGCAACGGTTTGCTCTGAATTCGATGCTTTTCAGCATCGGTAACAGGATTAGAGTTTCCGTGATCGGCACCGATCTGCCGCTTAGTGGCTGCCCAGGAGCCTCGCATTCGCGAATGCCGACCGACACGCATTTTAGCCGTCGTCAAATGCCGAAAAATGATCGGCAGCGATCGTGACCGACGCGATACCCATTGAAGTGACGACGAGCGTCGACACTCCAGTGGCCGCGGATGCTCTGTCTCCCTCCGTTGCGGGCCAGACCAAACGCCGTCCCCTCATCACGCTCTCGGACGTCAGGAAAATCTATCGTGGGGGCACCCTCGCCCTCGCCGATGTCAATTTGACGGTTGGGAACGGCGAGTTCATCAGCATTCTCGGCCCCTCGGGTTGCGGCAAATCGACCTTGCTACGGATGATCGCCGGGCTCGGCGGAATTTCGGGGGGCGCGATCGATTGGCCGCAATCGCGCTACAACGCACATGGCGAACCGATCCGCGATCTTGGCTTCGTCTTCCAGGAACCAACGCTCATGCCCTGGGCGACGGTGTTCAACAATATCTATCTGCCGTTGAAACTCAGCGGCGTCAGCCGCCGGGGCGCCGAGGCGCGGGTCAAAGACGTTATCGCCATGGTCGGCCTCGAAAAGTTTGCCCACGCTTATCCGCGGCAACTGTCGGGGGGCATGAAGATGCGCGTATCGATCGCGCGCGCCCTCGTCGTCAAGCCACGCGTTCTGTTGCTCGATGAGCCCTTCGCCGCACTCGACGAGATCACCCGCTTTCGCCTCAACAACGATTTGTTGCGGCTGTGGCAAGACCAGAAATGGACGGTGATCTTCGTGACCCATAGCGTCTTCGAGTCGGTCTATCTGTCCAACCGCATCGTGGTCATGAGCGCGCGGCCGGGGCGGATCATCGCCGACCTGTCCATTCCGGTGCCGTATCCCCGCGGCGAGGCGTTCCGCATGTCGACCGATTACAACGAATTCTGCCGCACGACCTCAACCGAGTTGAGCCGTGCCATGGTCGGCGTCGCCGAAGAGGAGCATTGAGCATGGGGGAAACCAAGACCGCGACCGCCGCTGCGCCGGGCGAAGTTCCGTTCTCCGTCCGCCTAATGGTGCCGATCATACTCGGCATCTGCATCATCGCGTTTTGGGAATTCGCCGTCTATTACTGGAAAATTCCAAAATTCATCTTTCCGGCGCCCTCGATGATTGTTCAGGCACTGATCGCCGATTTTCCAACCTTGATGGCATCGCTCTGGACGACCGTTAAAGTCACGCTCTCGGCGTTCTTCATTGCCTCGTTTCTTGGCATCGCCGTTGCCGTCTTGTTCGTGCAATCGAGAGTCCTCGAGATCAGCCTTTTTCCCTATGCCGTGATCTTGCAGGTCACGCCGGTCGTCGCCATCGCACCGTTCATCCTCATCTGGGTAGGGCTCGATCATGTCGAGCGTGCGCTGCTGATCCTCGCGACCATCGTTGCGTTCTTCCCGATCCTCTCCAATACCGCGCTGGGGCTCAAAAGCGTCGATCACAATCTGCGCAATCTCTTCGATCTTTACGGCGCGTCGCGCTTTCAACGGCTTCGGGAGCTCGAATTCCCCAGTGCCCTGCCTTACATCCTCGGCGGACTGAAAATCTCGGGCGGCTTGGCCCTGATCGGCGCGGTGGTCGCCGAATTCGTCGCCGGCTCCGGCACCGGCTCCGGCCTCGCCTGGCGCATCGTCGAATCAGCGAACCAGCTGAACATACCGCGGATGTTCGCCGCGCTATTGCTGCTCTCGATCATCGGTATCGCGATCTTTTTCACCCTCTCTTGGGTGGAAAGCCTGTTGCTGCACAAATGGCACGAGAGTGCGGTACGCCGCGAAAACTAAGTCGGCTCGCCGCCGAACTCGCCCAGCGAAGTCTTTAGGTGATCCGCCATGAGTTGCGGCAAGACATCCAGCATGCCGTCGGTACGATGGACGACCTGTAGGATTTGCGGCCCGAGATCGCGATCGCGCAGCGGAATGAACGCTGCGTCGTTCTGCGTCGATAAGGGCTATCGCGGCCACAGCTATCCGACGCGCACTGCGCGCGGTTCAGCCGGCCTGACGCAGATCTGTCGGCGGCGCGAGCGGCTTTAGAACTGGGCGGTTCTCACCCTTCGCTTCGGCCTCGCCCTGGCGTTCCAAAAGCGCACGCAGCATCTGCCGCATGACGATGCCGGGCCGGTCCGAGGCCATGTTGTATTCGAAGCCCGCCTGATCCAGCGGCACATCGCCATCGGTCGCTTCGAGGATGTATTTGTCTTCGAGCGTCACCTTGCGATCGAAGGCGTTCACCGTTTCGGCGGGCGCCTCGGCCTCGGTGTCGCTGCGGAAGCAGAACTGCACGACCTGGCAGGATTGGTCGTCGATCGGCGTGCCATAGGTCACGATCGAATGCACCAGCCCGTTCGGATAGGTAATCTGCAGCTTGCGGCCGAAGGGCATGTACCAGCGCGCCCGCATATGGCGCACCGTGCGATCGGAATCGATGCGCAGCAGCTTTTGCTGAATCTCCGGATTGATCACCGGTATGTCGCTGACCATCAGGAAGCCGTCATCATAGGATTCGATCTCGAGCTTCGCGGGTTGCGGATGGCCGTTATCCCCGAAGCTCGCGCGATGCACGAAGCTGAAATGCGCGTTGTCGAAACTGTTTTCCATGAGACGCAGGCCGGCGCAATTCCAAGTCTCGTTGAACTGATCGATCTGGCGGAAGCCAGGCTGATGCGCTTCCTCAAAATCGGGAATATCATAGAGCGGCTCTTCGAGCGCGACCCAGACATAGCCATAGCGTTCGGCACAGCGGTAGGCGTCCACGCCCATGCGCGTCGCATGATCCTCGGTGGCGTTGTTCTGCGGCAGACGCACGACGGCGCCTTCGCTGTTGAATTCCCAGCCGTGATAGCCGCAGATCAGTCGTCCGCGATCGCAGCTTCCACGCGACAGCCTGGCGGAGCGATGACAGCAACGGTCGCGCATCGCCACTGGGGTTTTGGGCGCGGCCAGCCAGAGGACGAGTTCCTCGCCGAGGAGGGTGAACGGTTTTGGCCCGTCCTTCAAATCCGCCAGTGCCATTACCGGGCACCAGAATTTTCGCAGCACTTTTTGCCGGGTTGCGAGCATCTGAATCTCCTTCGCGTGGCGGGGACGATCAGCCAGGATGCAACTGTCGCCGCTTCGTCCGCATCACAAAAGCATCATTTTCAGGCCAGACCGTTGCCTTTCACGCATCGCGAGCAACGGCCGGTTCGGTTATGACGCGGCCTCATAAACCACGAGCGCCGCATCGACGGCGGCGCCGCTTTTGATCGCGCAGCCAGCCCGGCGCAGCACCGCTTCGAGCGCGCCCAGACAGATCAGGACATTCTGCTTGCGGCAGACATAGCCCATGGTGCCGATGCGCCAGATACGGCCATGCAGCGGCCCAAAGGAAGCACCGATCTCAAGACCGAAATCTTCGAGAAGAGCACGGCGTATGCCCTCGCCATCGACGCCCGCGGGAATGAGCACGCCGGTCACGTTCGGCATCTTATGGCGTTGATCGCCGAACAGGGTGAGGCCCATGGCCTGCAATCCGCTTGTCAGGGCCTCGCTTGCCAAAACATGACGTGCGAACCGTGCCGGCAATCCCTCTTCGAGAGCGATGCGGGCGGATTCGCGCGCCGCATAAAGCATGGATGCCGCCTCGGTATGATGGTTGAGCCGGGTCTCGCTCCAATAATCCATCAGCATCGGCAGGTCGAAATAGTTAGAGGCAATGATGGGCCCATCGCCCGGCACGAAGCCGGCGGGTTTTACGCCCTCTTCGACATGCTTGCGCCGTGTTACCTGCTCGGCGATGCGCGCGCTGAAAGAGATCGGTGCTGTTCCCGGCGGACCTGAGAGGCATTTCTGCAAGCCCGCCGAGGCGGCGTCGAGTTGCCAGCGATCGAGAGCCACTTCCATCCCGCCCAGGGTCGCGGTGCAATCGGCATAGAAGCGAACGTCGTGGCGCGCGCAAATCGCGCCGATCTCCTCCAAGGGCTGCGCCATGGTCGTTGAGGTGTCGCCATGAACGATCGCCACCAATCGCGGCTGTATGCGACGGATCGCCGTCTCGATCTGCTCAGGCGCGAACACCGTACCCCATTCCGTCTCGACGGTCTCGACCACGGCACCGGCGCGGCGGCAAATTTCGGCGAGCAGATGACCGAAGCGACCGAAGATCGGTACCAGCACCCGATCGCCCGGGACGATCAGCGATACCAAAATCGTCTCAATGCCCGCGCGAGCTGTGCCATCGACCAGGAAGGTCCATCGATTCTCGGTCATGAACAGACGGCGATAAAGCGCCATCACCTCGTTCATATAGGCCGTGAATGCGGGATCGAACTGCCCCACGAGCGGCATCGACATCGCCCGCAGCACACGCGGCTCGCAGTTGACCGGCCCGGACCCCATCAATAGACGTGGCGGCGGATCGAGGGCGGCAAAATCAGCAGTCATCGAAGAGCTCCTCGCGCTAGCTGCCGCGATAGGTGGAATAGCTCCAGGGCGTGACCAGGAGCGGAATATGATAATGCGCCTCGGCATCGGCGATAGCGAACCGCACCGGCACATGATCGAGATAGCTTTGCTCGCCGCTGATCACGCCGCGCGCGGCGAAATAATCGCCGATGGCGAAGCTGAGCTCATAGCGCCCCTGTGGCAACGGCCGACCGGCGATCAGCGGCGTGTCGGTGCGACCCTGCAGATTGGTGACGCGTTGCGCGAGCAGACGCGGCGGCCCGGCCAAGCACAGTTCGTGCAGCGTGATCGCAACACCCACCGCCGGCTTGCCCGCATGCGTATCGAGAACATGGGTCGAGAGGACGCCGTTTAGCGCTGCGGTTGCCGGATCATCGACGATATCGGCCAGCCGCAGAGCGGCGATACGATCGGTTTCGGCCAGGGCGGTTGCGCGCTCCTGATCGCGATCATGCGCGAGCCGGACGCGGAACGCCTTCAGGATCGAATCCTTGGTGTGACGACGCACGCAAATGATGAAGGGGAAGGCAAACCTGTCGCGATAGGCGCGGTTGAGCTCAGTGAGTTGCGCGAACTCCGCGTCAGACAAGCTATCGAGCCCGGCGCCTTTCTGTTCGCCGCGCGAATGCTCGGTCAAAGCGCCCCGCGCTAGGCGGTCGGCGAGCTCGGGGTGGGCACCGATCAGCTCAAGTTGCTGCTCGGCCGGCGCGAGCGCCACGGCGCGTGCGAAGGCGCCCTGCAAGGCGGCGAAACTGGCGAAGGGACGCGCCGCTTCGGCCACCTCCGCCGCCCAGCGCGCATGTTCGTAGACATTCGCCAGCAGCGCGACGAAAGCCGGCCGGTCGAGGGCATTAAGACCGGCGAGGTCGATCATCGCCGCATCGCCAATTGAGCGAGGCCGGCACCAAGTTTTTTGCGATCGTCATCGCTCAATTCCGTGACATTGGCCGGCGGCATGGCATGGGTCGTCACCGCATAGAGCTGGATCAGCTCGGCATGAGCGCGGATGCGCTCGGCGGTATCGAGATAAACCCCTTTCGGCGCCGCGGCGATGCCGGGCCAGACAGGCGTCGGCGAGTGACACACGCTACACCGCGCGACGACGATCTCCTGCACATCGGTGAAAGGCACCGGGGCCGGCGTGCTTGCCGCGTCCTGCTGGTAGGCCCAAGAACCCGCCCACGACAACCAGCCGGCAATCGCCATGAGGACGACGACCACGCCCCACACCCACCACGGGTTGGGCTTTCCGGCATGGCGGAAGGTGTAGAAGTATCGGATTAAGAAGCCGACCAACAGCACGATCGCGAAGATCACCGCATTGAACGCCGTGCCGAACATCAGCGGGTAATGATTGCCGATCATCAGGAACACGACCGGCAAAGTGAGATAGTTGTTATGGACCGAGCGTTGTTTGCCCTCGGCACCGAGACGCGGGTCGGGCGTGTCTCCAGCGAGCAGCGACGCGATCATCTTCTTCTGATTGGGAATGATCACGGCGAAGACATTGGCGACCATGATGGTGCCGATCAGCGCCCCCATCTCGATGAAGGTGCCGCGGCCGCTGAAGATACGGCTGAAGCCAAAGAAGAGTGCGACGAGAAATGCGAAGCCGATGGCGGCAAGGGTATTCTCATTCTCGCCGAACGGCGATCGGCACAGCGCCTCGTAAGCCAGCCAGCCGCCGGCCAAGCCAACGATGCTGGCGGCGATCGCCATTGCCGGCGATAGGTCCAGCACCGTCGGATCGACGAGCAGCAACTCGGCATTGAGATAGAAAGTGACGACCAACAGGCCGAAGCCGCTGAGCCAGGTCGTATAGGCTTCCCACTTGAACCAAGCGAGATGGCTCGGCAATTTCGGCGGCGCCACCATGAATTTGATGACCTGATAGAAGCCGCCGCCATGCACTTCCCAGGCGCTGCCCTGCGCGCCTTCCGGCGCCGTTTCATCGGGCTTCAGCATCAGATCGAGATGGATGAAATAGAACGACGTACCGATCCACGCCATGCCGGCGATCATATGGAGCCAGCGAAAACAGAGGCTGAGAAACTCGATCAAAACCGTATACACGTTTATCGATCCCCGATTATTTTTGCGCCGCCGGCGGGTGATGTTGACGCCAATGCCGCGCGATATCGATCCGCCGGCAAATCCAGACCTTATCGTGTCGGCCGACGTAATCGAGGAATCTCGCCACGGCCGCGAAACGACCCGGCCGCCCCGCCAGCCGGCAGTGCAAGCCGACCGACATCATCTTCGGATGCTCGGTGCCCTCGGCATAGAGAACGTCGAAACTGTCTTTGAGATAAGCGAAAAACTGATCGCCAGAATTAAAGCCTTGCGGTGTCGTAAAGCGCATATCATTGGCATCGAGCGTATAGGGCACGATGAGCTGCGGCTTGCCCGCGACGGTTTCCCAATAGGGCAGATCGTCGGCATAGGAGTCGGCGTCATAGAGAAAGCCGCCCTCTTCCGCGACCAGCCGACGGGTGTTTTCGCTGGTGCGACCGGTGTACCAGCCCAACGGCCGTTGTCCGGTCAGCGTCGTGATGCTGGCAACCGCGCGGCCCAAATGCTCGCGCTCGGTCTCGGGGTCGATATCCTTGTAATCGACCCAGCGCCAGCCATGCGACGCGATCTCATGCCCGGCCTCCACCATGGCGCGGGCGGCATCGGGATTGCGCTCGAGCGCCATGGCCACGGCAAAGACCGTGATCGGAATCTTTCGCTCCTCGAACAATCGCATCAGCCTCCAGAAGCCGGCGCGGCTGCCATATTCGTAGAGCCATTCCATGCTCATATGACGCTTGCCGACAAAAGGCACCGCGCCGACAATATCCGAGAGGAAAGTTTCCGATGCCGGATCGCCATGAAGAACGGCATTCTCGGCGCCCTCTTCATAATTGAGCACGATCTGCAGGGCGACGCGTGCCCCGCCCGGCCAATTGGCTTGTGGCGGGCTCTTGCCGTAACCCACCATATCGCGCGGATAGATTGTCATGGGTGAGCCGCCTCAGGGACGAAGTTCTCGATAAAGCGCGACAACACCCGCGCGCCGATGGCGGCATCCTCCGCCGTGATGGCCTCCGCCGGATGGTGGCTGATGCCGCCGGCACAACGCAAGAAGATCATGCCGATATCGACGATGGCGACCATCGCCATGCCGTCATGTCCCGCACCGCTGGCGAGATCGAGCGGCGTGATGTCTTCAGCCACGATCGCGGCACGTATCTGATCCTGCAGCCAGGACGCGCAGGAGACGCTCGGCAGCTCATGCAGTACTGTGTTGTCGATCCCAACGCCGCGCGCCTTGGCAATTTCGGCAAAGCGTGCGCGAAGATCATCGACAGCCTGGCGGCGCTGTCGGTCCTCCACCGAACGGATGTCGACGCTAAAGCGCGCGCTTCCGGGAATGACATTGATCGCGCCCGGCGCCACGGTCATCGTACCGACCGTGCCGACAACGCCCGGCTCGCTTAGGCACCGCTGCTCCACGGCGAGCACAGCTTGGGCAGCGGCAACAAGCGCATCGGCGCGCGCGGCCATCGGCACGGTTCCCGCATGGCCGGCCATGCCGGTTACCGTGACCCCAAGCCGCGAGGCACCGACAATCGCGGAAACGCAACCGACCGGAACACCGCGCGCCTCTAGCACGGGGCCTTGCTCGATATGCAGCTCGACATAGGCCAGAAGCTCGCCACGGGAACGCGCTGCCATGCCAACTTGATCGGGATCGAGGCCGAAGGCGCGCAACCCATCCGCCATGCTGCGACCGTCGCTATCCTGCAGGGCGAGAAGATCGGCGGTGAAGCAACCCGCCGCCGCTTTGCTGCCCAGCATCGTCGCGCCGAACCGCACCCCTTCT
>Ga0307374_10013778_pt1 | contig 11124 bp, 11 predicted proteins | sample OX3MG_FD_202532 | JGI IMG/M metagenome (GOLD analysis project Ga0307374, IMG submission 202532) | Soil microbial communities from Risofladan, Vaasa, Finland - OX-3 | ecosystem: Environmental > Terrestrial > Soil > Coastal area > Acid sulfate soil | place: Finland: Risofladan, Vaasa | collected... | reverse complement strand
GGCTCTGAGTAAGGGCGCGCCTCGTAGGGGCGAACAAGGATAATGGGGACATCCCCGAATGGTTGAATGCCAGCCTCTTGAGGAAGGGTGAGTGGCACAAGAGAAGATAATAGAGGGTCATGGTTGTGAAGATGTACCTCCCCTCGTCCGCGACCGACTGCACGATCTTCGCGAACTGCTCGAGGTCGGCCGCCCTCGCCTTCCTGACCTTCACTTCTGGTCTTGCCGATTCGGCGTTGCTCACTCGGCGGCTCTCCTGCCTTGCGTGGGGGAGGCCGCCACGATAAATAAGCTGCTGGGTGCGTTAAGTCCGTCTCGACCGGAGAGGCGGTCATAGAGCAATCCACCAAACTCGTTATATGTTGAGTCGGGCCCGAACCGCTATCTGGTCGTAGATTCAAGACATCTCGAACTTGTGGCAAAGGCGATGCTTAATTGAGCAGGACTAACCTGGAGCTCCGAACGCCGTTGGCGTCCCTCACTTACCAAGGCAGACCTTCTGCTGCTCCCCTCGAGAGGAGCGGGCGAGCCCGGAGACGCGAAAGGAAGAGGAGCGCGCCTTTGGTCGCAGTCGCCTTAGTGCTCATCCTGCTGGCGTCGGTCCCACCGTCGCACGCCACAGCTCCGATCCAGGGTTCCCATTCGCCGGGCGGCCTCTCCCTCTCCCCCCGCGGGAGCACACTCCGTCCAGCCTCGATGGGGCTGTCGGCCGCGCCGGACGTCGTAGCGTTGCAGAGCGCGCCCTCCCCAGCCTACGACGAGCAGCTCGGCACCACGTTCACCCAGGACTTCGGCTCGCTCGAGTACAACGTCACCGCCTTGGCTCAGGCCGACCCAGACGGCTACGGCCCCGGCTACCTCCTGAACGGCCTGACCCCCGAGGGCTACTGGTACCAGGTGGGCATCTCCTACCACTGGCCGAACTCGGACGGGAGCTACGACCCCGGGTTCGGGTTCAGCTACCAGGTCTATGGGCCGAGCGGCAAGTCCGTGTATCCGAGCAAGGGGGCGGGGCTGGGCGCGTTCTCCGGCGTCGTGGACTCTGGTGACAGCGTCCTCCTCAGCCTCAATTTCACGGGCTCGACCGTCCAGATGCTGGCACGGGACTGGAATACGGGCGCGAGTGCTGAGGTGAGCTACAGCAGCGAGGGCGCGTCGACCTTCGTTGGTGACGCGTTCGCTCCGGTCGATGCTCATGGGTTCTTCACAGGTCTGATGACCGAATGGTATCACTCCGCTCCCTATTACGGGAACGGCGGGAGGGTCACCTACACCAACGAGGCCGTCGCCCTGACCTCGGCCTGGATGTGGATAGACGAGTTCGAGAGCGGAAGCACGGCCCTTTCGCTGTTCGACAGCCAGACCCCGTCGCCAGTGACCTTCGCGGACGACCAGGTCTACCCCTTCGCCGCGGACGGCGCTACGATCTCTACCTCGGCGCACCAGTTCGTCACCGGTCTTTCCGCTGGGTCGTCGAGGATCACGCTCTCGCCCGCAGTCGCGGAGGCGTCGTCCCCCGGCTTCTCCGCGAACTATACCTTGGCCGGCAAGCCACAGACCGCCGTCATCGCGCCAGGGGCCAACGTGATCGAGGCAGACCCGGGGACTTTCATTACGGTCTCGATCAACTCCTCGGGGTCGAGCGCCCTCGAGAGGTGGGTCTTCAACGGCACGTCCGGCACCAAGGTCTCCTTTGCCGCCGGCACGAACGCCACATACGTCTACTACCACCTGGTGCAGGAGACTGTCTCGTATCAGGTCGCAGGCGGAGGGGACCCTATCCCCGCATCGTCGGCGCCCGAGCTCGCCTACGAAGTGCCACCAATCGTGGCATCGGCCACTGTGGCCCCTGTGACGGACACGCAGGCAATCGGTACTTCTCCGGTCGTGATTTTGGCTGTTGTGGGTTCAAGCGCGAGCGTGAACGGGACCATCGCTGGAAGGACTGACCAGCGCTGGGAAGCCCGTACCCAGAACTGGACCGTCTCCGCCCCCAATTCGATACCCGACCCGATTGAGTTCTACGAGCAGTATCAAATCGATGTCGCATACGGTGTTGCCCCTGATACGCCTCCAACTGGTCCGCTGCCAGCATCGGGAAAGCCAGGGACTTTGCCTCCTGAAGCGCCAGAGATCACGTCCACCTTCTTGGGGAACCAAGTGACCAAGCCGCTTCTGCCCGACCCGACATTGTTGTGGTTCGACGCCGGGAGCCATTATTCCTGGACGCCCGTCATCAACGGCTCGACGCCCGAGGAGAGGTGGATTGCCCTAGGGAACACGACCTCCACCGGAACAATCTCTGCTTCGAACACCGCAACCAACACGGCAATACTGATGATTTACGTCCACCAGTATTATGCTGCGCTGGGAGTAAACGATCCCGATGGGGGCTCGATATCCTACAAGGTCGTGGCTCCGTTTGGAGCTGGAAACTCAGTCGGGAACGGCTCTGCCTGGATTCCTGCTGGGAGCAATATGAGCGCCAACGCGTCCTCCAACGCCAAGTGGCAGTTCGAGAGCTGGAGCGGCTCGGGAACCGATGCTTATACAGGGACCAGTCCGTCGATAAACGTCACGGTGACGGGGCCTTTGACCGAGAACGCCACATTCTATCCCCAACTCGCCATCTCGGCGGACGGGGGGACAAACATCGTCTTCTCATTCGGTTCCGAGTCCGGAAGCGTCCAGGCCGGGACCACAAAGACCCTCTACGTCCCTCCGTCAACTAACGTGACCCTCAACGCATCGCCGTCTCTCTTCATCTACTCGTTCGCCTCATGGCAGGCGTCGGGGCACGCCATGGAGACAAAGCCCTCGCTGGCGCTCGTCGTGGACTCCCCCAGCGCGGTGACGGGGACGTCTTCATACAACTACCTCGTGGTCCTGGGCGTCGGCGCCGTCGCGGCCGTCATAATCATCCTTGCATTCTCCATCTTGATTCGCGGCCGTCGCAAAAGGGAGAGCGAGTCGGCATTCACCCCGACCTGACTCGGGCGTCCGAGAGGGGCGCAAAGCAGCTATCTTCGTCCTAAAGCTTCGGTGGGCGAGGCGGGGCTCCGGGCCTAAACAAGGCCTGGATCAAGGCCAACACGACCAACGCGACAATTATCAAGCCGACAGTATACCTGAGATGGATGAAGGCGAACGTGGACAGGAGGGCGACCACGACCCCGAAGCCCGAGTAGTAGAGCCTCTCCTGCTTTTTCTCCATCAAAAGGCCGAACACGAGCGCCCACACCCCGCTGAGCAGGAGGATCGCGGAGACGGTCTGGTTGAGCTTTAGTGTCCCGAAGAGCAGGAATGCGAGCGGCAGAAGCACCGTCGCGATGAGACCGATGCCCAACCCGATTCTCCTCATCCTCCCACCGAAACGCGGAGCGGCCTTGGGTCACTAATAAGGTCGCGCGACGGCCACCCACGAAATCCCTACGGGTACTTCTCTGCGATTATCGTGTTAGTGCTCGTGACGCTCTCTATCTTCCGGACCTCCGAGTTCACGAGGTCGTTGAGCTCGGCCATCGTCTCCGCCTCGACTATCGCCATGATGTCGTAGACGGCGTACACCTCATAGACCTCCTTGACGCCCTTCAGCGCCCTCAGCCGGCTCGCGACGTCCCTGTCCGTCCCCGCGCTCACGTTCATCATCACGAATGCAAGTACTGCCGTAGAGGCCGACCTCCCATCGTGCGCATGCCTCCTTTCGCGGAAGCCCGGGATATTAAATTAAATCAGACACCCGAGCAGCGCCCCGACCCAGCCGCGCCCCTACCCTGAAGGGCATCACTACCGTTATTACCGCAGCCCCGAGGGCGAGAAGCACAGACAGAGAGGCGCTCGGTGTAAAAGCGATTGCAGTACAAATGGATCGTCCTTTCCAATACCACGCTCGGGACGCTGATGGCGTCGCTCGACACCAACATCGTCCTCATAGCCCTCCCGACGATCTCAAGGGAGCTCCGGGCCACGTCCTTCTTCGACCTCCTATGGGTCCTCCTCGGGTACCAGCTCGTCAATGGCTCGCTCCTCGTGAACTTCGGCCGCCTCTCCGACATGTTCGGACGGGTCAGGCTCTACACCTTCGGGTTCGCGATCTTCACCGTGGCCTCCGCGCTCGCCAGCCTCTCCCAGACCGGCGAGCAGCTCATCGCGTTCAGGCTCCTGCAGGGGGTCGGCTCGGCCTTCCTCTTCTCCAATAGCGGCGCCATAATCACGGACGCGTTCCCGGAGAATGAGCGGGGGAAAGCGCTCGGGATCAACCAGGTATCAATCGTGATCGGGACCCTGATGGGGCTGGTCCTCGGAGGGGTGCTGACCGGCGTGGCCGGCTGGCAGTCGATATTCTACGTGAACATCCCGATCGGGATCTTCGCGACCTTCTGGTCTCACTACCAGCTGAAGGAGCTCGCCGTGATAAAGAAGGGCCAGAAGATCGACTTCCTCGGCAACGTCACCTTCGCGGGCGGCCTCGCCGCGGTACTCGCCGCGATCACCCTCGAAGCCGTCGCCTTGTTGCAATTCGACCAGTTCGTCTTCCTCCTCGGCTCGGGCATCGGCCTCCTCGCTGCATTCGTCTTCATCGAGCGGAGGGTCAAGCAGCCGATGCTCGACCTGTCGCTCTTCAGGATAAGGCTCTTCACCGCCGGGACGGTCGCCAGCCTCTTCAACTCGCTGTCGAGGGGGGCGGTGACCCTGGTGCTGACCTTCTATCTCCAGGGCCCATCGATGGGCCTGGACGCGCTCCAAGCAGGCATATACCTCATCCCTATCTCGGTCTCCATCGGCCTCCTCGGGCCGCTGAGCGGCTATCTCTCTGACAAGTACGGACCCAGGTTCTTTGCAACCTCGGGACTCATCGTGTCGAGCGCGGGCTTCCTCCTGCTTGCCACGGTCGGCAGGACCATCACCTTCTGGCAGCTCGCCCTCCCTCTCTCGCTCGTCGGCGCCGGGATAGGGCTCTTCCAGTCCCCTAACAGGGCATCGGTGATGAACTCGGCCCCTCCCTCGGCGAGGGGGATAGCCACGGGGACGACCACGACCGTGTTCATCGCGGGGGCGAGCGTCAGCCTGGGCCTGGCCTTCTTCATCCTGACCCGGGGCGTACCCATAGCAGACCTCCAGAACATCTTCGTCGGCGGCACCGCCCTCAGCAGCGCTCCCTGGATCGGGAACTTCATCGACTCCATCCACACGGTCTACTACGTGTCCACGGTATTCCTCCTCGTGGGGATCATCCCCTCGGTGCTGAGGGGACCGCCACAGAGCCGAGGGCCGGCGGAGATAATCGACCCGCTCGACGACTAGGCCGGTCGAATGCGAGGCTGCCCGGTCTGGACATGTGTTTGAGCGCTATAAATACGTCCGGGACGATTGCAGTTGCACTATTTATAGCGTAAATCCAAACGTTTGTATATTATATATACTAAGAAACCAGTTGTAAGGTCGGGGAGCAAGGTTTAAGTAAAAGCGCGACTGCTGACTGTCTAGGCGAGAACAGTCTTGAAGAAGATTGAAGCGATAATCAGAAGGGAAAAGTTCCCTGGAGTCGACGAGGCCCTGAAGAGGTTGGGCGTCGGCGGACTGACTGTTGAGGAAGTCGCAGGCAGAGGACGCGCGAGGCACACGACGACGGTCCTAGCGAAGGGCAGATGGGACTACGAAGAGGAGTACATCAAGCACCTCAAGCTGGAGATCCTTGTACAGGACAGCAACGCACAGGTCGTCATCGACGCCATCATGGCCAGCGCATCCACCGCGTCAGTGGGAGACGGGAAGATCTTCGTCTCATCGGTAGACGAGGTCTTGGACATCGGCTCAAAGGCAGTCGACGAGAAGGCCGTCACCTTCGCGACCATCCCGAAGCAGAACTAGGGGACCACAAGAGTCAGGCGCGCGGCAGGGCGCCTAGCCTGAACTTTTTTCAAAGTAAATCATCGGCTTACATTAGTCCTTCGAGGAATCGAAGGTCTTAATTCTGCGGGAAGATTCTAGCCGCCGAAGAAGTTCTTGTAGATTGCGGACCAGAAGCTAGCGTTCGGGAAGACCGTCTGTATGTCGTTGCCCCAGGCGTTCACCGCTGGTATGCCAGGCGGGACGAGGCCGAGGTTCTGGGCCAGGACTGGGTTGTAGGGAGTCCTACCGCTTGAAGCAACAGCGGATTGACCGGTCGGGGAGATCCACCAGTCCATCATCAAACGTGCCATCTGCGGATGCGGAGCGTTAGCTGCTATCCCCGCCACGGCCGGGTTCTCGAGCGTCGGACTGGGGGTCACGACGGCGACGGTCGCATTGGGCGTCGCCTTCGCGGTCAGATAGTCGCTGTAGATTCCAATCCCGATCGGCACCTGCCCTGACCGCATTGGTCGTCACCGCCCCTCCGGAGGAGGCGATTGTGGGGTTGCTGGCGGCGATGTTCTTCATGAGCTGCGTCCAGCTCGCATTGCCCATCTGCTTGTAAAGCCAGTAGAAAACGCTCCCCGTGGTCGCAAGGTTGGTCCCCGTCTGGAAGTCGATGTGCCCCTTATAGACTGAGTTGCCAAGGTCCGTCCCGTTCTTCTACCAATCGCTCACCGCCACCATTGAGATAGGGATCATTGCGGCCGTCGGCGCCACCGCAATCGGTGCCATAATCTCCTACGCGACGCTGAGGACCATGAGGAAGAGCGCCCGACGGGTGGAGTACATCACGAGCGTCCCCCTCACGGTCCCGTCGATAGTCTATGGAATCGCACTCTTCTGGATGTTCCTCATCGTCCCAGGTTTCAACAAGCTCTACGGCACGGTAATCCCGCTGGTGATATCCGTAACATTCGTCCGGCTTCCGTTCGCTTCGAGGATAATCTCCGCCAATCTTGTCCAGGTCTCAAACGACCTCGAAGAGGCTTCGCAAGTGGCCGGCTCGAGATTCTCGAGGACTTTCTTCAGGATCTTCCTCCCGCTTATTCGGCAGGGGTCAACACCTTCGTCTTCGTCCTCGTCGACAGCCTGAGGGGGCTAGGCGCTGTGATAATCCTGGTCACTCCGTCTGCCTTCGCCTACACGGTCATTCTCTTGACCTACTACCATGTCAACACCCTCTCCGGCAACGTGCTCGCTGCGGGGTCGGTGGTGCTCACGCTGATAGTCATGGCAATCCTCTTCGGACTTCAGACGGTGAACCGTTTCGTGGGCCGAGGAAAGCCTCGCCCGCAATGACCTGACCGAAACTCGCCCGCAGAAGACATATCTACTTTTGGTGGGTCTGAAGGGTGGGGATGATTCCGCGCCCATTTGAATTGCATTCACCCGCTACTATCTCGGAAGCAATATCCCTGCTGAAGAGCAAGAAGGATTCGAAGATCTTGGCCGGAGGGCAGAGCCTCGTCCCACTCATGAAGCTCAGATTGGTCAGCCCAGCCAACCTGGTGGACTTGGGAAGGATACCAGGGCTTTGCTACATCAAAATTGAAAGAGAGCATCTGCTGATAGGCTCCATGACCACGCACAACGAAGTTGCCGCGTCTTCCTTGGTCAACAAGAAGTGCAAGACTCTCTCAGAAACGGCCGGCAATATTGGCGATCAGCAGGTCAGGAACAGGGGAACGATAGGGGGCACGATATGCCACGCTGACCCCGCGGGCGACATACCCGCAGCAGTGGTGGCGCTGGAGGCAGAGTTCAAGGTCGCTGGCCAGCGAAATAGGCGCGTCATCAAGGCGAAGGATTTCTTCGTAGACATGCTCACGACAAGTCTCAGACAGAGCGAGATCCTCATCGAGGTGAGAGTCCCGGTCCTTCCGCCCAGAAGTGGGGGCGCCTACCTGAAGCTCGGGAGAGGCGCGAGCGATTTGGCGACTGTGGGGGTGGCCGCGGTGATTACCCTCGACAGAGCTGGGGCGTGCAAGGACGCGAGGCTCGGGCTGGCGGGAGTCGGCTCGACGCCGATAAGGGCAACGAGAGCCGAGGACGTGTTGAAGGGCCAGGTGCTTAGCGACGACCTTATGGCCGAAGCGGGCGAGAAAGCCTCCGACACGTCGAATCCATCCTCCGACATCAGGGGAAGCGCGGAGTACAAGCGCGAGATGGTCAAGGTCTACGTAAGGCGGGCTATACGACTGAGCCTCACCAGGATCTGAGGAGGATGAGATGGTTTTCTTGAGCTCGCCAAAGCAAATCGACCTGACCATCAACGGCCAGAAGTACTCGGGCCGCGCCGAGCCGAGGACCCTCCTGACCTACTTCCTCAGGGACGAGCTGGGACTCACTGGCACGCACATCGGCTGCATAGTGGGGAAGTGCGGCGCCTGCACGGTCATCTTGAACGGGAAGGCCGTGAAGTCCTGCCTGCTCTTCGCCTCGCAGGCCGAAGGCTCCGAGATATTGACGGTCGAGGGCTTGGCGAAGGGCTCGCAGCTCCACCCCATCCAAGAAGCCTTCTGGGAGTACCACGGCCTGCAGTGCGGCTACTGCACCCCTGGGATGCTCTTGGCGACGTACGACCTCCTGAAGAGAAACCCCGATCCAACCGAGGCGGAGATCAGGGAGGGGATAACCGGGAACCTCTGCATGTGCACCGGCTACGTCAACATCGTGAAGGCCGTCAGGGCCGCCGCGGACAAGATGTCCTCTACCAAACAATCGAGGCGAGGTCGACGCTGAACTCGTATTTCACTTCGGACGCCCCGTAGGTCTCACGAAGCCTGGTCTCGAGCCAACTCAGCTTCTTCGCGATGAGTTCCTTCGCCTCGTCGTTCATGGTCCTCAGGGCTTGTTTGTCTTCCAGGAACGAATTTAGCCTCTCGACCCGTTCGAGCACTCCCTCGTTCGGCCTCCAAGACAATTGTATTGGAAGAGCAAACATCCGCAGGAAAATCGTCTGGGCTTGAGCGGGATTCTTTCTGTGAAATTCGAACTCGCATCTGGTTTCGAATGATTCTCCAAAACCGTGACACGTGACTCCGATCTGATGCGCGGCTGCAACCTCGGGGCGGCTCTCAGCTGCCGAGAACGCCTGTTCCGTGTTGTCATCTTCGTCTCTCGTGTTGGTGTTTTCCTGTGGTTCGCTCGTTCTAAATACTGAATCCTTTCCAATCCAGATGTTTAGAACATGATCCGCGTTCAATTCCCTCACCAGGGAAGCTGTTCGTTGGAGAAAATCAAGCGTCGCTGTCGGATTGTCATCGACTAGTCGAACCCGAAATTTGGCGCTGATGCCGTAGTGGTCGCTTGACCTGTATCAGTATGGCTGCAGGCTTCCAGAGGAAGGCGATACTTAGGTCATGAAGTCGAAGGGCATTGAAATTGCCTGGCCTTACTCCTTCCCGCTCTCGGCGGTCGCGACCACCTGACTCTTCGGGCCCTCCTCGAGCTTCTGGGCCATTATCCCGGTGAGGCCTGCCTTCTCTATCCTCCGCTTCGACTCCTCGACCGCTTGGGGCACCGTCTTGGACCACCAGCCCCTCTCGGCCATCCTCGTCCTGTAGGGGGGCTTGGTCATGGAGTAGGTCTCCGTAAGGCCCTTCTCGCTCCCCATCATCTCGCCGACATATGCCACGAAGTCTCCTATGATGGTCTCCCTGGGGAGGACCAACGGCTCCTTGCCGAAGGCGACGCGGGCGGCGTTGTGGCCCGCCAAGGCACCGGTGATCATGCACTCCTGTATCCCTACGGTGGGGCCGCCCTTCTCCCCTCCGACGAAGAGGTTCCTGAAGCCCTGCACCCTCATCGAGTTGTCCCTGGGCGCCATCGACATGAAGCGGACCGCGTTCCCCACCCCACCGCCGAGCGGGTCCGAGTACCGCGCGTCCTTGAATCCCGGTATCTTTCTCACGTCTTGTAGGGGCATGAAGACCATCCCGTTGGCCTTGAAGAAGCCCGGGTATGCCACCTTCATGGACTTCACGTGCGACGGGTCGTAGGGAAGGTTGGTGCTCAGGCCGATCTTGGTCATCTGCTGGACTTCCTCAGGGATGGGCACCTTCCAGCTCCCCTCCCTTTTCACGTTCTCCAGGAGCTCGGGCTCTATCGAGTCGTCGTGGAACGCGCAAGCGGAGCTCAGGCCTCCGAAGCCTCCCCCGTGCTTGGAGTCGCGTATCTTCCTAAGCTCGGGCGCGCCGGCCTTGGTCGCTATGCTCACCCTGTCTCCGAAGGTGTTGCAGCGGAGCAGGCACTCGACGCACCCGTACCCGTACTGCTTGCAAATCTGAATGCCGCCCGCCCCGCCCGAGGTGTCGACGAACGCGTCGCACTCGAGCCTCTGGCCCTTCTCGAGGACGACCTTGAGGACCACATCCCCCTTGGCCTGCTGCGACCTGCCCAACTCCACGTCGACGGCCTTGTTGGCGAAGATCAGCTCCACCCCGATGTCCTGCAGATACTTCCTGATGTGGGTCTCGGCCTTCATGCAGTGAAAGATTGCCTGGGTGTGAATCTGCTGCTTCAAGTCGTCCACAGCATTCCAGTTCATCTCCGTTCGTGGATGCGTCAGGACGGGCGGGTTCTCGATGATGTCAAGGATGTATCCTCCTCCCATCGCCTTTAGCTCCTCGCTGCCCGCCTGGCGCCCGTCGTTGTAGAAGATGCCGGAGTTGCGCCCGACGCCCAGGAGCTCGTCCGTCCGCTCCACCAGGGTGACCGCGGCCCCCGCCATGCGGGCGCACGCGGCCGCGCTCACGCCGCCGAAGCCGGCCCCAACCACGGCGACCTTTGGCACGGCGGATTTTCAGCCGTGTAGTGATATAAGCGTAACCTGACACTTCGGGCACATCGATAACATCCTCAACCGAGCTTTCATATTCACGTTACAGAGAAGTGCAATAGGACAAGGGCGCCCCATTCATCGCCAGCTACAAGTGTGTAGGTAGAAGGGGCAGACGAAGGTAACTGGTTCACAGCGATATCGTTGACGCTACCCGCGAGGATATCGATTCCGTAGAGCATGCTTGCCGGAGGAGACTCTTTGTTCGATGCTGAATAACTTGCGTTGTCACTATTGGGTTGGAAAGCGTAGCTGGTAACATTAGTTACCTCATTGACGTTGGGACATGGAACCTCCCCCCAGAATACAACGGGGCTCGCGGATGTCATGTTGCTAAGTGTGTAGTATCCTTTGAAAAGCTCGATGCCGTGAGGAAGATAGCCACGACC
>Ga0307374_10013777_pt1 | contig 11125 bp, 10 predicted proteins | sample OX3MG_FD_202532 | JGI IMG/M metagenome (GOLD analysis project Ga0307374, IMG submission 202532) | Soil microbial communities from Risofladan, Vaasa, Finland - OX-3 | ecosystem: Environmental > Terrestrial > Soil > Coastal area > Acid sulfate soil | place: Finland: Risofladan, Vaasa | collected... | reverse complement strand
TCCGGCAAACCGTCGAACAACAGTTCGACATCGCTGCGCCCGCTCGGACTCTCGCCACGAGGGGTGTCGACTTTGGCGCGGAAAATCCGCCCTTGCCCCGCGTCGTCCGGGCCTTTCTGAGTCCAATAGAACCGCCCGCGTCGTGAATCGACGGCGATTCCAACGCACCACTTCGTCTCATCGCGGCGGTCGAATTCGCCCTCGCCGGTCTGAACGAGAGTCTCAAGATTCGAGCCGTCGAGGCTCGCACGCATGACCCGCATCCCTTCGCGATCGCACCAATAGAGCTTTCCGCTCCCTTTATCAAGGTGGAGCTGTTTTGGCGTGAATGTCGCGCCTTCCGGCACGATCGTCAGTCGGTTTCGTCCGTCGAGGTCTGCCCGTTCGATGGAACCGTCGTTAAGGTGCGGAATACCCATGTTGGTCCAGTAGACGTGCCCGGCGTCGGCATCAACGGCCACCCCGTCGGGCCAACGGCAGTCCGTGGCGATCACGGTCTTGTCGGACCCGTCCGAATTCAGCGAGAGGACACGGCCCCCGCTCAGGTCGAGAAGGTACAGACGACCGACCGCGGTCGTGCCACGGGGCGTGCTTGGTGTTCTGGAAACGTGTGACGTGGTCATGGTTTTGTTCTCCAATGGGTTCCCACTTGCATACAGAAAACTTTCATACGGAAAAGAGACCGCTGCTCACGGACAGCGAATCTTCGAAGTCGGCATCCAGCCGGTACCGCGCCAGATCGGCGACCGTAATCATCAAGAGGCCATGCCTCTTGCAGAATCGGACCAGGTCGGGCACCCGCGCCATCGTGCCATCGTCGTTGACGATCTCGCAGATGACGCCGGCGGGGAAAAGCCCCGCGAGGCCGGCGAGATCGACGGCCGCCTCCGTCTGGCCCCGGCGCTGGAGCACACCGCCCGGTCGCGCTCGCAGAGGAAAGATATGTCCGGGACGGCCGAAGTCCTCGGGACGACTGCCGGCAGCGACGGCCGCCCTGATCGTCTGAGCCCGATCGTGGGCTGAAATTCCGGTCGTGACGCCGGGTCCGCGGAAGTCAATCGAGACCGTGAATGCCGTTCCGCCGAGCGCGGTGTTCTCCGCCACCATCGGAGCAAGCTCCAACTCGTCGAGCCTTTCCCCGATCATGGCCAGGCAGATCAGGCCTCTGCCGTGAGTTGCCATGAAATTGATGGCCTCGGGCGTAATCATTTCCGCCGCGATGGTCAGGTCTCCTTCGTTCTCGCGGTCTTCGTCATCGACCACGACGACCATCCGTCCCGCTCTCATCTCGCTGATGGCGTCGTCAATGCTCGCGAAGGCGTGATTGGCCGCGCCGAAGTCGGCATTCGCGCACCCGTCGGGGAGCACCGGGACGCGGCGTTCAGCCATTCCGAAACGGTCGCGGATTCCGAGCGTCAACGTGTGCCCCATGCGCTCCTTCTTGGCCCGCAAATAGGCGAAGGAGTGCGGCGTCGGCGCCGTTTCACAGGGAACCTGAGCAACCACGTCGATGCCCGCACCACGCAGCGCGCGAACCTTGCGCGGATTGTTCGTCAGCAGGCGCACTCGCCCGACGTCAAGCGCTTGCAGGATGGCGGCCGGCAGACCGAAATCTCTGTAATCCGCGTCGAACCCTAAGGCATGATTGGCGTCGACCGTGTCAAGGCCCGTGTCCTGGAGCGCGTAGGCCTGGAGCTTCGCCATCAGGCCGATGCCGCGTCCTTCCTGATGCTCATAGATCACCAGACCGCGTCCTTCGTCGGCGATGGCCTGCATCGCCAGGTCCAACTGATCGTTGCAGTCGCACCGCAGCGACCCCAAGACCTCGCCGGTGAAGCACTGCGAATGAATCCGCACCAAGGGCGCGCCATCGGTCAGATCGCCCAGGACGATCGCGAGCGCCGTTTCGGTTCGCCGGCTGCCGTTGACGATCTGGCGCTCGAAACCCAGCGTTTGAAACACGCTCGCCGGCCCCGTGGCAACCTGCCGTGGCTTTCAATTGGTTCGACGCGGTCCGTTTCTGCCGCTGGCTGACGACGGCTGCCGGACTGCCCGAGGGCGAACAGTGCTACGACGACCCGGCGGACGCTGACCCGCCCGGCGGCCAGTGGCCGTTTCATCCCGAGCGCGCCGGCTTTCGTTTGCCAACCGAGGCCGAGTGGGAATACGCCTGTCGATCGGGCACGGTCACGGCCTTCAGTTTCGGCAGCGATGTCGATCTGGCGCCGCGTTTTGGCTGGTTCCAGGCCAACTCGCAAGGCGCCGGACATAGTCTGCAAGTGTTGCGGCCCAACTCGCGCGGGTTGCGCAACATGCATGGCAACAGCTCGGAATGGTGCCACGATTGGTTGGCCTTCGATCCCGGGCCCGAACACGTCGACCCGATCGGTCCGCCCAGCGGCCAGTGCCGCGTGGTGCGCGGGGGTTCCTACCTTAGTCGACCGGCGCTTGCCCGAAGCGCCAGTCGCGGCGGGCTGCCGCCGGATTTCGCCTCACCCAGCGCGGGGTTTCGCTTTGTGCGAACGTTAAGCACGCCGTAGGCTGCAGCGAAAAATCTGAACATAAGGAAACGAAGGGGGACGAAGGAGGGCGCGCAGATAGATGCGGCGCTTCAGGTCGTCGTCCTTGCGCCGGTAGGCCTTGTCGGCCCGCGCCACCTGCTGGTCGAGGTTCTCGACTTCCGGTGGAAGCAGCCCGTGCAGATTGAGTCGGCGCCGGCGAACTCGCGGGCAGACGGGTGTGGAGGTTCGCCGCAAGTTGTTCATCTGCTGTTCTTTTCGACGCAATGTCATGCATCTTGGGCGTGCGGGTGTAAGGTTTTGGTACGGCCTAGGTATCACACATTGAGAGTGGAAGGCGACTTTGAGAACCTTCCACGGCATTTTTCACGAGGAGCACGATCATGTCGACCGTTACCGAAATCAACCGGTTTCGCATGCAACACGGCGGCCTGCCGCCGGAACTGCCCGACGCGCCTCGACGCGACTGGGCTGTGATTGGGAACGACGCACTGGTGATTGCAGCGCTGGCGTCGGCGGTGGTGCTCGCACTGTGGTTCCCCATGTGATCGAACGCGGGCTTAATGAAAAAACCGTAGGGGAGACTGCCGGCACGCCACTACAAACGACCGGGTCGCTACCATGAGTACGAGGGTGAACCAGTTTTGCAACAGCCTGCGGGCCCGCCTCGACACCGTCGAGGGGCGGCTCAAGTCGATGAATTCCAGCCTTCAGGCCCTGCCCCTTCAAGCCGAGAGATCGCTCGGTGAAAGGCTCGATTTGGAACGCCGTAGGGCCCAGCCCCAGGCCGAATGCTTCGACGAATATCGGGCACGACTGAAGGCTTGGGCCCAGAGGAACATGGCCAAGACCAGCTTCCTGTTGAGTGAGTGGAGGGCGAGGGAAGAGGCACGGGCGCTCCATGCCCGCGCCGCGAGGGCAGAGGCCTATGCGGTCGGCGCGATTGATCACGCACTGGATGCGATCGAAGAAGCAGAGGAGCTGATTCGTGACGCGGTAGACGCTGGAATTGACGCCGACTCGGCCGCGCTCGGCGAAGGGCCGGGAAGAGGGGGAAGGGGAAGAGGGGAGACAAGGTGACGGGGGCACCCGGAGTGACGGTGGAAGATCGACGAATTACAGGAAAGTCGGATGAAGGCGGGCGTGTATCCGCAGATGTCGCGGATTTCGCAGATTCAAAACAGTCATCCGTGTGAGTCCGTGTCGGTCCGTGGCTCACCTCCTCGTTCTGCTGTTGAGATGCTGACGCTGGCCATCCCAAGCTATGACGACTGACCAATCGGCCCAGAGTCGCGAACGACCAGTTCCACCGTATCGAGCAACTGGTCGAGACGGAACGGCTTGTAGAGCACCGCCCCCGCCGGCAAACCGGCCTGGCGACACTTGACGATCGAGTGGCCCGGGTCGTAACCGAAGCCGGTCATCAGCACCAAGGGGACGTGCTCCATGACCGTTTGCAGCTTCGTCAGCGCTTCGTAGCCGTTCATGTCGGGCAAGCGGATGTCCACGATGATCACGTCGTAGCTTTGCCCGGCGCTGAGGTTGCGGACCATCGAGAGCGTTTCGCCGCCGGTGTGCGCGGTTTCGACGATACAGCCGTACCGCTCGAGCAGATTGTGGGCGGCCACGCGGACGCTGTTGTCGGCGTCGGCCACCAGCACTTGCAGCCCGCGCAGCAGGGGCCGTTCGGTGTAGTGCTGGGCCTGGGGATGGGCCGCGCTGGGGGCCATTTGCTGGCCGACCTTCTGGATCACCTGCTTGATGTCGCGCGCGTTGCGCAAAATGCGCTGCAGCCGTTCAGCGACTTCCGGCTCGTGGCCGATGTAGCGCTCCATGACGTTCACGGCGTCGTTGAGGATGTCGTCGACGGGCAGGGCCACGGCGCTGTGGATCGCCTCGACGTTTTCGGCCGCGGTAATGGCCTTTTCGGCAACCAGCAATTCGAGCGTGTTCAGCGCCAGGGCCACGTCGCGGGTGAAGATTTCGAGGAACTGCAAATCGCTTTCGCTGAAGGCGCGCAACTCGGGGCTTTCGACGTTGAAGGTGCCGATCACCTCGTCGAGCAAGAGCAAAGGCACGGTTAGCGAGCTCTTGGCCCCCTTGGCCCCTTCGATGTAGAGCGGGTCCTCGGTGGTGTCTTCGCAGAGGTAGCTTTTACCGGTGGAAGCCACGAAGCCCGTGACGCCGTTGCCCTTGGGCTGTGCGAACAGCGACCGGCCGCTGGCCTCGGGTAAGAGGCCCTCCGACAAAAGGGGTTCGAGCTTACCCGTCTTCGCGTCGAGCATGCGGATTTCGACCACGTTGAAATTCAGCAAGTCCCGCGTGTAGTGCAGGATGTTCGACTTCAACAGCTCGATCCGCTCCTCGACGGTCATGTGGAACAGCTCATCGGGCGTGAGGTTCGCAAGTTCGATTCCCGCCTGGTGGATGGCGGCCAGCTTCTGTTGCTGCAAGACCTCGCTGGTGACGTCGCGGATCGTGACGACCAGGTTCTTGGGCGGGCCGTCGGCCTCGTGCAGCGGAGCGGCATGCACCCGGAAGTAGCGGTTGTCGCTGGAACGCAAGGTCGAGGTGCTGCCGGCGCCGGTGGCCAGAGCGGTGTAGAAGGGGCAGAAATCCGGTCCCAGGATTTCGGGGCTTCCGAGGGCGGCGTAGAAATTCAAGCCCACGACGGTGTCGCAGTGGGCCCATTCGCGAAGCCGGCCGTTGCCCCAGAGGATCGTGTTTTCACCGTCGAGCAGGACCACGCCGTCGGGCATGCCCTGCAAGATCCGTTCGTTCTGCAGCAGTTTGCCGACTTGCAGGGCCTCGCGGACGTGCTCTCCACCGAGATAAACCCCGGCAAAATCCTCCCGCGCCAACCGGGCCAGGGCGCGGATCGGACTTTGGACGGAAACGACCTCGAACGCATCGCAAACGATGGTGTCGAGCCGCGGCTCCTGCCCGTCGCGGGAACCTCGCACATACAGCAGTTTTGGTTTCGCCGCCAAGCGAACTGTCTCCCGGATTGGGCAACACTCATTAAGTATTATAGAGATGCTTCCCCGGCCTAACAACTGGCCGAATCGCTACCGTCGAAATCTTGCCATCGCTCAACGCTCGGAATCTCACGTGCTATGCTGGCACGCCATGTCATCAGGCATCGGCCGTGCGAAGGCGCCTTGTTCATCCTGCCCGCGCCATGTCAGCGTTTTCCCCTCTTGCCCGGCGTGTCGAACCGGCAATTCCCGTAAGCCCGGCACGAACGGGCGGCTAGCGCAGCCCGCCAAAAACAGTCGTGCCCGATCTGCGGGCGGTGCCGCGTGTATTGCGAATGGAGCGTTTCCGCGAGGCGCCCTCGAATCGCCGACGATACCTAACGACGGCGAGACCGATGTACGATTTGCTCGCTACTTCAATGAACCTACGAAGCGGAGGGTCCGCAAGGACGAATTTCCAATGTGGCGCGCGTTGTTCCTGGCCTTGGGTGTGTATTGCTGCCTGTTGGGCGCGGAATGCCTGGTAATCGACAAGGCCGTGCTCAGCGGCGCTCGTGGCGGGGGTTTGATGGGTGCGTTGAACCCCGTCGCTGCCAAGCGTGAGCTCGTCCCCTCTGATTGGGCGCCCTGGAGCCTGCTTTCGGCCGGGGTGGTGACGATCCTCTACTCCTTCAGCGTACCCAAACGGCTGGTCAAAACATGACACCATTCGGCGGCCTGTGGCCGGCGATGCTCACGCCGCTCGACGCGGCGGGCAGTCCTGACGCCGCCGGCATCGAACGGCTGGTCGAGTGGTTCGTCGTCCAGGGACTCGACGGGCTCTACATCCTGGGCTCGACGGGCCAGTGGCCGCTGTTGGACCTCGACCAGCGGCGCCTGGTGGCCGAGCGCGTGGTCCGCGCCGCCTCCGGACGAATTGGGGTCATGGTCCACGTCGGGGCCGTGGCCACCGACGACGCGGTTATGCTGGCACGCCACGCCGCCGCCGTAGGCGCCGATGCGGTCTCCTGCGTCGCTCCGATTTATTACCCGGCCGGTCCCGAAGCGACGTTCGAGCACTACCGCCGCATCGGCGCCGCCGGCGACTTGCCCTTGTTCGTCTATCATCTGGGCACGGTCAACCAGGTCGCGCTTGATCCGCGCGAGTACGTCGACCGCCTGCTGACGGTGCCGAACATCGCGGGGATGAAGATCACCGACCGGGACCTCTACCAGTTCGGCCTGATCCAGGCCTTCGGCGGCGATCGCCTGCGACTTTTCAGCGGCGCCGACGAAGTCATGTGCCATGCCGCCCTGGCGGGCGCCGTGGGCGCGATCGGCACGTTCTACAACGTCTGGGGCCGGGCCTGCCAACGCGCGCGGGGCGAGTTCGTGGCCGGCTCGGTCGAAACCGGGCGTCGCTTCATGCTCATTTTCCAGCAGGCCATTTACCAGGCGCTCAAACCGCCAGGCGTATGGTCGTTCCTGCGGGCGGCGGTGCGGCTGAAGAGCGGTATCGACGTTGGCATGCCGCGGCCACCTCTGGGCGCCTTGGACCAACCTTGGCCCGCGGCCGAGGTCGAAAGGCTCGTCGAGTGGGTCGACGGGGCCGTGGAAGCGTGACACCGCATTGCCGAAAGTATGGCGAGCGGAGCGAAGAAAACGGATCTCCGCCATTCCCATGCCGGCGAGCAAGCCGCGTAGCGGCCGTCTCATTGGCGCGCCACCCTTTTTCACGCCTCCCCGCGCTGCGATCAGGGCATGTCGGGGAATGCGGAGTCCGTTTTCTTCGCGTAGCGGCCGGCCGCCGGTGTCGCGGCGATGTCGGCGCCGTGCGATGGCGCCACGGTGCCTGATTTGCCCCTGGGATCGTCTCCCCTTTATCGCCTACGTCACGCCGTCACCAAGAGATCAGATCGATGGTAGCTCTCGTCGGCACCAGAGCCTGCGCAGGGTCGCGCGGGCAGGGCGGCGCGATGTACTACGCCCGGGCGGCGCCGCGTACCCGCGACATGTAACCGCGACATGCCCAAAAAAGCCGACAAAAACGTGTTCATCATCCGACCGCCGCCTCCAGGGCGTGGGGCTTCGGCGACGCGGGCACCGATGTAAAGCCCCGTCGTATTGCGACACGGCCTAGCGGCCGAGACCGCTGGCTTGTCGATAATGAACACGTTTTTGTCGGCTTTTTCTAGGGCCTTCTTGTTGCTGCGCAACAAGAAGGCCATGCCGATCCACTGCCGCGCAGTCGGTGTCCGAACGCCATTTTGGCAAGCCGTTTGCAACTCGCCGTGCCGTACCGTAGGCTGTACGGCACACCCGACCCCTGAACCTCCTTCCGCATTTCATTGCCATGCGCCGTAGCAAAGTCAAAGCCAAACTCTCACGCGGCGAGCCGGTGCTCGTGCCGGCGTTGCATTTCACCGACCCCTCGATTTACGAGCTCACGAGCCTGATGGGCTTCGACTGCATTTGGATGGATCTGGAACACCACGGCTATTCGGTCGAGACGGCGGGACAATTGATGCGCGCGGCCCGCGTCGGCGGGGCGGACGTCATGGCCCGGCCGGCCAAGGGCGAATTCATGCGCATGGGCAGGCTGCTCGAGGCCGGGGCCCAAGGGATCATGTATCCCCGCTGCGACGACGCCGCCGAAGCGGCCGAAGTCGTGCGCTGGTCGAAATTCGCTCCGTTGGGACGTCGCGGCTTCGACGGCGGCAACTCCGACATGCCCTTTTGTTCGCTCCCGATCGACCACTATGTACGCGAGGCGAACGCCGAGACCTTCGTCGTGATCCAGATCGAGGAGCTGCGGGCCGTCGACGAGGCCCGGGCGATCGCCGCGGTGGAAGGGGTCGACGTGCTGTTCATCGGCCCGGCCGACCTGTCGATCACCAGCGGCGTGCCCGGCCAATTCGACCATCCGCTCATCCACGAGTCGATTCGGAAAGTTGCCGAGGCCGCGCGGCTGGCGGGCAAGGTCTGGGGTACGACCAGCGGATCGCTGGAGCGGACGCGGCAACTGCTCGAGCTGGGCGCGAGGTTCATTTGCCATGGTTGCGACCTGGTGTTCGTCAAGGCGGGGCTGGAAGTGATCCGCCGCGAATTCTCCCCGCTTGGCTTTACTTTTGATGATCGGCTTGGCCAGAATAGGGACAACGCGTAGCGGAATTCGTGAGAATTCCGGACGTCGCGGTGGAAATCGAAACCCTTACGCTTTTCCGCTACAGGGCCGAATCCGTCGTGGACCAGGCATTCGGCCTGCCAGACCGTCGGAGCGACGATGGTGAAACGGCACAAAGTTCTGGTGATCGGCGTCGGCTCGATCGGCGAGCGCCACGTGCGTTGTTTCCAGGATACCGGCCGCGCCGATGCTTCACTGCTGGAAATCGACGAAGGGCTGGCGCGGACCGTGGCGGTGCGCTACGGAGTTTCGGTCCACGCCGATCTCGACTCGGCTTTGGCGACCGGCGTGGAGGCGGCTGTGGTGGCCACGCCGGCCCCATTGCACGTGCCGCTCGCCACGAGACTGGTCGAGGCCGGACTGCACGTGCTCATCGAGAAGCCCCTGGGCACGACACTCGACGGGATCGAACGGCTCCGGCAGGCCGTCGTCGAGCGCGGCGTCGTGGCGGCCGTGGCCTACGTCTATCGGTTGCACCCGGCACTGGCGGCGATGCGGCAGGCGATTTGCGAAGGCCGCTTCGGGCGTCCGGTCGAGCTGGTGGCGGTGGCCGGGCAACACTTTCCCACCTATCGCCCGGCGTACCGCACGATTTATTACGCTGACCGCGCGAGCGGCGGAGGCGCGATCCAAGATGCGCTGACCCACCTGGTGAACGCGGGAGAATGGCTCCTGGGACCCATGGACCGACTGGTGGTCGACGCGAGGCACCAACTCCTCGAAGACGTCGACGTCGAAGACACCGTCCATGTCCTGGCACGGCACGGTCCGGCGCTGGCCTCCTACGCGCTCAACCAGTACCAGGCGCCGAACGAGGCGACAATTACGGTCGTCTGCCAGCGCGGCACGGCGCGGTTCGAGTCGCACCGCCAGCGCTGGCGGTGGATGATGGAGCCCGGCGAGTCGTGGAGCGACGAGCACCACGACGCGGTCGCGCGCGACACGATGTTCATCGCCCAAGCGCACGCTTTTCTGGATGCGGTCGAAGGTCGCATCCCGCCCCCCTGCACGCTCGACGAAGGGCTGCAAACGCTCCGCGTGAACCTGGCGGCGCTCGCCAGCTTGCAGGACCAGCAATGGAAAGCGGTGAGGGGTGAGTAGTGGGAAGGCCGTCTCCAACCGCGCCTTTTTTCGGAATTCGAGCATCGAGACGGTTTTCATTGCACGCTCCAGAGCACGCGTAAATCCAAGTTCAAGTTGAACCTTAACTTCGCACGCGGGCATGTCAAGCGGCGGATCCGCTGCCGGGGACATGAGGCGGAACCTATTTTGCTTCCCCTAGGATCTGCTTCTCGATATCCACTCCCACGTCGCGGCTCCAGGCTGTCAGGAGCCGGCGGAAAATGGGGCCCGGACGGCCGTCGGCGATCGGCAAGCCGTTGATCTTCGTGACCGGCAGCAGGCAGTACGGGGTACTGGCCAGCAGGGCTTCGTCGGCGTTGATCACGCTGAACACCTGCACGTCGCGCTCGATGAACGGGATTCCCAGCCGGGCGGCCAACTCGATCACCGTCGCCCGGCTGACGCCGGGCAAGGTGTTGGTCAACGTGGGCGACACGATCGCGCCCCGCTCGACGATCAGAAAGTTCGCGCCGCTCGTCTCGGTGGCGTTGCCCGCCAGATCGAGCAACAGCGCCACGGCGTCGGGGTCGGCCAACCGCGCCTCCTGGTCGGCCAGGTAGTAGTGCATCCGGCTGCGGTACTTCATTTTAGGGTCGTAACATTGCGGTGGCACGTGGCGGATCGAAGGTGTGATGACATGGACCCCTTCGCGCATCTTGTTCGACCAAAGGTCGAAGGGCAGTGGGAACGTGTGCGCACAGACGGTGGGCGTCGTCTTGGCGCCGCCGCCCGCCGATCCCGCGTAGAGCGCGTTCTCGCCGGCCGTGACGAAATGGATCAGACCCAGCTCGCCTCCCTCGGGTAAGAGCGCCGCGTTGTGCGCCACCAGCTCGCGCGAGGCGTCGGCCAGCTCGGCCTGGCTGAGCCCAATGTCGAACCGCACGTAACGCAACGAGCGGTAGAGCCGGGCGAGATGGTCGTCGAGGCGGTAGGGCTCGCGGCGGAAGGTACGGGTCATTTCAGTGACCGTCGCCCCCATGACTACGCCCAGGTCGTAAATCGCCACGTGCGCCTGCGAGGCGCGCAGCTTACGGCCGTTGAGGTAGACGAGGGGTTCAGGCATAGGGGTCAACGTCCTTCAAGTAGCGGTGGAAGATTCCGCGAGGCGTGGACGACCGCCATAATCAGCACTCGGTGGTGCAGCTCGTCCTCGCGATAGATGAGCCGGTACGAGCCGGCCAAAACTTCCCGGTAGGGCGATTCCGGAAGATCGGGAAGGAAGTGGCCAATTTTCGGAAACTTCGCCAAGCGGGCCGCAGTCTGTCGAATCCGTTCGACCGTCAAGCGCGCGTAATGTGCCGAGTTGCGAGCAATGTAGTCATGCACTCCTTCCAAGTCGGTAA
>Ga0307374_10013776_pt1 | contig 11125 bp, 4 predicted proteins | sample OX3MG_FD_202532 | JGI IMG/M metagenome (GOLD analysis project Ga0307374, IMG submission 202532) | Soil microbial communities from Risofladan, Vaasa, Finland - OX-3 | ecosystem: Environmental > Terrestrial > Soil > Coastal area > Acid sulfate soil | place: Finland: Risofladan, Vaasa | collected... | reverse complement strand
GTACTAATTCAGGAGGCACGACCCTCGGCTATGCAGACCTGGCGCTCGCTCAGGTTTCAAGCAGATGGCGCGGAATCACGAAAGAGCTTGAGAAGTATCAAAAGCATCTTGAAGAGCACGGGCTAGAAGTTGACTATGGTTTGCTGCTCCGTGCAATCGTAGTTTTGCTGACGGGACAGAGCCACTTTACTCGCTTTTTCAAGGGCGATAAACAGGATGTCACCGTTGAAGAGTTGAAGGCAGCCTGGGAGCGAGCGAAAAAGGCCTTCGATCAGTCACTTGCCTTTCTGGTCAATAATTGCCTGATTGACCACCTGGTACTCTTGCCAACACGCAGCATCTTTATGCCACTTGTTGCATTCTTTGATCGCTATGGTACATTACTGGCAGACGCTCAACTTCGAGAACTGCAACGCTGGGTATATATGGCACTGATCTGGTCACGCTATAGCGGATCATCAGAAACAGCAATGGATCAGGATATAGCAGCCCTGACAAGTGAAAAGCCAATCCAGGCGATGATCCAAAATATTGAAAATGTGATCGGTTCTAGGAGGGCTGTGACAGAACAAGCATTACAGGATCAGCGCAAGAATTCGCCATATATGTTGATGGCTTATGTGTTAGCTCGAAAAGCAGGCGCACAGGATTGGTTCAACGGAATGGTCATTGGGAAAGGCTCAGCGAATGGGAGTTATCATCTTCACCACATTTTTCCTAAATCGCTTTTGGGAGAAAAGTATGATTTGAGAAGGGATAGCAGGATAGTTGATCAGGTGGCAAACCTTGTGTTTCTTTCCGCGTTACCCGGTAAAAGTCTTACGAACCGACCGCCTGCCAAGTATCTGCCCGATATCGAGGAGAAGCGTCTTCGCGCGCAATTCATACCTTTGCAACCTGACATGTGGGAGATGGACAAATTCGAGCAATGCATGCGTCAGCGTCGAACCATATTGGCAGATGCTATCAACCAGTTTCTCCAATCACTCGCGGGTGAAAAATATCTCATTACTCACGGGCCAGTAGAGATGATGGAGGCACGGGTGAGTGCCATTGAGCAGCAACTACGCCAACTGGTTGGACGCCGGTTAAGTGAGACCTGGGGAACGAGTGCCTGGAAACGAATGGTGCCTGAAGATATCCGCAACGAGGTTCAAAAACGAATAGCACAACAAGAGGCAAACAAACCATATGAGATTGGCCTGTATCAAACGTTAACAGCGAAGTTGATGTTTTGTCAGTTCAGCGATTATTTTAAGATTATCAAAGTGAAAACGAACTGGCCTATGTTCGAGGATGTTTTTGGTACAGAACAGGCATTTGCTAAATATAGTGGTATGGCGATAGATGCGCGCAATACGCTCAAACATGGTCGAGACCTTACGCATATTGACCTGGCAGCAGCAGAAGCAGGGCTGAGTTGGCTAGAAGAGTGCCTGGCAAAAGCCCAAGTGGAGGAGGAAAGCGAAGAAGATGCTGAAGATGTTGAAGCAATATAAAGAGCGCCAGCCAGAAGTGAAAAGGGAGAAGATCGTATGGCAACAGAATGGCTTATCACGCAAAAGACTGATTTTATCCACTCGCTACTGGCCGTGCCTCCGAAGGAGATGCGCCAGATCATGGAAAAGGTGAACATGCTGGCGGAGGACCCGACGCCGGATGCGAAGGTGAAGAAGCAACTCAAGTATATGAATGGGCGGCTGCATCGCATTCGCAGCGGGGACTATCGCATCTTCTATACCTTCGAGCAGCCCTATATCAGTATCCTGGCGCTGCGCCGACGCGACGATGATACGTATGATGAAGACCTGGATGTCGAGTTCCTGGGCGGGCTGGAGGGTGATTTCGCTACATCTATGGCTGACAGGGCGACTGCGAAACTTGCCCAGCCGGATTGGGAGAAGTGGCTAGCGCCCAAAGCGACCGAAAAGCAGCGCCTGCCGGAGCCGATCACAACGGAACTGCTGGAGAAATTGCATATTCCCAAAGAGTGCTATGCCCGGTTACTACCTATCCAGACGGGGGACGACTTGCTGGATTGCCCAGGCGTTCCCGACGAGTACCTGTTGCAGATCAATGATTACATGTTCGAGCGCCCCCTTGTGCAGGTCTTGCAACAGCCGGACTACCTGCTGGCAGATGTGAACGACCTGCTGCGCTATAAAGAGGGCGAACTGCTGGGCTTCCTGCTCAAACTCTCGCCGGAGCAGGAACGTTACGTCACCTGGGGCATGAACGGCAGCGGGCCGACGCTGCTCAAGGGCGGTCCTGGCACCGGTAAAAGTACCATCGCGCTCTACCGCGTGCGCTCGCTCGTGCAGCAGTTGCGCAAGCAGGGACGCCACGACATGCGCATCCTCTTCACCACCTATACCAATGCCCTCGTGCGCTCCTCGGAGCAACTGCTGCGGCAATTGCTCGGCGATGACCTGCGCTATGTCGATGTGCAGACGGTGGATAGCATCGCCATGAAGTTGCTGGGTCGCGCCGGGATATCTCCTCTCTTCCTTGATGCTGGTGAGGAAAATATGCTGCTGAAACAGGCCATCCAGTCCGCCGAATTAAAGGGTGACGATGCACAAAGGCAGGCGCAGCAGCAGGCCATCGGGCGACTGAGCATCGACTACCTGCACCAGGAGATCAACCAGGTCATCGTGGCGCGCCAGATCGATACGCTGGAGGCATATCTCGCCGCATCGCGACCGGGGCGTAAGGTGCGCTTGAGCGACATGCAGCGCCGAGCGGTCTGGTCTGTCTACGCGGTCTTCCAGCGCCTGTTGCGCGAGCGGAGCAAATGGACCTGGCAGCAGGCCCGTTCGTATGCCGAACAACTTGTGGCCGGAGGCGTGTTCAGTCTAAACTACGACGCGGTGGTAATCGACGAGGCGCAGGACCTCGATCCCAGCGCACTGCGACTGCTGCTACGATTCTGCAAAGAAACGCATCGCATCTTTCTCACTGCTGATGCGAACCAGTCCATCTATGGCAGCGGCTTCAACTGGACTGATGTGCATCAGCGGCTCAAATTCCAGGGTCGCACGAGCGTGCTGCGCGTCAATTATCGCTCGACGCGCGAAATCGGCGAGGCGGCCCAGTCCTACCTGGCTGCGGGCGTGCTGGATGGCGAGCAGATCGAGCGCGACTACCTGCATAGCGGCCCTCTTCCCGCAATGCGTGTAGTGCGCAATGGCGGTGAAGAGGAACAGTTGTTGGTGCGCTACCTCCCGGCAGCCGCCCGCGAATCCAGACTCGGCACGGCTGCCTGTGCGGTCCTCTGTCCAACGGCAAAGGTCGGCAAGTCCCTGGCGGCGGGATTGTCGCGGCTCGGCCTGGCGGCAACCTTCATGTCCGGGCAGGAGTTGAATCTGTCGCAGCCCGGCGTCAAAGTGTTGACGCTCAAATCCGCCAAAGGGCTGGAGTTTCCCGTCGTGGCGCTGGCCGGGTTCGGCAATAGCGGCTGGTTCGCCTTTGTGCCGTCGGCGATCCCGGTAGATGAACGCGCCGAGTTCCTGGCCATCGACCGGCGCTCCATGTTCGTCGGCATGACACGCGCCATGCGCGCTCTGCTGGTGCTCGTGCCGGAAGCCGCGCGCAGCCCCTTGATGGAGGGCTTCGAAACAGGGTATTGGAATATGGGGAGCTAATTATGCAAGTCAAGCCGGAAGAACGCCCACTTTTACAGCCACCTTCGCCCTCAGCCTTGCGCGATGAACTGCAGCGCCTCGTGCTGCTCGACCTGCTCGGCCCTGCTGCGGGGCCGGACGAGGAACTGGAAGACAGCAGCGTGCGCGACCGCTACCTGGTGGGAATGCTGGCTCCCAGGGAGGTGCGCATGCAGCCGGAGGAGCTGGACGAACTGGCAGTCTCCGAAGAGAGCGGCGGGGAAGACGGCCCCAACGACGATGCCGCGCTGCAGATTGCCAGCCTGTGTCCATCCTCAATCGGCCTGAGCTTCAACGTCGAAGGAACGATGGAGACGCTGCTCGTCCGGGCAAACTGGGGCTACTACCAGCGCGTCAAGAGCGAGACCGTCAAAACGGCCAAAGGGAATGCGAAAACTGTCTGGAAGCGCCAGCAGATGGGCGGCGAAACAGTTATCCAGCTGCGGGAAGGGCCTATTGAGGTGTGGAGTCCTGAGCCTGACGAGCAGCCTGACGTGGTGGTGCGCGGGCTGGTGCGCCTCCAGGGTGATTTCTGGGGCGTGACGCTCTTCCTGGTGAACGAGCAGCACGAGCCTGAACATAACCGCGACCAGGCGTGGGTCTTCCAGCCTGAACTGCTTGTGGAGGCTCCCGACCAGGCTCCCGTTTTCCGCCACCGCGACGCGCACAGGCGTTCCAGGCAAACGCACGAAGAACTGACAATGTCCATGATCTACCGGCGACATGTCAGCTTCGCTATCGGGCATGGCGTCGGCATCCATGCCGAGATACTGCACGGTGACTCGACCAGGGCGCAGCGCCTCACCACCTCGGTCGTACCGAGCTACGACGTGCCGCGCACGGAAGCGCCTACCATGGACGAACTGCCGGGACTGACCGACCTGGTGCTGGACATGAAAGAACTGGCCGAGACACCCGGAGAGCAGCTCGCCGGAAAGCTGAGCGCGCTGGTGACGGCTTACGAACGCTGGATTGTCGACCAGGAAGCGCGCATCGACGATCCCGCGAGCGGGCTGTCCGACTACAGGAGCGCGGCGGAACTGGCTATGGCCGGTTGCCGCGATGCGCTCAGGCGCATCAGCGACGGCATCGCGCTGCTTACGCGCAGCGAGCAGGCCGCCAGCGCTTTCACTTTTATGAACCGGGCCATGTGGCAGCAGCGCGTGCATACGCTGCTCTCCGAGGCACGCCGCCGCGAGCACCCACTCACATTTGACGAGATCGATAGGCCCGTCAACCGCAGCTGGCGGCCCTTCCAGCTGGCCTTCATCCTGCTCAACCTGCCCGCCCTGACCGACCTGCATCACCCCGACCGCAGCACGGCCACCAGCGCCGTTGCCGACCTGCTCTGGTTCCCCACCGGCGGCGGCAAGACGGAGGCGTACCTGGGCCTCACCGCCTATACGCTCGCTATGCGCCGCCTGCAGGGAACGGTGGCCGGGCGTTCCGGCGGGGAGGGCGTGGCCGTCATCATGCGCTACACGCTGCGCCTGCTGACGCTGCAACAGTTCCAGCGCGCCGCCACGCTCATCTGCGCCTGCGAGCTGATTCGACAGGGAGACCCGCAACGCTGGGGCAGCACGCCATTTCGCCTGGGCCTGTGGGTTGGGCAGCGCACCACGCCCAATACCACCGAGCAGAGCGAAGAGTCCATTCGGCAGGATCACGGACACTACCAGCGCGGCAGCTCCATCGGCGGGGTCGGCTCGCCGCGCCAGTTGACCAATTGCCCGTGGTGCGGCGAACCGATCCACGCCGGGCGCGACATCAGAGTGGAAACCCTCGAATACGGGCGCTGCCGCACCTTCACCTACTGCGGAGATGCGCTGGGACGCTGCGCGTTCAGCCGCCGCAGCGCACCGGAGGGGCTGCCAGTGCTTGTGGTTGACGAGGAAATCTACCGCAACCTGCCCGCCCTGCTGATCGCCACCGTCGATAAGTTCGCGCAGATGCCCTGGAACGGGGCCACGCAGATGCTCTTTGGACAGGTCGATGGTCGCTGCAGCCGGCACGGCTTCCGCTGCCCCGACCTGGAGGACAGCGACAGGCACCGCCGTGTCCGAGATCTCCCGTCCGCCAGCACCCGGCCACACGCGCCGCTGCGCCCGCCCGACCTGCTCATACAGGATGAACTGCACCTGATCTCCGGGCCGCTCGGCTCGCTGGTCGCCCTCTACGAATCGGTCGTGGATCGCCTATGCACGTGGGAGGTCGAGGGCAAGCAGGTGCGGCCAAAGGTGATCGCCGCGACCGCCACCATCAGGCAGGCATCAGAGCAGGTTCATGCCCTCTTCCTGCGGCGCGTGAACGTCTTTCCACCACAGGGGCTGGATGCGCGCGACAACTTTTTCTCTCGCCAGCGCGAACCCGCCGAAGACAAGCCGGGCCGCCGCTATATCGGCATCTGCGCGCCGGGTCGCCGCTTCAAGGCCGCGCTCATTCGCGTCTACGTAGCCTACCTTGCCGCCGGACAGTACCTCTATCAAAAGTACGGGCAAGCCATCGATCCCTGGATGACGCTGGTCGGCTACTTCAACTCGATGAACGAGCTGGGTGGCATGCGCCGTCTGGTGGAGGACGATGTACGCTCGCGCCTGGGCAGAATGGAGCAGCGCGGGCTGGCGCGCCGTCCTCCGCCCAATCTGGAGGAACTGACCTCGCGCCGCAGCTCGACGGATATCCCCGACGTGCTGGATAAGCTTGAGCGCGTCTTTGACCCCGCGCGTGACCCGAAGTCTCCCAGGCCAGTAGACGTGGTGCTGGCCACCAACATGATCTCCGTCGGTGTAGATGTCCAGCGCCTCGGTCTGATGGTCGTAACCGGCCAGCCCAAAACGACCGCCGAGTACATTCAGGCCACCAGCCGCGTTGGTCGCAGCGCGCCTGGCTTGATCTGCGTTGTCTTCAATTGGGCGCGCCCGCGCGATCTTTCGCACTACGAGCAATTCGAACACTACCACGCCACCTTCTACCAGCAGGTCGAGGCGCTGTCCGTGACGCCTTTCGCGCCGCGCGCCCTGGATAGGGGACTGGCTGCTCTGCTGGTAAGCTACGCGCGGCTGCTTGGCAGCGAGTTCAACGAAAATAGCCGGGCGGGTAGCGTCATCGGAACCCACCCCTACCTGCTGGCGGCGCTGGAGGACCTGCCTCGCCGGGCGGTGGCCGTAACAGGCAGCGTGCAGGTAGGGGAGATGGTACGTGAAACCCTGGAGGAACTCAGAGAGTACTGGATGCACAAAACGCGCGAAAATACTGGGACGCGACTGGGATACAAGACGCGCCGGGATGGGCAGACCATCGGCCTGCTGCGACAACCAGGCCAGGGCGAATGGGTGCCGTTCACCTGCCTGAATTCGCTGCGCGACGTGGAACCTGCCATCAACCTGATCCTGGACGAGCGCGGGTTGGGCGATCCGGTGGAGGTTGCAGGCGTTTCCGATGCTAACGCGGCTGGTGAGGGCGACGAAGAGAGGACACAGGCATGACGACTCAACGAACAAGGCATCGAGTAGGAGAGCTGCGACCAAGCCAGGTGTTGTTCACCTACGGTATCGGCTCAATCGTCGATCTCCCCTACATTTCGGCGATGGTGATGGGCCTCGACGATTGGGAGCATCCCCACCCGGTCATCATCAACGAGGAGCGGCTGCTGCAATCCGTGCGCGCGCTGCTCGGCCCGCAGGTATCGCGCCTGCTGGTCCCTCCGGAGGCCCCCGAACAGGGACCGGGTGCCTACAATCCCTATGATGACAGTGCGCTGGTGGGTGTGCCGGTGGCAGCCTTCCCACGCTGGATGCTCTGCCCGCGCTGCCGCGTGCTGGCAACGCTGGACTCCGCCCTGTTTCAACTGAAGGCCGACGTGTATCGCCCAGACCGGACGCGCTACGTGCATATCAACTGTCCCTCGGCAGGCGCACCTCCGCCGGTCGTGCCGGCGCGCTTCCTGGTGGCCTGCAAGAATGGACACCTGGACGATTTCCCCTGGCTCTACTTCGTACATAAGGGGGTGCCGTGCCAGGCGAGGCTCAAATTGCAGGAGATCGGGGTATCGGGCGAGGCGGCGGATATCCAGGTATCGTGTGAGACTTGCGGCAACAAGAAGCGCATGTCCGACGCTTTCGGCAGCGAGAGCGCGCAGAATCTACCGCCGTGCAACGGACGCCATCCCCATCTGCGGCGCTACGACAAGGATACCTGCCAGGAGCAGTCGCGTACCATTCTGCTGGGGGCGTCCAATAGCTGGTTCCCGCTGCTGTTCTCTACGCTGTCCGTTCCCAGCGCCGTTGATGCGCTGGGGCAACTGGTCGAGGCGCATTGGCACCTGCTCTCGAACGCGACCAGCCAGCAGCATGTCGCGTTGTTTCGCAAGATCGGGCAGCTCGAGCTTTTCGCAGCCTTTTCCGACGAAGCCATCTGGCAAAAGGTCGAAGCGCGTCAGCAAGCGGCTGCCAGTGAGGAGGACGGGCACGCCTCTCCACAGCACTTGAAGGTTCCGGAATGGAACATGCTCAGCCATCCTGAGATCGCGCCGACTGCGCGCGATTTCAAGGTGGTGGGCGCTGCACCACCTACCGGCTACGAACGCTTCATCAAGCAGGTGGTGCTGGTGGAACGCCTGCGCGAGGTGCGCGCCCTGGTGGGCTTCACGCGCATTGAAGCGCCGGGGGATTTCGCTGAAATGGACGAACTCCCTGACGAGCGCCGCGCCCCCCTCTCCCGCAGGCGTTCCACCTGGATACCGGCTGCCGAGGTACGTGGGGAGGGCTTGTTCCTAGAATTTCGCGAAGACACCCTGTCCGAATGGTTGAACAGCCCGGCAGTACGCGCGCACGATCGCCTGTTCAGCGAGGCCCACACCCAGTGGCGCTCGGCCAGGCATATCGTCGAACCTGCCCTGGGCTTTCCTGGCATGCGTTATATCCTGCTGCACTCCTTCGCCCACGCGCTGATGCGCCAGTTGACGCTGGAGTGTGGCTATACCGCCGCCAGCATTCGCGAGCGCATCTACGCCCTTCCCCCCGAACACGACGACGGCCCGATGGCAGGCATCCTGCTGTACACCGCCGCGCCCGACAGCGAAGGCACGCTGGGTGGGCTGGTCGGACTGGGCCAACCTGGCTTGCTCGGACGCCACCTCGAAGGGGCGCTGGAACGTATGCAATACTGTGCCTCGGACCCGCTCTGCGCCGAACACCACAGCGCCCAGGAGCATTCCCTGCACGAAGCCGCCTGCCACGCCTGTCTCTTCCTGCCGGAAACCTCCTGTGAGCGCGGCAACAAGTACCTCGACAGGTCGGTGCTTGTGCCGACCGTGGATAGGACACATCTCGCGTACTTCGGCGAGGGCAGGTAGGCGCATTTTGGGATTCGGCGTTTTAAATAATTGCATTGTATGTTGAACAATGTAATTGACGTTCTGACACGAAAAAAAGTCTACTTGACACGCACTTTCTATTCCACTAGAATCGGGTGGTCAGACAGAGAGAGGCCACTGAACAGACTGAGAGGCGGCGTATGGAGCCCAAAGGAAAGAAGGAGAGGATGGAACTAATCGTATGGTCGCGTGTAGATAGTCGCACTTCTTGGGATAGATATCCACTGTTCCTTTCGCCTTATCTCCCTCAGCTGCAATTCCAATCTGTTTATTTGGAAATGGATACTCACTGCACTGAGGCGATGCGTTTATGAGTGAACAGTTACCAAGCTTACAGATAATTCTGCAACAGCGCCAGCAGCAGGAATTCGTAGGCCGTGAGGAGCAAATCGCGCTTTTCCGGGAAAACCTGTTTTTCAAGCTGGATGATGATCGTCGCCGCTTCGTTTTCAATATTTACGGTCAGGGCGGGGTCGGCAAGACGAGCTTGCTGGACCGGCTCTTTCAACTAGCCAAATATCTAAGTTTAACTCCAGCATGGGTTGATGAGTGGCAGGGTGATGCCTTAGCGGTTATGGTCCACCTCGTCGAGCAATTCGATCCCAGGTATCGCTTTTTCAAAGTGTTCCAACGCCGTTATCAAGCCTATCAAAGACTATGCCAGGAACTGGAAGCTGATCCACAGGCTCCCAAGGGATCTCTGGCAGCTTTTGTGCGCCAAACGCTTATTAAAGTTACCATCCGTGCGGGTCACAAGATACCAGTTGGTGGAACGGTGATGAGCCTCATGGATGAGGACAACCTGGCTAAAAAGATCGAGGAGGGTGCCCAATATATTGCACGAAAGCTGAAAAACCCCGACGACCGTCGCCTTGTCCAAGAGCCTTTAGCTGTTCTGACGCCGCTCTTTGTAAAGGGGCTGTATAAGTACGCCAACAGGGAGAGTTCGCCACGCTTCTTACCACATTTGCGCAGGAGCGCAAAGAGTAGCATCATACCGATCTTCTTTGACACATATGAGCGAACCGGTGACTTCCTTGATGAATGGCTGAGAGGGATGATAGCAGGCCGATATGGCGAGGTTCCCTCCAATATCATATTTATCATTTCAGGTCGCGATGAACTGAACAGGGATCGCTGGATTCCCTACTGGGACTTTGTGGCCCCTCTGAACCTCGAACCGTTTTCTGAGCAGGAAGTGCGCCTCTACCTCTCCCGCAAAGGCATTACCGATCAGTCTGTGGTTGATGTTATTTTTCGACTTTCTGGAGGCCTCCCACTGCTTGTTGCAACCCTTGCTTCGGAACACCCTGACGATCCTGCCCAGGTTGGCGATCCCAGTGGAAAGGCAGTGGACCGTTTCTTAAAATGGATTGATGACCCCATACGCCGATCGGCAGTTGTCCAAGCAGCGCTTCCCCGCTATCTCAACAAAGATATTCTCAAAGAACTGGTGGGGGACCAGGAGGTGAGCACTTTCTTCTCCTGGCTCATTGAAAGGCCGTTTATTAAAGAGCACCGGAATACTTGGCGGTATCATGAGGTAGTACGAGATCTGATGTTGCGTTGGCAGCAGCGCGAATCGCCGGATGGATGGGCAGAAATACATGGCCGGCTGGCTGACTACTACGAGAAGCATGTTGAGGATGCTGCTATTGCGAGTACTGATGTCCTAACCGACTCCGCAATGCAACGTTTCCTTGTAGAGGAACATTATCACCGTCTCTGCCAATCACCCCGAAGGGAAATAAAAGCAGCGCTTGACGGATTTTTTACCGCCTTTTCGCTCGATGAGCGTTTCGCTGCTGAGCTGGCCGAGGCCATACTGCAAGCTGGTGAGGATTGTAACGAGGAAGAGGTTACACACTGGGGGCACATGCTCATCAGGGGGATAAAAGCATACACCGACAGGCAGTACGAGACAACGGCAGAGGTATTGACGCTGCTCTTGGAGAGTGATCTTCTTGATGATCAATCGGATGTGATTGCCTACGCTTGGCGTGGTCTGGTACGCTTGGAGCTTGGTCAACACGAGCAAGCCTGGGAAGATATGAATGCTTCACTCGAAGCAAGTGATTCCGTCACAGCA
>Ga0307374_10013775_pt1 | contig 11125 bp, 9 predicted proteins | sample OX3MG_FD_202532 | JGI IMG/M metagenome (GOLD analysis project Ga0307374, IMG submission 202532) | Soil microbial communities from Risofladan, Vaasa, Finland - OX-3 | ecosystem: Environmental > Terrestrial > Soil > Coastal area > Acid sulfate soil | place: Finland: Risofladan, Vaasa | collected... | reverse complement strand
CTGCTTCGCGTGGCGTCCCAGCGAGCCGCTCGCGTACACCGCGGTCGCGATCGACACCAGCCCGATGACGACGAGGAACAACGCGGCGAGAGGGTCCGTTCCCACGGTCAGCGGTCCGAACGGCAGTCCGGTCTCGAACCGTCCCACCGGCCCCGGCGCTCCCGCGAGGACCGCGCCACCCACGACGACGTCCCCGACACCCGCCAGCGCCGTCCAGCAGACCGAGGCAGCGGCGTGACGCGGAAACACGAGCGCGGCGACGACGCCGATCAGATAGAGCAGCACCGCGACCCAGAACGCCATCGCGATCATTGCTCCACTCCCGTGATGCCGTGCAAGGCCGGAGTCGGCGTCGCGCGCGCAGCTGGCCGGTCGCCCGATGCTTGCATCTGGCCGTGGCGCAGCTTCTGGTCGGCCCGCCCGATCGCCAGGAGCAGCCCGTGGATCAGCGCGAACGGCGTCGGCGGGCAGCCGGGGATGAGGACGTCGACCGGCAGGACCCGCGACAGGGCGCCCCGGGTGAGACAGCTCTGCCCGAAGATCCCCCCGTCGCAGGCGCAGGCGCCGACTCCTACGACCAGCCGCGGGTCCGGCATCGCCTCGTAGGTGCGCAGGAGCGGGGCTTCCATCGCGCGGGTCACCGGCCCGGTCACCAGCAGCAGGTCGGCGTGGCGCGGCGAGGTGCTGAAAAAGATGCCCAGGCGGTGCAGGTCGTAGTAGGGACTGGTGAGCTGCTTGATCTCGGACTCGCAGGCGTTGCAGGAACCGGCGTCCACGTGGCGAACGTGGAGCGATCGCTTGAAGAGGCGCTGAATCGCCTCGCGCAGTTGCTCGCTCACCCGCTCGATATCGCCGTCAGTTGGCATCGCGAGAGTCGGTCGGTCCACCGTCTGCTCCTCCGCGCGTGAGAGTTGTCGTGAAGATCAAATCGTCCGGCCGGCGCACCGCCAGCTCGTACTCGGTCGTCATGGACATCGCCGTGCTCGGACAGGCCGCGACGCACAGCCCGCACATGATGCAGGCGCCGTAGTTCAGGTTGAACCGCACCCCGCCGCCCCCCTCCCCCGACACGGCGAGTGGGCGAGTCGGCGACGGGTCGACGGGGCGAGTGGGCGAGTGGGCGAGTGGGCGACGGGGCGACGCGGCGACGGACTCGTTTACAGCCGGGTCCGCTGTCGGGATCGCGGGCGTCTCGCCCCCGATTCCCGAATTCGACTTCTGGCCACGCGCTGGCACATCCCCGCTTCCCTCCGTCGCCCCTTCGCCGACTCGCCCCGTCGCCCCGCCGCCGACTCGCTGCTCCAGGGTGATCGCCCGAGGAAGACAGACCTGCACGCAGGCAGCACAGCCGTCGGCAGCGCGGCACCGGCCCGCGTCGAGCGCCGGCCGACCGCGAAAGCCGGTCGGCAAGGTCTCCGGCTCGCGCGGATAGCGGGTCGTCATGATGCCGGTGCGCAGGCCGCGAATCAGCCAGGCAAATTGCATCACGTCCTCCAGAGGGTGGGATCGGGAAGCATCCCGAATTTCTGGGCTCGGTCAGACCGGGACGGTTCACCACGCAGACGCAGAGGGAGCACCGAGAACACAGAGTATGCCTTCATGATTCCCTCTCTGTGTGCTCCGTGGGACCTCCGCGTCTCTGTGGTGAAGGTCGTCCCGGCCTGCCCGCGCAACGTTAGGGATGCTTCATGATCCATCTTGTCATTCAACGATCGGCGCCGGCGAACGACAGGCCGAAGCTCTGCTCGATCACCGGAAAGTCGGTCAGGATGTTATGACCCGGCACCGCCAGCGGAAACGCCTGCCAGTTCGCGAACGACGCTGGGCGGGCGCGGTAGCGCGCGATGGTCCCGTCCGGGCCAAACGCGACCCAGTGCAAGCTCTCACCGCGCGTCGATTCGGCCCAGCCGAGACCGGTCGCACCCTCGGGGGGCAGGTCGATCTCCGCGGAGATCGGCCCGCCGGGAATGGCGTCGATCACCTGCTCGGCGATGCGGATCGACTCGCGCGCTTCGGCGAGTCGAATCCGGAAGCGCGCCAGCGCGTCGCCGGTCTCGATCACCGGGACCGCGAAGTCGACCGCGTCGTAGGCCGCGTACGGATGATCGCGCCGCAGGTCACGGTCGATGCCCGAGGCGCGCCCGATCGGACCAACCGCGCCGAAGGCGCGCGCGTCGTCCGGTCGCAGGATGCCGGTCCCCTCCAGTCGGTCGAGGTGCGAGGCGGAGCCAAGCAGCAGCGGATCGAGCGTGTCGAGACCCGCGCGCAGCTCGTGCAGCGCGCGTCGGATGTTGCCCAGCACCGGCGCGTCGAGGTCACGCGCGAGACCGCCAGGCACGTTCAGGCCGAACAGGTACCGATGGCTGGCCACCGCCGCGTTCAGGCGCAGGAGGCGCTCCTTGAGAATCTCGCACTGCGCCTGGCCGACGCCGAGGCCGGTCGCCTGGCAGAGGTCTGCCTGGTAGCCGACGTGGTTGTAGAGCCGCTCCAGCTCCGCGAACAGAGTGCGCAGGTACCGCGCGCGCTCCGGCACGACCGCCCCGCTCGCCCGCTCGATGGCCTGACAGAGCGCCAACGAGTGGGCGAAAGCGCTGGTCCCCGAGATGCGCTCGGCGACCAGCGGCGCGTGGAGCAGGCCGAGACCCTCGGCGCGCTTCTCGACGCCGCGGTGCTTGTAAAAGAGCTGCAGACGCAAATCGACCAGCTCTTCGCCGACCGTGCGGAGCGTGTAGTGGCCCGATTCGACGACGCCCGAGCGTACCGGCCCCAGTGGGTAGTCCACCACTCCCTCGGGCGCCGGGGCGAGGGGGAATAACTCATCCTCGGCGCTCGCGGCAACCCGAGGGACCGGCGCTGCCCAGTCCAGCTCGCGCCGCAGGAGGTAGGCATCGGCGGGCCAGTCGGCGGGACGACGGAGCCGACGCAAGCCCGGATGACCGCGCGGCTCGATCCCCAGCTCGTCGCGGATCTCGCGCTCGTACCAGCCGGCGACCGGCAGGACCGGGGTGATCGACGGATACCACGGCTGGCCCGGGTCGACGTCCACGACCAGATCGAGCCAGGTCGCGGTACGATCGAACGCCCAGACGAGGTGAAGCTGGAATCTCCCCGCGTGCGCGCGCTCGTCGACCGCGAACAGATCGGCGAAGGCGGTACCGGACCGCTCCCCGAGCAGCCGTACCGCTTCCGCCAGATCAGCCGCGCGGACCGTCGCCGTGGTGATGCGCCGCGAGCCCTCTCCGGCGTCGCGCAGAATCGCCGCGACCGTCTCTGATGCCGGCGGTGTCTGCATCATGGTGTCCCTCCCAGGACAGCAGCGCTCTGGCGGAGAAGCTCGCCCAACGGTCCCGGAATGACCACCCCGAGACCGACCACCAGGACCAGGCTCGCGATCATCGCCACCAGGCCGGTCCGGCTGATCTCCCCGCGCGGCAGGTCGGGCGCCGCTTTGCCGAACGCCATTCGGTTGATCGGGCTCAAGAACCGGATGAAGATGATCGCGATCAGCGAGAGGACGACCATCGCGGCCAGGGCCTGTCCGCTCTGAAAGCCGGCGCTCAGGATCGAGAACTCACTGATGAAAATGCCAAAGGGCGGCGAGCCGGTCAGCGCCAGCGCGCCGACGATCAGAATGGCGCCGGTGATCGGCATCGAGGTCACCACGCCGGCCACGCCGTCGATCTGCTTGGTCCCGTAGCGCAAGCTCACCTGGCCGGTCGCGAAGAACATCAGCGACTTCGCCAGCGCGTGGCCGATCATCTGCAGCAGCGCCCCGTACAGGCCGAGCGCTCCGCCGAAAGCGATTCCCACCGAGACGATGCCCATGTGCTCGACGCTCGAATAGGCGAGCAGCCGCTTGAAGTCGCGCTGGCGCAGGATGAACAGCGCCGCGATCAAGAGCGAGAGCAGTCCGAACGCCAGCAGCAGCGCGTTCGGGTAGGAACGTCCCAGCGACGGCGTGGCCAGCGCGTAGTAGCGGAGGATCCCGTACATGGCCGTGTTGAGGAGCACGCCCGAGAGCAGCGCGCTGATTGGACTGGGGGCCTCGCTGTGCGCGTCCGGCAGCCAGGTGTGCATCGGCGCCAGGCCCGCTTTGGTGCCGAATCCCACCAAGATAAAGATGAAGGCGAGCCGCATCACCCCCGGGTCCAGCCGGGGTGCGACCGGCGCGAGCACCGACCAGTTGAGATCATACGACGGCCCCAGCACCTGCACGGCGGAATAGTAGGCGAGCACCGTCCCGAAGAGCGCGAGCGCGATACCGACCGAGCCGACGATGACGTACTTCCAGGCTGCCTCGAGCGCCTCCGCGGTGCGGTAGAAGCTCACCAGGAAGAGCGACGCCAGCGTCGTCCCCTCGATCGCGATCCAGAGGACGCCGAGGCTGTTCGACACCGGCACGACGATCATCGCGAAGAGGAACAGGTTGAACAGTACGTAGTAGCGCTGGCTCTCCCGCTGGCCGTCGCCGTACACGGCGCTCTGCTCCTTCATGTTCTCGCGCAGGTAGCCGACCGAGTAGAGCGCCGCGGTCGCGCCGACGAAGGCGACGATCAGGACGCTCAGGGCGCTCAGCGCGTCGGCGTAGAGCCAGGTGCCGAGACCCTCGACGTGGCCGGCGGCCATCACCTGACTGGTGATCGCCACGCCCAGCCCAAGCGTCAGGACGGCGCCGCCGACGGTCACCGCCTCGATCCAGAGACGGTGAGGTAAGAGCAGGCAGAGGAGCGCGGCGAGTAACGGGATCAGGACCAGCGCGATCAGCAGCATCGGATTATCCTCGCAACCGGCGGAGCTCGGCGGTGTCCGCCGTGACGATGTGGTGCTGGATCATGGTAACCAGCAGGCCCAGGACGATGACGGCGACGAGCACGTCGAAGAGAATCCCGAACTCGACGATGAACGGCATCCCGTAGGCGATCGCGATCGCTCCCGAGAAGAGGCCATTCTCGATCGTCAGGAGACCGACGACCTGGGCCAGCACGTGCCGCCGGCTGCTGATCAAAAACAGGCCCATCAGGACCAGGGTCAGGGACACCGCGAGCGGCGGCTCGTTCAAGAACGTGCCAGGCGCCACGACCGATGGAGACGTCAGGAACGCGAGGAGGACGAGGCCGACGCCAATCAGCAGCGAGGTCGGCAAGTTCAGCGACGGTCGGACCTCGCGCTGAATCGGCAGACGTCGCGCGACGCTCCGCAGGATGCCGGTGATCGCCACCACCTTGACCAGGATGGTCAGCACGGCGACGGCGTACAGCTCGAGACGCCCGGTGAAGGCGCCCACGACCGCGGCGACCAGCGCGACCGCGATCGACTGGGCCGCGTACGCGTTCAGATAATCGGCGAGGCGGCGCGCCGCCAGCATCCAGAACGCGGTGAGGACGAGCCCGACGCCGAGGATCTGGAGAATCTGGGACGCGACCGATGGAGCATGGACCGGCACGATCAGACCCCTCCTCGCGTGAGGTAGAACGAGACGACCGCCAGCCCCGCGACGATGAAGGCGGCGCCGAGATACTCGGGGATCCGGAAGAAGCGCCACTTCGCGACGCACGACTCGATCACGATCACGATCCCACAGATGACGAACATTTTTAGAAGAAGCGTCGCCACGGCCACGACGACCGAAAGGATAGTCGTCGCGCCAGCCGGGGCAAGGCCCCAGGGCGCGGTGAGGACGTTCAACAGGATAACCAGGAGGACAAAGACTTTCATCGCGCCGCCCCACTCGATCAGCGCGAGGGCCGGGCCGGAGTACTCCAGCGACCGCGCGTGCTCGATCATCGACAGCTCGAAATGGGAGGACGGGTTGTCAACCGGCAGGCGCCCGCCCTCGGCCAGGATCACCATGAAGAGGGCCGCCGCGAGCAGCCAGTGGGCCGGGTTGAAGAGGTAGCCGGGTCCGACCAGCGCCTGGTTGACGTCGAACGGGATGGTGGATTGAGCGACCAGCGCGACCGTGAACAGGACGAGAATAACGGCGGGCTCGGCCAGGAAGGAGACGACTCGCGCCCGGCTGCTTCCCATCCCACCGTAGGTGCTGCCGGTATCCAGCGCGGCGAGCGAGGTGAAGAAGCCGCCCAGGGCGAGGATGAACCCGCCGGCGAGCATGTCGCCCATGAAAGCGTACGGCAGCGGGTAGGCCGTCAGGACCGGGATCAGCGTGCAGACGGCGAGGGGCGTCACGAAGGCGAGGTAGGGCGCTACCCGGAAGATCCAGGAGGCGTGCTCGGAGATGACGCTCCCCTTCTGGAACAGCTTCCAGTAGTCGTAATAGGGCTGAAAGACGCTGGGGCCGCGCTTGGACTGGACGACGTGCTTGCCCCGCTCGATCACGCCCTTGATCAGGGGCGCACACAGAAGAACGGTGAAAATTTGCGCGATCTGGAGAAGGACCAGACTGCTACTCGGCATTCCGACAACTCCTTCACCCTGACCGGGTAGCCGGGGCTAGGAGCCATTAGCATCACTGCAATTCGGGAGCGATCGCACATCGCTCACCAGGCGGGGTCCATCGCCTGAAACAACGGGAAGCTGTGTCTATAGGTAGCTCACGGTGAGGTCTTACACTGATCTGCTTAATTTGCCCAGCAAATCAAGCAGATCAGTGTAAGACCTCACCGTGGACTGACTTGAACTGTGTCTCGTACTCTTATAGCACGCGGCTTCGGTTTCGTCAAATCCGGTGCGGGCGGACGTACGGACGAGGACGTACTGGTTGACGCTCCCCGACTGGATCACTTTTGCCTGCCGGGCCAACGCTTCAACTCCACGCAGCACCGATTGGCAGGGCGCGTCCTCAAGGGGCGTCGGTACCTCCAGGTAGTAGCTGGTCCGACCTCCGCCGTGCCACGCGAACGCGCCGGGCCCCAAGGTCGATCAACTGTTGCCCCGCCCCGCCCACGTCTGCAGACGCGGCTGGCAGCCGGACGTACACGTCGCTCGTCGGGCGTTCCAGCGCCAGCGGCAGCAGCGCACCGAAGAGCCAGCCGATCGCGCCGAGGACGCCGGACAGCAGCACCGGAACGGCGGTCCGCCCCGCCGAAAGGGCTGGGGCAAGCGGGCCCACTACGACCTGCCCGTTCCAGAGCTGGATTCCCAGGGCCAATCCCACGCTCACACCTGCCAGGAGCCCAATCCACGCCCAGGCGCCGATCTGAATCACGGCAATGCCCTCGGCGGTAGAGACCTCCTCCGAGGAAGCTGACGCGCAGACCTGCGCGGCGTAGCCGCGGCTCCGCAGGAGCTCAACCGCCTGCCGCGCGCGCTCCGTCGAGGCGAAAGTGCCCACCACCCACCGGTTGCCTGGCGAGACGAGGTGGCTGGTCTGCATCCGTGTCCTCCTCATGGCCCCGCGACCGACAGGTCCGCGTCCAGCTCAGCCTGGACCGCCTCGTCGATCGCGCGCGTCGTGCCGATGATCTGACCGTGGTTGAAGAGCTGATCGTCGACGGCGCCGCGGCTCGGCTTGACGGTCTGCGTGAGGTAGCGCGCGACCGGCGCCGGCACCTGGTCGGCCTGAACGAGCAACATCGGCCCGTGTTCACCCCGGTGGGAGAAGATCGCGGCGGGCGCGGCTTCTGGCCAATCGGCGGGGTTGACGAAGGTGAAGTTGTGGCCCGGCTCGGCGATTCCCCAGCCGAAGTCGCGCGGCGTTCTCCCGATCCACCAGCCGAGCCACTGTCCACTGTCACGGAAGCCGGCGAAGAGGACGGACTCGGCGTAAGGATCCGGTGCGCCCAAGCGCACGACGTGGCCGTACTGCCCGAGGTCTGCCGCGACCTGATCGGAGATGACCGAGCTCGGCCCCATCAAGTACAGGTAGGCTCCCATGAAGCGCTCCTTCAGTTCGGCGCGGGTGGTAGACGGAATCGTGTCCCGGGTCACGTAGACGTAACCGGTCGGCATGTGTGCGATAAACGCCAGGGCCGGCAGCGCGTCGTCCAGACCGTCGAGCGAGGCGACGACCACGGTCGGGGGATGCAGCGCGTGAATTTCTCCGCGGTAGTCGTCCACTGCCCTGGCCAGATCGGCCGGGGAGTCGGTCGGCCCGCGGATGCGCCGCACCGCGTAGCCGAGCTGCTCGACGTCACGGATGACAGCATCGTCGATCGCGCCCATCGCGTAGGCCGTCACTTTTCGATCGAAGGCGTTGCCGTGCGGCTTGAAGCGCTCCAGCGCGGCGGCGGTCACCGGCGGGAGACGGTCGGCGTCGACGAAGAGAATCGGCGCATCGATCGGGTGATGGATCATCGGGACCGCGGCGAACAGCGACGCTTCGTCGTCGGGGCGGACGAGGATCACCGCGGTCGGCTGGTCGGCCTCGCGATTGGCCGGGTAGATCATCTGGGCGATCGCGACGGCGGTTTCGTACGGATCTCGGCCAGCGACGCGGTAGGTGTTGCCGGTGACCAGCTGGTCCGCCGCCAGGGGTGGCGGCGCCGGTGTCTGGGCTGGGGCCGACGCGACGACCAGTGGCGCGAGCAGGGCCGAGACCAAGCCAAGGAAAGCGAGCAACCCGAGAGCGATGGGCATCCCGCGTTTCATCTACATGCTGCCCGGTTCCATCCCGTGCTGGACGAGCCAGTGGTCCACCGGGAGCGCGACGACCAGCCCGACGAGGACCGCGCCGAGGGTAGTGCCCCACCACATGACGTCGTCGTCGCGCGCCATGTGCTCCATCATCAGGTTGATCATTTGGACCCACCACATGAAGCCCATCATCCCGATCGTCATCGCCGTCATCGACAAGAAGGCGGGAGTGAAGGCGCGGCGCACCGCGGCCAGGTAGCCGAGACCCTCGTGACGCGCAAACATCCCAGCGTGCATCACCAGCCAGTGCAACAACAGCACGACGACGTAGACGATCACGATCTGCAAGAACATCGGGTTGCCGACCCAGAACAGCGGTCCGTGCAGGACGACGATCGGCAGTCCCCAGAAGAGCAGGAGCCAGGAAACGACGAGCATCAAGGGACCGTCGAAGGAGCGGTTCATCATGGCGGCGGCGAGGGTCCGCGCGAACCCGGATCGATGGAACGTCGTCATCGGTCCGTGGCGGGTCCAGCGCGTTCGATCGTAAACGACCTGATAGAGCACGAGGGCGAACGGCCCGAGGGCAAGGCCAAGGAGACCCCAGCCCACGATCATCACCGTGCCGATCTCGGGCACACGGATGACGCTGTAGACGACGAGCCAGAGCATCTCGAAGCCGGACAGGCCGGCGCCCTCGAAGCGGTAGGCTTCGATCTGCTGAGTCAAATCGGCCTCGCCCTGGACCGCGTACGAGACCTGATCGAGGCCGCCCAGCAGCCAGAGGTGGTGGTAGGGACCCTCGGCCGGGGTCATGAAGTACTCCGGCTTGGTCTTCCAGAGATACTGGTTGGTTGCCGGCGCGAGGCGGTCCTGGTCGGTCCAGAGGAGGGGGCCATACTCGCCGAGGCGACCCAGCGGGATGCCGACGGCGGCGAGCATGGGCTGGGCGGCGTTCGCCAGGACCAGGGCGTGATCGGCGGCCCAGCGCGTCCCGTCGAGCCCCCAGCCGACGTCGTGCGCCTCGTTTTGGAACTGTGCCAGGGCCACCGCCGCGCTGGCCGGGTCGGCGCCGCCGATCCGGGTGACCGTCCCGTAGTGGCCCAAATCTGACGGCGGAGCGACGCCGAAGAGATAGATCGCCGCCTTCCCGCCGCGGCGCGTGAGCGCCGCGCGGGTCGCGTCCGGCAGACTCCCGGACTGATCCAGGAAAAGCAGCGCATCCCCCGAGTAGGCTGCCCAGTACGCCGCGGGAAGGGCGAAGCGCGGGTCATCCGGGACGAGGAGCACGTTCTGGCGGTCGCCACCCGGTAGACGGCTGCGCAGCCGATCCACCCCCGCGCTCAGGTCGGCCGGGGTGCGTCCCGTCGCCGACTCGGCGCGCAGCCCGGCTGGCGGTGCCACGTCGACGGCGATGGCGGTCACGCCGCCGAGCGTGGGGATACCAGACGGACGCAGGCGTCCGATTTCCATCGAGGCTGCCGGGCTGTCCCCCACCAGAATCGGACCCTCGACGAGCCGAACGAGGGGGGCCGCGGCGGCGAGCGCCTCCCAGGAGTTATCCGGTGCGAGGATGACGGCGCGTGGACGGTGAGCGACGTTGGGCGCAGGGATCAGCGCGCGGGAGAGGCGAATCGCCAGAGCCGCCGGGTCGTCGGTATCCAGGCGGCTGGCATCCATCGTGTTGAGCGTGAGCAGACCGGTCGGGGGTGACCCTTCCGCGCCGGTCAGGGTCAATCCCCAGATGTACGTCGGGACGGCGAGCATCACCAGCGCCACGCACGCGGAGATCGCGACCGTTAGCCACCCGAGCAGGTTGCCAGACCGCGACACCCTACGTCACCAGGCGAATGACGCCGATAATCACAGCTCCGAGGAGCACGAGCGCGACGCTGGGCAGGAGCGTCCAGCGATGCTCGCGCCAGCTCAGGTACGCCAGGTACAGAAACCCACCCCCGCCGAGGGCCAGAGCGTCTCCCAGCACCGAGCGAGAAAGGCCCGGCAGGAAGAGATAGACGACCAGGAAGCCGACGATGATGAAGCCCCAGGTGATCACGTTGCGGATGATCGCCTCCCGGAGCGAGAGGCCCGCCGCGGTCAACAGCGCGATCACCGCGCCGACCTCCGGGATCAGGTGGAGAATCAGGCCGGCCGAGACCAGCAGGCCGACCACCAGACTCACGCCGTAGCTGGTCGCGGTGACGGCGCCTTCGAGAAAGGAGTGCAGCCAGATGCCCAGCGTCGCGACCCAGGCCAGGCCCTGGCGACCGACGTAGTCGAGACCGTCGCGGACGAGGATAAAGACGATCAGGCCGATCACTCCCCAGAGCCACGCCGACGGACCGGTTTCCTCGAGCGCGTCCGGAAACACCTCGAAGACGGCCGCGCCGAGGAAGATGCCCGCGGCCAGCGGCAGGAGCCACGGCCATTTTCGATTGATCTCTTCCTCGTGCGCCTCGGCCGGCGCGCGCGCGCCGGCGCGTTGCCGGGCGTGCCGTGCGCTCACGTTCTCCTCCGGGCCGGACCGGGCACCGCCGCCGGCCGACGCGTCACGGCCGGCGCGCCGGCCCTCCATCACCTCGGCGAGGCCGCA
>Ga0307374_10013774_pt1 | contig 11125 bp, 10 predicted proteins | sample OX3MG_FD_202532 | JGI IMG/M metagenome (GOLD analysis project Ga0307374, IMG submission 202532) | Soil microbial communities from Risofladan, Vaasa, Finland - OX-3 | ecosystem: Environmental > Terrestrial > Soil > Coastal area > Acid sulfate soil | place: Finland: Risofladan, Vaasa | collected... | reverse complement strand
GCTCACCGCCGAGGGCGGGCTGCGGACGTGCCTGTTCTCACTCCACGAGACCAACCTGCGTGATCCCATGCGCCAGGGCGCGGACGACGACGAGCTGGCCCGCGTGATCGAGACCGCGGTCTGGCGCAAGGAGGAGGGCCACCTGATCAACCAGCCCGGGTTCGTCAAACCGGCCAAGAGCATGTCGCAAATCGGCGGCTGAGGCAGAGTGGAGCTCAGCGGCTAACCTAGGACCTTGTGATCAGGCCCGAGGCGGCGGAACGCCCGATGACGGTCAGCGAGCTCGCCGGGCAGATTCGGATCGAGCTCACGCCCCTGCGCAGCGTGTTCGTCAAGGGCGAGGTGAGCGGGGTGCGGGCGAGCGCTCGAGGCCACGTCAACTTCACCATCAAGGACGCCGGGGCGACGTTGGGCGCAATCCTGTTCCAGGACACGCTGCGTCGGATCGGGATTCCGCCCGAGGACGGCCACGAGTACCTGATCCGGGGACGCGTCGACTTTTGGGCCCAGACCGGCCAGCTCCGGCTGGTGGTCGACCAGATGCAGTTCGACGACCTGGGACGCATGCGCGCCGAGCTCGAGGAGCTGAAACGGCGCCTCACCGCCGAGGGTGCGTTCGATCCCCAGCGCAAGCGCCCGATACCATTCCTGCCCCGCTGCGTGGCCCTGGTCACGTCCCCCACGGGAGCTGTCATCCACGACCTTCAGGAGACCATCCTCGACCGCTTCGAGAACATGGCCATCCGGGTCTACCCGGCCCTGGTCCAGGGGGCGGGATCGCCGGCCAGCGTGGCGGCCGCCCTGCGCCGCTGCAACCTCGAAAGCGTGGCCGACGTGGTCGTGGTGGCGCGTGGCGGGGGCAGCTTCGAGGAGCTCTACGGCTTCAACAGCGAGGTCGTCGTGCGGGCCATCCTGGGCTCTGCGATTCCGGTCGTGACCGCGCTCGGCCACACCTCCGATCGCACCCTGGCCGACCTCGCGGCCGACGCTGAGTGCCGCACGCCGACCGAGGCGGGCGCCCGCGTGGTGCCGCGCAAGGCCGACCTCTGGCGCGCGCTGGAGGAGCGCAGACGACGCCTGGAGCGTGAGGCGTCAGGACGCCTGGGGCGTGCCGCAAGCGCGCTCGAGGATCGCCAGCGGAGGCTCGAGGTTGCCCTGCCCGGGCTGCTCCGAGCCCGCCAGGCGCGCCTGACCGCGATCGCGCAGGAGCTGCTCCGACTCAGCCCCGGGCGTCAGCTCGAGCGCCGTGCCCAGGGGATCGAGGAGCGGCGCGCCCGGCTCCAGGCTACCGCCCAGCGCATGCTCCGCGCGCGCAGCGCTGAGGTGAGCGCGCGGGCTGCCGGGGCTCGCCTGCAGAGCTCCCTGCAGGGCCGCCTGCAGCAGGCCCAGGCGGCGCTAGAACAGAGGCGCGCGCGCCTGGGGGGAGTCAGTCCCGAGCGCGTCCTGGGACGCGGTTACAGCATCAGCCTGGACGAGGCCGGTCGGGTGCTGAAATCGGCGTCTCAAACCAGCGCCGGCCAGCGGGTGCACGTGCTCCTGGCTCAGGGACGATTGGCCACCCGGGTTGAGGAGGTGTCGGATGTCAGATGAAGTAGTTTCCGAGCTGAGCTACGAGCAGGCGCTGGAGCTGCTCGACCAGCGCCTGCTCGAGCTCGAGGAGGGTGAGCTCTCGCTCGACGCCGCGCTCTCCAGGGTGGACGAGGCGCGCGACTATCTGCGGATCTGCCAGGCGCGTCTGAGCGAGGCCAAGCAGCGGATCGAAGTCAGCGCCGAAATCGACCCCATCGAGCCCGCGAAGGAGCCGCTGGCGGACGCCCAGACCGATCTGCTGGTCTAGCCGAGAGGGTTCAGGCCGACACCGGTAGTCGGGGGTCGAGGCGAGAACGCAGGGCGAGCACGCCGAAGCGGAGCCAGATCGAAAGCCAGACCAGACCGGTGGCGAAGGCGGAGCGCTCGGCTGCGTAGTGCTTGACGTGGAAGATCCACATCGAGCTGTGGAAGTGGTAGAGGTTTTTGAGTGTGGCCTGGCGGCTCGACGCCCCCTTGGCGTGCACCGCCTCGGCCGAGGGCAGGTAGAAGATCTTCCAGCCCTCGTCGCGCAGCCGCAGGCAGAGGTCCAAGTCCTCTCCGTACATGAAGAAGTCGGGATCGAAAAAACCGATCCGCTCCAGCGCCGAGCGGCGCAGGAGGAGGCAGGCGCCGGTGCCCGAATCGATCTCCTGGATCTCGTCCTCGCGCCGGTAACCCATGTTGTAGCGGTTGAAGCGGGAACTGTGCGGAAAGAGCCGGCTCAGCCCCACCAGGCGATAGAAGGACGCCGAGGGGGTGGGAAAGCCACGCCGGGCCGCCAGATCGAGGGAGCCATCCGGACGCCGGATGCGAGGGCTCACGCCGGCCGCGTCGGGACGCGTCAGTAAAAAGTCGGCGAGCCGATCGACGCATCCCGGTTCCACCTTGAGGTCGGGATTGACGAGCAGCACGAAGCGACCCGAACTCGCCTCCAGGGCGGCGTTGTTGGCCCGACCGTAGCCTAAATTTCGGTCTTGTCTGATGACCTTGGCCTCGGGATAGGCCTCGGCCACCGCCTCGGCCGAGCCATCCTCGGATGCGTTGTCCACGACCACCACCTCGAGTGGCACCTCGACCCCGCTGCGCAGCGCCTCCAGGCACTCCAGGAGCAGGGAGCGAACGTTGTAGCTGACCACTAGGGCGCTGACCACGGGCCGAGGGGAGGAGGCCATTAGCGCATCAGGATATCCGCAGGCGCGCCCTCACGCGGAAGCGGCGGTTGGGCCCCGGGCTAGAATCTGGTCCCTGGTGAACCCAAGCAACCTCGCCGGGCACGGCTCGGTATCCCTGAGCCGCCTGCGTTCACTGTCCGCCTCAAGATTGGTGCGCCAGAACCTGGTCCTCTTCATCGGGGGCCTGACCGGGGGTGTAGGTGGGTTCGTCTACCACGCCCTGGCCGCTCGCGCCCTGGGCCCGCGCGGCTACGGCGAGGTCGCCTCCTTGGTCGCCCTCTACTCCATCGGGACCTCGGTCAACCTGGTCTTGACCCTGGTCCTAGCGCGCTACACGGCAGCCCTGCAAACCGACGGCAGGGCGGGCGCGATCCGCCACCTGCTCCTGCGCTCGACCGGGCTTTTGTCGCTGCCCGCCGGCCTGCTCCTGATTTGCTCGGTGCTCCTGGCCACGCAGGTCCAGGGCTTCGAACACCTGGACGCTCCCGGGCCCGTGATCTGGCTCGGGGCGGCCGTGGCCGCGGTCTGGTTCCTCTCGGTGCCGCGCGGCATCCTGCAGGGCACTCAGCGCTTCCCCGCCCTGTCCTTGAACCTGGGGGGCGAGATCGTGGTCAGGACCAGCGTGCTCACCCTGCTCTTGAAGCTCGGCCTCGGCGTGAGCGGCTCCATGATCGCGGTCCTGACCGGCTGCCTGGCCGCCTACGCGGTCGGCCTGTACGCCCAGCGCCGGCTTCTAAGGCAGCCCAGCGAGACCGTGCACATGCGCTCCATGCTCGGGTTCACGCTGACCGCGACCGCCGGCACCCTCGGCATCCTGTTCCTGTACAACTTCGACGTCATACTGGCCAAGCACTTTCTGTCCGCCCAGCAGGCGGGCATCTACGGCGGGCTGAACAAGATCGCGACCATCATCTACTTTCTCACTCTGAGCGTGAGTCAGGTCCTCTTCCCACGGGTGGTCGAGGCGGTCGCGCGTCGCGGACACCCGGGCCGGCTGCTCCTGCTCTCCGCCGGCATCACCGGCACCATGGGAGTGGTGACCATCGCCGCCTTCGCCCTGGTCCCCCGCCTCATCGTCCACGTCCTCTTCGGGTCCGCCTTCGACGCTGCCATTCCCTACGTCCTGCCGGTGGGAGTGATCGGGCTCGGGCTCAGCCTGGACAACCTTTTGGTCCAGTTCTTCATGGCCGTGCACGACCGCCTGTTCATACCCTCTCTGGCCCTGGCCTGCGTCCTGCTCGCGGCTTCGATCAGCCTCCACCATGGCGGCGTCGGCGACGTCGTCGCCGACGTCGCAGCGGTCGTCTACGGCCTGCTCCTGCTCCTCGTCCTGCGCACCGTGCGCCTGATGCCGCGGTTGCGGCCGGAGATGGTCGCGGAGCCCCAGGCGGTACCGGAGCCGGCCTGAAAGCTAAAGATCCCGGCCCCCAAATCGGAGACCAGGATCTTTAAAAGTGCCCGGCAACGACCTACTCTCCCACGGCGTTACCGCCGCAGTACCATCGGCGCAGGAGGGCTTAACTGCCGTGTTCGGAAAGGGAACGGGTGTGACCCCTCCGCCATGGCCACCGAGCCCGGCCATTATACCGCGGGTGCCGCCGCCCGGTCAGCGGGTCCGACGACGGCGCGCTCGCAGGCTCTTGATCTTGCGGGCCTCGGCCGGCGGCACGTAGTGTGCCCGGCGTCGCATCTCGCGGACCAAGCCTTGTTCTTGGACCTTACGCCGGAATTCGCGCAGCGCCTGCTCGAATTCAGAGGGGTCCTTGACGACTACCTTCACGCTCCTATCACACCCTTTGTTCTGGAATTGGCGAATCAGCCCGCCATCCGATCTGGAGGGTGAGACCTAGGACAGCATAATCCCTGCCTCGCCCCGGCCGCGCGGCACCCGGATCAGCCCAGCGCGGCCTGGATCTCGGACCGGCCGAAGTCCTGCATGACGCCGGCCAGAGCGCGGTAGCCAAGGGCGAAGACGACGCTGATCAGGACCTCGAACACGAGGCCCTCAGGACGCAGGTAGTCGAAGCCGTAGCCGCTCAGGCCGGTCGGGTTGATCCGACCGAGCAGGATCGGAGCCAGATAGAGCAGCGGTCCGGCGACAACGATGGCGCGTACTCGGCGCTGGGCCTGGCCCACCAGCCGCAGGCCGTGCAGGCGGCGGCCGAGCCCGGGCAGTGACAACTCCAGCTCATGGGCCAGGTTCGATCCGGCCAGATGCGCCCGCAGTACCAGATCGCACAGGGCGTCGAAGACCGGGTCGTCGAAGGCGGGTGCGAATTGGGTCAGAGCGGCCGCCAGGCCGCCGCCGGCGGCGAGGCCGGCAAGGGAGCTGGTGAGCCGAAGCCGCGCCGGATCCCCGACCAGGGCCGCAGCCTGGGTCAGGGCCGGTGTCTCGGCCTCACCGCTGGCTAGTAGCACCGCCCAGCACTTGGCCTGGGCCAGGCTGAGCGCAGCCCGGCGGCGCCGCTGGTGGCCGGATCGAGCCTCGAGCATCCCGCCTGGAAGCCAGTAGCCGAGGACGGCCCCAAACGCGGCCAGTGGCGGTGCCAGCTCGAAGCGTGAGTTGAGGGTCAGATAGACGGCCACGGCCAGGCCCGCGCGGGCGCCCAGGAAGCCGGCCAGCGGGCCCCATCCGCTCAGCCCGAGGGTGGCGAGCAGACTTCGCTGGGCCCACAGATACCGGTTCCAAGGGCGGCGCGGGGGCGCCCCATCAGCTCGGGGGCGGTGAAGATCCTGGAGCCAGGCGAGCATGGTGAAGGCCAGAACCACCAGGCCGATGCCCGCGCCCGCGCTGACCGCCAGGGGCAGGGAAAGCAGGGCCGCGTACGGGGAGTTCGAGCCAATCAGCATCCGCTCATCAATTGAGGGCAACGCCGCCCGCACCCGCGAGGTCACGAACCGACGCGGATTCAGGAAAACGGGTGCCGAGCCTGTTCGCGCAGGTGGGCGGCGGTGGCGCGGGCCATGCGATTCAGCTCCTCACTTACCCGCGCCATCGGGGGCCGCGGGGAGCGGATGCGCAGCGCAGGTTCGGGAAGCAGGGCCAGATCGGCCTCGAAGATGGCGCGCGATTCCGCCACCGACGGGCGCGGGCGCAGCCTTCGCCCTCCACGCATCACCTCCTCCAAGAGGGGCTGCCCCTCAACCGCCTCGCCCCGCAGGCAGATCAGGTCGTGCTCGGGACCGCCGCGCCGGAAGACCTGCTTGGCGGCCGGCAGGCTGGCCTTGCCGGTGGCCAGCTTCATCACCGGACGGTCCTCAAAGGCGACCAGCTTGTAGGCGGTGTCGACGTAGGGATGGTCGGCGGAGACCCCGACCCTGGTCCCGACGCCGAAGGCGTCGATGGGAGCCCCGGATCGAACCAGATCGTCGACGCTGAACTCGTCCAGGCCACCGGAGGCGAAGATCGAAACCTGGTTCAGGCCGGCGCCGTCGAGCATGGCGCGGGCGCTCCGCGCCAGGACGCCCAGATCGCCGCTGTCCAGCCTCACCCCCACCATTTTCGGCACCGGGCCCTGGCTCAAAAGGTCGACCACGCGACGGAGCCCCTCCATCGAGTCGTAGGTGTCGATGAGAAATGTGACCTGGTCGGGGAAATCGGCGGCAAAGGCGGCGAAGGCCTCCTCCTCGTGCTCGAAGGCCTCGATGTAGGAGTGGGCCATGGTGCCGCTCGCGGAGAGGCCGAACTCGCGCGCGGCGTCCACGTGGCTGGTGCCCGCAAAACCCACCAGGGCCGATAGTCGTGCCATGGCCCGAGCCGAGCCCAGACCCTGGGTGCGGCGAAAGCTGAAGTCGATCACGGCTCGGCCCGAGGCGGCCACGCGGCAGCGCGCCGCCTTGGAGGCGATGGTGGTCTGAGAGGTGACGAAGTTCAGCAGCGCGGTCTCGACCAGCTGGGCCTCGGCGATGGGGGCGGTGACCTCGAGCAGGGGCTCGTGCGCAAGGACCACCCGACCCTCGGGTACGGCCCAGACCTGCCCGGTGAAGCCAAGCCCGCGAAAGGCCTTGAGGTCGGCGGGAGTGAATCCGATCCCGGCCAGGTATTCCAGATCCGGCTCCTCGAATCCAAACCCCTCGAGGAAATCCAGACAATCCTCCAGACCGGCCGCGACCAGGTAGCCGCGGTCGCGGGGTAGGCGGCGCACGAAGAGACTGAAGGTGGCCTCGCCCACCATGCCCCGGCGAAGGTAGCTGGCGGCCATCTTGAGCTCGTAAAGGTCAGTCAGAAGGCCTCCGGGCATCCGACAAAGGTTAGCCGTGCCGCACTTGGGCCACACGCTGGCGGCACGGACGCCTCAGCGCAGAGGCGTGTGGAGTGCGGCCAGCGCGGCCAGAAGGCTGATGGGAACCAAGATCACACCCGCCATGGAGTAGCGCCAGGCCGAGGGCCGCGCGCCGACCTGGCTCGCCGCCTGCCACCAGATGAGCGCGGACAGGGACCCGGTGACGGCCAGGTTGGGACCCAGATCGAGGCCCAACAGCAGGCTCACGGGATGGGCGGGTGAATTCGAGCCCAAGAGCACGGCGGCGGGCAGGTTGTTGATCAGGACCGAAGCGCCAGCCGCGATGGCGGCGCTGGCCGGCCCGCTGGCAGTGGCCATGAGCCGGCCGGGAAGGCTCCAGAGTCGAGCCAGGGTGCCCAACGCCAGGGCGAGCAGGAAGACGCTGGCGAGGCTGCCCACGTCGACTGAGCGCAGCGGTATGCGCCAGGACGCCACCCCCCGACCGCCCAGCACCCACACGCCCAGCCCCAGAGCCAGCACGGGTAGAGAGGGCCGGCTTAAGGCGAGCATGAGCGCGGCCGCGCCCAGGACCGGAAGGACGGCGAGTGGATGTGGGCGCGGCGCCGGTGCCGATTGCTCGGGCTCGCCCGGCTGAGCGCGGAAGAGCAACGCGACCACGACGGCGGTGGTGAGCACGGAGGCGGTGAACGGGGGCAGCATCCGCATCAGATAGGCCAGGCCGTTGACGCCCTGGCCTCCCAGCACGAGCAGATTGGTGAGGTTGCTGCCGGGCAGGAGCAGGGAAGCCGCGTTGGACATGAACACACAGCCGTAAAGAAGCCGGGATTCGCTCAGACCGCGACGCCGAGCGAGGTGGACTAGAACCGGGGTGACGAAGGCGGCCGAAGTGTCGAGATTTAAGACCACGGTCACCCCAGCGGTCAGGGCCATGGCGGCGACATAGATCGCCAGAGGGCTGCCCGGGAGCCGGCTCATACCCTGTCCGGCGTAGGCGAAGAGCCCGTCCTGGTGGGCTCGGGCACCGATCAGGAGCAGTCCCAAGACCAGCACGAACGGCGGCCAGGCCTGGGCCAGGGCAGGCCCGGCAGCCGCCCGGGCTCCGATCAGGCAGGCCAGACCCAGGCTCAGTCCAAACAGGAGAGCGGCGGCGCGCCAGAGCCGGCCGCCTCCCCCCGAGGCCGGCCGCCCCTCAGGCCCGGCTGAAGTCAGAGATGGCCTCGAAGGTGCGATCGATCTCCGCCGGGGTGTTGTAGAACCCGCACGAGAGGCGCAGCGCGCCGTTGTCGGGGATGGACCGGATGGCGATTCCGCTCGCGGAAAGGTGGTCCAGGCAGGCCGCCGTATCCAAGCCTGGAATCCGGAACGAGACCAGGCCGCTCACCTCTTCATTCGGGGTCAAGATCTCCGCGCCGGGCAGCTCACCCACGCGCTGCCGGCAGTAGGACGAGAGCTGGGCGACGGCGCCGAAGACGTCCCCGCGCTGCTCCAACCACTCCAAGGACGCGAGCAGTCCCTCGACGCCGGGACGGTAAACGGACCCCACCTCGTATCGCCGCGCCCCCGGCCTGAACTCGAATTCCACGCTCTGTGAGCTGAATCCATCGTGCACGCTGGCGAATCCACCCAAGTAGGTGGACTCCAGCTGCGCCTGCAGATCACCGCGTACGTAGAGCGATCCGGTGCCCTCTGGACCCAGAAGCCACTTCTGGCCTGGGAAGGCGTAGAAGTCGACTCCAAGAGCGTGCATGTCCACCGGAATCGCTCCCACCGACTGCGCTCCATCGACCAGGACCAGGGTACCGGCGGCGTGAGCCATGGCCGTGATCTCTGCCAGGGGCATCACCGCCCCGGTCTGATAGTTGACGTGGGAGAGGACCAGTAGCCGAGGGCCGGAGCGCAGACCGCGGCGCAAAGCCTCCAGGACCCGATCCCTCTCGCCCAGACCGCAGTCGGCGAAGTCGACCTCGACCCCCAAGCGGCGGTGGATCTGGTAGAGGGGAAGCAGGCCCCCGGCGTGCTCCAGGTTGGTGGTCAGCACGCGATCCCCGGCCGACCAGCGCAGCCCCCAGGTGGCAATGTTCATGCCCTCAGTCGTGTTGTGGGTGAAGGCCAGCTCGTCGGCGTTGGCCCCCACCATGGCCCCGAGCCGGTCCCGGATCAAATCCAGCCGTTCAAAGAGGCGCTGGAAGCCCCCGATCGCGACCCGGCCGGACTCCAGCTCGGACGCCGCCGCCCGAGCCATGGCCTGCGCCGCCGCCTGGGGTAGAGGACCGGCCGTACCGGTGTTGAGGTACGCCTGATCCCAGGTCGCGGGCAGGTCGGCCCGAGCCGCCGCGACGTCGACCGGAGCGGCGCGATCTGAGCTGGAGCCGGGCGCGGAACTCACCTCGTGGGTTCGATTCGGGAGCCCGAGGTTGCCCTGAGACCGGCTGCCATCAAACGTCATGGTAGCGGCCGCCGGTGCTCGGCGGCGGCGACTCGATCGGGGCCAACCGGGGGCCGCCAGGCGCTGATTGGATCGGTGGTCAAGTGCGACCGGAGCCCTGGCCCGGGCTCATACTCGATGCAGTCCCAGCCCGGGGGCTGGCCGTGAGCAGGCTCGAACCGCTCGCGTGGCGCCCCCGCCCTGTCTCCCTGGAGGAAACGCAAATGAGTGAGCAGACCCTCGTCAACCACGTGGTCTCGTACACCACCGGCACCCGCGGGCGGTGCCTTAACAACGCCCGCAATCACCACTTTGTGATCGATGAGCCACCCCACGCCGGCGGGACGGGAGAGGAGATCACCCCGGCCGAGGCGTTCCTGGCCGCCGTCTCGGCCTGCGGCATCCTGCTCGTAGAGGGCTTCGCCCACCGCGACGGCATCCGTCTGGCGAGCGCCCAGGCCGAGATTGATGGCGTGCGCAGCCTGGCTGACAAGTCATGGTTTCAAAGCGTCGAGATGCGCTTTCGCCTGATCGGGCCGACCACCGAGGAAGCCGGCCGGTTGGTCTCGGAGTATCAGCAGAGCTGCCCTCTTTATCGCACCGTGGCCGCCGCCACCAAGGTGACGGTGAAAATTGAGGCCTCGACCAACGCCGCCGCCGAGCTGGAGATGGGCTCGGCTCCGGGCAGCTGAGCTGAGTGCGCAGGGTTCCTGGCGCCGGCCTGGCCGGCGGCCGCAATAGATAGGATCACAGGCTTGACGCGACCCTCCCCGTCCCCCCTCGCCACCTCGCTGTTGATCGGGCTCGGCGCCATCGCCGTCCCCTCCATGGTCTACATCGCGATTCCGATCGCCCCTTTGGTCGCCCGTGATTACTCGGTCTCCACGCCCCAGCCCTGGATTGGCAGCCTGCCCTCGATCGTCTACGCCGCCTTCTTTTTGGTCTTCGGACCGCTGTCCGACCGACTTGGGAGGAGGCGGCTGCTGGTAGGAGGTGTCGGCGCGCTGGCCGCGACCACCGCGCTCACTGGCCTGGCCAGCTCGCTCGTACCCCTGGTTCTGTTTCGGGTCCTGGAGGCCGTGGCCGGAGCCACCTACCCTCCGGTGGCCTGGTCCTTTCTGGGCCTGGTACTGCCTCCGGAATTTCGCAACGCCGGCTTTGCCATCGTCACCACCGGCTATTTCAGCGCCGGCATCGTCGGTCAGATCTTCGGTTCTGCGGTGGGCCACTCCCTGGGGTGGCACTGGGTGTTCTGGATCCTGGCTCTGGTCTACGTCCTCCTGACGCTGATGCTGGCACGCTGGCTACCCGCGGATCCGCCGCCGTCGGGACGTCGGATGTCGTCCGCCTTCCGCCGCATGCCGGGCCTGATCGTGCGCCCCGAGCTGGCGGCCCTGTACGCCGCCGCCCTGACCTTGCTGCTGAGCTTCGTCGCCATGTACTCGGCACTCGCGGCCGATATGGCGGCGCACCCCGCGTCCGTGCTTCGGATCCGCCTGGTCGGGCTGGCCGGAATCCTGCTCTCGCCCCTGCTGACTCCACTTACGCGACGGCTGCCGATCCCCAACGCGGCTGCCTGGGCACTCAGCGCAGCAGCCTGCGGACTGGTCCTGGAGGCGCTGGCGGCCAGCTCCGGCTGGCTGCCCGGGGTCGCGATCACGTCCGGGTTCTACGCCTGTGCCATCGCGCTCTCCGCCCCGCCTCTCATCGCTGGT
>Ga0307374_10013772_pt1 | contig 11126 bp, 9 predicted proteins | sample OX3MG_FD_202532 | JGI IMG/M metagenome (GOLD analysis project Ga0307374, IMG submission 202532) | Soil microbial communities from Risofladan, Vaasa, Finland - OX-3 | ecosystem: Environmental > Terrestrial > Soil > Coastal area > Acid sulfate soil | place: Finland: Risofladan, Vaasa | collected... | reverse complement strand
CGCGGCGCGTGGCTCCGACACGGCGGATTTACCACGAAGAGCGCAGCCGCGTCGAAGGGTCTTCCGGACGGCGCCTGCCTGGAACTCAGCCATCGCCAGGGCCAACAACGGGAACTCGGCTTGAGCTGGACCGGGGATGGTATTTTCGACGTCCCCGCGTTGACGAACATCTGAAGAAGATGGGTCCGGTATGGAACTGAGGCGTGGCTGCAATGGCATCGACGCGGCGGTGGCCATCCTGTCTACGGAGTCGCAAGCCTTCCACTCGGCTCTCCGGTCGAACTGGAAGTAACCTTCGAAATAGAGGCCCGCGCCTCATAACGACCCAGCAGTAGAGGGCTCGCCGCCGATGCGCTGATACCGACGCGATGTCGGCAAGCGGCGCAAGAGTGCATCGATGCAACTGAAATCGGTCGCAACGCTACAAATTGTCAATCTTTTGCCATCGTCGCGGCTGGTATCGGCGCGCGTACGAAAAATTCCGCGCTACCTGTTTCATCTCGGTGGCGACGCCGCGGCCAGGCGCGGCTTTTGCTCTGCTGATCCCAGACGCGCCCCTTGGGCGGACGATCCAGGTTTGGTCGGCGCGTTGACCTGCACGGGCCGGCGTCGCGTTCCCCTCGACAACGAATTCGTGCCAGTGCCTCGCGCCGACCATTTCTCTGGCTCCCCCTTGCGCATCGCGCCTGCGAGGCCCTATCGCCGAGCGCGCCGCTTGCTTGCCGATCCGCGCTCGATCTGAAACCTTTACAGGGCTTTGCCGGCGCACGGATGCGCGCGCAGGCGGATGCCTACGATGGACCGCGCTATCGAACCTCCCGCTGCCGCGTTGGCGGCCGACGCGCTCCATCCGCCGCGCAACTACCTGCCAGTGCTATTCGGCCTGTTGATGTCGGCCACGATCTTCGAAGGTTACGACATCACCATTTTCCATCTCTGCACGCCCGACATCATGCGCAGCTTTGCGATGTCCGACGCGTCGATCGGACTGGTCGCAACCATCGTGCGCCTGGGCGGATTGGTTTCGTTCCTGCTGGTCGCGAGCGCCGACCTTTACGGGCGCAAGCCGATTGTCGCGCTGTCGGTTTTCTTCTATGCGATTTTTACCCTGATGACCGCGCTGTCGCGCGGGATGGTCACGTTCACGGTCTTCCAGACTGTTGCGCAACTGTTCCTTGCGGCCGAGTTCGGAGTCGCGATCACGATGATCAGCGAGGAGTTTCCTGACGACGAGCGCGGCCGCGCGATTGCAGGACTACTCACGGTCGCGTTTCTGGGCGTGGCCGCGGCAGGCGGCCTTTACGGATACGTCGCGCCTTCAAGGTGGGGTTGGCGCGGCATGTATTTCATCGGCATCGCACCGCTGCTGCTGACCATATTTCTGCGCCGCGGCCTGCGCGAGACGATGCGCTTTCGCGCGCTGACGGCGGCGCGAACGCTCGAGGGGATCGCGCGCGGGCATCTATGGGCGGAGATCAGGCAGTCGATCCGCGAGATCGCGGGTCCCTATCGCTCACGCCTGATCGTGGTTGCGGCCCTGTGGAACAGCATCGGGCTTATCGGCGGCCCGACGATCACGTTCTTCAGCCTCTTCGCGCGGCGAGAGCACAACTGGTCGGCCGCGCAGGTCGGGGTCGCGGTCATCGTCGCCTACCTGATGGGCAGCGTGGGCAGCCTGCTCGCGGGATGGGCGCTCGATCGGATCGGGCGGCGCGCCACCACCAGCTTCTTTTACGTCTGCGCCGCGCTGGCGATGGCCGCGTTGTTTCATTCGTCGAGCTTCCGCGGCCTGATGCTCGGGTTTGTCGCGACGATGTTCACCTATCAGGCGGCGCGCACCGCTACCAGCGCGCTGTCGGCGGAGCTGTTTCCCACTGAGATTCGCGCGGCGGGATATTCGCTGACGGTCCAGGTGCTCGGACAATTTGGCTGGGCGTTGTCGCCGTTGATCGTGGGTCTTTTGGCCGACCCGATGGGCGGCCTCGGCAACGCGGCGGCGATTTTCGCGGTCGGACCGCTCATCGGAGTTATCGTAGTGATGGGCTGGATTCCGGAAACTCGCGGGATGACGCTCGAGGAGATTTCACCGCCGGCTGCCTCGTGATCGGCGCTTGGGCGCGGCGACAATATCGCTGCCCGGCACCAGGTCGAGCGCCGCGAGCCACGCCTGCGCGCCACTGTCGGACGGGGCGCGCCAGTCGCCGCGCGGAGACAGCGATCCGCCGGAGCCGACCTTGGGCGCGTTCGGGATACACGAGCGCTTGAACTGGCTTTGGGCGAAAAACCGGGTCAGGAAAATCTTCAAGTAAGACTTTATCTTTCCGATCGGATATTGATTGCGCGCATTCTCAGGCACCGCCGGCCAGCGCCCCAGCGCGCGGTCGCGCCACGCCGAGTACGCCAGGAACGCGATCTTGGGCGGCGCGTAACCGAAGCGCAGCGTGTAATACAGATTGAAATCCTGCAACTCGTACGGTCCGATGATCGCCTCGGTCCGCTGCTCGGGATCGCCCTCGGACGAACGGCCCGGCACCAGCTCGGGACTTATCGGAGTCGAAAGAATTTCCAGCAGCGTCGCGCCCGCGTCGGGCCCGAGCCGTCCGGTTTCGGCAACCCATCGCACGACGTATTGCATCAGGGTTTTGGGCACGCTTGCGTTGACCGCGTAGTGCGACATATGGTCGCCGACGCCATAGGTGCACCATCCGAGCGCCAGTTCGCTTAAGTCTCCGGTGCCGACCACCAGGCCCGAGTTCAGATTAGCCAGCCGGAACAGATGGCTGGTGCGCTCTCCGGCCTGCACGTTTTCGAAGGTGACGTCGAAAATCTGCAGGCCGTTGGCAAACGGATGTCCGATGTCAGAGAGCATCTGCTGCGCGCTCGGCCGGATATCGATTTCGCCGGCGCTGCATCCTAGCACCGCCATCAGACTTCGCGCTTGCGCGAGCGTGCGCGCGCTGGTCGCAAAACCCGGCATCGTGTAGGCAAGGATATTGCGCCGCGGAAGCCGCAAGCGGTCCATCGCTTGCGCGCACACCAGCAGCGCGTGGGTGGAGTCGAGTCCGCCGGAGACTCCGATCACGACGCGCTCGATTCCCGCGTAGCGCAGACGGTTGGCAAGTCCCTGCACCTGGATTTCATAAACCTCGGCGCAGCGCTGGTCGCGGACCGCCGGATCCGCGGGCACGTAAGGAAAGCGTTCGTAGCCGCGTTCAAGCAGCATCCGCTGGCGGCGCGGAATTTCGAGCGAGAATCCGACCGAGCGAAACCCCGCGGCGCTTTCGCGCTCGGCCCGCGCGCAATCGCCAAAGCTGGTCTGGCGCATCCGCTCCTGCGTCAGGCGTTCAAGATCGATCTCGGCGCAGACCAGTTGCGGCGTATCGCTGAAGCGCTGCGACTCGGCCAGCATGGCGCCGTTCTCGCAAATAATCGCGTGACCGTCCCACGCGAGGTCGGTGGTCGATTCACCGGGGCCCGCCGCCGAGTAGAGATATGCGCCGATGCATCGCGCGGATTGGCTCGCGACCAGTTCGCGGCGGTAATCGGCCTTGGCTACCGTTATGTTCGACGCGGAAAGGTTCAGCATCACGGTCGCGCCGGCCAGCGCCGCATGCGCCGACGGCGCGATGGGCGTCCACAGGTCTTCGCAAATTTCCGCGTGCATCACCAGCCACGGCTGCTCTTCGCAGCGCAGCAGGATCCGGGTGCCGAACGCAACGCCGGCTTGGCCGGCAAGATTGATTTCGGCGCCGAGCGCGGAGGCGGCAGGCGCGAATTGCCGCAGCTCGTAGAACTCGCGGTAGTTGGGCGGATAGGTTTTTGGAATCGCGGCCAGAATTCGTCCGCGCGAAACCGCGACCGCGCAGTTGAACAGCGAATTGTCCGCCCGCACCGGCATCCCGACGACCGCGACCAGATTCAGCGTGCGCGAGGCGTCCAGGATCTCGCGCAGGGCGTCCTCGGCCGCGTCGAGCACCGCGCGCTGCTGGAACAGATCGTCGCAGCTATAGGCGGTGAGCCCGAGTTCCGGGAACAGCACCACCATCGCGCGCCGCTCGGCGCCGTCGCGCATCAGCGCGATCGTCTGAGTGGCGTTGAAGGCCGGATCGGCAACGCGCACGGCGGGAATTCCGACCGCGACGCGCACGAAATCATGATTGTAGAAATTAAAGAAGTTGTCGCCCGCTTTCACGCCGCATCCTTTTTCCCTGACCGGCTTTTTTTGCGAAGGCTGAACCGAAGCGGGCAGAGGACTTTGCGTATATTAGACACAACCAGACGCCCGTGTCATCCGGGGCCGGCTGGCGCTTATCCGGTCCGTTCAAGCGGAATGCGCTGCGATAAACTCGAGCATCATCGCCCGCAGCTCGCCGCCATGCGGTCCGAGCAGAATTTCGGCGCCATGCGCGTCGCCCGGAAATATATGAATTGCCTTAGGCGCGCGCGCATCTTTGTACAATATCGCCGATTGCCCCGCCACGAAGGGATCGTCCGCCGATTCGATGAACAGCATCGGCGCTTTCACCTTCGCGATCGCGCCGCTCACGTCCAATCCCTGGAACTCGATCGGCGTCGATAAAAGGATCAATCCCGCGAACTGCTCGCGCGAGGCGACCACGATCGCGGCCTCGGAACCCATGCTCGCGCCGGCGATAAAAATCCGCTTGGTTCGCGGACGCATGAAAGCAACCGCCGCCTCAAGATCCGCGGGAGCGTCGGGAACGTGGGCGAAGCCTTCCGATTCGGGGAATCCGCTGAAGTCGAAGGTCAGAGCCTGGTAGCCGTGCGCCGCCAGGTACATCGCGAAGTCGGTCCATCCGGTCTGATTGCCGTTAAATTGATGCGCCAGGATGACGCCGGTTGCGCCGTCGCCGTACAGATGCCCGCGCAGGAGATTGCCGTCGGAGCTTTTGAACGCCACCGCGGCTCCGCCGAGGTTCTGGTGAGGCTTCGACGGCGCGCGCGCCTGGCTGCATCCGGCGATCAGCGCCGCCGCTGCGAGCAGCAATGCGAGGCGAATCAAATCGAGAGCTCGCGGCGGATTGCGGCGACAATTTCGGCCGGCGGCGCCGCGACCTCGATTCGCAGCGCGTCGGCGGGCGCTTCCAGATCGGCGAACTGGCTTGCAAGCAATTCTGCCGGCGTGAAATGGCAGCGCCGCGCCGCGATCCTGCGCGCGATAAGCTCGCGCGATCCGTCGAGCCATACGAACCTGACGCGGGCCGAATTGGCGCTCAACATTTCACGGTACGAGCGCTTGAGCGCGGAGCACGCGACGATCGCGTTTTGTCCGCGCGCCAGATATCCGTCGATCATCGCGCGGATCGCGGCGAGCCACGGGCGCCGATCGGCGTCGGTCAGCGCGACTCCTGAATTCATCTTTTCGCGATTGTCCGTGGGATGCAGATCGTCGGCGTCGCGAAAATCCCACCCGAGCGAACTCGCCAGCATCCGCCCGATCGTGGTTTTTCCGGCGCCGGAAACGCCCATTATAATGACGACCATACGGCTCCGGCGGATTGACTAGCGCTGCGGCGACGGCGCGGGGGTGAAGCTCACCGCGGTCCCGCCGCATTCCCAATAACCCTGATGGCTGCCCGGCTCGTAAACGCCGCTGGTCTCGTCGCCCGCCGGCACGAACCATCCGTGCGCTCCGGTTATCGCATCGACGCGGTCGCCGTACTGACGATAAGCCGCCAGCCGCATGCTGTCGCCGGGAATCGCCTGCGTATTGCCCGTGGGGTCTTTCTCGCAATAGCCCTCGACGGCGCCGAGAGTACTGATCTTGGAATGACCCGCAACGTCAGAGCCTTCGGAGACGATGATCTTTTGCGAAGCGGCGGTCATCGAGGTGTTATCCGCGCGGAGGTCGGCGGCGTCGTGTTGGACGACTCCGCACGCGGAGATCGAGCACAGGAAAAGAATGAACCAGGCACGTTTCATCAAGGCGATTCTCCTCGTGGTCATTCAGCGGCAGGCACAGCATACCAAATTCGCGCGCCGGGCCGTGGACAATGATCGTATATCAAGTACGATGTCGCCAATGCGCGCGATCAGGCGATATCGGGAAATCGCCGCACTGCTGATTGCGGGAGTGCTGCTCGCGATGCTTGCCCCGACGGCGTCGGCGGCGGCACACTCGGCGGCGTCCTCGCGCGAGGAGATTCGCGTCGCGCTGGAGACGTGGACCAAAGAGTTCAACACGCGCGACACGGGTCACGTGTCGCTGTTCGCGCCCGATTTGATTTCGAATTACCAGGGCCAGCCGGAAACTCACTATAGTAGTCTGTGCACGCAGTTGAAAAAATCGCTGTCTGACCCGGCGACTTCGTATCACTACGTCCCTAATCTTCACGAAATAATCGTTTCGGGCGAGATGGCTGCCGTAAGGCTCACCTGGATGATCACGGTTCGCAGGCAAAATCAAACGAAAGAATCGACGGTGGTGGATACCGGGCTTGACGTGTTTCGGCGTCAGAGCGATGGAAGCTGGATGATTGCGCGGTTCATCGCATATCCGGCGTCTGGTTCCTGGAAAGCGGGGCACGAAGGATCAAGCGGCGGGGAAGGAGGTTTGCGGTGGATTTGATCGATGGACTGGGAACGCTGGAACAGGCGGTCGTCGTCATCCTGTTTTTCTCGGGTGCGACGATCCTGGGATTGTACCTCGTAAGGCGCCTGCTGCCGGCGCACATCCTGAGCGAAGATCACGAGGTCGCCGGATACACGTTCGGTGTGGTCGGCGCCTTCTATGGCGTGGTGCTCGCTTTCGTGATCGTGGCGGCATGGCAGCGCTTCGAGCGCGCCGACGACAAGGCGCAAGCCGAGGCGCTGGCGCTGTCCAACCTCTACAGCCTGTCGAAGGGATTTCCGCAGCCGATGCGCGCCAATCTGGGGCAGGCAACCGGCGATTACGCCAGGCAGGTGGTCAATCATGAATGGGACGAGATGGCGACGCTCGAGTTCGAACACACCCTCGACGGCGAGGGGCAGCTATGGCAGGTGCTGCTGAGTTACAATCCGCAAAACAATCTCGAGACCGACGTGCTGGCGAAATGCCTCGATGAAATGGACGCGCTCAGCGACGCGCGGCAGCTCCGCTACGTTTACTACAAGGAGGATCTTCCGTCGGTGGTCTGGCTCGTGATCTACGCGGGATGCGTAATCACGATCGCGTTCTCGTATTTTTGTGGCTCGCGCCGGTTCTGGCCGCAGGCAATTATGAGCGCCACCTTCGCGCTGCTCATCGGGCTCACGATCATGGCGATCGCGGAACTTGCCAATCCGTACCAGGGTGCGGTGACCGTCACCAACGCGCCGTTCAAGTTCGTGCTCAAGATCATCGAGGATGACGCCGCGCGGCTGCCGTCCGCTGCGAATGCGCCCGCGGCCTCCGCTGCCACGCTCGGCAGGCAATAGGCCCTGGCGACTCGTCAGCGCCCCGACGGACGATTGTCGCGCGCGAGCAGCCGCTCTCGGGTCGGCTGGTCAGTTGCCGCGTCGGCGATGGTCCATGCCATCGCGAGCGCGCCGTCGAATACGGCGCGATCCGCGTCGGCGCTGATGCAGTGCGCGGTGAATTCCGGCTGATGGTTGATCGCGGGCAGCGAGTTGATTCCGATCATGGGATGAATCGACGGCAACGCGCGCGACACGTTGCCCATGTCGGTCGAGCCCGCGGCCCTGTCCATTCCGGGCAGGTTCAAAAACGTACGTCCCGCCTGCTCGGCGTTGCGCTGGTAGATCGCGGCCAGGCCGTGATCATGAACCATCTCGGCGTAGGGTTTTCCGCCGCCGCGGATTTCGAGCTTCGCGCCGGTGGCGAGTGCGCCGGCCTCGAAGCAGTTCGTCACGCGAGTCCTGATGCGCTCCAATTCGCCCAGGTTCTTTGCGCGCACCATGTATCGCGCGCTGGTATGCGCGGGCACGATGTTGGGCGCCTCGCCGCCGTGGGTGATGATGCCGTGGACGCGATCGTTGTGGCCGATATGCTGACGCAACAGTCCGATCGACGTCTGCGCGATCGTCAGCGCGTCGGCCGCATTGATGCCGGCCTCGGGAAAGGCCGAAGCGTGGGCTTCTTTGCCGGTGTAATGAACGTCGAAAGTCGCAATCGCGATAATCGGCGGCTCCGCCATGTCCAGCGGCGACGGATGCGTCATCATCGCAGCGTGCATGCCGTCGAAAGCGCCGCGTTCGAGCAGCAGGATTTTTCCGCTCGAATCGCCAATCTCCTCGGCCGGAGTGCCGATCACGCTGACAGTAAGTCCCAGGTCGTCCGCGACTCGCGCCGCCGCGGCACCCGCTCCGGCAGCCATCGCGGCGATAATGTTATGTCCGCAGGCGTGCCCGATGCCGGGCAGACAATCGTACTCGGCGCAAATCGCGAGGTGCAGCGGACCGGAGCCGGCGCGCGCGATGAACGCGGTCGGCATCCCGCAGACGCCGGCTTCCACCGCGAAACCCGCGTCGGCCAGATATTCGCACATCCAGCGCGCCGATTTTTCCTCCTCGAAGCCGAGTTCCGGATGCGCGTGAATCCGATGGCTCAAAGCCACCAGCTTGCCACGGGATTGCTCGACTCGTTCGCGCGCTGCGCCCTTTGCGTCCATCGTGTCACCTCTCGATTGGCCAGACACTAGCCGCCGGGCGCGGCGTCATCAATCTCAATGGGTGCGCAACTCGCGCGCTGTTTCCGCGTCTTGCGCGTGGTGCGGCAGACGGCGGCGGACGTTGCGAATTGCGGACGATCGCGCGGAGCATAAAAATTCGCAGCCTAACGTACGTTCGGGAGTTGACTCGGATCGTTTCGAGGTGAAGGATAGCCGGGGAATGGGAAGCGTGTTGTAGTTCTGCACGGCATCCCTGAACGAGGGACTGCATCAGGCTGCATCCGTGATTTTCCCGGATGACCGTAGAACATGGCTGAACGGTGGGCGCGGCTCCGATCGGACCGATAGGTGTCCGATGGTGTCCGGATAAGCGGCAGGTGCGGCCGAAGCGCCGGCTGTCAAACGCCCGTTGATGCAGTAGCTTTGCGCGCGCAGACTTCTTCCGGCCGCTCCTGGAGCCAGCCGCGCCGCAAGCGAAGCGGGGACTTGGGTTGATGCAGACGGATCAGCGGATTCAATTTTTTACGGCTCCGCAGGGAACTCGAATCGCATATTCCACGGTCGGCGCGGGACCGGCAATAGTACGAACCGCGCCGTGGCTGAGCCATCTCGACGGCGAATGGCAAACGCCTCCGATTCGGCGCTTCTACGAATCGATCGCGGAGCATCACAGCGTCGTCAGGTACGACTCGCCCGGATGCGGGCTCTCGGATTGGGCCCGCGCCGAATTCTCAGCCGCTTCCGAGCTCGAGATTCTCGAGCTGCTGGTGGATAACCTCGAGCTCGAGCGTTTCGCGCTGTTCGGTTACGACGCCGGCGGTCCGCTCGCAATCGCCTATGCGGCGCGCCATCCGGAGCGTGTGAGCGAACTGATCCTGTTCGGCACGTTCGCCGATCCAATCCATCTCGAAGCCGGCCTCAGAATTCCCGAAGCGCTGCGCGCGCTGATCACGGATCATTGGGATCTGGCCTCGCGGCTGGTCGCGGACCTGCACGCGCCCGATGCCGACGGCGCGACCTTGCGGATGATCGCCGCGATGTACCGGCAGGCGAGCACCGGCGCTAACGTAATCAAGGCGATCAGCGGATTCGTCTTTGACGCCGATGTAGCCGATCTGCTGCCCGGCCTGAGCGTTCCCACTACGGTTATCCATCGGATCGATGATCCCACTTTTCCATATCAGGCGGGCCGCGAACTTGCCGCGCGGGTTCCGCAAGGATGCTTCGTGCCGCTGGCCGGGAACACGCACCTGCCATACTTGGGCGATAGCGCGGCGGTCCTGGCCGCGATCGCGCACGCGCTCGGCGACCACGATCGGCGCGATGGCGTCGCTCATGACGACGATCTGGATTCCGCATTGACCGGTCCCGACGGCTTGGGGCTGGCGACGATCGCGCCCGAGCCGGCGGAGCGGCCGCCTTTGGCGAGCGCGAGGTTTCGCAGCGAAGGCGAGTATTGGACGCTGGCCTACGCGGGCGAAACCATGCGGCTCAAGGACTCGCGCGGGATGCGCTATATCGCGCAGTTGCTGCGCCATCCCGGCCGCGAGTTTCACGCAACCGAACTTGAGATGCGCAGCGAGTCGGGCGCGGTCGCGAATTTCGCCGCGCGTCCGCTCCAGCGCATCAGCGAAGAAGAACTCTCCGCGGCCGGATTGCATTCCGATAGTTCGGGCGACGCCGGCGAGATGCTTGACGCGCGCGCCAAGGGCGCCTATCGCCGCCGCCTCGATGACTTGCGCGGCTTTCTGGAGGAAGCCAAGGCGCAGGGAAATGTCGAGCGCGCTTTCGAGCTGGAAGAAGAGATTTCATTTCTGACCCGCGAGCTCTCGCGCGCGGTGGGCCTGGGCGGACGCGATCGGCGCGCGGCCTCGGTTGCGCAGCGTTCGCGGCTCAACGTCACCCGCGCGATTCGCCGATCGATCGAGAAGATCCGGCGGCATCATCCGGCGCTCGGCGCCTATCTGGCGACCCGGATCAAAACCGGACTGCAATGCGTTTACCGCGACCAGAGCCGCCCCGCGCTCCAATGGGAGCTATAAACAACCCGGACTGATTTGCATCGGAACAACCGAGCTTACTGGTGGAACACCGATGTTCCATCGGATTGAACCCTTACCTCTAACGAAGACCTAATTTTGGGTCTTCGCGTGCGACCCTATTCCGCCGAGTTTGGGGGGAGTCAGGTAGCCGCGCACGCTGCTTCCAAGGGAGAGAGCCCGGCGCTGGGGGACAGGATACAGGGCCGGGTGGAGGAGGAGTTTCATGACCGGTAGAACCTCGGAAGGCCGGGTCCGCTGGCGCACACTGCTGGTGGCTTCGGTCGCTACGGTGGCGACGCTATGGTCGTCGGCCGCGATGGCAACCATCACCCAGGGCGACTTTTCGGTATTCGGGTTTTTTGAGACCCGGGAAGAAGGGCGCTGGGGTGAAGGTTCGAGCAACAACAACGGAACGCCGACCACGCTGACGCATCCGACGCCCACCACTACCACCGCGGTGCCGGGCACGGCG
>Ga0307374_10013771_pt1 | contig 11126 bp, 11 predicted proteins | sample OX3MG_FD_202532 | JGI IMG/M metagenome (GOLD analysis project Ga0307374, IMG submission 202532) | Soil microbial communities from Risofladan, Vaasa, Finland - OX-3 | ecosystem: Environmental > Terrestrial > Soil > Coastal area > Acid sulfate soil | place: Finland: Risofladan, Vaasa | collected... | reverse complement strand
GCGACGGCTCACCTGATCGCTCGTTACGCCATGGGACTGGCCGATGATTTGTTGTGCGCGACGCTGCTCGCGACGCGCGCACCGGTATTGGTCTGTCCGGCGATGCACACCGAGATGTGGGAACAGCCTTCGGTGCAAGAGAATTTGGCCACCCTTCGACGCCGCGGCGTGATGATCCTTGGACCCGAGGTCGGAGCGCTCGCTGGTGGCGACGAAGGCGCGGGTCGCATGGTCGAACCTGAAGCGATCGCGTCAATGGTCGAGAGAATCATCGCGGGCTATCACGGTGAGCTCAGTGGACGCCGCGTGTTAATCGGCGCGGGCGGCACCCGCGAGGCGATAGATCCCGTACGGGTGCTGACCAATCGCTCCTCGGGCCGCCAGGGTTACGCTCTGGCGACCGTCGCGGCGCGTCTCGGCGCGCAGGTCACCCTCGTCACGACGGCCGATCTGGCGCTGCCCTTAGACGTCGCTCGGGCAATCGAGGTCGTGGCCGTGGAGAGCGCTCAGGACCTCTTTGACGCCATGACGAGCCGCCAGTTCGGCGCCGACGTCTTGATGATGCCCGCTGCCGTGGCGGACTTTCGCAGCCCTATTGCCACCGAGAAGTTGCGCCGAGGCGATGGTCCGCCTCGCTTGGAACTCGAAGCGACGCCCGACGTCGTCGCGGCTCTGGTCGCCGAGCGTCGCGCGGGTCAAGTCATCGTCGCCTTCGCCGCCGAGACCAATGACGTCGAAGCGAACGCGATTGCCAAGCTGGCCCGCAAGGGCGTCGATCTACTGGTCGCCAACGACGTGAGCGCCCCTGGCGTGGGCTTCGAGCACGAAACGAACGAGGTCATCCTTGTGAGCGCGAACCAGCCAGTCGAACGGGTGTCAAAGCGTCCAAAAGAAGAGGTTGCGCAAGTGATCTTGGCTAGGGTGGCTTCATTGTTAGCGCAAGGAGCCTCATGAGCGACCGCACCCTCTTCACGTCGGAGTCGGTAACCGAAGGTCACCCCGACAAGATTGCCGACCAGGTCTCTGACGGAGTGCTCGACGCGATCTTGACCCAAGACCCCAATGCTCGCGTGGCTTGTGAAACGCTGCTGACGACGGGTCTGTGCGTGGTGGCCGGGGAGATCACGACGAGCGCCATGGTCGACATTGACGCGGTCGCTCGCCGCACCATTTTGGAGATCGGCTACGACGATGGCGACAAGGGCTTCGACGCTAAGAATTGCGCGGTGCTCGTGTCGCTCGATCAGCAGAGCCCTGATATTGCCGGAGGCGTCGACGTCGCCCTTGAACTGCGCAGCGGCTCGGGTGGCGAAGACGCGCTGAACGCGCTGGGTGCGGGAGACCAGGGCATGATGTTTGGCTACGCCTGCGATGACAATGACGACTTCATGCCGTTGCCGATCTGGCTGGCGCACCGCCTCTCCATGCGCCTCGCCCAGGTTCGCCGTTCAGGCGAAGTGCCCTACATCCGCCCCGACGGCAAGACCCAAGTCACCGTCGGCTACGAAAATGGCCGGCCCGTCGCGATCGATACCATCCTCGTTTCCACTCAGCACCAAGACGGTTACGACCACGCCACGATTGAGCGCGACGTGATTGATCACGTGATTCGCCCGGTCTTGCCCGGCGATCTCGACACGAGTTCGACACGACTAATCGTCAACCCATCGGGAAAGTTCGTCCTCGGTGGCCCCCACGCTGACGCGGGCCTCACTGGACGCAAGATCATCGTTGATACCTACGGCGGAATGGCGCGCCACGGTGGCGGGGCGTTTTCGGGCAAGGATCCGAGCAAGGTGGACCGTTCGGCCGCGTACGCCGCGCGCTGGGTGGCCAAGCACGTCGTGGCTTCGGGTGCCGCGGAGCGCTGCGAGGTGCAGGTGGCCTACGCCATTGGCGTCGCGCGCCCGGTGAGCGTGCTGGTGGAGACCTTCGGCACGGAGCGCGTCGATCGCGCCAAGATCGCCAAGGCCGTCGACGCGATCTTTGACTTACGCCCGGCGGCCATCATCCGCGACCTCGACCTGCGTCGCCCGGTCTATCAACGAACCGCCGCGTACGGACACTTCGGTCGCTCCGACCAAGGCTTTACGTGGGAACTCACCCCACGCCTCGACGATCTTCGCCGGGAACTGTCGCTGAACTAGTGACCAAGCGGGTGGTGCAGGTGGTCACCGAGGTGGCCGCTCTTTCTCGGCCCTTCGACTACCTGGTGACTGACGCCACGAAACGAGTCGAACTCGGTGATCGCGTGCGGGTGAATCTGAATCATCGTTCGGTGCACGGTTGGGTCGTGGGTGAGGGCGAGGTCGACCCCGAGCGCGAGTTGAAGCCCTTGGGCAAGTGGCTGGGACTGGGACCGCCGCCCAGCATGCTCACGATCACTCGCTGGGCCGCGTGGCGTTGGTACGGTCCCTGGGCGCGCTTTCTCGCCACGGCGTCGCCGCAGCGAATCGTTAGCGAACTGCCAAAGCCACCAGCGAAGTCAAAACTTGACACCGCCTGGTTCCAGGCCGTTCGCGAAACGGCGCCGGGGGTGATTTCGATGGCGCCCAACGTCGATCCGCTCGGACTGGTGCTTGGCTGCTACGCGGCGACGCGGGAACGTCCGGGATCGCTTCTCGTCGTGGTTCCACACGAGGCGTGGGCCAGGCGACTACGCGACCGCCTGGCACGTCGCGGACTCGCGGTCGCGGGGGGTGAGGACTGGGCGCAGGCTCGAGCTGGTTGGCCGGTCATCGTCACCACCCGGGCCGGCGCTTTCTCACCTACGCCTCGCCTCGCCGGCGCGCTCGTGCTCGACGCTGACGACGAGAGCCTGCACTCTGAGTCGGCGCCGACGTGGAACGCCGCCGAGGTCATCCGCGAGCGATGCCGTCAAGACGAGGCTCCGTGCTGGCTGACGAGCGTTCTCCCTTCGCCCGTCTTGAGCGGCGAAAACGAGGTCGGACGCGTCGGCGAGTCGCGGGACTGGCCCCGGCTCATCGTGGTCGATCGACGCCAGGGCGATCCGCACGACGGCGCCCTCAGTCAAGGGGCGCTCAGCGCCGCGCACCGGGCCCTGGAAGGTGGCGAGCCGGTGGCCGTCGCGGTTATTCTCCAGCGCCTCGGGAGCGGGCGCCTACTCGCCTGCGTTCGATGCGGCGAACTCGCGAGTTGCGCGGTGTGTGCCATGGCCGAGCATGAAGTCGAAGGTCGTTTGGTCTGTCCCGAGGGACACGACGCTCGCGCGGTGTTTTGTCGAAGTTGCGGCGCGACGAAGTTTCGCAGCGTTCGTTCTGGCGTGACGACTTTGGCCCGAGACGTCGCCCTTCAGTTGGGTCGCTCCGTCACCGAAATGACCGCGAAGTCGTCATCGGACGAACTCGAGAGGGTCGTCGTGGGCACCGAAGCAGTGCTCTCTCGGGTGCGTCGCGCGGGTCTCGTTATCTTTGCTGACGTTGATCAGTATCTCCTGGCCTCGCGCGCGAGCGCCCGACGCCAAGCTCTCGTCGCGATCGCGCGCGCGGGGCGCCTGGTGGGTTCGCGCCGCGATGCTCGCGGTGAGGTCCTCGTCCAAACTCGACGGCCCGAAGACCTCGTCTTGGAGTGCGTCGCGCGAGGTGACGTCGAGCGGCTGCGTCTCGACGAGATCGAGGTCGCGCGCGCACTGGGCCTTTCGCCCTTCGCCGCGCGCGGGCGCGTCAGCGGCGAGGACGCCGCGGCATTCGTCGCGAGGTTGCCGGCAGTAGTTCGTGTTCGCGCCACCGGCGACGCGTACGTGCTGAGCGCCCCTGACGTGGCGACGTTGGCCAACGCGCTACGAGACACGCCGCGCCCGGACGGCGCGCTTCGCGTGGCGGTTGAGTAGGCGATTGGCCGCGCGTCGCAGGTAACGTGTTGAGGTGACTCTTCCGATTCGAACATTTGGCGATCCGGTCCTGAATCAAGTGACGACTGACGTGGAGAACATTGACGGGAAGATTGCCGCTCTCGCCCAATCGATGATCGAGACCATGTACGAGGCGCCGGGCGTTGGCCTGGCGGCCAATCAAATTGGCGTCCAGAAGCGGCTCTTCGTCTACGACAAGGGCGAAGGCGACGGCGCCAAGACGATCGTCAACCCTCGGATCATTGAGACGAGCGGGGAGTGGGTCTACGAGGAGGGGTGCCTTTCGGTGCCCGGGATGAGCTGGGAAATTACGCGCGCGAACGCGGTGCACCTGCGCGGCTACGACTTAGAAGGCAACGAGATCGATTTGGAAGTTGACGAGTTCGAAGGTCGGATTTTTCAACACGAAGTCGACCATCTCGACGGGGTCTTGTTGGTCGAACGCCTCAGCGATGATCAGCGACGTGAGGCGAAGCGAATCCTTCGCAAGCGTCGACTACGCCTGCGCGCCGATGACCCGGACGGTCTTCGCCAGCTCTTGAGCGAGTAGCCAGTGCGCCTGGCGTTTCTCGGCACCCCTGAAGCGGCGGTGCCGACACTCGACGCGATCGTTCGTGCCGGACACGACGTCGATATTGTGGTCACCCGGCCCGACCGGCGCCGCGGCCGCGGCGGCGAAGCGACGCCCTCGCCGGTCAAGTTTCGTGCGCAAGAGTTGGGTCTCGTCGTGTCGCACGATTTGCGAGACGTTTTGAGCGCCGACGTCGAACGAGGCGTCGTGGTCGCCTACGGCGCCCTCGTCCCTGAGGACGTCCTCGAGCAAGTGCCCATGCTGAACGTCCATTTTTCTCTCCTGCCGCGCTGGCGCGGTGCCGCCCCCGTGGAACGCGCGATCTTGGCGGGCGACGCCGAGACCGGGGTCGCCGTGATGGGGATGGAAGCCGGTCTTGATACCGGCCCAATCCACCTCGAGCGGCGTGTCGTCATCGGCCAACGAGACGCGCGTGCCTTGCGCCGGGAGCTGGCCGTTCTGGGCGCCGAGGCGATCGTGGAAGTCCTTGCTTCGACCAAACTGCTCGACCACGCTCGCGAGCAAGAGGGTGAGGCCGTCTACGCCCACAAGATCACTCGCGCCGATCGACAGCTCGACCCGCGCGAGTCAGTCGAAATGTTTCTACGCCGCTGCCGCGTGGGCGCGGCTGAGCTTCGCCTCGATGGGCATCGTCTCTTTGTGGAAAGCGCGGAAATCGCCAGCGTCTCGCTTGAAGAGGCACGGGCGGACCTGGTCGAAGGGGCGCTTTTCGTAGGTTGCTCGCAGGGATCAGTTCGACTCGACGCCGTGCGTCCCGAGGGCGGCGCGTCGATGGCCGGCGCCGCGTGGTGGCGGGGACGGCTGCGCGAACGTCGTCATGTCGCGTGGTCGTCTACGCACTCGTGAGGTCCTAGGCTGAACGCGTGGTCACCATTGACGCCGGCGTTACGGGACAGTTGCGTCTCGCGCCCTCCATTCTGGCGGCTGATTTTGGAGCCCTGGCGGACGCCGTTCGAGACGTTGACGCCGAAACCGATTGGCTGCACGTTGACGTGATGGATGGGCACTTCGTACCGAACGTCTCAATCGGGCCACCCGTGGTGCAATCGATTCGTCGCTACAGCAACAAGTTCTTCGACTGCCATCTCATGATGAGCCAACCCGAGCGGTACCTCGAAGCCTTCGCTAAGGCCGGGGCCGACGGCTGCACCGTGCACGTTGAAGTCGGTGGGAGCGAATCGTTGATTGCCCAGATGCGCTCCTTGGGCCTGCGCGTTGGCCTCGCGGCCAATCCCGACACCCCCTTTGCGCGCGTCGAACCCTTTCTTGACCAGATCGACTTGTTGTTGCTGATGACGGTCTTTCCCGGCTTCGGTGGGCAGTCGTTCATCAGTGAAGTCATGGACAAGGTTCGCCTCGCTCGCGACGTCATTGACGAGCGAGAACTGAGTGTCGACCTCGAAGTGGACGGCGGTATTGATGAAGTGACCGCTTCAATCGCGACCGCAGCCGGTGCCAACGTGTTGGTGGCGGGCTCGGCGATCTTTTCTCGACTCGTTCCGCTCGACGCGGCTCGTCGCCTGCGCGAGTGTGCCGAGCGCGGACGTCGATGAGGCTCGACGACGAGGAACTGATGGCCGTCGCTCTCGCCGAGGGCGAGAAGGCGCGTTTTCATGCTCCGCCGAATCCCTGGGTGGGCGCTCTCGTCGTTGACGCTCGGGGCGTAATCGTGGCGGCGGGCCACACTCAGGTGCCTGGTGAGTCCCACGCCGAAGTCGAGGCCCTGCGCCGGGCGGGGGACCGAGCGCGGGGCGCGACGATGGTCGTCACTCTCGAGCCCTGCGATCACCAGGGTCGAACGGGACCCTGCACGACCGCGATCATCGAGTCGGGCATCGAGCGAGTCGTGGTGGCCCTGCGTGACCCTGACGTTCGCGTCCAAGGTCGAGGTCTCGAACGCCTGCGAGCGGCCGGTGTTGAGGTGGTGGAAGGTGTCGGGAGCGAGGAGGTCCGCCGCCAACTCGCCCCCTACCTCTGGCACCGTTCGACGAAACAGCCCTACGTGGTCGCGAAGGTCGCGAGCACGCTCGACGGCGTGGTCGCGATGGCCGACGGGTCGAGCCAGTGGATCACGTCAAGTGAAGCTCGCCGCGATGCTCACGTACTGCGAGCGAAGAGTCAAGCGATCCTCGTGGGCGCCGGCACGGTACGTCGCGACAATCCGGCGCTGACGGCTCGCCTCGACGACGTCGTGTTGGAGCCGCTTCGCGTCGTGCTCGGAACCGTTCCGGAGGGGGCCAAGATCCGCCCCTGCCTCGAGCGAAGCGGTGACCTCTCGGTCATCCTCGAAGAACTCGGCGCCGCGGGCGTCGTGCAACTGCTCGTCGAAGGCGGCGCGTCGACCTTGAGCGCCTTCTTCTTGAACGGTCTGGTGAATCACGTGGTGTGGTACCTGGCCCCGGCTTTTGGCGGTGGCCGCAGCACGCTGCCGGCGCTCGCCGATCTTTCAACCCCTACGATGGAGTCGTTGCGTCGTGGTCGAATCACCGAAGTGCGGTCCCTCGGTCCCGACGTGCGAATTGACGTGGAGGTCTAATGGCGCTGGCATCGATTGAAGCGGCGGTCGAACAACTTCGTCGCGGCGGCATGGTCGTCGTCGTCGATGACGAGGATCGTGAGAACGAAGGCGACTTGATCATGGCCGCTGAGGACGTGACGCCCGAGTCCATGGCCTTCTTTCTCGAACACACATCGGGTGTTTTTTGCGTGCCCCTCGAGTCGGCGCGCGCGGACGAATTGGAACTTCCCTTGATGGTGGTGGCCAACACCGAAGCCCAGCGCACAGCCTTTACGGTCACCGTGGACTATCGCCACGGCACCACCACGGGCATCTCGGCGACTGACCGCGCCGCCACGATTCGTGCGCTGATCGACCCCGAAACACGCCCGAACGACCTCAATCGCCCGGGCCATATTTTTCCCCTGCGTTATCGCCCCGGTGGGGTCTTGAAGCGTGCCGGACATACGGAGGCGACGGTTGACCTGTGTCGACTGGCGGGCAAGTATCCGTCTGGCGTGCTCTGTGAGATCGTGACGAAGGACAAGTCCGACATGGCGCGTCTTCCAGAGCTCGAGGCCTTCGCTCGCGAACACGACCTTCCGCTCATCACCATCGCGGACCTGATCCGTTATCGCCGTCACCACGAGAAGCTCGTGCGCCGCGTGGCCGAGGCGTCGTTGCCCACTGAATGGGGCCAATTCCAGGCCTTCGTCTTTGAGAGCGTGCTCGACGGCGAGCAGCACATGGCCATGGTCTACGGCGACGTCGAGAGCGCCAAGGATGTCCTGGTGCGGGTGCACTCCGAGTGCCTGACCGGTGACGCGCTTGGTTCGCTGCGCTGTGACTGCGGGCCCCAGTTGCATATCGCGCTGGCCAAAGTCGCGGCCGAGGGGGCCGGGGTGGTGGTGTACCTGCGCGGTCACGAGGGGCGCGGCATTGGCCTGGGTCACAAAATTCGCGCTTACGCCCTGCAAGAAGACGGACGCGATACCGTCGAGGCCAATCTCGAACTGGGCCTGCCGGTTGACTCGCGTGAATACGGCATCGGTGCGCAGATCCTGGTCGACCTCGGCGTCACTTCGATGCGCTTACTGACGAACAACCCTTCGAAGTACGGGGGCCTGGAAGGATTCGGCCTGAACATCGTCGAGCGTGTTCCACTCGAGAGCCGTCCGACCGAGTTCAACATCGACTATCTACGTACGAAGCGCGAGCGCTTAGGGCATCTCCTTGAGGGCCTCGATGACCTCGACTGACGAGACGGCCTTCGATGAGGCCGTCGCCGAGCGGATTTCGGCGCGCGCGGGCGAACGCCGCCAAGGTTCAACCGCGGGTCGGGGACGGCGCGTCGCCTTCGCCTGCGCGCGATTCAACGGCGGCATCACGAGCCGTCTGCTCGAAGGCGCGCTCGACGCACTTGAAGAGTCAGGGGTCGATCGTCGCGACGTCACGGTCGGTTGGGTGCCGGGAGCCTTCGAGCTACCGCTGTTGGCCCTGGACTTTGCCGATGGCGAACGCCCTTTTGACGCGGTGATCGCTTTGGGCGCGGTCATTCGTGGCGAGACCGGTCACTATGAGCTCGTGGCGGGTGAATGCGCGAGGGGCATCCAAGACGTCCAGCTCAGTACGCGCGTACCCGTCGTCTTTGGCGTGTTGACGACCGAAACCGTAGATCAGGCTCTCGAGCGGTCCCTGCCTGACGAGACCAACAAGGGTCGCGAGGCGGCCCTGACAGCACTCGAGATGGTGAACCTCTTGCGTGGCGGAGCGACGGGCGCGTGAGCGAACTTCGCGGAGTGGTCATTGACTTCGACGAGCGCCGCGGCGACGGCACGATGCGAAGCGATCAAGGAGAATCGTTCTACTTTCACTGCCTGGAGATTGCCGACGGTTCGCGAATCGTCCCCGTGGGTGCGCGAGTTCGCGCTGAACGCAGTTCGGGACGTCTCGGCCGCGATGAAGCGCGCCACCTGGCTCCTGAGGGAGTGTCTTAACGACTTCCTCGGCGCTCCGACAGATTGCTCTGGCGGCCGGCGCGTATTTTCGAGTGCGTCGAGTTGTGCGTATTCGAGTTTGCGGGGCTAGGGGGCGAACCAAGCGCAATCAACTGTGTGCTTCGATTCTCGGCCGCGAGCGCGATGGCCGCTTCGAACTGCGTTCGCGCCGCGTAGCGATCGGCTGACGTTACTGATTGGGACTTGGCGACGTTAAAGGCGCGCCGCGCGCTGGCGACCGCCGAGCGAAAAGTGCGCGCGATGGCTTGGCGCTGGCTTTGCCAGAGTTTCAACTGGGCGTGGAAACTGGTCCCCGCCCCCGCCTTCACGTTGACCGCGGTCGTGGTCGTCGTGTTGTCTTGACCCGCGAGCGCGGGCGCAACGGAGCCGATGACCAGGCCGGCGCTCAGCGCCACGCCGAGCGCACCGCGCACGGCCAGTCGTTTCACGTTGAGCGGACTAATCACGGACCCATTTTAGGTACGGCGGGCGTGAATTTTCTGTGAGTAGTCTGTTTCCTGCGGAGCGAGGACCGCTCGCTTGACGCCCGAGCGCGCGTCGCGCCTGTTCCGGGGGGTACGCTCACTCCAGCGCGGAGGGCCAATGAGCAAGATTTTGATCATCGATGACGAACCTGGGGTTCGTGATCTACTTCAAGACGCCCTGACGAGTGCCGGCTACGAAACGACCTGGGCGACGAACGGTGCCGAAGGGCTCGACCACCTGCGACGAGGTGCCGCCGACCTCTGCATTGTGGACGTCAACATGCCCACGATGAATGGATTTGAATTTCTCGAAAAGCTCCGAGCGCACGACGACCGTACGCCGGTGCTGATGCTCTCGGCGCGAGACGGCAATGAGGACGTCGAACGCGGACTTCGCTTCGGCGCCGACGACTATGTTCGCAAGCCCTTCAGTTTGGACGAGCTCTTATTGAGGGTGGCGGCGATACTTCGCCGCGCTCAAGGCGTGAACGCTGATGATGAGCAGGTGCTGGCGTGTGGGTTGCTCGTGATGAATATCGATCGCCACGAAGTTCGCTACGACGGCGAGCTCGTTGATCTCTCGGCGACCGAGTTTCGATTGCTGGAAGTCTTGCTGGAGAGTGGTGAGCGAGTCGTGACTCGCGAGGTTCTGCTTCGAGAAGTGTGGAACATCGACTTCGATTCAGAGACTTCGGTACTTGACACGTACGTTTCGTATCTGCGTCGCAAGATTCATCGTGAACTCTTCTCTCCTATCACGACCGTACGTGGCGTGGGATTCAAACTCGTTGCTCCGACGTCGTGAGACTGGCGACTCGCCTCACGCTCCTTATCGCCGCGGTGACGCTGCTGGTCGCGTTATCCGTGGGATGGTTCGCCATCTCCATGAGTTCGCGCGCACAGTTCGGCTCGCTGAACGACGCCATCAATACGGTCGTCGACAGCGGACAGGGCAACCATTTGACCGCCCTCACCAACGCGCTCTATAGCCTGCAACAAAATAGCTACGATCTCAATCTCGACGTCGTCTTCGCTTCGGGCGCCGTGTCGCAGATCAACACCGCCTCAATTCCTCTGAAGACTCGACCGACCCTTGGCGACGTGCGCTCATCACTCGCGGGCGTCACGTCTCTCGCGCATCTGCCGGGATTCGAGGTTCGCTCGCTCGACATCGGCGATGGCGACTTCTTGTTGGTGGCGGGATCGACCCTCGCCATTCGCCGACAGAATCAGCATCTCGCCCTCGGCGTTGGTGCGGCGTCGTTGGCGATTGCTCTCCTTGGGGTGATGATCGGGCGCGTCGTCATTCGTCGCGACCTTCGCGTGATGGAACGTTTGATCACCTACGCCGGGGGACTCGCGAACGGTGCCGAAATCACTGACATGCCCTCGGGAGAAGGGAGTCTCGAAATTCAAGAACTTCGTTCCGCGCTCGTCGTGATGGTCGAAGCGCTACACCGGCGCATCGAACTCGAAACGAAGAGCGCCAACACCATGCAAGAGTTCATTGACGACGCGTCGCACGAACTTCGCACGCCCCTCACCGTTTTAAAGGGTTACAACGAGCTCCTTTCGACCCAGGCCTCCACGTCGCCCGAACAGCACCAGCGCGCCCTTGACCGCATGAGTCGCGAAATCGCGCGAATGGAGTCACTGGTGGGGGACCTCCTCTTGATCGCTCAGT
>Ga0307374_10013769_pt1 | contig 11128 bp, 8 predicted proteins | sample OX3MG_FD_202532 | JGI IMG/M metagenome (GOLD analysis project Ga0307374, IMG submission 202532) | Soil microbial communities from Risofladan, Vaasa, Finland - OX-3 | ecosystem: Environmental > Terrestrial > Soil > Coastal area > Acid sulfate soil | place: Finland: Risofladan, Vaasa | collected... | reverse complement strand
ACGACGAGGTCTACGCGGTGCTGGCCGGAGCTCCCGGCCATGCCGCTCACGAGCACCTGACCTTGCTGGCGGAGAACTGGCGCGACCTGCTATTCCCTGGCCTGGACAACGAGAACTTCGCTGATGCTTTCGCTCAGACGATCACGTTCGCGCTGCTACTCGCGCGGGTAGATGGCATCAGCACGGGCGGCATGCCGTTGCATGAGATCGGCCGGCTGCTCGGCAAGAAGCACCTGCTGATCGGCCGGGCTTTCTCCGTACTGACCGACGGGGCAGCCGGCGAAGAGCTTCGCACCATCGAGACTCTGCGGCGAGTAGTCGGCGCGGCGACCCTCACGGGCATGGACGACGGTGACACCGACATCTACGCCGAGTTGTACGAGCGGTTTCTCGCAAGATACGACCCTGACCTGCGGACGCTGACCGGCTCCTTCTACACCCCTCCACGCCTGGCCAAGTTCATGGTGCGGTTCGCCGATGAAATCCTCAGAGAGGAGCTTGGCAAGGAGCGGGGACTCGCAGATGACGTGATCGTCGTGGATCCGGCGATGGGTACCGGCACATTCTTGCTGCAGGTGATCGGGCGCGTCGCCTCCACTATTGATGCCAGGCTCGGCGAGGGCATGCGGGCGGAGTACCTAAAGGATCTCGTTACCCGCCGCCTCGTGGGATTCGAAATCCAGGTTGCCCCATACGCGGTGGCAGAGCTTCAGTTGCATCAGGCACTGAAGAACCAGTTCGAAGTCGAGGCGCCGCTGGGCGAGCTGCGATTCCTCACCGATGCGCTCGCCAACCCTCGTGAGCAGCAAGAACGGCTTGGCGCGCCGTTCCACGTGATCGAGGAATCTCGGGAGACAGCGAACCTGATCAAGCGAGAGTGGCCCGTTGTCCTGGTAATCGGCAACCCGCCGCACGTCAAGGACGCCAAAGGCCGGGCGGAGTGGATCGAAGAGCCCCGGCGCATTCCCCTGGTGCCAGGTCAACCGGTGAGCCGCCCGTCCCTGGACGAGTTCCGAGCCGTCGGCAGGTACGAGTCTGATCTGAACGGAATGGAGTGGTACTTCTGGCGCTGGGCGTGTTGGAAGGTCTTCGAAGCGAACCAGCCCGACGACAACCATCCGGACGCCACTGCCGGAATTGTCGCATTCGTCACGCCGTCCAGTTTCCTTAACGGCCGAGCCTTCGCGGGCATGCGCGAGTACCTGCGCCGCCAGTGCGACGCGGGATGGATCATCAACCTCTCGCCTGAAGGTAACCGCCCGCCAGGGAATACCCGGATCTTCGGACGAGAAGTTGGCCGCCAGGTATGCATCGCCGTCTTCGTGCGGCGCGCAGCAGCGGACCATGAACTGCCGGCAGATATTCGGTACCTGGAAGTGCACGGGACGCGCGATGAAAAGCTGCATCAGCTGGACACCATCGGCACAGCCAGCACTGGATGGCAGCGGTGCAGAACAAGCGCGCAATCTCCATTCCGCCCCAAATCCGGACAATCATGGGAAACCTATCCAGCTCTGAGCGAACTGATGCCCTTCAGATCGCGCGGCGTCACCGCCGGGCGATCGTGGGTATACGCGCCAACGCCGGCAATCCTCAAGAGCCGCTGGGAGCGCTTCATCGCGGCAGGCGTCCCCCGCCGCCGCGTCATGTTCCACGAGACCAAGCGCTACAACATCCATCAGTTGTACCCGCCCCTGCCCGGCTTCCCGCGCCCGGCCGGGTCGCTAGCCGAGGAGACAGGACCGTGCCCTGAGCCCGTCCCAGTCGCCTACCGTTCCTTCGACCGGCAGTGGCTGATTCCGGACAAGAGACTTCTGGCGGAAGCCAGGACAGGTCTATGGCAGGTGCGCAGCGAGCACCAGATCTTCGTCTCAGAGCAGGACGTCCAGCAGATCGACTCCGGCCCTGGCCTGCTCTTCACAGGCCTCATCCCCGACATCGACCATTTCAGCGGATGGGGTGGAAGCGGCGTTCATCCTCTGTGGCTCGGCGCCGACAGCGAGCAGCCGAATCTTGCCAGCGGACTGCTGGACTACCTGACTACGCGCCTGAGCATGAGAATTTCCCCGCTTGACTTCCTCGCCTATGTTGCAGCGCTTGTAGCGCACCCCGCATACACCGCCAGATTCCGTCAGGGACTCGCAGAACCAGGCATCCGCGTCCCTCTTAGCGCTGAGCCAGCGCTGTGGCATTCGGCGATTCCTCTTGGACGCCAGGTCATCTGGCTACACACCTATGGAACTCGCTGCACCGAAACCACCGCCGGTCGGCCAGCGGGCGAGCGACACATCATCGAACGCCACGGCATAAAGAGCACACGCGCCATCACGGCATTGCCCGAACGGCTGCCGGATCACCTGGCCTACGACCCAGCTACCGGCACCCTGCATGTCGGCGAAGGCAGCTTCGGGCCTGTGTCGCCGCGCGTGGCCGACTACGACGTCGCGGGCAGGCGCGTCATCTGGCGGTGGCTAAACAACCGCACGGCACGCCCTCGCCACAAGAACCGTACCTGCCCCGAACTTGATGATCTGACCGTGACGAGCTGGAGCCGGCATCTCGCAGACGAATTCCTTGCCCTACTCGCCGTGCTCGAAGGGTGCGCCAGAATCGAAGGCTCACAACGGGAACTCCTCAACCAAGTGTGCGAGGCGCCAACTATTACTATCGATGATCTCAACCGGTCTCACGTCGGGCCTGCCATAGCCGGCCGCAGCAAGATCCGCCGATCTCGCGACACAAACAGCCCTGCCCTGTTCCCAGCCTGACAGCGTAATAAGGTCGCCGACGCATCTTGGCGTATGAGAGGCCCGGACCGGATAATTGGCACGCGTTCCCTGGGCGTCCCGAGCTTGTCGTGCGATGTTGCGCCAGACTCTTCGCGGAGAGTTCTTGCAGCACGTCTCCGAGCGCCGGGGACCGTCTTCGGCAGCAGGCCGCGCCGCCTCGGCAAGCAGTCCACGCTCGTATATCGCGGCGTCGATAAGGCTCGCGGCATGATCGACCTGCTTGGCGAAGTAGCGAGCATTTTGCTCAGCCTCACCGGGCGCCCCGGTCCATATCCCGACGTGATATCTGAGGTCGCGGAACTCGGCCGGCCGCTGGCCGCCGGTCATTGGTCATGGCCAGACGGCCCAGAACCGGATGATCTGCGCGCACCGCCGTATGCAGTCCGCGCCGAGTCCAGCCGCCCCGATTCGGCGATATGTATGTCCCCGAGCACTTATAACACCAACAATCGCACTCACGCTGCGTAGCGGACGGGTCGTGGGACTGATGTCTGCCACTGGGCGAATTGCGATGGCCGCCGACGGCCTACGCCGGAGGCGGCGGGTTACCGGGGTGGCGGGGTTGCCGCTGACGCTGGGCGGGAGGTGGGTTCTGCGTTTCCGGCGGCCGGGCTGGGGGCAACCGGCTGGGGCGTGCCGCGAGCTCGGCCTGGCGCATCGCGGCGAGCAGTTCTTGCGGGCTCGGGGCGCTCACGACCATTCCGCCAGGAGTGCTGAATCGCCCGAACGCCCAGTAGCGGCGGCTCCCCGGCCCCCAGGTGATGACCCAGTGGGGGTTGGCGTGCTCCATGCGGGCAGCTGCCCGCCGCTGTTCGGGGTCGTAGGGGCCGGTCACCGGGGCGGCTTTGCCGTGCTGCGGGTGACCGCGTATTGGTCACCCGCCTGGGACCTCCCGGGATGCGCGGCGGTCAAGGCCGGCCTGCCGGGGTGAAGGAAGATCACGGCTGGCCTCCTGGCACGCGAGCCACACCGCCATAGAGGTCGGCGTGCTGTGGGAACCGGTCGTGGACGGTGGGCCGCCATTCTGTGATGGGCACCACCCCAGGCGGGACCAGGGGAAGTCCGGCGAACAACTCGGTCACCTCTGCGTGGCTGCGGGCAGTGACCGGCACCGGAGCGAGCGCGTTGTATGCCGCGACGGCGCCGCTGACCTCGCCTGGAGCGAAATCGGCGGTCATGTGTGAGATGGCGGCGAAGCTGCCGGGCGCCAGTGCCCCGGTCAGCTTTGCGACAATTCCAGCGGGATCGTCGCCGGGCGTGATCAGATGCAGGACTGAGAGCAGCAGGACCGCCACTGGTTTGGTGAAGTCCAGTGTCGCGGCGGCCTGCGTGAGAATGGTCGTGGTATCGCGCAGGTCGGCGTCAATGTAATCGCATGCGCCTTGCCGGGTGCTGGTGAGCAGGGCGCGGGCGTTCGCCAGAACCAGTGGGTCATTATCCACGTACACGATGCGGCATTCTGGGGCGATGTCCTGGGCGACCTGGTGAGTGTTATCGAAGGCGGGCAGGCCAGTGCCGATGTCGATAAACTGCCGGACGCCGCGATCCCCGGCCAGGTAACGAACCACACGGGTGAGAAAGTACCGGTTAGCGAGGGCGGACCCCACCACTTGCGGACGCAGCCGGATGACTTCCTCGGCGGCTTCCCGGTCAGCGGCATAATTGTCTTTCCCGCCCAGCCAGTAGTTGTAAATCCGGGCCGGATGAGGCACCGACGGATCGAACTGGGCACCCGGGGAAGGCTCCTCAGGATCACCGGAATACCACCAGTCATGATTACTGCACGTCACCGTACCCACCGCCGCGTCTAGGGGGCTATCCACCTTCAGCACGCAGGCTACGGCACGCCCAGAGGTCTATTCAACATGTTCAGTGAATAGATCGCCACACTCGGTGGAACTCGGCTGCTGCCTGGTCCACTAGCGCCTGTGCGTCCTCCCCGAAGGTGGCCGCGGCGGCGAACGCGTCGAACGCTTCAGCGTAGGCGGCTACATCATCGGGCCTGGTCAGGGTCAGCGTCCGTGTGAAGGTTTCCACCGTGACCGCCTGGTCGTCGTACACCATGAACCCGTGCAGGGGGAGCGGGAGCTGCGCCCGCCCGGCCGCCCGGCCGGGCACGATGCCCAGCGTCACGTTGGGGCGTTCAGCGGCCCTGGCCAGGTGGCCGAACTGGTCCGGCATGCTTTCGCCTGTGCCTGGCCAGGTGCGCAGCGCGGTCTCGGTCACCAGGAAGGTGAATCTCTTGCCGCGGTCATCCAGCACCGGCGCGGGCCGGGCCAGGGCGCCCGGCAGGGCGGCGGCCTCGGCGTAGGCGGGTGTCCGCAGCAGCGCCGGGATGACAGCGGACTGGAAGTCGCTGATGGCCTGCGCCCTGGCCGCCCATTCCCCGGCGGACGCCGGGCGGAACGACACGCCCGCGTCCACCCGGCGAGGCACGCTCGCCGCATACGCCTCCCGCACCCGGCCGGCCAGTCGCTCGGCGGTGGCCTGGTCCACCGGTAGTGCGGCGATGATCCGTTCCACGATGTCGGGGCTGGACACCCGCTGCCCGGTCTCCACCCGGGAGACCGCCGGCTGTGGTACGCCGGCCCGGGCAGCGACCTCAACACCGGACAGCCCAGCCGCCATCCGCAGACGGCGCAACTCCGCGCCGACCGCTCTCAGTCCAGCCTGTCCCATAACCGAGCGTTCTACCATCTGGCGGCGCCGGGCACTGCCGTCCCGCCAGCATGAGTGTCCTAGATTCTATTCAGTGAACGTATTGAATAGATCTCTATGAGTGTTCTAAGCTGCGCCCCTGATAGCTGCATAGCCCCCTAGACGCGGCGGTGGTGGTGTTGGTGGCACAGTGGTCGCGCACGTTCGACGGCAGCCCAGTCGAGGTGGCGCAGGCGCGGCGCTTCACGCGGCTGGTCCTCACTGGACGGCCGGGCTTAGCGTCCGCCGAACTGGTGGTATCGGAGCTGGCGACCAACGCGCTGAAGTTCTCGGCCAGCGGCCTGCCAGGAGGCTGGTTCGTAGTCGAACTGGCGGCAGAGCCTGGCGTGGTCCGGGTGGCGGTAGTCGACCTGGGTGGACCGACCGAACCGCGCGTGGTCCCCTTCGGTGAGGCCGGTGGAACCGCGCGGGAAAACGGGCGAGGCCTGTACACCGTCGCCTGCCTGGCGAAGCAGTGGGACTGGGAACTCGCCAGTGGTGGGCGGCGGGTCTGGGTGGAGCTTGCCGACGCCCCGCTGTGAGCGGCCCGCCGATCCCCCGGCGGCGGCGCCGCCTTACCGCGGTGAGCGCATTGACCGGCCGTGAGCTTTCCGGCACCCTGTCTAGGGTCCTAGACTCACTTCTGGGCGCGGGAGAGGGCGTGCACGGCGAGCTGGAACGCATCGGGCGGATCAAGGATCCGTTCGAGATGCTTCGGGTCAGCACGGAACGGCTCGCAGAAGCCCAGCGCGAGGTAACGGAACTCGCGCGGTTGCGGCGACGGCTCATCCAGGAACTGCACGCTCAGGGCATGTCCTACGCCCAGATCGCGGACGCCGCGGGGCTCAGCCGTGGCCGCATCCACCAGATCCGGCACACCGGCCCAGCGCCCGAGGGGGCATTCCTCGGCACTGGCGCGGTCACCGTGGTGACGCCGCTGCGGTTCGACGAGGTCACCGGCCGTTCCGTGGTCGCACTGGATGACTTGCGGGCAGGCAAACGGCTGGAAGATCTGGCCCGGACATTCGGCCTCGATGTCGCCACCGACAACGTGAGCCCGGACGGCCAGGTCGACCTCAACCGCCCAGGGCTCCTTGTCATCTGCGGTCCCCGCATGTCAGAGGCGGTGCGGGAAGCCTACGCACAGGACCCAGTGATCCGGTGGGACCGCGATGGCGAAGGCTGGGTGCTCCGCGACACCCGTGCCGGGCAGGTCTTTCGGCCGGGCACCCGGGAATACCCGCCACGGCCTGCCGACGCGGCCTATTTGGCGCGGCTGCCCCGGCCGGACGGCCAGGGCTCGTTCCTCGCCATCGCCGGCATCCACCCCAACGGCTCTCTTGGCGCCGTCCACTTCCTCACCAACGAGATCTCCACCTTGTGGGGGCAACTCGGCGGCAGCCAGTTCTCCACGGTGATCGGAACCGACTACGACGCCGGAAGCGGGGAACCCATCCGCACCAGCCTGCTCACTCCCATCTACCGGCACGACCTGGCCTGACCCGGTGGAACCGCGCCTGGTCACGGAAGCGGCCGAGCCGGGGCAGCCAAACGAAGACTTCACCGCTGCCACGACGGACGCCATGGTCGTCCTCGACGGTGCCACCACCCTGGCCGGCCAACCGACAGGATGCTGCCACGGCGTCGCGTGGTACGCGCGCACCCTCGGCAGCCTGTTCCTGGCCGCCATCTCCCCCAACTGCCCGCTCACCGGCGCGCTGGCCGAGGCCATCGATCACGTCACCACGCTGCACCGGGGAACCTGCGACGTGGGCCACCCCGGCACTCCCTCGGCAACCGCGGCCGCCGCGCGTATCCAGGCAGGCGTCATGGAGCATCTGGTCCTTGGCGACTGCACCGTCCTGCTGGACCGGCACCGGGTGGGCCCCCTCGCGGTGAGCGATGACCGGCTCGGCACGATCGTCCAGGACAAGAGCGTGCAGGGCGCGCGCGCCGCCCTGCACGCTCTCCCGGCCGGGAGCCCAGAACACAGCGTTGCCCACCGCGAACTAGTTGAAGCTTTGGCGGCGTGCCGGAACCGGCCCGGCGGGTTCTGGGTCGCCTCCACCGACCCGCGTGCCGCCGCCGAGGCACTGACCGGAACGATCCCCGTGAGCGAACTGTCGGCCGTCGCGCTGCTCAGCGACGGCGCGGCCCGGCTGGCCGACCGCTTCGGCCTGGCCGACTGGCCCATCATTGCTGCCCTGCTCGCCGCGCACGGTCCTGCGGAGGTCATCCGGCGCACACGCGCGGCCGAGGACAGCGACCCGGACGGCACTCGCTGGCCACGCGCCAAGCCACACGATGACGCCACCGTGGCCTACTGGCCGCTCGGCCCGCCCTGAATCAGGTTGTCAGCCCCCCGGCCCCAGTGCTGACAGAGGGAAGTCTTCCGCACCGAACGTTTCGGCGCAGGCGACGCGCGAGCATGCTACGCATTCGCTCCGAAGGCACCGGCCCACCGCGCCACAGCCGCACGCCGCTTCGCGTTCCGGGCAATCCTCGAACGCCACGTGCCCGTGCCGGTCCACGGGCGGGAGCGGGTTCCAGCCGGCCAGCCACAGGAAGGTCTCCATCATCGCTTCCATGCGCCCGGCCACGACGGGCTGGCCGGCCTCCCGTGCCTGCCTTGCCCCGGTCATCGCCCTGCGGGCATCGAGCGAGACCTGGTAGAGGGTCGGGCGCCCGGTGACCCGCACGCCGGTCAGCGGGCCTTCCCAGGTCACCCCGCAGACCCAGTTCAGAAGCTGCACCACGCCGTAGGCCCAGCCACAGGCCAGCCACACGCCAGCTGGTGCGGCGTCACCTGGCCAGGGGTGCCGGTCGCGTGCCAGCACCGCCCAGAAGTAAACCTCCTCAATCTCGTCGGGCGGGCGCGCATGCTCCGCCCCTGCGGTGACCTGCGGCCAGCCTGGCCCAGCGTTCCACAGCGGCAGGGCCTCAAGCCGCCCGGCCAGCCACAACAGCACGTACCTCGCGTGCATGACCTGGCCACCAGGGTCATCCCTCCGCCCCGCGAGTTCGGCGCGGGCCTCGGCCTCGGCGATCAGTTCACCGTGGTCCGGTGGCCTCCCAAGCGGGACGGTCAACGCCACCGGGGATGGGCACGCCCCGGTCAGCGCCCAGCGCCACGCCAGCGCGGTCCGGCCGTCCGCCCCCTGCTCGCCGAGGCTGCGGGCGAAGACGTTCCACACCCGCCCGGGAGGCTGCACGATCGCCTCCGGCAACTGGCCAAGCAACTCCGCGACGCCCACAGCTCGCACGATAACGCCGGGCGGTTCTCACCGTCACCCACCGCCGCTGCACCCTGGCGCGGAGTGAATCAGGAACGCCGGCACCGCCTGGTGGCTCACGCGAGCGGCGGGGTGCCACGGTGGAAACCGTTATGCATGCCCGGGTTCCCGGGCCGCCGAGCGGTCTCCCATCCGCCGCGCGATCTCACTGGCCGGGATCACGGCGGGTTTGGGAGGCTGGACGATAGCTTCGCGGTCGCGGCGGGCGAGGACTCCCCACGCGGGCCCGAGGTATGCGACCTCGTCATCTTCGGCGAACTCGGGGGTGCCCCGGTAGCAGTCAATCTTCTGCTGGGCCCTGCGGACGTTGTCGCGGATGCGCAGGACCTGCGCAGGGATCTCATCGCTCACGGTCTCGGGGGTCAGGCCGAGTGCCTGCTGCCCGGGGACTTCCCGCCGCTGCGGGGTGAGCGGCATGTCCCAGCCGGGCTCTGCGGGTTTCCCGGCCCCGGTCGTGGGCAGGTGGGCGGCTCCGTCGAGGGTTTCCTGAATCCAGAGCTGCGGGCAGGGCGCCGTTGAAGGGGCAGGTTCGGGCTCGGGGTAGGTGATGCCCACTGGCTCGGCGGACTTCAGCGGCCTCAGGGCCACGCCCGGGTGGCGGCGGCGCAGTTCCAGGTCGGCGGCCACCGCGACCCGCCGGGTGGGCTCGGTGAACGCTTCCCATTGCCGGCGGGTCTCCTGCGCGTCGGCGAGAAGGTCCGCGACACGGGTGGCCTTGGCGTGCATGGCCCGCCACATCCCAGCCAGGACCCGGTGACGGTCGGCGAATTCAGGGCTGGCGGCGGCCCGGGCCTCGTGGTCGGCCCGGACGGCGTTCTCCCAAGCGGTGCGGGCCTGCAACCGGGCGAGGCGCAGCTCTTCTCCCACGTACGGCGGAGCCCAGTTCGTCTCCTGCTCATAGGTGCCGCGGAGCTGGCGCAGCTTGCTGTCGCTGAATCCCCGCACATCAATGCCGCCCACCCGGCCGAGCACCGCAAACGCCACGTGCCAGTCGGCCCTGGCCTCGGGCGATGTCTTGCCCGGCTCAGGGCCGATCGCATCCCCGGGTGCGTCGTACCCGTAGAGTTCCCGGTAGGCGCCCAGCTTGGCGGCACGCTCCTGCCATTCGGCCCGCCTGGCGGGGTCGTCCGGGACGCCACCGAGCGCCCGCACCGCCCATGCGGGTTTGGTGTCCACGGCGTGCTCGCCGATGCGGCGGACCCGGTCATCTATGGCGCTGGCCAGGTCTTGCATGAACCGGTCCAGGTCCGGGTCACCCATCTGCGGTACCCGCTGGGTCCAGGACCCGGGGATTTTTGGCGTGGTGTGCTCGATCATGCGGCGCACCCGGGAGTCGACGACGCGGGCCACGTCCCGGGCCCCGGTCAGCGGGCGGGAAGCGATCGCCAGCCGGAGCACTGTGCCACCGTCGAGACCGGCGGTTTCGGCTTCGCGCAGTGACCGCCAGAGCCAGGTGCAGGCGGCATCGCTGAGAGCGAAGTCTGCGTCCCCGGCTGGGAGGTTGTCTCGCAGCGCGCGTTCGAACCGGGTGACCTGGGCGCGGCGGGCCAGGTCGTACCAGATCGAGCCGAGCACGCCCAGGTGGTCGGCGCTGGACAGTTCGTGGCGCAACGTCTCGGTGGCCGACATCTGTGCCCCATCGCGCCGTAGCACCTCTGCGAGGACAGACACTGGGTCTCGTGCCGGGACGCCTTCCTCCGCAGGTACCGCGCCTGTCTCTGGCGACAGCCCAGCGCGCTCGCGCATGAGCCTGCGGGCGCGTTCCAGCTCGGGAGCGGGCTGGGAACCCTCGCGGATGTCCGCGGCACGCGGGAACCCGGTGACCGCGTAGGCGTGGTTGGCTTCCCGCCCGCGAGTCATGCCGACATACAGGTCCTGCCGGGCGCCGAGCCCATCCACCAGCGTGTGGGTCGTGTCCACGGTGCGGCCTTCGGCAGCATGGGCGGTGGCGGCATATGCCAGATCGCAGTATGAGAAAAGGTAGGTTTTCGGCAACTCAAACGGCACGGTCCAGGCCGACTCGCCGGTCTGCGGGTTCCGGTCAAGCATGCGCCGGACGGTGACCGCCTGGCCGGTGGTGGCCTCGATGCGCAGCACGTCGTGGTTGGTCAGCCACCGGCCCGGCTCCCCAGCGATGAGCTGGTGGTTGTTCTTGCGGGCCACGATCAGGTCACCGCGGCTGGCCACCGCGCCTTCCTGGAGTCTGACCTTTGGGCCGTCGTCGACCAGCCCGTAGTGGAGGAGGTTGTCGCGGACGCGGCGCGCGAGTTCCCTCGCTTGCTCCCCCGTGCGGGCCAGCAGCAGCGCGTCCTTCCCGGCCAGGTGGTCGGCGACCCAGGCCCGGCACGC
>Ga0307374_10013768_pt1 | contig 11129 bp, 12 predicted proteins | sample OX3MG_FD_202532 | JGI IMG/M metagenome (GOLD analysis project Ga0307374, IMG submission 202532) | Soil microbial communities from Risofladan, Vaasa, Finland - OX-3 | ecosystem: Environmental > Terrestrial > Soil > Coastal area > Acid sulfate soil | place: Finland: Risofladan, Vaasa | collected... | reverse complement strand
TCGCGCCCGGCACCCAGCCCGGCGAGATCCTGACCCTGCGCGGCAAGGGCATGGCGCGTCTGCAGCGTCACGGCCGCGGCGACCTGCGCGTCGTCGTCAACGTTCAGATCCCGCGCCGCCTCAGCGAGCCGCAGCGGCGCATGCTCGAACGCTTCAACGAGACGATCACCGAGGAGAACCTGCGCAGCGACGAGTCGCTCTTCGCGCGCCTGCGCCGCGCGCTCCACGGCCACCATCATCAGGGCCGGTGATCCGCCTCGCCGTGCGGGTCGGCCGCGCGCACGCGGCGGACGCGCTCGCCGAGCTGCTCGTGTTCTCGCCCGCCGGCGTCGAGGAGGTCGACGTCGACGCCGAGCACGTCGAGTACGTCCTCTACGGCGCGCCCGGCGAGCTGCCGGCGCTGCCCGCGCTCCAGGCAACGGTCGGCGGCGCGCTGGTCGGCATCCGCACCACCGAGATCGACGACGACTGGCCGATGCGCTGGCGGCACTTCCACCATCCCGTCGGCATCGACGGCGCGCTGTTCGTGCGCGCGCCCTGGCATGACCCGCCGCCCGCCGGCGGCCCGATCGACATCGTGATCGAGCCGGCGCAGGCCTTCGGCACCGGCGCCCACGCGACGACGCGCGGGTGCCTGGAGCTGCTCGTGGTGCTCGCGCGCGAGGGGGCGGCGACCGGCTCCCTGCTCGACCTCGGCTCCGGGTCGGGCGTGCTCGCGATCGCCGCCGCCAAGCTCGGCTTCGGGCCGATCGCCGCGGTCGACCACGAGCGCGAGGCGGTCGCGGCGAGCGCGGCCAACGCGGCGGCCAACGGCGTCACGCTCGACGCCGCCCCGCTGGACCTGCTCGGCGACCCGCTGCCGGTCGCCGAGACGATCACCGCGAACCTGCTGGCGCCGCTCCTGCGCACGCTCGTGACACGGCTCCAGACCCCGCCCCGGCGCCTGATCGCCTCGGGTCTCCTGCGCGAGCAGGCGGGCGAGATCGCCGACGCGTTCGAGCGCCGTCACGGGCTGCGTGAACGGGCGCGGCGGGAGCACGGCGACTGGTCGGCGCTCCTGCTCGAACGCGCCTGAGCGCGCAGACGGCGGCATCGACCCCGCGCGGTCGTATCCTGTTGTTCAGTGCAGATCACCGAAAGCGTGCGTAACGACATCGTCGCCGCGATGAAGGGCGGTGACCGGGAGCGCGTCGGCACCCTGCGGATGCTGCTCTCGGAGCTCCAGAAGGCCGCGAAGGACGGCGGCTCGGTCGACGAGCTGGCCGTGCTGCGCCGCGAGCGCAAGCGACGCAACGAGGCCGAGCGCGCGTTCCGCGACGGCGGCCGCGCCGACCTCGCCGACGCTGAGGCCGCCGAGGCGCGCGTGATCGAGGACTACCTGCCCGCCGAGCTCGGCGACGACGAGCTCGCCGCGATCGTCGCGGCGGCCGTCGAGCAGTCCGGCGCGCAGTCGGCCACGGATCTCGGCCGCGTGATGCCGATCGCGATGGCGCAGGTCGCCGGGCGCGCCGACGGCCGGCGCGTCTCCGAGCAGGTGCGCGCGGCGCTGGCGGGCGCATGAGGCGGCAGTTCGAGCTCCCCAACGAGCTCGCCGCCGCGCTGGCCGGCAACCGCGATGCGCTCCTGCACGAGCTCGAGCGGCGCCTCGCGCTGCGCGTCTACCTGCGCGGCAACCTGCTGACGCTCGACGGCGAGCCCGACGCGCTCGAGAGCGGCGCGCGCACGATCGATGAGCTCGGCGCGCTCGCCGCGGCCGGCCAGCCCCTCGACGAGCCGGCGCTGCATGCGGTGATCGGCCTGCTCGACGGCGAGGCCGCGCCGACGCAGGTCCTCGACGACGTGATCTGGCGCCACCGCGCGACGCGCGTCGTGCCGCGCACGGTCGGGCAGAAGCGCTACGTCGACTCGATCCGCTCGAACACGATCACCTTCGGCATCGGCCCCGCCGGGACCGGCAAGACGTTCCTCGCCGTCGCCCTCGCCGCCGCGGCGCTCAGCCGCAAGGAGGTCAACCGCATCATCCTCACCCGCCCGGCGGTCGAGGCGGGGGAGCGGCTCGGCTTCCTGCCCGGCGACCTGATGGCCAAGATCGACCCCTATCTGCGCCCGCTCTTCGACGCGCTGCACGACATGATCGACCCCGAGAAGGTCTCCCAGCACCTCGAGCGCGGCGTCATCGAGGTCGCGCCGCTCGCCTTCATGCGCGGTCGCACGCTCAACGACTCGTTCGTGATCCTCGACGAGGCGCAGAACACGACGCCCGAGCAGATGAAGATGTTCCTCACCCGGCTCGGCTTCGGCTCGAAGATGGTGGTGACCGGTGACGTCACGCAGGTCGACCTGCCGCGCGAGCAGCAGTCGGGCCTCGCGGTGGTCGGCGACATCCTCGGCGACGTCGAGGGCGTGCGCTTCGTGCGGCTGTCCGGCAGCGACGTCGTGCGCCACCGCCTCGTGCAGCGGATCGTCGAGGCCTACGAGGAGCACTCCCAGCGCGCGGCGCCCGATCTCGCCGCCGCCAAGCACGCGCGCACCGCGTGAGCGTCGAGCTCGAGATCCTCGGCCCGGCGGCGCTCGCGCCCGCCGAGATCGAGCGGCTCGCGCTGCGCACCCTCGCCGCCGCCGGCGTCGGCGACGGCCATCTCGCGATCGAGTTCGTCGACGAGCGCCGGATTCGCGAGCTCAACCGCGACCATCGCGCCCTCGACGAGCCGACCGACGTCCTCTCGTTCCCGATCGACGGTGCCGAGCTCGCCCCGGGGCCGCGCGAGCTCGGCGACGTCGTGATCTGCCCGGAGCACACTGACGACGTGCGCGAGGCCGTCGTCCACGGCGTCCTGCACCTGCTCGGGATGGACCATGAGACCGACGACGGCGAGATGCTCACGCGCCAGCGCGAGCTCCTCGGCGCCGATGGCTGAGCGCCGGCCGGCCGCACGCACGGCCCGATGAGCGTGCCGAGCGCCACCCGGGCCGGGTTCGTGGCGATCGCCGGACGCCCCAACGTCGGCAAGTCGACGCTCACCAATGCGATCGTCGGCGCCAAGATCGCGATCGTCTCCGACCGCCCGCAGACCACGCGCCGCGCGATCCGCGGCGTCGCGACCGGCAGCGACTGGCAGCTCGTGCTCGTCGACCTGCCCGGCGTGCAGCGCCCGCGCGACGCGCTCACCGAGCGCATGGCCCGGCGCGTCACCGCCGAGCTCGCCGGCGCCGACGCCGCGCTCCTGATCGTCAACGGCGAGGAGGGCATCGGGCCCGGCGACCGCTACATCGCCGCCGCGCTCAGCGCGTCCGACGCGCCGGTCACGGTCGCCGTCAACAAGATGGATCGCCTCGGACGCGAGCGCCAGACGCAGGCCCTCGTCGACGCGGCCGCGATCGCCCCCGAGCGCGCCGAGGTCTTCCCGATCTCCGCGCGCAGCGGCGCGGGGATCGCGGCGCTCGTCGAGCACCTCGCCGCCCAGCTGCCGGCGGGCCCGTTCCTCTACGAGCCCGCGCAGCGCTCGGACATGGCGACCGACGAGCTCGTCGCCGAGCTGATCCGCGAGCAGGTGCTGCGGCGCACCTTCCAGGAGCTCCCGCACGCGGTCGGCGTCGTGGTCGAGGAGCTCGCCGCCGACGCCGCCGACCCGGGGCTCGTTCGCGTCCAGGCGCTGGTCTGGGTCGAGACCGAGTCCCAGAAGGCGATCGTGATCGGCCGCGGCGGGCGCATGATCAAGGCGATCGGCAGCGCCGCGCGCCGCGAGCTCGCACGCGAGCTCGGCGCGCGCGTGCACCTCGAGCTCATGGTTCGCGTGCGCCGGCGCTGGCGCGCCGACGACGAGCTCCTCGACCGGCTCGGCATCGAGTAGCGCGCGCGAGCGCACCTGAGAGAATCCCCGAGGATGGAGCCCGACGAGCTGATCGCCTACGACGAGCGCGGCCTCGTGCCCTGCATCGTCCAGGACTGGCGCAGCGGCGAGGTGCTGACGCTCGGGTACATGAACGCGCTCGCGCTCGAGCGCACGCGCGCGACCGGCGAGCTGCACCTGTGGAGCCGCTCGCGCGGCGAGCTGTGGCACAAGGGCGCGACCTCGGGCAACACGCAGGCCGTGCGGGCGCTGCGCGTCGACTGCGACGGCGACGCCGTGCTCGCCCTCGTCGAGCCCGCCGGCCCCGCCTGTCACACCGGCGAGCGGACCTGCTTTCACCGTGGCGAGCTCGAACCGCCCGCGCCCCACGAGGTGCTTCCCGGGCTCGAGCGCACGCTCGCCCAGCGCGCGAGCGAGCGCCCCGCCGGCTCCTACACCGTCGGGCTGCTCGACGATCCCGCGCGGATCGGGGAGAAGGTGATGGAGGAGGCCGAGGAGGTCGCGCGCGCGGCGCGCGAGGAGTCCGACGAGCGCGTGGACGAGGAGGCCGCCGACGTCCTCTACCACCTCTCCGTCCTGCTGCACAGCCGCGGCCGCCGGCTCACCGACGCCGAGCGGGTGCTCAGTGGCCGCCGGCGCTAGCACGATCGCGCTGCGCCCCTCGCTCGAGGAGGCGCTCGCCGCCGCCGAGCGTCACAACCTCGTGCCCCTGCGCCACGAGTTCGTCGCGGACTGCGAGACGCCGGTCTCCGCGTTCCTCAAGCTGCGCGGCGACGGCCCGGCGTTCCTGCTCGAGTCGGCCGAGCAGGGCAAGCGCCTCGGCCGCTACTCGTTCATCGGCTTTCGCCCGCGCGAGGTCCTGCGCTGGACGCCCGCCGACGGCGGCGACCCCTACGCGATCGCCGCCGCCGCGGTCGCCCGCTACTCGCAGGCGCCCCAGGAGGGGCTGCCGCCCTTCTCGGGGGGCGCCGTCGGCTTCTTCGGCTATGACCTGGTGCGCACGGTCGAGCCGCTCGGCGAGCCGAACCCCGACCCGCTCGGGCTGCCCGACATGGCGCTGATGCTGAGCGACGCGCTCGTCGTCTTCGACAACCTCAAGCACACGGTCACGATCCTCGCCAACGTCTACGCCGCCGAGGACCCGGCCGGCGCCTACGCCGAGGCGGCCGCCACCATCGAGGAGATCCGCGAGCGCCTCGACGGCCCGCTGCCGGTCGCGCATCCGCGCGCCGGACGGGAGGCCGCGCCGTTCCAGCCCAACATGTCGCGCGAGCGCTTCGAGGCCAACGTGGCGCGGATCGTCGAGTACATCCACGCCGGCGACGCCTTCCAGGTCGTGCCCTCGCAGCGCTGGTCGGCGCCGATCGAGGTCGACGCCTTCTCGATCTACCGGGGCCTGCGCGCGATCAACCCGAGCCCGTACATGTACTTCCTGGACTTCGGCGACTTCCAGATCGCGGGCGCGAGCCCCGAGCCGCTGATCACCGTGACCGGCCGCGAGGTCAGGACCCGCCCGATCGCGGGCACGCGCCCGCGCGGCGCGAGCGCGGCGCAGGACGAGGAGCTCGAGACCGAGCTCCTCGCCGACGAGAAGGAACGCGCCGAGCACATGATGCTCGTCGACCTCGGCCGCAACGACCTCGGCCGGGTCTGCGAGTACGGCACCGTGATCGTCGAGACCCTGATGGCCGTCGAGCGCTACTCGCACGTCATGCACATCGTCAGCTCGGTCTCCGGACGGCTGCGCAAGGGTGTCGGGGCGATGGACGCGCTGCGCGCGACGCTCCCCGCCGGCACGCTCTCGGGCGCGCCCAAGGTGCGCGCGATGCAGATCATCGACGAGCTCGAGCCGGTCAAGCGGGGCGGCTACGGCGGCGCCGTCGGCTACCTGAGCTACACCGGCGAGCTCGACACCGCGATCCACATCCGCACCGTCGTGGTCAAGGACGGGGTCGCGCACGTGCAGGCCGGCGGCGGCACGGTCGCCGACGCCGTCCCGGCCAACGAGTACCGCGAGTCGGTCTCGAAGGCGCAGGCGGTGATGCGCGCGATCGAGCTCGCGGTCGCCCAGAGCACCTGGGACTGACCGCGCCCGCGCGCCCGGCGCCGTGCCGCGCCGCGACCCGCCACCGCCGGCGGCTCGCCCCGCGCTGCGACCCGCGACCGAGCCCGAACCTCGGGCCGCCGGACCTCGCGGGGAGTCGCGACGGTTGACGCGACCCTCGCCATTGTGCAGAATGGCTGAACAGAGATCGGAGGTCGAGGCGAGAATGGCGATTGCGTCGCGTGGTGCTCGGATGGCGGTGGATTGGGAGGCGCGGGTCGACTTCGGCCGCCTGCGCGGCTACCGGCTCGCGCGGGTGCGCGAGGCGCTCGCGCAGTCGGAGGTCGGCGCGCTCCTGCTCTTCGACCCCAACAACCTGCGCTACGTCACGAGCACCGCGATCGGGACCTGGGAGCGCGACAAGAACATCCGCTTCGCGCTCGTGTTCCGCGACGACGACCCGATCCTCTGGGATTTCGGCTCGGCGGCGGCCCACCACCGCCTCTACTGCCCGTGGCTGCCGGAGTCGAGCTGGCGCGCATGGGTGCCGCCGATGCGCGGCGCGATGGGCGAGGCGACCGGCATCCCCGGCGATCTCGCCGAGCTCGTCAAGCACGAGCTGAGCGAGCGCGGCCTCGCGGGCGAGCCGCTCGGCGTCGACGTCCCCGACATGACGACCGTGCTCGCGCTCCAGCGTGCCGGCCTCGAACTGCAGGACTCCCAGCCGACGATGCTCGCGGCGCGGCGCATCAAGAGCGAGGACGAGCTGGCGCTCCTGGACCAGGCGGCCGGCATCGTCGACGCCGTCTACGAGGAGATCTACCGGACGCTGCGCCCCGGGATCACCGAGAACCAGGTCGTGGCCGCGGCGATGAAGCTGCTCTTCGAGCTCGGATCCGAGCACGTCGAGGCGATCAACGCGATCTCCGGCGAGCGCTGTTCGCCGCACCCGCACACCTTCAGCGACCGGCTCCTGCGCCCGGGCGACCAGGCGTTCTTCGACATCATCCACGCCTTCAACGGCTACCGCACCTGCTACTACCGCACGTTCAACGTCGGCTACGCGACGGCCTCCCAGCGCGACGCCTACCGCCGCTGCCGGGAGTGGCTCGACAACGCGATCGCGCGCTGCCGCCCCGGCGTCACCACCGACAAGATCGCCGAGGTCTGGCCGACGGCGCAGGAGATCGGCCTCGCCGACGAGCGCGCGGCGTTCGGCCTGCAGTTCGGCCACGGGCTCGGCGTCGGGCTCTACGAGGCGCCCATGATCAGTCGCCTGCACAGCTTCGAGGACCCCATCACGCTCGAGCCCGGAATGGTCTTTGCGCTGGAGACCTACTGTCCGGCGAGCGACGGCCGCTCGGCGGCGCGCATCGAGGAGGAGGTCGTGGTCACGACGGACGGGCCCGAGGTGATCACGCGCTTCCCCGCCCAGGAGCTGCTCGTGACCGGTCGCGGGTACGTCAACGGCGCCGACTTCATGCCCGCCGCAGCGCTCGAGATCGCCCCCGCGGCGGCGAACGGCCACTGACGCGCCGCCCGCCGGCCTGACGATCCGCAGACGATGGCGAACCGCACGCTGATCACGGGGGGGACGGTGATCACCGTCGATCCGCGGCTCGGCGACCTGCCCCGCGGCGAGGTGCTGATCGCGGACGGCGCGATCGTCGCCGTCGGCGCGAACCTCGGCGTCGAGGACGCCGAGCGCATCGACGCCGCCGACTGCCTCGTGCTCCCCGGCCTCGTCGACACGCACCGCCACACCTGGCAGGCGCTGTTTCGCAACATCGCCTCGGACTGGACGCTCGCCCACTACTTCACGGGCCTGCACGGCACGCTCAGCGGCCTCTACCGCCCGCAGGACACCTACGCCGCGAACCTGATCGGGACCCTCGAGGCGCTCGATGCGGGGATCACGACCCTGCTCGACTGGTCGCACAACCTCAACACGCCCGAGCACACCGACGCCGCCGTCGACGCCCTGGTGCAGTCGCGCGCGCGGGTGCGCTTCGGTCACGGCGGCGGCCACCGCCACTGGCAGCCGGTGAGCTCGCTGCCGCACCCCGCCGACGACGTGCGGCGGCTGCGCGAGGGGCGGCTCGCCGCCGACCATGCGCTGGTCAGCTGTGCCTCGCGCCGCGCGGCAACCAGTTCGCGACGATCGCGGTCACCGAGCAGGACTGGCAGCTCGCGCGCGAGCTCGACCTGCGCATCAGCTGCCACGCCGGCGACGGCGAGTGGGGGCGCAACCGCCCGATCGCCGAGCTCGCGCGCCACGACCTGCTCGGGCCGACGATGACCTTCGTGCACTGCAACTCGCTGGCCGACGACGAGCTCGAGATGATGGCCGCCGCCGGCGCGAGCGCCTCGATCTCGCCCGACATCGAGCTGCAGATGGGGCACGGGTGGCCGGCCACCGGGCGCCTGCTGGACGCCGGGATCCGCCCGAGCCTCTCGATCGACGTCTGCAGCTCCAACGGCGGTCACATGTTCGGCACGATGCGCGCGACGATCGGCACCGAGCGCGGCTTCGACAACGAGCGGGCCCGCGCGCGCGGCGAGGCGTCGGTCGCGCGTATGGAGCTCACCTGCCGCGACGTGCTCGAGTTCGCGACCATCGAGGGCGCGCGCGCCTGCGGGCTCGACGGCCTGGTCGGCAGCCTCACCCCCGGCAAGCGCGCCGACGTGATCGTCGTGCGCGCCGACAGCTTCGGGATGACCCCGCTCAACAACCCGGTCGGCGCCTTCGTCTACAACACCCATCCCGGTCTCGTCGACACCGTGCTCGTCGACGGCACCGCGGTCAAGCGCGGCGGCGTGATGACCGGGGTCGACGCGGCGCGCGTGCGCCGGCTGGCCATCGAGTCGCGCGACGACATCATCGCCCGCGCCGCCGGCGCGGCCGGGGCGCGGATCGGCGGCGACTGGATCCCCGAGGCCTACGTCGCGGTGAACGCATGAGCTCCGCCGTCACGCCCGCCGCGCAGGCGCCCGCCGACGATCCGGCGCTGCACCTGGACCTCTACCGGCGGATGCTCGTGATCCGCCGCTTCGAGGACCTCGTCCAGGCGCTCTTCCTGCGCGGCGAGGTCTACGGCACGACGCACCTCTACTCCGGGCAGGAGGCGGTCGCCGTGGGGTTCGCGAGCGCGCTGCGCGCCGAGGATCGCGTTGCCTGCACCTATCGCGGCCACGGGCACGCCCTCGCGCTCGGCCTTGAGCCCGGGCGCCTGCTCGACGAGCTGCTCGGCCGCGCGAGCGGGGTGAACGGCGGGCGTGCAGGATCGATGAACGTCGTCGACCTCGATCACGGCCTGATCGGCTGCTTCGGGATCGTCGGCGGCAGCATCGCCGCGGCAACCGGCGTCGCGCTCGCGCTCAAGGGCCGCGGTGCCCTCGCCGTCGCCTACTTCGGCGACGGCGCCACCAACCAGGCGTACTTCTTCGAGTGCCTGAACTTCGCCCAGGTGCTCTCGCTGCCGCTCCTGTTCGTGTGCGAGAACAACGGCTACGGCGAGTACACGCCGATGGCGCAGGTCACCGCCGGCGAGATCTGCGCGCGCGCGCAGGCGATGGAGGTCCCGACACGGATCGTCGACGGCATGGATGTGCACGCGACCCGGGCCGCGGCGCTCGAGGCGATCGCCAGCGTGCGCGAATCCGGCTCGCCGCTGCTCGTCGAGGCGCGCACCTATCGCTTCGTCGGGCACTCGCGCAGCGACCCCGGCCGCTACCGCCCGCCCGGCGAGCTCGACGAGTGGCGCGAGCGCGACCCGCTGACCCTCGCCGCGACGTGGCTGCTCGAGCATCTGGGCGCCGGAGCGGCGGCGCAGATCGCGCAGGTGCAGGCCGACGTCGAGCGCGAGATGGCCGAGATCGAGGCGGCGGGGCTCGCGGCGCCCTTCCCGGCCCCCGGGCCGATCTCCGAGTTCGCGAGCTGACGGGCGGCGAGGGGGTCCGCGCCGTGGCCGCCGCAGACGAGGATCCTCGGGGTGCTGCCACCGCCGGCGCCCCCCCGCAGGACGCCGCCGCGACCGGCGGCGATCCGGAGTCCGCGCAGGCCCCGCTCGTCGGCGCGCGCCTGCGGGCACGGCGCTTCGACAGCGGCCTGAGCCTGCGCGAGCTCGCCCGCCGGCTCGAGGTCTCCCCGAGCCTCGTCTCGCAGATCGAGACCGGCAAGATCCAGCCGTCGGTGCGCACGCTCTACGCGATCGTCAGCGAGCTCGGCCTCTCGCTCGACGAGATCTTCGAGCTCGTCGGCACCACCCCCGCGCCGGCCGGCGCGCAGCTCGCGCCCGCGGCGCCCGGGCCCGCCGCCGCCCCCGCGGCGTCGCGCGCGCCCGAGCCCGCCGGCGCGGCCGGCGCGTTCGCCCACCGCGCCGACGAGCGGCGCGTGATCGACCTCGAGTCGGGGGTGCGCTGGGAGCGGATGGCGGCCTGGAGCGATCCCGACGTCGAGTTCATGATCGCCGTCTACGGCGTCGGCGGGAGCTCGAGCGCCGACGGGCGGCTGATGCGCCACAACGGCCGCGAGTTCGGCATGGTGCTGAGCGGCTCGCTGTGCGTGACGGTCGGCTTCGAGGATCACGTCCTCGAGCCCGGCGACTCGATCACCTTCGAGTCCACGACGCCGCACCGCCTGCACAACGAGGGCCCGGTCGAGGCCCGCGCGATCTGGGTGACCCTCGGCCGCTACGGCCCGTGAGCTCGGGCGCCGATCCTCGTCAGTGAACACCGCCGCGCCCTCGAGCGCCCGCCGGCCGCGGGGCGTTCAGTAACCCTTGACAGGGTCCTCGCCAGCCCGTAGCGTCTGCGGCGCAAGCGCACGTCGCACCAGGAGGAGGGAGCGCAGTGGCATGGATTCTCGACCGGCGTCGGAGGACCGCGTGAGCGCGATCGGGGTTTTCCGGCACCCGCACGCGCAGCCGCGCGACCGCGGCGCGCCCCGGTCGCGGGCGGCCGCCTGCGCGCTCGCGGCCGGCCGTGACGGGGTCCAGGGCTAACGACGACGAGGCGACGTGGGCGGGCGGCGTGAGCCCGCCGGCCGCCGCGCGCGGGCGCCGCGCGCCCACGCGGCTGCGCCCGCCGCACTACTCCGGCGTGTGGGTCGCGACCGCCGCCATGTTCGCGATCAGCCCGCTGCTCGCGTCCAACAGCCTGCACTCGAGCGCGCTGCTCTCGATGCTGCCGTTCGCCGCGATGCTGGCCATCGCCTCGATCGGCCAGACGCTCGT
>Ga0307374_10013767_pt1 | contig 11130 bp, 5 predicted proteins | sample OX3MG_FD_202532 | JGI IMG/M metagenome (GOLD analysis project Ga0307374, IMG submission 202532) | Soil microbial communities from Risofladan, Vaasa, Finland - OX-3 | ecosystem: Environmental > Terrestrial > Soil > Coastal area > Acid sulfate soil | place: Finland: Risofladan, Vaasa | collected... | reverse complement strand
CGGATCGCGATCCGCCGCAACCTGCGCACAGCGATCTATCTCCAGATCGCGCACGCGCTGATCGAGGAAATTCGCCGCGGACGCTTGGTGCCGGGCAGCGCACTGCCGGGCACGCGCGAATTGGCCGAGGGTCTCGAGATCAATCGCAAGACCATCGTGCAGGCCTATGACGAGCTTGCCGCGCAAGGTTGGGTCGAAACCGACCGGACGCGCGGCACGTTTGTTTCCTCCGAGCTGCCGGTTGTGAACGGAAATCACGTCGACGGCCGGACGGCGCCGGATCGCGCGCGCATGCCAGCCCAGCCCGATTTCCGCATGGTCGGGACGGCGCCCAGCCTTCCGTTGCTGTTGCCCGAAGCCAATACGCTGATCTTCGACGACGGCGTGCCCGACACGCGCGAGGTCCCGGTGGTCGCCTTGGCGCGCGCCTATCGCTCGGCGCTGACCCGGGCCGCGCGGCGCAATCGCTTGGGTTACGGCGATCCACGCGGCTCGCTGGAGCTGCGCGCGGCGGTCTCGACGATGCTCAATGTCGACCGCGGGCTCATCACCACTCCCGACAATATCTGCCTCACCCGCGGCAGCCAGATGGCGATCTATCTTGCCGCACGCATTCTCGCGGGTCCCAAAGACACCGTGGTGGTCGAGGAGCTGAGCTATCCGCCGGCGCGCGAATCGTTTCGCGCCGCCGGCGCCGAAGTGGTCGCGGTCGGGCTCGACGCGCACGGCATGCAGCTCGATCGGCTCGAGGAGATTTGTCGCAAGAAGCGGGTCCGCGCGGTCTATGTCACGCCGCATCACCAATTTCCGACCACGGTCATCCTGAAGCCCGATCGCCGGCTGCGGCTCTTGGCGCTGGCCGAGCAATTCGGTTTCGCGATCGTCGAGGATGATTACGATCACGAATTTCATTTCGTGCATCAGCCGATGCTGCCGCTCATCAGCGCCGATCGCTGGGGCAAGGTCGTCTATATCGGCTCGATGTCGAAGCTGCTGACGCCCAGCCTGCGCCTCGGCTATCTCGCCGCGCCCAAAGGCTTCATCGATCGCGCGGCTGCCGAGATCATGATGATCGACCGCCAAGGCGATCCCGCGACCGAGCTGGCGGTTGCCGACCTGATCGCCGAGGGCGAGATCCATCGTCACACGCGCAAGGCGATGCGGCTTTATGCCGAGCGCCGCCTGCGGATGGCGCAACTGCTGGCCGAGCGGTTTTGCGAGCGCATCGAGTTCGCCTTGCCCGATGGCGGCCTTGCGATCTGGGTGCGCTTCAGCGAGCGCGTCGATATGGAGGCGCTGATGCGTGTTGCCCGCGCCAAGGGCGTGCAGATACTGCCGGCGGCGGCGTTCACGATCTCGGGCAAGCCGATCCGCGCCACCCGCTTGGGATTTGCCAGCTTGAACGAGGCCGAGCTCGATCTCGCGACGCGGCGGCTGCGTCAGGCGCTTATTGCGGTCGCGTGAGCGGCGCGCCTCCGGCAATCGCGCGCGGCGTCACGAGGCACCACGCCCAGCTTGAGAATTGCAGCGCGATCATCACCGCGAAGGCGAGCTGATAGGCGAGCACGGGGTAATGCCCGGGCGCGGTCGCCGGCACCAGGTCGATCACCAGCCCGATCGCGAATTGCACGATGAACGCGCCAACGAAGAAGAAGGAATTGAGCGCCGTGGTCGCGCGTCCGGTCATCGCCGCCGGGAAATGCCGCGACAGGATCGGATAGCACAGGGTGTTGACGTTCGACAGGAGGCCGATGCCGAGCAGCACGCTCCACTGCCCGGCGCCGGTCGGCAGCATCAGCGGCGTCAGGCTGGCGATGTAGATCGCCGAGCCGGTCGTCACGATCCGCGCCAGCGGCACCTGGCGCTTGCCGAGCTCGGTGGCGATGAAGCCGATCAGGAAATAGCTGCCGATCTGGAGGAGGCTCAGGACCAGCAGATGCCACGCGACTGCGTTGGCGTCGAGCCGCGCCACGTCGTGCAACCACGGCCCGGCCCACAGGCTCTGGAACGCCATCGTGCTCCCGGTGGTCGCGAGATAGAGCGGCGCGAAGCGCCAGAACAGCCGGTCGCGATAGATCGCCGCCATGCCCTGCAGTTGCTGGGCGAGGGTCTCGCCCTTCGGCGGCTTGGTCTTTTCGGGCACGACGACGAATAGCGCCAGCGCGCCGACAAAGCTGACCGCCGCGACGCCGAGCAACAGATGATGCCAGTCGACGAGGTAGAGCAGGTATTGTGTCGGCAGCGTCGCGGTCAGCGAGCCGAGCGCGCCGATGCTCATCACCATGCCGTTGAAGAACGGCCAGCGCGCCGCGGGAAACCACAACGTAACCGCCTGGATCGAGGTCATCAGCCCGCCCGCGGCGCCGATGCCCATGATGACCCGGCCGGCCAGCAGCACCGGCCAGGTCGTGCCGAGCGCGAAGACGATCATGCCGATGCCGGCAATGACGACCAGCACCGCCTGCACGCGGCGCGGACCGAACCGGTCCATCAGCAGGCCGAGCGGCGTCTGGAACAGCGCCGACACCAGGAAGTAGATCGAGATCAGGAGGCCGAGCTGGCCTGCGCTGAGGCTCAGCGCGGCGATCAGATAAGGCGCGAGGACCGCGTTGACGGTGCGATAGTAATTGCACAGCGCGAACACCAGCGCGAACGGCAGCAACACCGCGACGACGGGCAAGCGCGGCACGGACGGGTCTCGCGGCACATCGGTCACGGACGTCCCATTCCCTCAACCCATACTTTTTTCTCTTCATTCCCGCGCAAGCGGGAATTCAGGTTTCATCCTGGGTCCCCGCTCCTGAGCCTGACGAAGGGCGCGGGGACGACGACACCTTTTTAAATCTGATTCAGCGTTATTCTAGATATAGAACAGGAAGCGCGCGGTGGTTTCGACGGCGGGCTGGACGACGCGTCCGACCGGCGCGCTGAGATCGAGCGGCTTCAGGATCATCTTCACCGCCATCTCGTAGGGGAAATTGCTGCGGCCGATGCGCCGGAAGCTGGCGCGGAACTTGTCGTAGGCTTCCTGGGTGAACGGCTCGCCCGGATTGCGCTCGAGGAAGACATGCTTGAAAGCGATGTAGGCGTCTTCCGCCTTCACGTCGGTGCCGCGCTTCCAGAGCTGGCGCAGGATCGAGACGCGGCTCGGACGCTCGCGGTCGCGATAGTCGAGGAAATAACGATAGAAGTGCTTGTAGTGGCGCACCTCATCCGAGCTGATGTTGGCGAGAATCGCCTTCAGCACCGGCTCGGGCGAAGCTTCCGACAAGGTGCGATAGAACGACGACGTGCCGGTCTCGACGACGCAGCGCGCCACCATCTCGAGCGAGCGGTTCTCGGCGAGATTCTCCATCGTGCATTCGCGGCCGTATTCCTCGAAGAAGCCGCGATAGGCGCGGTCCCAATCGAATTCCCGCCACACCGTCTCGACATAGCGCTTCAGCGCCGCGCCATGCTGGACCTCCTCATGCTCCCAGTAATTGGCGAGCCAATCCTCGATCTCGGAATTGCCGCGATAGAACTCGATCAGGTTCTTGGTATAAAGATCCGATGTGATCTCAACGAAAGATGCCGCCGCGAGCAGGTAGAACAGCTCGCTGTTGTCGTGGATGAGCGAGGCATCGATCGAAGCGAAATCGATTTCGCCGACCGACCACGAGGCATCGCCGACACGTCCCTTAAATTCGATTTCATCTGCCATCAAAGTGCCCCTGCTTTTCTTTATTCCCCGCCGCTGGCAAAGGCTGCGCGCCCAGTTTATATGCTAACTCATCACGGGTCATGCCCTTACATACTAACCTAAGTTCACGGGCGGATGTTCCTCCAAGAAATACCCGCATGGCGACCATGCCGCGAATGCATTGCAAGGATTGAGGAATCGACGGTGACCGAGGCGCGCATCGCCAGCTATCCCGAGTTCTGGGCCTATTACCTGCGCGCGCATGCCAAGCCCGCCACCCGCGCGTGGCACTATCTCGGCTCCAGTCTCACCATTCTTTGCCTCGCGGGAGCCGTTGCCTTCCGTCAACCGTGGCTGCTGGCGGCAACGGTGGGTCTCGGCTACGCGCCGGCCTGGTTTGGCCATCTTGCCAGCGAGAAGAACCGGCCAGCCACATTCCGCTATCCGCTATGGTCGCTCTACAGCGACTTCCGGATGTTTGCGGCCTGGATCGGCGGTCGCCTGCCGGCGGAGCTGGCGCGCGCGGGTATCGGGCAGCAAGAGGCGGGCCGGTAGGGAGAGTCGGAGCGGCTAAGCCTCGCGACTCGGACGGAAACCGATGGCTTCCATCCGAGCCGATCTTTGCCTTAACTTATTGGGCCGACGGCGAACTCGCCGATTGCGGCCGATCGTTGTCGAACGAATTGCCGTTGCGGTTCATGCCGGACATGCCCGAGCCGCTCATGGCCGAGGAGCCATTCGCGTGCATGCCCGAGAGCTGCTGCCGATTGAGCTCCATCGTGGTCTGGTTTTCCTGCGCATCCTGGCTGCGGTCCGATTTCATATCCGCGCGCGCCATGCGATGCGGCGCCGCTTTGGACATATCGCGCGAGCCGGACATACCGCGCGCGGCCTGTGGCGAAGACTTGTTGTCGGGTCGGGTCATCGAGCCCTTGATGTCGGTCGGCCGGCTCGAGGTCGAATGGTCCGACATGCTTTGGCCCGGTTGGTTCTGGTCCTGCATGGTCTGGCCCGATCCCGACAGGTTTTGCATCGTGCCCGACGAGCCGGCATTGGTCGACGAGGATTGGGCAAAGGCCGCGCTCGCCGTGAGCAGGGCGATCGCCGCCGCATAGGTCAAGGTTTTCATGACAATCTCCGCAAGCGTGAAAAAGAGAGGCGCACCGACGGCGCCACTGCATGTTTAACTCTCGGCAGGGGGCTGGGTTCCGCTCGACAAAGCGGCAAAAGGAGGCAAGGATTCCGGGTGGCGGCGCCCGCCCTCGATAGCGCGGGCCTCGAAGGCGCACCGGCCTCGATCGCGAATGAGAGGCCGGTCCGGCCGCGCGACCGCCTCGGGCGATGGAGATGCACATGACGACGCCGGCGACCACAATCGATACGATCGGCGATGGCGAGATCGGCGCGTTCGCCGATTTCGACAATCGCTATCTGCGCCAGGGCGTCGCGCGCAGCGATCTCGCGAGCCTGCCGGTGATCGATGTTTCTCCCTTCGTTGCCGGAGGCGACGAAGCATCGCGGCAAGACGTTGCCCGCCAGATTCGTCGGGCCGCGATCGATATCGGCTTCTTTTATGCCAAGGGGCACGGCTTCGCGCCCGCCGAGCTCGAGGCGTTGCTTGCCTGGGGCAAGCGATTCTTCGCTCTGCCGCGCGCGGAAAAGGACAAGCTTCACTGGAAGGACGCGCCCGGCCGCGGTTATGTACCGCCCGGCGGCCTCAATCCCGAGGCCAATCGCGACCAGGCGGTCGATCTCAAGGAGCGGCTCTATTTCGCGCGCGAATTCGCGCTCGGCGCGGCGGAGCATCGCGGCGCCTATCCGCCCGGGCCGCATCAATGGCCCGACGAGGCGGCCTTGCCCGGCTTCCGCCGTTTCGTGACGGACACCACCTACAAAAGCGTCGGTCTCATCCAAAAGCTCGGCTTCGCGCTCGCCCGCAGCCTCGATCTCGACGCGGGCTATTTCGAGCGCGAGAACGGCCGCTTTGGCAGCACGATGGTCTATAACTACTATCCGCCGCTCGACCGGGCGACGCTTGAGCGCACCCAATGGAGCTTTTCGCCGCATACCGATTATGGCTCGTTCACTGTCGTGGTGCAGGATGCGAATGGCGGCTTGCAGGTGCGCAACGCTGCCGGGCAATGGATCGACGTAGCGCCGATCCCGGGCACGGTGATCGTCAACATCGGCGACCTGGTCGCGCTGGCGACCAATGACCTTTACACCTCGAATCTCCATCGCGTCGCCAATTTCAGCGGCAGCGAGCGCATCTCGGTATCGTTCTTCGTCGGGCCGCCCGCGACCGCCGAAATCCGCTGCATCGAGACCTGCCAAGGTCCCGACAACCCGCCGCGCTACCCGGCGGTCAATGCCGACGAGTACACGCGGGCGTTGATCGAGCAATATCACCGCACCGGCCGGCCGGGTATTGCGGTGACGACCGCCAGCCGATTCCGCCGGTAAAACGCCCCGATTCCGGCCGTAAAAAAACCAACCGGAATCGCCTGCCATCCCGAAATCGCCACAATTGGACCCGAATAATCGACGCCTCGAATCAGGCTTTTTAGGGGGTCGAACGTGACGCGAGCGGCAAGATCTCAATTGGGCGCCAGCGGCGCCGGTCTCGGAACAGAAGCTCGGATTTCGGCGCCAGGCTTCGTGCCGAAGCGTGCCAAGAACGGCAATGGCGGCGGCTCCGGCACGCTCGACATGCGCATTCTGCTGCAGGCGATGCAGGCGATGCGCAACGGCGATTTCTCGGTCCGGTTGCCGGCCGATCTCGATGGGCTGAGCGGCAAGGTCGCCGACGCCTTCAACGAGATCGTCGGCTCGAACGAGCGCATGGCGCAGCAATTGGAATTCGTCGGCCAGTCGGTCGGCCGCCAGGGCCGCACGCGCCAGCGCGTCCAGCTTGGCGTGCCGGGCGGCGCCTGGGCCGGCATGGAGCACTCGGTCAATTCGCTGATCGACGATCTGCTCTGGCTCAACACCGCCGTCACCCGCTCGATCGCCGCGGTCGCCCGCGGCGATCTCTTGCAGACCGTGCCGCTCGAAGCCGATGGCCGGCCGCTCGAAGGCGAGTTCCTCACTTCGGCGACCATCGTCAACACGATGATCAGCCAGCTCAGCGTGTTCACCTCGGAAGTGACGCGCGTCGCGCGCGAGGTCGGCACCGACGGCAAGCTCGGCGGCCAGGCGCAGGTGAGCGAGGTCACCGGCGTATGGAAGGATTTGACCGAGAGCGTCAACTCGATGGCCTCGAACCTCACCGCCCAGGTGCGCAACATCGCCGACGTGACCATCGCCGTCGCCAATGGCGATCTGTCCAAGAAGATCACGGTCGACGTGCGCGGCGAAATCCTGCAGCTCAAGGAAGCCATCAACACGATGGTCGATCAGCTTCGCTCGTTCGCCGCCGAGGTGACGCGCGTGGCGCGCGAGGTCGGCACCGAGGGCAAGCTCGGCGGTCAGGCGCTGGTCCCCGGCGTCGCAGGCACCTGGAAGGATTTGACCGATTCGGTCAACGCCATGTGCGGCAATCTCACCGACCAGGTGCGCAACATCGCTCAAGTCACCACCGCGGTCGCGCGCGGCGATCTCTCGCGCAAGATCACCGTCGACGTGCGCGGCGAAATGCTCGAGCTCAAAGACACCATCAATACGATGGTCGATCAGCTCAATGCCTTTGCCGCCGAAGTGACGCGCGTCGCGCGCGAGGTCGGCACCGAGGGCAAGCTGGGCGGTCAAGCGCTCGTGCCCGGCGTCGCCGGCACTTGGAAGGATTTGACCGACAACGTCAACTTCATGGCGTCCAACCTGACCGGCCAGGTCCGCAACATCGCCGAGGTGACGACCGCGGTCGCGCGCGGCGATCTGTCGAAGAAAATCACGGTCAATGTCTCGGGCGAGATTTTGCAGCTCAAGGAAACCATCAACACGATGGTCGATCAGCTCAACGCCTTTGCCGGCGAGGTGACGCGCGTCGCGCGCGAGGTCGGCACCGACGGCCGGCTCGGCGGCCAGGCGAACGTGGTCGGCGTCGCCGGCACCTGGAAAGACTTGACCGACAGCGTGAATTCGATGGCCTCGAATCTGACCGCCCAGGTCCGCAACATCGCCGAAGTGACCATCGCCGTCGCCAATGGCGATTTGTCGAAGAAGATCACGGTCAATGTCTCGGGCGAAATCCTGCAGCTTAAAGACACCATCAACACGATGGTCGATCAGCTCAACGCCTTCGCCGGCGAGGTGACGCGCGTCGCGCGCGAGGTCGGCACCGAAGGCAAGCTCGGCGGCCAGGCGCAGGTGAAGGGCGTCGCCGGCACCTGGAAGGATTTGACCGACAACGTCAATTTCATGGCATCCAACCTGACCGGCCAGGTCCGCAACATCGCCGAAGTCGCGACCGCGATCGCGCGCGGCGATCTGTCGAAGAAGATCACGGTGACGGTGAGCGGCGAGATTTTGCAGCTCAAGGAAACCGTCAACACGATGGTCGATCAGCTCAACGCCTTCGCTTCGGAAGTCACGCGCGTCGCACGCGAGGTCGGCACCGAAGGCAAGCTCGGCGGCCAGGCGGCGGTGCCGGGCGTCGCCGGCACCTGGAAGGATTTGACCGACAGCGTCAATTTCATGGCCGGCAATTTGACCGGCCAGGTGCGCAACATCGCCGAGGTCGCGACCGCGATCGCCAACGGCGATCTGTCGCGCAAGATCACGGTCGACGTGCGCGGCGAAATCCTGCAGCTCAAGGAAACGCTCAACACGATGGTCGATCAGCTCAACCGCTTCGCGGGCGAGGTGACGCGCGTCGCGCGCGAGGTCGGCACCGAAGGCAAGCTCGGCGGCCAGGCCAACGTGCCGGGCGTTGCCGGCACCTGGAAGGATTTGACCGACAACGTCAATTTCATGGCCTCGAATCTCACCGGCCAGGTCCGCAACATCGCCGAGGTGACCACCGCCGTGGCGCGCGGCGATCTCTCGCGCAAGATCACGGTCGACGTGAAGGGCGAAATCCTCGAGCTCAAGAACACCATCAACACGATGGTCGATCAGCTCAACGGCTTCGCGTCGGAAGTGACGCGCGTGGCGCGCGAGGTCGGTACCGAAGGCCGGCTCGGCGGCCAGGCCAACGTGCCGGGCGTCGCCGGCACCTGGAAGGACTTGACCGACTCGGTCAACTTCATGGCCTCGAACCTCACCGGCCAGGTGCGCAATATCGCCGAGGTCGCGACCGCGATCGCCAGCGGCGATCTGTCGAAGAAGATCACGGTCGATGTGCGCGGCGAAATCCTGCAGCTCAAAGAGACCATCAATACGATGGTCGAGCAGTTGCGCTCCTTCGCTTCGGAAGTGACGCGCGTCGCGCGCGAGGTTGGCACCGAAGGAAAGCTCGGCGGCCAGGCCAATGTGCACGGCGTCGCCGGCACCTGGAAGGATTTGACCGACAACGTCAACCTCCTCGCCGCCAACCTGACCACCCAGGTACGCAACATCGCCGAGGTTGCGACCGCGGTCGCGCGCGGCGATCTCTCGCGCAAGATCACGGTCGACGTGAAGGGCGAAATCCTCGAGCTCAAGAACACCCTCAACACGATGGTCGATCAGCTCAACGCTTTCGCCGCCGAGGTGACGCGCGTCGCGCGCGAGGTCGGCACCGAGGGCAAGCTCGGCGGTCAGGCCGTGGTGCCCGGCGTCGCCGGGACCTGGAAGGATTTGACCGATACCGTCAACGTCATGGCGGCCAACCTCACCGAGCAGGTGCGCGGCATCGTCAAGGTGGTGACCGCGGTCGCGACCGGCGATTTGCGGCAAAAGCTGACAGTGCAATCGATGGGCGAGGTCGCGGCCCTGGCCGAGACCATCAACGACATGACCAACACGCTCGGCACCTTCGCCGAGCAGGTCACGACGGTCGCGCGCGAGGTCGGCGTCGAAGGCCGTCTCGGCGGCCAGGCCAACGTGCCGGGCGCGGCCGGCACCTGGAAGGATTTGACCGGCAACGTGAATCTGCTGGCCGCGAATCTCACGACCCAGGTGCGCGCGATCGCTGAAGTGGCGACCGCCGTGACCAAGGGCGATCTGACGCGGTCGATCCAGGTGAGCGCGCGCGGCGAGGTCGCCGAGCTCAAAGACAACATCAACACGATGATCGACAACCTCCGCCTCACGACCGACCGCAACAAGGAGCAGGATTGGCTGAAGACCAATCTCGCGCGCTTTACCAACATGTTGCAGGGCCAGCGCGATCTCGCGGTGGTTGGGCGGATGCTGCTGTCCGAGCTGGCGCCGCTGGTCAACGCGCAGAGCAGCGTCATGTATCTGGTACAGGCCGAAGGCACGCCGAGCCTGCGCCTGCTCGCGAGCTATGCCGACCAAGGGCCGGGCGAGGGCCATCCCGAGCGGCTGCTGGTCGGCGAGGGGCTCCTCGGCCAATGCGCCGCCGATGCGCGCCGCATGCTGATCGCCGATGTGCCGAGCAACGTCGTGCCGATCGGCTCGGCGCTGCTCAAAGTGCTGCCCAAGAACATCATCGTGCTGCCGATCCTGTTCGAGAGCCAGGTCAAGGCGGTGATCGAGCTGTCGTCGATCAACGCCTTCACCGATCTGCAGATCTCGTTCCTCGACCAGCTCACCGCCTCGAGCGGCATCGTCTTGAACTCGATCGAGGCGACGATGCAGACCGAGGCCTTGTTGAAGCAGTCGCAACAGCTTGCGACCGAGTTGCAGACGCGGCAGCGCGAATTGCAGCAGACCAACGAGCAGCTCGAGCAGAAGGCGCAGCAGCTCGCCGAGCGCAACGTCGAGGTCGAGCGCAAGAACCAGGAAATCGAGCAGGCACGGCGCGCGATCGAGGAAAAGGCGACCGAGCTGGCGCTGACATCGAAATACAAATCCGAGTTCCTCGCCAACATGTCGCACGAGCTCAGGACGCCGCTCAACTCGATCCTGATTCTCGGCCAGCAGCTCATCGACAATCCCGAAGGCAATCTGACCGGCAAGCAGGTCGAGTTCGGCCGCACCATTCATGCCGCCGGCACCGACCTCTTGAACCTCATCAGCGACATTCTCGACCTGTCGAAGATCGAATCCGGCACCGTGTCGGTGAATGCCGAGGACATCGCCTTCGCCAACCTCGCCGACATGGTGGCGCTGCCGTTCCGCCACGAGGCGGAGAGCCGCAAGCTCGATTTCGCGGTCAGCCTCGATCCGGCGCTCGGCCGCGGCATGGTCACCGACGCCAAGCGTCTCCAGCAGGTGTTGAAGAACCTCCTGTCCAACGCGTTCAAATTCACCGAGCATGGCAGCGTGCGGCTCGGCATTTCGGTGGTCGAGCGCGGCTGGAGCCCGGATCATCCGACCCTATCGGCCGAGCCGACGGTGATCTCGTTCGAAGTGTCCGATACCGGCATCGGCATCGCGCCCGAAAAGCAGAAGCTCATCTTCGA
>Ga0307374_10013766_pt1 | contig 11130 bp, 6 predicted proteins | sample OX3MG_FD_202532 | JGI IMG/M metagenome (GOLD analysis project Ga0307374, IMG submission 202532) | Soil microbial communities from Risofladan, Vaasa, Finland - OX-3 | ecosystem: Environmental > Terrestrial > Soil > Coastal area > Acid sulfate soil | place: Finland: Risofladan, Vaasa | collected... | reverse complement strand
GGACCTCGCGCGTGCGCTTGACGTGCTCGTGGAGGCTGGTCACACGGTTGAGCTATAATCCTTCCCGCGATCTGCCGCGCATTTGCGCAAGCATTGCTGTCGGACCCAGGTCCGACAGCAATGCCCGTATTTTGCCCTACCGATACATCGAGTAGAACTCGTACGTGCTAATGTCCAGCGGGTTGAACACGAATCCCTGGAGATCCTTGCTCATGACGGTCACCATGGCGGGTTCGTCCAGCCAGATCGCGGGCGGATCCTGTTGGCTCGTGATGTTCTGCATGGTCTTCGCGTCGCTGATCAGTTGCTGCCGGTCAGCGTTCTTCATTTTCGCCAGGAGTTGATCCACCTGGGCATTGTGATAGAACCCAGCGTTGGCCCCATTGGCGCCGCCCGATGCCGAGGCGATAAGCGGCACGGACTCGTCGTACGGATCGTTGTAGTCCGGCCACCAGCCGAACTCCATGACGTTTGGCCGTTTGCTCGCCGGCTCGCTCCCGTAGAACATTGTGTTATACGCGGCTTCATCCAGCCCCTGCATGGTGACGTTATAGCCGATTTGCTGCAACTGGGCTTGCAGAATCTGCCCGGCAATCGGATACTCCGGCTGACCGTTGGAATACTCAAAGGTGAACGTAGTGCCCGGCTTCACTCCCGCCTGGGCCAACAGGGCCTTTGCCTTGTTCAAGTCGGTCTGATAGTGGAACATGTTCGGGTCGTAGCCCAACAGCGTACTGGCCAGGGGACCATACGCGCGATGCGCATACGATCGGAACGCCGCTTGAATGAAGGCGTCGTAGTTAAAGGCATAGGAGAGCGCCTGGCGAGCGAGCGGACTGGCCAGCGGGCCGGTTTCGGCAAACGGCAGATACTCGACTTCCGTACCATAGTGAATGTCCAGCTTAACCGATGACTCCTTGCGGAGAGCGTCATAGTCCTGCGGCGTGAGATCTTGAGTCATCACGGCTGGACCTTTTTCAGCCAACTCGCGCCGGGTCTCGGGGTTCGCCACCGACTCCACGATCACCTTGCTGAAGTGAGGTCCGCTCCAACCGCCCCAATATTGGGGGAAGCGGACCAAGGTCACCTGTTCGCTGCGTACCCAATCCTGGATCATGTATGGGCCCGTGCCGACATCGTGACTCGTGACCCAGGCGTGGCCCCAGTCATTCCCCTTGTAATGCGCCTTGACCGCCTGTGAGTCCAGAATCAGTTCGGCGTAATTCTGGGTGAGCGCGGCGATGAAAATGGGCTGTGAACTGCCGAGGTCGAACTCGATCGTGTACGGATTGACGACCTTAATTTGCTTCATTGGGTTGGTAATGAAACGCGCCAACACATAGCCGTTGGTCAGCCCGGCCTGCATGGTGCGGGCAAGCGAATACTGCACATCGGTCGCGGTCATGCAGCACCGGCCAGTGTGGAAGTACACGCCATGCCGGAGGTGGAAAGTCCAAACCGACTTATCGGCGTTGGTGCTCCAACTCGTCGCCAGAGAGGGCACGTAGTCATTGATCGAGCTGCCATTGATCGCTACCAGGGTGTCGTCAATGTTGCGAGCGATCATGTCCGAGGATGCCAGTTCATCCGAGGCGGGGTCGAGATCGGCAGCCGATCCATAGCCGGCAACCGTCAGGGTGCCGGTATTAGTAAGCGATGCCGCGCCGCGATGGGCGGCAGCGGACTGGGGAGCGATCGCCAGGCCGGCGCACAAGAGCGCGGCGATGGCGGCGCGAACGGCCACCCCTGATCGGGCGCCGGTCGCGGTGACAGGAATGGTCATGCCGTGTACCTCCTTGTGATACGAGTTATCTGGATAATAATGGTGCGAAACCCAACTATTCCATTCAGGCGACGATTGCCTCGGGCTAGTGTAGCATTCGCGGAGCCGCTCCCGCTCCGGCGTTGTTTGAGGACGTTCCGGGATCGGTCGGATCGGTCGGATCAGTCCGAGCCGACCGATCCGACCGATTGCCTTACGTAGTCCGATAGACCACTTCACCGTCAACCACGGTCAGCACAACATGGGATGAGAGAATCTCCGCCGGGCTGAGGGCGAAGAGATCCTGGGCGAAGCAGGTAAAATCGGCAAGCATTCTTTCTCGAAGCATCCCTTTCCGATCCTCTTGCCCCTCGGCGTAGGCGCCGCCCACCGTGTAGGCGTCGAGGGTTTCGGCCAGGGTAAGCGACTGTTCTGGGTACCACCCGCCTTTGGGCTCGCCATCCCGGGTGCGGCGCGTGAGGGCGGAATGGATCCCGGCCCGCGGGTCCGGCGTGACCACCGGCCAGTCGCTGCCGAAGGAAAGCACCGCGCCAGCTCGGGAGAGCGACCGCCAGGGGAAGGCGTAGCGGGCGCGTTCCGGCCCCGCGAGGGTGGTCCATGGGGACGTGCGGGGATCCTCGTTGGGGACAGCGTGTAGAGGCTGCATGGAAGCGGTAATCCCGAGCCGTCCCAGTCGCGGAATGTCCGCGGGGTCGATCGTCTCGATATGCTCGATCCGATGCCGACGCCGGCTACGGTCGGGATTCGCCTTCCGCGCCGCCTCATAGGCATCGAGGGTGAGCCGAACTCCCCGGTCACCAATCGCGTGGGTAGACACATCCATGCCCAGGCGGTCGGCGGCGATGCTGATCTCGTAATGCGCTTGGGGATCCATGTCGGGAATGCCGGTCTCGCCGGAGCGGTCGGCGTAGGGCTCCAGCATCGCGGCGGTCTTGCTCTCGATCACCCCGTCAATGAACATCTTGATCCCATGAGTACGGTTCCAATCGCCCTGGTAGCGCCGGCGCAGTTCGGCGAACTCCTCAAGGCGCTCACGGGGGAAATGCTCGCGCATGGACATATAATGATTGGCTCGGAGGGTAAGCCTGCCTTCCTCGTGGAGCCGGGCATACCAGATGAGCCGTTCGGGATCGCCATCCATGTTCTGAAATGAGGTAATTCCCAGGCTATTCAGGTACCGCATCGCCTCGATCAGCATGGCGTCGCGCCGCGCGCTGGTGGGCTCGGGCCACAGTCGCTCAATCAGCGCATAGGCTTGGCGCTCCTTGAGCATCCCGGTGGCCATCCCATGGCGGTCCACGACCACCTCATTGGGCAGCGGGAGCGGCGCACCCTCGGCAATCCCGGCTTGCCGCAGCGCGAGGCTGTTGCACCAGGCGGTATGGAAGTCCACTGCTCGGAGGAACACCGGCCGATCGGCGACGATCTCGTCCAGGGCGCACCGTTCCGGTTGCGTAAGATGCCCGAGCGGGGTGTAGGACAATCCGTAGCCCGTGATCCACTCCTTGTTGGGATTGGCCGCGGCATAGATCCCGAGCCGGTCGCGCAACTGCTCCTGAGTTTGGGCGCCGTCAAGATTCAATTCGTGGAGGATCTCGCTGCCCATGCTCAGATGGACATGGCTTTCGTTGATCCCAGGCATCAGCAGCCCGCCGTCAAGATGGATGTGCTCGGTCCCCGGAGGGACGAGAAAACGGGCCTCTGGTTCCGAGCCCACGAACACGAGCATATTGCCTTGGGTGATAAGAGCCTCGGCCCACGGGTATGCGGGATTGGCGGTATACACGCGAGCGCCAGTGACCAGTAGTCCGTTCGTGTTCATACGCTCCATCCATTCCCCGACCGCGGCCGGTACCCGTTTGCGGGTCGCGCCCGGTCGGAGGATCGGGCGTGATTTCATACAACATCCACTATTGGCGGGCCACGACCAGCCCGCCGTTTTAGGCTCTCCCCATGATATCCGGAATCCTGTCTGACGCCGCCGGAGAGTAGCAGCGGTGCATGGTACGTCAAACCAGGTACCATTACACCAGGTAGAGAGCGTGCGCGCCTCCCGGTACGCTCCATGATACCGGCTCTCCAGGCCGGCGGGGAATGGCCGCGCCACCACGGTGATAGCCGAGGAACGGCGCGCGTGGATCGTTTGGGCTGATCCGGCTCGGCCCAGAAAAAGAGGCCACCGTATGCAAGGCAACGTGGAGCGAGCAAGCGACAATTATAAATGGTGGGTCCTGGCAACCGTGGTCTTCGGCGCCTTTGCCAGTATCCTGGACTCCACCATCGTCAACACCGCGCTTCCGCGGATTCAGCATGACTTTGGCGCCGACCTGCACCTCGCCTCGTACGTGGCGACGGGATATATTCTGGCCGCCGGAGTCATAGTGCCGGCGTCGGGCTTCCTGGCCAACCGCTTTGGCATGAAGCGCGTCTACGTGAGTTCGTTGGTGCTGTTTACCTTCGGCTCGGCTCTATGCGGGGTCGCCCCGAATATCGATCTGCTGATTGCCGCCCGCATCTTGCAGGGAGCGGGCGGCGCGGCCCTGTTCCCGCTGTCGTTTGCCATGCTCTTTAGCGTGTTCTCAAGCGAGGAGCGGGGTAAGGCAAACGGGATCTTTGGCATTCCGGTTCTGGTGGCCCCCGCCTTGGGCCCCACCCTCGGCGGCTATCTTACCCAGTACGTGGATTGGCGCTGGGTGTTCTACGTCAACTTGCCCGTCGGGATCGTCGGCGTGGCGATGGGTCTTCGTTTCCTGCGCGAGACGCCACTGCGCGAGAGTCTCCGATTCGATGTTCCCGGCTTCCTATTTGCCTCAAGCGGGCTGGGCCTCCTGTTGTACGGCCTGTCCAATCTGGCGTACGACGGATGGGACAGCGTGGCCACCGTGTCGGGTCCGATTCTGATCTCAGTGGTCTTGCTCTCCGTTTTCGTGCTGGTAGTCCTACGCGCCAAGATGCCTCTGCTTCATCTACGATTGTATCGGCGGCGCAACTACGTGCTGGGCACGATTATCGTTCTCGTGGGCACCGTGGCGCTGTTTGGCCCCGGATTCCTCTTGCCCCAGTATCTGCAAGGCCTGCGCGGCCAAACGCCGTTTGCTGCCGGGTTGCTGTTGCTGTGGGGTGGTCTTGGAGCGGTCGCGGGCTCGATTCTCAGCGGCCAACTCTACAATCGTCTGGGGCCTAAGGTCTTGATCTGGATTGGTCTGACTGATCTCCTGGCAACCAGCATCTTGCTCGCGGTTTGGACCACCGCTGACTCTAACCTCAATCTCCTGATTCCGATCATGCTGGTGCGCGGCCTTGGCTTGCCGATGATGCTGCAATCAGTCAACACGATCGCCCTGGACGGCATCCGTGGCCCCGACTTGCCCGATGCCACCACGCTGAATGTTGTCATGCGCAACATCATGGGTTCTCTGTCCATCGCCATCCTCACCAATTACCTGCAAAGCCGCAACACCTTTCATGTGGGCGCGCTGCTGCATGGGGTCGCCGGTCGATTCGCGCACACCGGAGTAGGCGGGATTACCGGCAACCAGATGCCGCTTCCGGTCCAGCATGCGCTGGCTCAGGCATACCAAGACACCTATATTCTGGTGACCATCTTGGTGCTTCCCGCGTATTTGGTGGTGGGATTCCTCCGTCAACCAAGCTGGCGCTCCCCGGGGGCTCTCCGCGGATCGCCGCCGGTCGTCCCGGAACGCGCCGGCCCACTGCCCGTGGGCGGCATGGAGTAGCGTGGCGTCCACCGATGCGCGGGCCCTTTTGTGCATCGAGCTTTTTCAGCCAGCATTGTGTGACGTACCACGGCTCGGTCGGCCAGGCGCGCTCCCACCCACGATCCGCCGGAGTATCCGTTTGCGGGTTGCGCCCCGGTCGGGGACTGAGCCCCTGGGAGAGACGGGGCCCGCGCGACCACAGTCGCCCCGTATCTCCCAGCCGACCTCAGTCGGTGGTTCGCCCGACCGGGGAATGCCGGCATTGACCGTTGACACTCTACTAGTGTTACCATCCGAGGATTGAGGCGTTGCCCCAGCGGCGCTTGCTAACCTCCCGATGCACTTAAGGAACCAACATGCGAGCATGCCCTTCCTGTGGTGAGACTCCGCCCGCTGGGAGCCGCTTCTGTCCCACCTGCGGCGCCGCGTTAGGATCCGCCCAGGGAACGGCCAGCGCGCCCAGTTCGTCCGGCGCCATTGGCAGGCGCGCGCAGGTGCGGGCGCGGGTAGCCGAAGTCCTGCCGGTGGGCACGGTGTTGAACGGCCGGTATCGCGTGCTCCGGGTGCTGGGGACGGGGTCTTTTGGCCGCGTGTACCTCTCGGAGGATGTACACGATGGCGGGTCACTGGTGGCGGTCAAGGAGTTGTTGGCCATGGAGTTTCCCACGGCCGAGGAGCAGCGGGACGCCATGACCTGGTTTAAGCGAGAAGTGAGCGCCTTGCTCACGCTCGATCACCCAGGCATTCCCGCCATGCAAGGCTATTGGACCGCGCAAAGAAGCTCGGGGCCGTTGTACCTCGCGATGGACTACATTCCGGGCAAGACGCTGGCGGAGCTACAGATTGAAGCTGGTGGCCGGGTGCCCCGCGTTCAGGCGCTTGAGTGGGGGATCGGCCTGTGCGGGGTGCTGGAGTATCTGCACACGCGCATCCCGGCCATGTTGTTTCGGGATCTCAAACCGAGTAATGTCTTGATCGATACGCGCAGCCAGCGGCCCGTGCTGATCGACTTTGGTCTGGCTCGACAATTGGCGCCGGTTGCCGCGACCGCGGTCGGCACCTGGGGCTACGTGCCGTTTGAACAGGTCCTGGGCCGGCCAGAGCCTCGGAGCGATCTCTACGCCCTGGGTGCCCTCTTGCATGGGATGATCAGCGGCCAGCAGCCTGACGCGGAGTATCGGCGCCTGATGCGCGGCGGCTTGGATCTCGAGGCGTCCTTGCGCCAGCTCTTTCAACCCTTGGATGAACTGCTGCCTGGAACCCCACAATCGCTGGCCGAGGTACTTGCCCGCGCTACCGCCTTCGTACCCGAGGATCGGTTCGAGGATGCCATGGAAATGGCCGCGGCCCTGCGGAATGTGTTGGAGAATCCCGGCGGCTTGGTGATGCAAGGACCGGTGGCCGCCAAACCGCGCCCCCATGACGAAGGGCCAGATTCCCCTTCCGCGGCTCCGCCGGGGAAGCGAGCCCCCGTGTGGGAATCCGGAACGCGGCCTACCACCGGCGCCCCACGATCGGGCCCGGGATCCATGCCATCGCCCGGTTCCCCCGCCGTGCCCGTTGTGCAGCCGCCGCCGCCGACGCCGACGCCGGCCCCGATCCTGGCGGCCGAGGCCGCGGCGCTGTTGGAGAATACGGCCCCACCCGTGCATCAGCAACCCGCCCCAGGAGCGAGTGTGCGCCCGATGCCGACCGATACCCCAACCACCGGCTCGGCTCGGCAAGGTTCCCCATCGTTAAACGATCTGAGCCAAGACGCTGCCTCCGCGCGTGACCAGGGACCAGAGGGCCGCATAGCTCCCGCGTCCACGACGCCCTTTGGGGGACCGCCTAAACCAGCGTCTGGCCTTGAGGACGCCCAACGTATTCGATCCGCTGCTCGGTCGGCGCCGGGACCCGTGAGCGAGCCTGGGAGGCGGACCCTGCGCGGAAAGACGGCCCTGGAGACCGCCCAGCGAAGCCCCGGCGCCATAAGGGTTTCCCAACAACCGGGCGCGGACTTCGCCAGTCTATCCGAGGCTATTCGCGCTGCCGCTCCCGGCGCCCGCATCGAGATTGATCCCGGGTTTTACGAGGAAGCCTTGGTGGTGGACAAAGCGATTGAGATTGTGGGCTTGGGGCATGCCTCCGAAGTGGTGGTGGAAGCAGCCGGGGCAACGTGCCTCTTGCTTCAGGCCGAGCACGCGGTGATTCGGAATCTCACCCTGCGCGGCCGCTCGCTGGAGTCCGGCGCCCGTTTTCACACGGTAAATATCCCGGTTGGCCGCGCCCTCCTGGAGGACTGCCATATTGTGTCGCAGGGCCTTGCCTGTATCAATACGCACGGGCCTGGCGTCTACCCCACCCTGCGCCGCCTCGTTTTGCGGAACGCGGTGGAGCGGGCGATGGTGTTCTACGACCGGGCTCGGGCGCTGGTGGAGGAGTGCGACATCCAGGGCGGCACCTATCCGGTGAGAATCACCGGTAACGCCGATCCGACCTTCCGCCAGTGCCAGATTCATCATGGACGCTTCGGCGGCGTCTGGGTGTCCGAGCATGGGCGAGGAGAGTTTGAGGACTGCGATATCGTGGACAACGGCCACCATGGGGTCTCGATCCGTCAAGCTGGCTATGCCGTGCTGACCCACTGCCGGGTACGGCGCAATGGCTGGAACGCGGTGAGCGTGGCCGATACCAGCGGCGCCCGCATCACGCACTGCGACCTCCGCGGCAATCGGCGCAGCGCCTGGGACATCCGTGACTCGGCGCGCCGCCAGGTCGAGGTGGAAGACAATCTGGACGTCTAACGGCTAGGCGCGGGCGCTCTCCGGCGCGCCAATTAACGAGTCTGGCCAGCTTGGTCACCGGCCGCGCCGCCAACCGTATACACTCACCCATCTTTACGGAAGGTGAGAGGTATCCAATGCCAGCGCCTCGGAGGCAGGTACGGGATGCGGGATGTCCCTGATGTTCAAGACGATAAGAAACACTTTCTGTGCCTTGCCATCAACGGCGCCGTCAAGGACGGTAAATATGGTACTGCCAACAGTGGTCGTAGCCCGCACCGTGCAGGTTGCACTCGCCATATCGAGTAGCTCCGTGGTGCGGACATATCGTCCGTCCGCCTGATAACGCTGTGTGATATTGACCACGAACAGGCGGCCATTCGTGCTGTCAAGCCCGATCATGGATGCCTCACCGGTCGTTGGCTGCACATGCAGAACCTTCCCGACTCGAGAATCGACTTGCACGATCAAGCTGGTTAGCTGATCGTAGGAAGGGCCCGCACTCACGAACGCGCGTCCGCGACGCGAATCGATCACGACCTCGTGTTGTCCACACCCCGTCGGAGCAAGCGCTGCGGTTTGTACGCGCGCGCCGCTCGCGCTATCCAGGAGCGTAAGCCGCCCATGATGGCGATCAATTTCACTGACGATCAAGGCTCGATGTGCCGTTTCATCAATGGCGATCCCACATGCTTGAGGGACTGGTACCGTGCCCAGCAGCGATCCCGTAGCCGCATCCAGCATCCGCACCTTGCCGGCATAGGTGCTGGGAAATGGCTCAGAGTCATCCGGGCTCGCGACGAAGATGTGGCCCGTCTGCCGATCCTCGGCGACTGCATACCCTCCAGGCACCGTGGCGATCACCGTATGGTGGAGGGTGTCTATCACGCTGATCGTCCCGCTGGCGTACCCTCCGTGTGGCAGGCTCTCCCCCTCACGATTTACAATAAAGGCCCGTCCCCGCTGAGAGTCGATAATAATCGCGCTGGGCGCCGTGCCGACCGGGATGGACTGGATCAAGCGGCCGGTCCGCGTATCCAGTACGCTCACGCTACCGGCTCCCACCGGAGCGCTATTGAGACCCAGTGGGCCGGCACTCAATACGTATGCCTGATGGTAGCGCGTATCGACGGCAATGGCCCGCGGCGCAACGCCCACCCCTACTGTATGGAGGACGGCCCCTGTCCTTTCGTCCAGGAAAGTAACGGTCCCGCTGCTCAGAGGCCGATCCGCTCTATCCACCACTCCCTGGCTGGCAATAAGGACCTGACTTGCCGAGGAGTCGATCGCTACCGCCACTGGGTTCGTGCCCGCATGCAGCGTCATCACCGCCGGCGAGCCAAGATCGGCGCCGGCCGCACGCTGGTATCCTCGATCCGACCCAGCTTGCCCGCCTGATGGCAGCACCAGCGTCGTCAGCAACCCGGTAGCTATGGCGGGAGCGCGCGGACATCGCAACCACATGCAACGTATCCTTAATAACAGTGCGCGGCCGCGGTAGCACCAGTGCCGGGAGCCACGTAGCTTAGTTTTGTATAGAGGTCGCCTAGGCCGGGGCGCTCTCCGGCATGACCGGCGACCAGGGACGTATCCCCTCCACGCCATTCACGGCATGGCACGCAACCTGATGCTCAGTGGCGCCCAGCAAGGCCGGCATATGATCCGCGCAGACCGGCCGGACAAGCGGGCATCTGGTGCGGAATCGGCAGCCGCTGGGCGGGTTGGCCGGGCTGGGAACGTCGCCTTCCAGAACTACCCGTTTCCTTGCCCGTTCCAATTCGGGATTCGGCATCGGGATCGCGGATAGCAAGGCGCGCGTATAGGGATGCAACGGAGTGCGAAAGATCGACTCATTGTGGGCCAGTTCCACGATCTGGCCCAGATACATCACCGCCACCCGGTCGCAAATGTGCCGCACCACGCTCAGGTTGTGCGCGATGAATAGGTAGGTAAGTCCGAACTCCCGCTGAAGCTGCTCCAGGAGGTTCAAGATCTGCGCCTGGATGGATACGTCCAGGGCGCTAACCGGTTCGTCGCAGACCACGAAGTCCGGACGGAGGGCCAGGGCGCGGGCGATCCCGATGCGCTGCCGCTGGCCGCCGCTAAATTGATGGGGGTACCGATTGACATGGTAGTCGTGCAGACCAACGGTCTTGAGCAGTTGAGCGACGGTCTGCCGTCGGTGCCGAGCATCACCTCGCTTGAAGTTGATCAACGGCTCCGCGATGATATCACCGACGGTCATGCGGGCGTTGAGGGAGCTATAGGGGTCTTGAAAAATCATCTGCATGCGTTGCCGCATGGCCAGAAGCTCTCCCCGCTTCAAGGTGTTCAGCTTGACGCCCCCAAGATACACCTCGCCCGCCGTTGGCTTGATCAGCTGGACGATGGCCCGGCTCAGGGTCGACTTCCCGCATCCCGACTCGCCAACCAAGCCGAGCGTCTCACCATGCATAATACGCAGATCGACGCCATCCACGGCGCGAACGCTGCCACCTCCTCGGCCGAGGAAACCGCCGCGAATGGGGAAATGTACTTTTACGCCGCGCGCGTCCAGCAGGACGTTCGCCCCAGGCGCGGCCTCGCCCCGCGATTCCGACCCAGCTCTGTCAATCATGCCCTCGCGCTCCCTCCGTACCGGAACATTAGCGAGCAGGCGCCATCACCCAGCACGCGGCATCATGGGTGGGCGAACTGTTGACCCTGACCAGGGGCGGCATCTCTCGTACGCAGCGCTCGATCGCGTATGGGCAACGCGGCATGAACGGGCAGCCTTGCGGGGGATGCAGCATGTCGGGCGGACTGCCTGGAATCGGTTGCAGCAGCTCTCCCCGCGGCAGATCCATGCGCGGAATCGACCGGA
>Ga0307374_10013765_pt1 | contig 11130 bp, 7 predicted proteins | sample OX3MG_FD_202532 | JGI IMG/M metagenome (GOLD analysis project Ga0307374, IMG submission 202532) | Soil microbial communities from Risofladan, Vaasa, Finland - OX-3 | ecosystem: Environmental > Terrestrial > Soil > Coastal area > Acid sulfate soil | place: Finland: Risofladan, Vaasa | collected... | reverse complement strand
AGCGGTTGACTGGCGCAATCAATTGCGCCGCCACACCCCGTCGAATCGTGTAGCCGCGGCATTTATGACGCCTACACCGGCACAGACGCAATTTGCGCCGCCACATTCCCTTCACTAACCCAGGTGAACGCCTCTTATACAGATTTTAGTATTACCCCTCATATCCCAATTGCCGGGCGATATCATACGCCTTTTGCGATTCCTCTTTTCTACCAAGCTGATAAAGTATCCCGCCTTTATTTCTGTGGGCCATAGCAATGTAAGGATCAAGGCGAATAGCTTGCTCATACGCTGCCCGCGCCTCTTCGTACTGCTTGAGTTCATCGAGTACATAGCCCTTGCCGATATGGGCATTAGCAGAGTTGGGGTTAAGGCGAATGGCTTGCTCGTCGGCTATCAATGCCTCGTCGTACCGCTCAAGTTCATTGAGCGCGTCACCCCTGGCGATATAGGCATTAGTAGAGTTGGGGTTAAGGCGAATCGCTTGCTCGTCGGCTACCAGCGCCTCTTTGTAGTGTCCGGCATTAAGATGGGCATCGCCTTCATCCAGCCATTGTTTTTCCGTTTTAGCTGGCTGGGTGCGCGCGGCGAGAGCCGCGAAAAAGGCGGCAACATCAGAGTATCGGTTGGCGCGGTCTTTGGACATGGCTTTGCGGATGGCCCGTTCGATGTGTGCAGGGATGCGCGGATTGTATCTTGTAGGTGGATCTGGCTCGACTCTGGCATGCTGGTACTGCACGACAATGGCGTTTGCTCCGTCGAGATTGTACGGCTTGCGACCGGCCAGCAGTTCGTAGGCGATGCAACCCAGGGCGTACTGGTCGCTTCTGGTGCTGACCTTGCCCTCAAATTGCTCCGGAGCCATGTAGTAGGGCGTGCCACTCTTTTCCAGCACTTTAGTTCCGGTCGTTGCCAGGATAGCGGCAATGCCGAAATCGGCTAGCAGGGCGTCGCCACTGGCATTGAAGAGGATGTTTTCGGGCTTGAGGTCGCGGTGGACGATATGTTTCTCGTGCTGATGGGCATATTGTAACGCCTCGCCCACCTGGGTGATGATCCTGACGGCTTCCTCAACAGCAAAGGGCTGACCCGCCTATTGCCTGATGCGATCGCGCAGTGTGCCGCCCGCCGCGTATTCTACGATCATGAAAGGGATGCCGTTCTGGAAACCAACATCCTTGATCGGTAAAATGTGCGGATGCTCAAGCTCGCTCAGCAGTTGCGCTTCGCCGATGAACCGCTCGCGTTCCCCCTGTGAAGTAAAGTGTGAATGCAGTATCTTGACGGCGACGATGGGCCGATTTTTCAAATAGGCGTGTCGCGCCTTGAAGACGCTGCCGAACGTGCCGCTGTTGATGGCCTCGATAATGCTATAGCTGCCGAATTGCTGGCCGATATACTGGGCGTCGATCATGCCGGGCATTCCTCCCACTGCTGTGTTGTGGTGATTGTGCCTCTATAATACAGCATTATCGATCAATAAGCTATACCCTCTATCTCAGTAGGGGCGGTGGCTCTGCCCCGCGCGCGCAAACCAATAGTGACGGCGGCTCTGATATCATGGGTAGTTTTTTGCAACGTCCAGTTACAGAGTCTATCATTCTGAGCGCCTCCCTGTCATTCTGAGCGGAGCGACGAATCTGCGCACGCACACCAAGATTCGTCGCTCCGCTCAGAATGACAGGCGAAAGGACCGGTGCCAGACAAAAAACCTATCCAGGTAAAGCGGCGTCTTCTTTGAAGAGCAGTATAGATTCTCATTTTTGTCTCAGTTCCTCTACAGTGGAAAGCTTTTTTCCTCCTCATGTCTTCATACTTTTGAGGATGAGACCTCTCGTTTATCGTACTGTTCAGCAACGATCTGGAAGGCTTTTTTGGGTTCCCAACGCATATCTGGATAGGTGATGCCTTTTTCGCCAGCAGGCAGCACTTTCACAACCCCATAGCTAGCCATATCAAGATCGAATGTGGGGTTCTCATCAGTGGGTAAATTGTAAACGGCGAAATTGAAGACAAAAGAGCCTTCTACCGGCTCTTGCCGAAATATGTCCAGCAGTTCTCTCAGGTATTGGGCTTGCGTGTCTTCGCTGCGCTGAAAGCCATCCTTGATTTTTCTGGGTATGCTGGATGTATCAACAATCCCCCATCCAGTAGCGCCCTTTGCCTCGGCTCCCTCGTAGGTGCAGCACCCGAATTCCGTAATAGCCACCAGTTTGCCGTGCTTGAAGTACCGCTGCAACCCCTGGCGATACCTTTTGGCGTTCTGCGCGTTCCGGTAGTAATTGACACTCACCAGGTCGAACAACTGCCAGTCCACTTTTTCCCACGGGCCTGATGCATAGGTGACCTGGCCGTGGAATCGCTTGCGCACTACAGCCACAGTTTTCGCTAGAAACGCATTGAGCCGCCTGCCCGGCCATCGTCCGCCGGTGAGCATGTGCCAGAGCAGACCGCGCGGGCTAGCAAAGTTGTGGATACGAGCGTACAAATCCTCGCCCTTCACTATCCCTTTCATATGGAAGCTGAGTTCGCCGCCAACCACAAAAAGCATATGCGGAAACCTTTGCCTCAGCTCTTCGGCGATTTCTGAACACTCAGCAAGGTACGTGAGCGTTTCCTCCTCGGTGGCCTCGACAAGCAGCGGCGAAAACCACACGATAAGACCCTGGCTAAGCGCGTATTCCGCGGTTGTTTTGAGCCGTGCGGTATCCTGGCCGCACACTCGCACGGCATTACAGTGGAGATCATTTTTGATAATTTCGATCTCGCGGCACATCACCGCTGGATCGAATTCATCGCGGGTAGAACGCCCTCCCGCAAAGATGGTCCCGACATCATAGGTTATACCTTTGTAGTACATACATGTACCTCAGCAAATATCACTTTATCTAATCCTCGTTCAAGCGCAGCGTCTGGCCTGGCGAGGGACGCGCCGCCACACGCACCATCATCACTACCGCCAGGACGCACAGCGCCACGAGCGCCGCGCAGACGAGCCACAGCGAGGTCGGGATGATCACGCGCACAGGCGGCGTCACTTGCAAGATATAGTCCTGCCCGCTGCTGATATCGAGGTTGAGGCCGCCCGCGGCAATATTGGTGAAGATGAGCGACGGCAGAGCCAGGACGGAGAGTAAGTAACCAAAAATACCGCCCAGCAACAGAGCTAATGCATAGACGATGCCCTGCTCCCACGTCAGAATGCTGGCAAGCTGGCGTGGAGCCGTACCAAGCGCGCGCAGCACCGCGAAATTCGTCAGGCGACCGCGCACGCTCAGCCAGGATGCGAGCAGGTTGCCGACGAGGGCCAGCAAGAGCGCGATAATTGTGCCGAGAATTAGCATTCCCGACAGGTCGAGATAGAGCGGATCATGCTCCAGGCTGTCGATAATGGCGCGCCGGTCGTTCACATCCGAGAGCAGCAGCGTGGGGTTAGTGAGCGTGCGGCGCATGCTGGCAAGTGAAGCCGCGTCGCCGCGCGTTTTGAGCCAGACGCGATTGGGCGTTGGCGCGGCTCCGCTTGCTTTCTGCGCTATGGCAGCATAGCTCTGGTAGTCCGCCAGGATGCCGCCGGAAACCGTGAGCGTATTGGCGTCGCCGCCAAACGCGCTGTCATTGATCGTGGGAACGCGCTGCACTTCCGCGATGACCTTGCAATGCAGCGTGCCATCACTGCCGGATACAGAAAAGGCCGCGCCGGACGAGAGATGCAGCGTGTTCCAGGCGAGACTATCGACAAGAACAGGCAACATATTGCTCGCTTTTGCCGCCGCGCGCCCGGCAACCAGTTGCTGCATCAGTGGCGCGATGGGCTGTGTCGAGTCCTGCGAAGTCCAGGTGAAGGTTTGGGCGAAGGTGTTGGCATCGACGGCCAGCAATTGCACGGTGATCGATTGTCCAACAGCGCCCTCTGTTGCCATCGGGTAACTGCTATAGCCAACCGTCGCCGCGAGCGTGCCGGGAATATGGCTATAGGTCGCGGATGTAATCCCACTGGCGAAAGCGGAGACCTGCGCGCTAAAGTCGGCCCCAACCTCGTAATTGGCGACGTCGATCACGCGCTGCGTTTGCGAAGCGTTGAAGATCAGCGCGAAGATGGCAAAGGCGACGGAGAACGCCAGCAGCAGCGTCATGCGCAGGGATTGTCGCGGCGCGCGCGCCATCTGCACCACGGCCAACATGGAGGTCGCGCCGCGATTACGCTGCGCCAACTTGCTCGCCCCGCGCAAGAGCAGTGGGAAAGCCCGCAGCAAGAGCAGCAACAGCCCCAGCACGAGGCAGACGGCGCCCGCCAGCGTGAGCGGCGCCAGCGCCAGCTCGCGCGTCTGTTCATCCAGCACGCCGGGACTGCTCTCGCGCAAGAAGAACAGAAAACAGAACAGCGCGAGGATCGCCAGCAGCACATCAAGGTTGTGGCGCTGCCAGGGCGGTCGATACGTCGAGCGGGCAGATTCGCGGCGCCGCGCGAGCATACTACCGCGCACCGCGCCGCCGATAGAGACGAGCATCGTCAGCAGCGCGACGCCCACCGCGAGCAGCGCCGGCAGCATAATCTCCTGGATGATCGCCAGCGGCTCCGTTGTAACGACACCAATCGCCGACGTGTCCATTGCCGGCAACGTGCGCAAAGAGACGAGCGGCGTGATTACGATTGCTAGCAGCGGCCCGATCAGCAGCGCGCCCAGACAAATAGCCACGCCTTGCAACAGAAACGCGCTGAATACCTGCCAGAGACCGGCTCCCCGGCTGCGCAATACCGCTATAGAATCCGCCTGCCTGTCCACCAGCAGGCCGGTCATCAGCGCGACAAAGAAGAGCGTCAGGGCGGCCACCAGCAGCGAGAGGCTGGTCAGAGGAATCTCCGCGATGGCCTGGCGGCTCTGGAAGAGCGTGATCACAGTAGAGATGGGATCGGAGAGAGTGGTGTTCTCGATAAAAGGCGCATCATCCAGGGCTGGAGTGATCCGCGTGTAGAGGAGATTATGGGCCTGTAGCGCCTGGTTAATATTGTTATTGTTGATGCTTCCGATATCCAGGTGATAATACCACGACAATGTGGGCGTCGCTTCGATGTGCAGTCCGGCCAGCTTCGGATCGTTGCTGAAGGCATTGAGAACCGCGATCATGGCCGTGTTGGACACCAGCGCCCCGCATGTCTCGTTCTGATGAAATTGACCCAGCGGGGTACAGGCAAAATTGTTGTCATGCCAGAACGGATCGTTGTTGGGACGGATAATGCCCGCCACGCGCAAAATAATGTAATGGACAGCCAGGCGCTTGCCCTGGTTGTCATCAAAGGCTATCTGAACCGCGATGCGCGAGCCAATTTGCAGGGGCTGCGGCTTGTCCCTGCCCGCGCCGAGACGCGCGCCCAGGCTGCCGGCCGCGTCGGACACGATATCGATATCGACGGGGCTGCTGCGCGCCGTGGGCAACGTACCCGCGAGCAGCGTGAGATGGGGCGCGACCTGGTTGATTGGCTGGCCGATCAGATCAAGCTGATCCCCGGTTCCGGCAAAGCCGAGAGCGCCTGACGGCGTTGTTCCCTGGCGGTACAAATCTACTCCGGTCATGACGAGAGAAAATTGCGTTGGCCCTGTCACCTCGCCGCCCAACGCGGAGTGAGCGATCTGATCGAGCGTGTTCTGCTGATTCTGGATATCTTGCGGCGCGATTTGTCCGGCGCTCGATTGCACAAGCAGATCACTGCTGCTATTTGATGCTCTAAGCGCGCTTTCGAGTTCGGCGGTCAGCGCGATCTGCGAGTAAATCGGCACGGCGCAGACGATGATGACAGCGGCGATGACGCCCAGGCCCGTAACCAGCAACAGACGCCACGTCTGGCGCACCTGCCAGAAGGCCAGCGTGAGAGACGAGAATTGTTTTCTCCTGCGAGCGTTCGCACTCATCGCTGTTTGCTCCTCTCATATCATATGCGATGGACTTGTAGATGCACATTTCATCGTGGCGGGACGTAGGGGCCAGATTGATCGCGCCCGCAGGGATAGGTGGGGAACCGTGTGTGCCAGGGTGACGCGCGTTGTTCCCCACCCCGTGGGCGCGAAAATCTGGCCCCTACGCCCCCAAATTACTCGGACGGCCAGATCTCCACATGATCGCCCACCTTGCGCACCTCCGCGCGCCCGTTGAACGTGAAGCTCTCGAAAATATCCCTGGGCAACTGCAGCCGCCCCACGCGGTCGATCAGGACAAGTTCACGGTGCGTCTCGCTCGACAGGCCGATGATCGCGCTGGCCGTAGGGGCCGATTGATCGCGACCGCTATCTCCCTGCTCACGTTCACTGCTACTGGCGGCGGGTGCGTCGCGGCGCACCGTCTCCGTGCTGGTGCGCCCGTCGCGGATGGCGATGGTACGATCCACGACGGCGGCCACGTTGACATCGTGCGTCACGATGATGATCGTCAGGCCCAGCTCGCGATTCACGGTATGCAGCAGCGTCAGAATTTCGTCGGTTGTCGCGGAATCGAGTTCGCCCGTCAGCTCGTCAGCCAGCAGCACTTTTGGCTCGTTCGCCAGAGCCACGCCGATGGCGACGCGCTGCTGCTCGCCGCCCGAAAGCTGGCCTGGCTTGTGGCCGCGCAGATCGCTCAGCCCGACGACGGCGAGCAGTTCGCGCGCGCGCGCTCCTGCCCGCGCCGGACTGACCCCGTTCAACACCTGCGGCAGCTTGACGTTCTCTTCCGCGCTCAACTCCGGCAGCAGATTGCGCCCGCTCTGCTGCCAGATCTGCCCAATGATGCTGCGGCGGTACTTGAGGCGCAGCGCCTCCGTCATGCGCGTCAGGTCGTTGCCATCGACCGTGCAGCGTCCCGCGCTCGGCACATCCTGCGCGCTGAGCATGTTCATCAGCGTCGTCTTGCCCGACCCCGACGCGCCCACAATGGCGAGCATCTCGCCCGGCGCGACCTCCAGATCCAGCCCTTGCAGCGCGAAGACTTCCAGATCGGCCACCTTATAGATTTTTACCAGATTTTCACAAAGCACGATTGGCTCCGGCATAGACGCTCCTTCAAAATATATATAAACAGAGCGGGCGCGATAAATCGGCCCCTACTAATCTTCATTCAAGCGCAGCGTCTGGCTCACCGACGGCCGCGCCACCACGCGCACCATCATCAGCAGCGCCACGAGGCAGATCGCCAAGATGATCGCGAAAACTATCCACAGCGTCGGCGGGATCACGACGCGGATGGGCGGGATCGTCTGCAAGATGTAATACTGCCCGCTGTCGATGCTGCCGCTAAAGCCGCTGACAGCGATGTTCGTGAACACCAGCGAGGGCAGCGCCAGGGCGGAGAGCAGGATGCCGAAGACGACGCCCAGGATCAGCGCCGTCGCGTAGACGATGCCCTGCTCCCAGCTAAAAATGCTCGCTAACTGGCTGGGCGTCGTACCCAGCGCGCGCAGCACGGCGAAGCTCGTCAGGCGACTGCGCACGCTGAGCCAGGACGCGATCAGGTTGCCGACAAGCGCCAGCAGGATGGCAATGACCGCGCCGATTACTAATAAGCCCGTCAGATCGAGATAGAGCGGGTCGTTCTGTAAGTTGCTGATGATGGCGCGGCGGTCGTTCAGGCCGGTGAGCGCATATGTGCCATTGGTGAGCGCATTACGCGCTTGCGCCAGCAGCCGGGGATCGCTGCTCGTTTTGAGCCACACGTTGCTGGACGTGACGGGCGCTCCATTCGCTTGCAGCGCCACGATAGCAAAGCTCTGATAATCCAGCAACACGCCGCCCTGCGCCGAAAATCCACTCGTGCCGGTCGCCAGCGTGCTGTCATTGACCGTCGGGATGCGCTGCACTTCGGCAATGGCTTTACAATTGACCGTGCCGCTGGTATCGGACATCTGAAAGATCGCGCCTGGTGAGAGGTCCAGCGAGGTCCAGGCGGCGCTATCGACGATGGCCGGTATGACGAGCGATTGTTTAACGCTGGCGCGTTGGACGGCCAGTTGCTGCATAAGCGCGGCAAGCGGCTGCGTCGAGTCCTGGGCTGTCCAGATAGCGGTATTGGCGAAGGTATTGGCATCCACGGCCAGCAGTTGCACCGAGGTCGTCTGTGCGCCCTCCGTCACCGTCGGAAAACTCGTATAGCCGATAGCCGCCGCGAGGACGCCGGGCAGACGTTTGTAGGTAGCGGACGTGACCGGGCCGGAGCTGCTTGAGATCTGACCGCTGAAATCGGCACCCACCTCGTAGTTGGCAACATCAAGGATGCGCTGCGTTTGCGAGGCGTTGAAGATAATGGCGAAGATGGCAAATGCGATGGAGAATGCCAGCAGCATCGTCATGCGCAGCGATTGGCGCGGCGCGCGCGCCATCTGCGCCACTGCCAGCATGGGCGCCGCGCCGCGATTGCGCTGCGTCAGCTTGCTGCCGCCGCGCAAGATCAGTGGGAAAGCCCGCAGTAACAACAGCGACAGCCCCAGCAAGAGAAAGACCACGCCGGCCAGCGTCAGCGGCGGCAGCACCAGCGCGCGTACGCGCGCGTCCAGCACGCCGGGGCTGGCCTCGTAGACCGAGAAGGCGAAACCCGCCAGCGCGATGAGGGCCGCGACAACATCCACGTTCAGGCGCTGCCAGAGCGGGCGATGCGTTGAGCGCGCCGCCTCGCGGCGCAGCGCCAGAATGCCGCGCTGCACCGCGCCGCCCATGGCCAGCGCCATCGCCAGCAGCGCGACGCCCACCGTCACGAGCGTCGGGATCACGATTGCCTGGATGGTTCCCGGCAGATCGCTGCTGATCACGCCCACCGCGCCAATATCGGCGTGCGGCAGCGTCGCCAGCGAAAACAGCGGCACGACCAGAATCGCCACGATCGGCCCCGCGATCAGCGCGAGCAAGCAAATGCCCACGCTCTGCACAAACAGCGCGCTGAATATTTGCCAGCGACTTGCCCCGCGACTGCGCAGCACGGCGATGGCATCCGATTGGCGATCCACCACGATATCCGTCATCGTGATCACAAAAAACAGCGTCAGGCCCACCACCAGCAGCGACAGGCTCACGATGGGAATCTGCACCACCGCGTTGCGATTGGCATATTGATCCAGCACGCCGGAGACGGGATCGCTGAGCGCCGCTTGCATGATATAGGGGCCATTGTTGAAGCCCGCGATATCGACGGCGATATTGCCCAGATCATTCTCCAGCGCGGGAAAATTGGCAACGGTAACGCGCGTGATATCAAGTGCGTAATACCAGTTCAACGAGACTGACGCTTCGAGGGCGACAATGTTTCCCTTGCTGAGATAAGAGAACGCGGGAGACACCTGCTCAGAAACGGCAAAGCTCATCTGCTGGATCGTCGTGAGGAAACTCTCGTTGGAAACGAGGACAGTACAGAGTTGACCGTTGAGGCCCGCCTGGCTGCACCCAAAACTCTGGCCGTGCCAGAACGCGCTGCTGTCCGGCTTGAAGATGCCCGCCACAAGCAGGTCGATATAGGGAGCGACGGCGCGTCGTCCCTGCGTCACATCGTAGGGAATCTGTATAGCCATGAGAGAGCCGGGCTTTAAGTGAAGAGCTTTGGCCGTGGTGGTTGTGACGGCAATCTCAATGGCATTGCTATTGTCCTGCGGCAGCCGCCCCTGGATCAGATTGATATGCGGTTTGGCCTGCGACGTCGTCTCGCCGACAAGGTCAAACAGGTTTGAAGTCTCCTTGTATACGGTTTGCTCTTTCCCGTTGATACGCTTTAGCGAGGGTAAAAAAATTGTCTGGTCGTCCAGTTCGGAGGAGAGCTGCGCGCCCGGCTGCAAAAAAGACCCGAATTTCTGATGGAAATCGCGGGTTATCTTGTCCTGCGTCTGCTGGATATAGGGCAGGAAAACTTTCTGCGTGCTGGCCTGGACCAGCAGAGAGGCGTTGGCCGCGGAACTGGCGTTGAGCGCGTCTTGCAGTTCGGCGGTCTCTGATATCTGCGAATACAACGGCACGGCGCAAATAATGATGACGGCGGCAACCACGCCCGCGCCGATGACGAGCAAGAGACGCCACGTCTGGCGCAATTGCCAGCCCGCCAGCGTAATCGGCAAAAAGTAGGGGCGTGGGCTTGCCCCGCCCTGATGGGCTTGCCTCACCCGCCTGGACACGCGTGTCCCTGGTTGAGCCATGAGAATCACCTCAAAGAAAAATAAGTGCGGCAGCAGGATGATTGGCGGCCAAAAACTCCCTACTATGATTGAACTACGCATTCAGAAGAAGGTTTCTCACATAAATGGGGGCAGGGCGCGATAAATCGCGCCCTGCCCCCACCTGGCTATTATTCTCCGGGCGTCGCGCCCACCACGAAGGCATCCACCGCGCTGAATTTGCCGCGCCAGTACGGCACTTTGATCTTGTGACCGGCGCTCATAATGGTCACATCGCGCATGTGCGCGTAACGGTAGAGGACCGGCAGACCTTCGGGGCCAATCTCTGGTTGATCAGAGGGAGGAACAAGGGCAAGGTAGTACTCGCGTAAGGCGTCCGCCGTGTCGGGATCGTCCGCGCGGTGCAGTTCTTCATTCAGATCAATATAAAACTGCGCGTAGCGAGCGGTACTCACCATCACGCCGAAGACGAGTAAACCATGCATCTGGAGCATCATCTCGATCTCCAGGTCTTGCTGCTCGACGAAGCGCGCCCACATTTGCAGCGCGAAATCCTGGTCGCTGTATTCCCTGATCCAGCTAGTGCGCCGTTCGCTGCGCGTCAGCGGGCGAAAGCCGCTTTCTCCTGGCCTGACGCTGCTATCGCTGCCGTCGCCCGTCGGTTCCGGCGTCTGATCCACCATCTTCGCTTTCCAATCTATGGGTGTTGACAATCTCTTGCCGCAAAGGATACCGGTTTGATGGAGATTTGTCAACCGCATAAGGAAAGGACCAGATAAAGTTATTGTACTTTCATCACACCGCGACGATGCCGGCGTGCCAGCTATTCAATTCGTACTTCAGCGTAGCGATGTATTCGGCCTCATTATTGTGATCGCTCGATGGTGCGTAAGTGGGAATGATCTGGTCGATAGTGACTTCACCTAATTGCACTATATACAAGTTGCGGATCAGCTTGAACCATTCCACAAAACTCTGCTGCCAACTGCTGAAAATAGCGTAGCCGCCATCAC
>Ga0307374_10013763_pt1 | contig 11131 bp, 7 predicted proteins | sample OX3MG_FD_202532 | JGI IMG/M metagenome (GOLD analysis project Ga0307374, IMG submission 202532) | Soil microbial communities from Risofladan, Vaasa, Finland - OX-3 | ecosystem: Environmental > Terrestrial > Soil > Coastal area > Acid sulfate soil | place: Finland: Risofladan, Vaasa | collected... | reverse complement strand
GCAGCCGTTTCGGAACTTGGGGGTGGCGAGGTCAGCATTCAGCCTATGCAGGCCAGGTATTCGCGCTGTGGGACGACGATGAGCAGGGTGGGCTTGTTTTCCAGGGGCAGAATTGAAGGTCCAAAGACACGAATACGGCGGGCGGTTGCGAGAAGAAGAGAATCAAGGGGTGAGCAGCGGGTCAGGATTGTGGGTCTCAACTGCTATCGGCGAAGGCGGGCGGTGAGAAGCTGCGTTGCAAGAGGCGAACGAGTTCGATCGCGGTACGGACCGGATGGGTGCGGCGGTGCAAATAGCGCAGCCGGTAGAGGCGTTCCACCGTCAAGGCCAAACAGGTCAAAAGCCAAACGATCAACAGACGGTTGGCGTGATGACGGCAGATGGGCTTGAAGCCGTAACGATTTTTGGCGTCGTTGAAACCCTGGTTCTCAATTTCCCAGCGGCTCTTGGCCCTGAGGTAAAGCGAACGGCGGTTCACGGCTTGCGAAGAGAAATCGGTGAGCCAGAAAGCCTCCAGCCCGTCACCGTTGGGTTTATGCTGCCGATAGCGGATCACCCGCACCGTTTCCCAGCGCAGGGATTCCCAGGGATCGAAGTCGTCGGCATCCCAGATTTCGACGCGGTCTTCGCCCTGACGGAACGTGGTGTGCGAAGGCTGAGAGCGGAAGCGCCGCTCGACGGCTTGGAATAAGTCGGGCAGGTTGGCTTTGAGACGTGCGACCACCTGCCAGCCCAGCTTTCCCACCGTGTGCAGAAAGGGGGCCGTGGCAAACTCGCCGTCCGCTACCACGTAATCGGCGAAGCGCACTCCCAGATGGCCGTGGACGCGCCGCAGCAGTCGCTGGGCCACAGCATACTCGCTGTCTCCCGAGGCGTAGGGTTCCACATCCACCGGCAGGGTCAACCCCGTCCCCACCACCGCCGCCATGACCACGTGATAGCGGTAGCCCACGACTTCGCGGGCGGCGTTGCGATGCCCCTGGCACAGCGGACAGGAAGACTTCCGCCGCCGTCCTCCCGTCGTCCCATCCACCGCCAAGCCGATGAACCGGGCTCCCTCAAAAACCTTATTGCGCCTGGCCCGCCGCCGGACTTCCGCCAGAGCTTCTCGCAGCCGCTCCACCCCCAGCCGCTCGGTGAAATAACCCAAGTCATCGTCCCCGAAACTGCGTCCCACACCCCACGCCCGGCGCGCCTCCGATTTCACCCGCGCCTCGATCGCATGGAACGCCGGTTCCCGCAGCCGATGGCCCATCAGTAAAGACCACAGCAAAGCGCGCGCCGGAATCTGAGGACTCACCCGGCCATCCCCCGGCGAGCGGAAATAGGATCGCAATCCCAGACGCCGCGTCACGTAGTTTCATAGGCGGCGTGGCGTGGGCCCTTTCATCCCCGCCTCCGCCTCTGCTTCCGTGCCAACCCCAAAAGCTGGGCGTTGGCCGCCAGCACGTCCCGCACCGTATCCTGGAACTTCCGCCCCGCGTTGACCTGCGAACGGACTTCATTCACCCACTCCGCCGGGATGCGTTCGACGCGCTTCTTTCCCTCCACCATAAAAGTCAGCGACCAGACCGGATGGCCTTCGCCTTCCGCACAGTGACAGGTCGGCTTGCCGCAGTGCGTATGGGTCAGAGAAAGGGAGCCCGGCACTCCCTTAAAATATCAGCCTCAAGGCCGGCACGACACCGAAATGAACCACCACCGCGGGGTTGCCGGTTGCTGGTTTTTCAATTTTGGCCATTACCCTTCGCTCACGGGTGTTTTTAGCCGGAGGATGCTGCCGCGATTTAGTGCTGGACTCGGTCCTGCCTTTGTGAGAGATTAACGGGGGCAAGACCCGGCAGACTGCGGCTTCCTCAATGCGGCGCTTGGCAACCCGGGCTGATGACTCTTGTAATTTTTCCAACGGATTGCTCAGCGCGGTACGAATCCTGGGAGTATTTCGTTCTTACTGCCCGTCTACTGCCTGAGCAAAATGCGAAACGGAAAAGAGACGTTTTGGAATGAACATTCTCCTTTATAACCCTGATAACGAAGTCACGAACAACTTCATGCCGCACCTCTGGATGTTTCTCCTCAAGTCCCTCACGCCTCCCGATCACAATGTTTTTCTGTTGGATGGCAACGCGCAACGGATGAGCGAGCGCGATTTGATCGAGTACATTCGCCGGAATCGTGTGGGGCTGGTGGGAATCGGAGCCATGACCCGCATGGCCGCCAAAGCTTATCGGATGGCGGACGCCGTCCGGGCGGCGGGTGTTCCGGTGGTGATGGGAGGACCTCACGTCACCGAAGTCCCCGACGAACCTCTGGGCCGGGACGGAGGTCCTCGCCATGCAGACGCTGTGGCCCTGGGCGAGGCGGACCAGACTTGGCCAAGGATTGTGGCGGATGCGGCGCGCGGCTGCCTCCAGGAAGTTTATATGCCCGTTGATGAAGCGGGCAAGGAGGTGAAGCCTGCGCTCGAAGCTTATCCCCAGATTCGCTGGGACCGCATGGAGTTGGACCAGTTTAATTTGTTTGGACACCTACCCACGTTTGCCCGCACAGCGCTCCGCTCCATTGGCATGAAGTGGGAAAGCTTTCACGTGATTCCCATTGAATCTGGCCGCGGCTGCCCTTATGGATGCGAGTTTTGCACGGTGACCGGCTTCTTCGGGGATTCGATCCGGTTCCGCACCAATGAAAGCGTAGTCGATGAGTTGCTATTGCTGAAGGCCCTGGAAAAGAAGCGGGGTGGAAAGATCGCCGTCTTCTTTGTGGATGACAATTTCGCCATCAATCGAAAACGGACAAAATCGCTCCTAAGAGAAATCATTGCACGCGGCGCACAAATCCCCTGGGTCGCCCAAATCAGCATGAACCTGCTGAAAGACGAAGAACTAGTTTCCCTGATCGCCGAAAGCGGAGGCAAATGGATCTTCATGGGACTCGAGTCGATCGACCCGGGAAACCTAAAGAGCGTCGGAAAAGGCTTCAACAAACCTGGGGAGTACGCGGAAGTGCTCGACCGGCTGGCACGTCATGGCCTCTATGCCATCACCTCCTTCATATTCGGCATGGATGATGACCATGTGGGCGTGGCAGAGCGCACCCTCCAGGAAATTCGTTCCTGGCCGCCGGTGCTACCCGTTTTCGGGTTGCTCACCCCTTATCCGGCCACGCCGCTCTACGACAGGCTGGCGGCCGCCGGGCGACTGACTCGTGCCAAGCATTGGCTCGATTTCAAACCCTTCGTAATGGCTCACACACCAAATGGTCTTTCGCCGGAGCAGGCACAGGCTGAAGTGAGGCAAGCATGGACGGCCTCTTATAACTCCAAGGCGAACGCTGCAGCCCTGGCCTGGCTCGAAAGCCGGAGCTTTGCAGACCGGGTGATGCACCTGCTTGCCCGCCTTGCGTTCCGCGGGATCTATTTCCCCCAGATGCGTACGCGTGAATGGCTCGGAGTCCTGTTTGAGAATCGCCATTCCATTTTCCGCCTTGCGGCTCAAGCCATCCGAGCCAAGTTTGGCCCTCCGGCGGAAGATATTCCGGGTGAACCGGCACAGCACTCCACCGCGGTTTAGTCATTTCGTGGGCGCTCTCAGGCCCCGGCGATTCTCGTCTTCCTTTGGGACAACTCGTAGAGGTTAATCAACTTCGGAATCGGGGCATCGCATCAAGCCCTTCACCCCGTATCTCTGCCCATGTGATGTAGGGGCGGGCCTTGTGCCCGTCGGCGGGCGACCACAAGGGTCTTGAGGTACGAGTGGAATAGCCAGCCGTCCCAGCTTCCAATGGGGAAGCGTACTGGGGTCACGGCCAGCAGGAGTTGCCCTCAAGCTCGCACAGCCTCACCCTTCGATTGAGGGTTTTACCGCCGCGCGCTGCGCCAGCTTGCGGCGTTCGGTCAGTCCGTACCAAACCAGAAGAATGGCTAAAAAGCTGGCCATAGTTTTGCCGGCGAGCTGATTCGGCGGCATCATCAGGATGACGCAAATGAAGATCGTCCAGAGAATGGCGAGCAGGTTCACCGTCGAGCTGAATCTACCAAGTCGCCACGGACCGTATTCCGTCCACAACCCCCGCCGTCGCGCTCGATAGCCGAGAATAATCGGAATTACGTAGGCCACATACAAGCCGACCGTACTAATGGAAGTCACCACCGGATAAGCGCCACTGTATATCGAAATGGTGAGCGCGGCTCCGGCTGAAAGCCAGATGGCGGGCGAGGGCGTGCGGTGCTTGGCGCTGACGGTGCTCCAGAAACTTGAAAGCGGCATGCCGCGATCCCGCGCGAAGGCAAAAATCGTCCGGGAAGTGGAAGCGACGGTGGACAGTCCACAGAACCACATGGCCATGGCCGCCAGCAGCGACGCTGCGGCCCCGGCCCGGGCTCCGAGGCCTTGCTCCAATATCGCAATCACCGCAGGAATGGGATGGCCGGATGCGTCGTGCGCGCCCAGCACGGAGCCGATGCTGCGCATGGAGAGCGTTAAAGCCAGAAGCAGCAGGTAGCCGGCGACTGCGGAAATGACGACGGAGTTGACGATGCCCCACGGGGCGCGCCTTCGCGGATCGACGGTTTCCTCTGCCAGGTGCGCCGAAGCGTCATACCCCGTGAAGGTCCATTGCGCCTGGAGCAAACCGACCAGGAAGGCCAGTCCGTAGGGAAATGAAGTGGTGGTTTCGGCCTGAAAGAAAAATGCGACCGGATGCTTGGGTGCGAAGATCAGCAGTGCGCCGGCGATCACCAGCACGCCAAGGATGTGAACTGTCACGCTGAAATCATTGAGCCAGGCGACCAGGCGGATTCCAAAGTGATTGATGAGCCCGTGCGAGGCGAGAATGACCGCGTAGACCACGAGCAGAGTGCGGCTGGTGGCGTTGAGACCGAGGAGCGGAGTCACGAACTGCGCGCAGCCATAATCGACGCCCGCCAAGGTGGCGATTAAACCGACGATGCTGAACCACGCCGTGAACCAGCCCCAGCCTGGGCCGCCCAGCCTCGTCGCCCAATCATACATGCCGCCCGAGGCGGGGTATGCCGAAGCCAGCTCCGCCATGCTCGCCGCCACCGCCAAAGTGAACAGCGCCACCAACGGCCATCCGAACGCCATCTCCGCCGGGCCGCCCATCTGGAGGCCGTAATCGAAGAGCGTGACGGCGCCGGTGAGGATGGAGATGATCGAGAAAGAGAGGGCGAAGTTGGAAAACCCGCCCATGCTGCGGAACAATTCCTGCGCGTAACCCAGGTGGCGGAGATCGGCTTCATCCTGATGGGCGCGGTCTGCCTCATGGCCGGAACCGGCATCGGCTTGGACCTTCAGGAGCGGTGCTTCCATCGCTTTGAGTGCAGACCTCGCCCTGATATCCCGTCGGGGCGACCCTCGTGGTCGCCCGAGGACGGGCACAAGGCCCGCCCCTACACCAGAACGGGCTAGTAGGCTTGCCGGTAGAGTTCCTCCATGTCCTTGAGGCTCGTGGGCCGGGGGTTCAGGAGGCGGCAACCGTCTTCCATGGCTTTGGCGGCCAGGGCGGGAATCATCTGTTGCGTCACTCCGTGATGCCGCAAGCCCGGCCGGATTCCGATATCCGCGTTGAGCTTTTCAATTTCTTCGATGGCGGCTTCCGCAGCGACCCGCCTGGAAACGCCGTCTGTGGCGGCGCGGTTCGCCCTTCCCATGACCACCGCCAGGTCCGCAAGGCGGGGCTCGACCGCTGAAAGATTGAATCGCATCACATGGGGCAACATCAAGGCATTGGAGAGTCCGTGATGCATGCCCGCAATGGTGGAAAGAGGATGCGCCAGCGAGTGTGTAGACCCTAATCCCTTTTGGAAAGCCACAGCGCCCATGATGGACGCCATCATCATCTGACTTCGAGCCTCCTGATTATTCCCATCCCGCACCGCAACGCGCAGAAAACGGCTGGCCAGCTCGACACCTTTCAGAGCAATGGCGTCGCACATGGGATGGAAGGGCGCGGAAAGATAGGCCTCCAGGTTGTGAGTCATGGCGTCCATGCCCGTGGCCGCAGTGAGGTGCGGAGGCAGGCCGAGTGTCAGGTCAGGATCGTCAATGGCGACGGTAGGCATGAGGTGTTGGGAGAAGATGACCGTCTTCCGGCCTGTGGATTTCAAGGTAATCACGGCGCTGCGCGAGACTTCGCTGCCGGTGCCGGAAGTTGTGGCCACGGCCAGCATGGGAGGCAGGTTCGAAATGATCTGCTTCCAGCCGTCGCGCAAATCGTCATAGTCTTCAAGGGGGAGAGCATGAGTCGTCTTCAGCCGGATCGCTTTGGCGGCATCGAGCGGGCTGCCGCCGCCCACAGCCAGAATGCAATCGCAACCGTGCCGGTAATAGACCTCAACTCCGGGATGCACGCTTTTCTCCGTGGGATTGGGCTCTACTTGATCGAAAATCACCGGTTGCAGATTCGAGTTCTTTAACGGCGCCAACACCCGTTCCAGCAGCCCGGCTTTCACCACGCCCGGATCCGTGACCACCAGCGGGCGCTCTTTGCCAAGTCCGCCAATCGCCTCTCCGATCCTATTCACAGCGCCCGGCCCGAAAATGATCTGCGTGGGGAAGGCGAAAGTAGTAATCATTGCCAAGACCTCTTTAACTTTGATGGATGGTGCGGCGGCCCGGGTGTGAGCCCCTGGACAGGCACAAGGCTCTTCCCTAGATTTAGGGCCCGTTCAGAAATAACTGTTCCATCTCACCCCTCACCCGCCGCTTCGCGTCACCCTCTCCCCGCTGGCGGGGAGAGGGCCGGGGTGAGGGGATGTATTCGGCCCGAAATGGAACAGTTATTATCTGACACCCCTTTAGATAATTTCGAAATACCGGTCCAGTTCCCAATCGGTGACGGAGGCGTGGTGCTGCCGAACTTCCCATTCGCGGGTGCGAACGTAGTGATCCACGAATTCCGTTCCAAGCAATTGCCCCGCCACCTCACTGTGTTTCAACAAGGCTGTTGCCTGTTCGAGCGAGCGTGGCAGGGGCTTGGCGTTTGTTTCATAAGCATTGCCCTCCACCGGATCCGGCGGAGTGAGCCCTTTCTCGACGCCAAAAAGCCCGGATGCAAGGCTCGCGGCGGTAGCAAGGTAAGGATTGATATCAGCGCCCGCCAGGCGGTATTCAACGCGAACTGCCTTGGGTGACGGTCCTGTAACAACGCGGAGCGCCACGGTGCGATTGTCGATCCCCCATGTGGCGTTGGTGGGCGCCCACACACCGGGCACCAGCCGCTTATAAGAATTTACTGTAGGGCACGCAAAAACGGTGAGTTCCGGCATCAGCAGAATTTGCCCGGCGACGTAGCTTTTCAGGATTTTTGAGGTCTTGGTGGGATTCTCCTCGTCGGAAAAGAGGTTCTTCTGCCGTCCCGTATCCCAAAGGCTCTGGTGCAAATGGCCGCTGGCGCCGGGAAGCTTGGCATTCCATTTTGCCATGAACGTGGCGATCAGGCCATGGCGCGAGGCGATCTGCTTGATGCCGGACTTGAAAAGCGCGGCGTTGTCCGCAGCTTTCACTGCGTCATCATACTTCAGCGCCGCCTCATAAACACCCGGGCCGGTTTCGGTGTGGAGGCCTTCGAGAGGAATGTCCATGGCTTGCATGGAATCCATGATATGGTGCGCCAGATCAGAGAACTCGCCCGTGCGCAGGACGCTGTACCCAAACATGCCCGGCGAGAGCGGCGTCAGTCCCTTGTAATGTTTTGCCCGGACTGAATGCGGGTCCTCCTTGAAAAGGAAAAACTCAAATTCGGCGGAGACCATTGGATGAAAGCCCATTTCATGGGACTTGGCCACGACATTCTTCAAGACCTGCCGGGGGGACACCGCCAAAGGTTTGCCGGAGGGATCGAAAAAATCGAGCAGGAAAAATGCCGTGCCCGGCTCCCAGGGAATCAAGCGAACGGTGGAAAGGTCAAGGCGAGCGAGAGCATCCGGATAGCCCGTGTGCCAGCCGGTGACGCGGACGTTATCATAAAGAACGTCTGAAGAGTCCCATCCAAAGATGACATCGCAGAAACCCAAGCCCGATTCTGCGGCGGAAGCGAATTTCTCCCGGCTGATATATTTCCCGCGCAGCACGCCGTCAATATCCACCCCGCCCACCTTGATGCGGGTGATCTTGTGTTCCGCGAAAAGAGCTTCGATGCTTTTAAGGTCCATGAGTCGTCGAGTCTGGAGTCGCTCAGTGCGGAGTTTGGAGTCTGGGAGCCCGGCGCAGGTACGAGGTAAATCCTCCAATCAGCGCGGCAGTCTCGTCCGCTAGTCCATACAACTTCCCAAATTGCTCACGATTCAGGTAGCCGGAATCGAGGGCCACATAGAGTAGCGACTGAACCTCCACCGCCGAGCCCTTAGCGACATCGAGAAAATGCGCAAAGTCCTTGTCGGTCTTTCGGGCAAATCCTTCAGCGACATTGCTCATGGTCGAGACCGCAGCCCTGCGAAGCTGTTCTCTTAAGCCGAAATCCGTTTTCAAAGATCCTTCGGCGCACGCCTTATACACTGCCGACACCAGTTGCCTGGCTTTCTGCCATGCTTGAATATCCTCGAAGCGCTTGATTGGCGGCATCAGCTTTACTCGGCTCCGGACTCCAGACTGAGCGACTCCGAACTAGCTAAGTGGCATCAGCTTTACTCGGCTCCGAACTCCAGACTGAGCGACTCCGAACTAGCTAAGTGGCATCAGCTTTACTCGGCTCCGAACTCCAGACTGAGCGACTCCGAACTAGCTAAGTGGCATCAGCTTTACTCGGCTCCGAACTCCAGACTGAGCGACTCCGAACTAGCTAAAGCGCCACCCACACCGACTTTACCTGCGTGTAAGCCTCGAGCGCGTGCATGCCCATCTCCCGGCCGAAGCCGCTCTGCTTGGTGCCCCCAAAGGGCGCGGCGCTATCGAATCCGTTGTAGGTATTGATCCACACCACGCCAGCTTTAATCTGGCGCGCCAGCCGGTGCGCCCGCCCCACGTCCCGCGTCCAAATGGCAGAGACCAGGCCGTAAATGGTGCCGTTGGCGATCTGGACCGCTTCCTCATCGTCGTGGAACTTCATGGCTGCCAGGACGGGCCCAAAGATTTCCTCCTGGGCAATCTTCATTTCCGGTTTTACGTCTGCAAAAACTGTGGGCTCCATGAAAAAACCTTTGGCTTTCTCACCCTCGGTGTCGCGTTCGCCACCGCAAAGGAGCTTTGCGCCCTGCTCTTTGCCCGACTGGATATAACCCATGATGCGGTCAAGCTGGGTCTTGGAAATCTGGGCACCCATTTCGGTTTTCGGGTCCAACGGGTCGCCCACTCGCATCGTCCGGGCCTTTTCCACCAGCTTTTCGAGGAACTGATCGTGAATGTCCTGATGCAGCAGCAGCCGCGAACCCGCCGAACAGACTTCACCCTTATTGGCGTAGATGGCCCAGAAGGCGGCGGGCACGGCGGCGTCGAGATCGGCGTCCGGAAAGATGATATTGGGCGACTTGCCGCCCAGCTCCAGCGAAAGCCGCTTCAGATTGCTTTCTGACGACGCTTTGAGCAAAGCTCGGGCGCTGCGGATGCTGCCCGTAAAGGCAATCTTATCCACGTCCATGTGGCGGCCCAAGGCGTCTCCCGCTTCGGGTCCGTAGCCCGTCACCACATTCACCACGCCATCCGGCACGCCGGCTTCCTGGCAGAGCTCGGCCAGGCGTAACGTGGTGAGCGGTGTCATCTCCGAAGGTTTCACCACACAAGTGCAACCCGTGGCGAGCGCTGGGGCAATCTTCCATGCGGCAAGCAACATGGGATAATTCCAGGCGGTGATCATGCCCACCACACCCACCGGCTCGCGTAGCGTGTAGTTCAGAAACGGGCCATCCACCGGAATCACTTCACCGTGAAGGTGCCGTGCCCAGCCCGCATAGTATTCGAAAATGTCCGCCGCCGGTTTCATGTCGCCCCGCGCCGCTTGCTTGACGGTCTTGCCGTTATTAAGCGACTCCAGCATTCCCAGCTCATCGAGATTGTTTTCGATCAATTCGCTGATCCTCCAGAGGATGCGGCTGCGGTCCGAGGCGTTCATCTTGGGCCAGGGGCCGGACTCAAATGCCTGGCGGGCGGCTTGCACAGCGTGGTTCACATCCTCGGCCTTGCCGCGCTCAACACGGGTCAACACTTGGCCGGTGGCGGGATTCAAAACCTCAATTTTCTCGCCAGACGTGCATTCAACATGCTTCCCCCCAATGAATAGCTTCCCGGGCTTGATGCTAACCGTGATTGCGCTGGTTCCCACTTTCGGTTACTCCTTTATTTGGCACAGATGGGCCGAATCATATTCGAGTCGTCGCGGCCCTGAGCTACAAGAGCTTGACCAAAGCGCCGTCGGCAGCCTTAAAAGTGTACACCTCAGCCTCCAGGTTCAGCGCTGCCCGGTAACCCTCGCGGATTGCCACTTCAAAAGCGTCACACCGCGCCTCGTGGACCAAATTTACGGTGCAGCCGCCGAAGCCTCCGCCGGTCATGCGTGCGCCGAACACTCCGGGCTGCTTCCAGGCGAGCTCCACGAGCGTGTCCAGCTCGCGGCAACTGACTTCGTAATCATCGCGCAGACTGTCATGCGAAAGATTCATGAGGGTTCCGAACTGCTCGAGGTCCCCCGACTCCAATGCCTTCACAGCCCGGAGCACCCGTTGATTCTCCGTTACAACGTGGCGGGCTCGCTTCAGCAAGACTTCGGTCAGGCTCTGCCGGGCGTTCTCCAACTCCTCGGGCTCCACGTCGCGCAGAGATTGGATGGCGATGCCCGTGTTGCGGAGGCGGGTGACGGCCTCCCGGCACTGGCGAACCCGAATTTGATATTCGGAATGGGCCAGCTCGCGCTTGACGCCGGAATTGCACACGACGATGTTCACCCCGGCCCGCAGCGGAACGTGGCGGAAGGTCAGGTCGCGGCAATCCAGGAACAGGGCGTGGTTGGCGCGGCCCAGCGCCGAGACAAACTGGTCCATGATGCCGGAAGGAACACCCACGAATTCATTTTCCGCCCGTTGGGTGAGCTTGACGATCTCGACCGGCTGCGGCCGGAAACCGGCAAGCCCGGACCACAATGCTGCCGCTCCCATCTCCACTGCCGCCGAGGAACTGAGTCCTGC
>Ga0307374_10013761_pt1 | contig 11132 bp, 9 predicted proteins | sample OX3MG_FD_202532 | JGI IMG/M metagenome (GOLD analysis project Ga0307374, IMG submission 202532) | Soil microbial communities from Risofladan, Vaasa, Finland - OX-3 | ecosystem: Environmental > Terrestrial > Soil > Coastal area > Acid sulfate soil | place: Finland: Risofladan, Vaasa | collected... | reverse complement strand
GGTCTCTGGTGCCGGCCCTCGGGGATCACAGGAGAGATACCCGATCAATGGGCCGGTCTGAGGTCGGTCGAGAAGCTGGAGACTGGTCATTTGTCACCAGAACCAAACCGTAGAAGGGCAAATAGGGCTCGTGCCGGGAGGCAATAAGGCCGGAAAGGGGCCCGGCGTCGGGGTCACCAATTCCGAGGGTTTCGTAGTTGCGGCGAGGAGCGACCCTCAGCCGGTCAGGTCGCCGACGAGTTGCTCCAAAAGGGACTCTTCGTGCACGGCCCGTCCCGCTCGTTCCATGGCCGCCGTCAGCTCGGAGTCCCACATGGCGTCGACCGGCCGACCGTCCAGTCCGGGCAGCTCCACCAGCCCGGCACCGGCGGCGGCGAGAGCCGAGTCGTAGTCGGCCCGGCTCATCCGCCACGGCGACGCCCCGAAAGCCCCGATGATCCGGTTGGCGATGGCCACCCCGGGCCAGTCGAAGTCACCGCGGTAACGGATGGCTGCTCCCACCGCCACGAGACGCTCGAGCAGCATGGTCACCACCAGCGTGGGATTACCGGCGGTGCACACCATGGCCGCTCCCGTGCCGGCGTCCATGGCCGCCTCGAGGACGCGGGGGTTCTCACACACCCAGACCGTCATCCGGGGAGCCACGAAGCGGTCAATCCGCTGGAGGTCGCGCAGGGTCAGGTGCGACTCGCACCCGGCATCGCTCCGGACCCGGACCGCGGTCGCCGCCACTCCGTCACCCGGCGGACGCAGTCCCAAGGTGAGCACGGTGGTGGACACTTCGTCGCTCAAGACCCCGACCCGCGCCCACAGCGTCCGACGTCCGGCCGGGGTCTCGGGGAACGAGGTATCCACCTTGAGAGCCACCGCTCGGAGCACCAGCGCCGCGAGCACCGTCCCGTCGTCGAGGGCGTGACTGCTACCGACCACCGCCGAGGCCAACTCTGTTCGTCCCCGGGGCGGCCCGTCCCCGGGCAGCCGTGCCAGGCAGCGGACGGCGGCCGCCAACACGGGCGAGACCCGTGACGCCGGTACCCGTGCCACGACGGGCCGGATGCTCTGGAGCCAGCTCTCCACCCAAGGTTCGGCGTCCAACCCCGACGACGCCAGGTCGGCGCGGACGGCGTCCCAGACGGCGGTTCGTCGCGTGGCCGCCGCCGCTCGCTCGCCCGGTCGGTTCACGAGCGGACCTCGTCGCGCCGCCGTCTCGGCCACCAGTCCCGATCCGATTCCCGTCTCCCGCAGGCGGGTGTCGAGGCGCACCAAGTCGATCCGCACCCGGCCGCCGTCGATGGGGCGACCCATCAACCCGGCCAAGGCGAACCGGGCCGGGCGGTCGAGCCCGTCGAGGGTGACCACGCCGTGCACCTCCAAGCCATTGCGCTGGAGCCGTTCGGCCACCACGTCCCACAGGGGGGCCAGAGCCGGGTCGTCGAGCGTCATGAGCGGTACCTCAAAGTCCAACCAGGTGGCGCTGTTGGCCGTCCCACCGGTAATGGACCAAGGCCACACCCGGAGCTGCCGGCTCGCGCAGCGCCTCGTAGATCTCGAGGCTGGGCACATCGGCGAAGCAACCCCACATACGTTCGCTGGTCAGCATGAAGTCGAGATCGAGGTCGATGAGCAGCTTCAACAGCCGGCCGTGTGTGGGCTCGTCGACCTTGGCAAAGGCGTCGTCGAGCAGCAGCAGGCGCGGGCAGCCTGCTCCCAGAGCGTCGTAGTGGGCCGAGGCCGCGGCGAAAAGGGCCAGATACGAAAGCACCCGTTGCTCCCCCTGCGACAGCCCCAGACGTTGGGAGAGCGTCCGCACGGAACCCGGTCGCCCGTCGTCAACCACCTGCACCGTGAACCGGTGCCACCGGCGATAGTCGAGAGCTTGGCGCAGGTGCTCCAGGTAGCCGAGAGCTGGCTCCTTCTCGCGTTGGGTCCGGATCAGCTCCATCAGGGCGTCGCGGAGTTCCGCATCCTCGTCGACCGAGCGGGGCGCCCTCACCAAGAGCTCGACGACGCGCCGGGTGACGGTCGATTCCTCGGCGTCGGCGCGCCAGTCCAGATGCGCGCCTATGCCATGGGACGTCCGGACGGCGGAGAGCGCCCGGTTGGCGGCCTGCACCAGATCGTGGGCCTCGAGCAGCCGCTCGCGTAACTCCTCGCCCAGCTCGCCCAGAAGAAACCGCTCGATGACCTCCCGCTCGCTGGCCGCCAGCCTCTCGGCCGCCTCGGCCGCCTCGGCCCCCACCCGGACCGCCACGGCCGGAAGGGGCTGACGCCCGGTGTCGTCGACCACGTGGAAGAACTTGACACCGTCCTCCTCACCGAAGACGACGTCGTAGCCGCCGGCCAGGCCGTCCTCGAGCTCGCGTAGCCGGTTGAGTACGACTTGATCGGATACCGGTTCACCGTCGGCGATCCGACTCAGCAGCGCTCGTCCGGCGGCGGCCATGTCCGTCGCGTCCCATTCCCACTCCCCGACCCCGGCGGCCGCGCTCACACCGGGGAGCACGCCCACCCGGGTCAACTTTTCCCCCTCGGAGAGGACGAGTCCGGCCGCCGTGACCACGGAGGAGGAGGAGGCGGCGGCGGCCTCGACGGCCTGGCCCTCCGCTCGGGCCAGTTCCTGAGCCCGTCGCGACGCCTCGGGGTAGTCCCGCTGGGCGGCGTCGCGCCGCTGCGTCCAGGCGGCGATTGCGTCGAGCACCTCGGCCACCGTGGCGCCGACAGCCTCCTCCAGAGCGGCCAGCGAGGCTGCTTCGTCGTGATGGTCCCGACGATGGGCCGCCGCTCGCCGCTCGGCCAAAGCGGCCGCCTCGTACCGCTGCACCCGGCGCTCGTCGGCCTCGGCCGCCTCGGCGCGCCGGTCCTTGTACTCCTCCCAGAGCCGCTGCCAGGCCCGGAGCTCACGGGCCAGATCGCCGGCCGCCCGGGCGATGGCGTCCAAGGCCTCGAGGGCCACCGGCAGGGACTCGAGGCCGGCGGCATGGGCCAGCTCGCTCGTGGCCCGGGCCGCCGTGGTGCGGGCCTGCTCGGCCGTCCGCCGGTCGTTGTCGTGGCGGGCCCGGGCATCGCCGGCCACGCCGGCACGCGCCCGGGCCGTCCACGCCGACTGACGGACGTCGGCGTCACTGGGAAGGGTGGCCAGTAGGCCGTCCAACAGCTCCCGCCACGCCTGCGCCTGGCGCCAATGCCGGTCGGCCCCTTCGGCCGCAGCCCGCAAGCCGTCGCACTGGAGCGCCAGATCGGCCAGTTGCCGTTCCCGGGTGGCCCGTCGGGCGGCGGCACCGAGGTACTCCGATTGCCCCTTGCGCCACGCCCCATGAATCGGTCCCAGGGACCACCGACCGTCGAGGGCCACCCACGGGTGACGGTCCTGCTCTCCGAGACCCACGGTGCGCAGGAGCCGCGCCACGTGGGGGCGCTGCGCCACCAGCACGTCGGCCAGGGTGGAGACGCCGTCGGGGAGCACCGGCGCGTCGCCACCCAAGATGACGTCCTGGGTGGCGGGATGAACCACCATACCGTCGTGGGCTACCCAGGCATCGAGCAGTCCGGAGGCTTCGAGGGCCGCCTCCAGCCCGACGCGGTCGCTCTCGGCCGTGTCCGGCGCCACATCGACCAGCTCGTAGAACGGCGCTCCCGATCGCAGGTCGCGCTCGGCCTGGCGGAACCGTGATTCCGGTGGCGTGGCCTCTTCGACCCCTTCCAGGGCGTCGCGTTCGGCTTCCTTCTCCTGCAGGGAGTGCTGGGCCAGATCGAGCGCTGACCGGGCTCTCCCCTCCGCGCCGCGAGCCGTCTCGGTCAGCGGGGCCAACAGGGCCCGGGCTGCTTGCGGCACCGCCTCGAGCTCCTCGTCCTCGGCCCCACCCTGGCCGAGCAGCCGGTGAAGGTTCTCCCAATCGGGGGTGGGACTGTCCGGAGCGACGAGATCGACGCCCGGCCACGCCCGTACAGCGGTCCGCCAGGACCGGCTGGCGGTCACCCACGCCTCGGCGGCCTGGTCCGCTTCGGCCTGGCGGTGAGCCAGCTCCTGCTCCGAGCGGGCGGCTCGTTCATCGGCGCGTTCGGCTTGGTCCCTGGCCCCGGCGGCCGACACCGCCAACCGTCGCATCTGTTGGGCCGCCCGCCTCCGACCGTCGGCCACGTCGACGGCGACGGCGATGCCTGGGGCATCGTCGGGAACGACCGCCTGGTCGATGGCGGCTTCACGGGCCAGAGCGACGAGCCCGGCCCGCGCCGCCTGGACCTGCCTTTCGGCGGCTTCCCACCGGGCCACGGCCCGGCCGTGGTCGTCGGCCGCCTGCCGGGCGGCACTCTCGAGTCCGGTCGCAGCAACCTCGGCCGATTGGGCCGCCTGCTCCTTGGCCTCGACGCGCCCCCGGCGGTCGGCCAGGTTCTGGTGTTGCTTGTAGGCCTCGCTGGCCTGTAGCCCCTCGAGGGTACGAATCGCGGCCGACTCCTCATGGCGCAAGCGGCCCACCTCGGCGTCAGCCGCTTCCCGGACCGCCAGGGCGGCGGCGGCCGCTTCGGAGGCACGCTTCGCCTGGCGTTCGGCCCGTCTGCGCTCCCCGTCGGCTTGGAGCAGCCGCTCGGCGCGGTGGCGCAGGACGGTCCGGGCGTAGCCGGCGTAGGTGTCCAGGAACTTCGAGAGCGCCGTAGCCGTCCGCTGCGTCCGCTCCAGCTGGGCCTTCACCTGATCAAGAGTGTCGAAGCGCTCGGCCGCTTTCTCCAGGGCCTCGTCGGAGGGGGGCGGGAGGGCGTCGCTCAGGACCGAGGCGAGTTCTCCGGCTTCGATCTTGTTGCCGATGTTGGGATCGCGCAGTCGATGCAGGAGGTGGAGAAGGTTGGCATAGCGGCCGGCGTCGTGCAGTTCGAAGAGGTGGGCGGCGACCCGGCGGCGGTGCTCGGTCGCCGTGGTCACGGCATCCGATCCGAACCTCTCTCTCAGCCGCTCGGCCGACATCTCGGTATCGAGATGGAGGTCGACCCCCACCCGGGCCTCCTCGGTGAGGAAGAACCATGTTGCCGGCTGTCGGGTCGAGGTCGACGCCTTGAGCCCGGCCCCGAGGGTACAGAAACGCTCGTCGCCTTCCGGGCTCGTCATGCGCAGCTCGAGCCACACGTACCCGACATGATTACCCGGATCGCGGCCGTCGGTCATCAGCCAGTAGACGCTCGTGCGATCACGCCCGGCGGCGTCGATACCCCGGGTGTCGCCGTCCAGGAGGAAGGGAAGCAGCACTTCGAGGGCCTTGGACTTGCCGGCGCCATTGCGTCCGCGCAGCAGCACCCGGCCCCCGGCGAACTGCAACTCGGCCCGGTCGTACTGCCAGACGTTGCTGATACCGGCCCGGTGCAGCACCCAACGGCCGAAGCGTTCTGCCGGACGCAGCGGTGGCGAAGTGACGGGGGTGGCGAACATCTGGTCGGTCACGATTCCTCCAAATCCAATGACGGCAGCCTGTCGATCTGTTCCGGCTGGGGTGCGTAGCGGGCGGCGACAGCCCGCAGGCGGAGCGCTCCGTCTCCTGACCGGGCCATCAGGCCCATGTCGACCAGGAGGTCCTCCACCTCGGCCACCAGACGCTCGGGATGGTCCACGTAGTCCTTGGCCCACCGGCGGCCGTGGGCGGCCAGAAGGCCGCGGACGACGGAATCGACCACTCCGGGGCCAACGGAGGCCGACGCATCATCGGACCGGAGCTGCACCGCCAACCGGGCCGCGGTCAGGAGCGAAGCCTGCCCGAGAGTGCCCTCGCGCGGGAAGCGGACGTCGGTGAGCTCTTCGCTCGGATCGAGCGCCGCCACTCCTTCGGCCCGGATCTCGAGGCGCAGGCCGAGGTTCTCGTCGATGATCTGCGCTTCACGTCTCTGATACTGGCGGAGCCAGAGCCGCTCGGGCTCGGGGAGCTCGTCGGCCATCACCACCGGACACTCGACGACCCGGCGTCGGACCGAGTGGCGCACGGCGTCGGGGCCGGCGGCGGCCAGGCGGACGAGATCGTCTGGGCTGTCGACCTCGCGCAAAGGGACAGCCAGCAGGTGGCGGATGATCTCCGGCTCGACCCAGAGCAGTGCTTCTTTCGAGGGGTCATCGGCGTAGTCGTCGACCGTGCCGGCATCCTCGATCACGGCCCCGAAGACCACCAGCCGACGGAGGGCGTGGACGAGGGCCCGGCGCTCGGTCAGCGTGTCGGCGCCGAGGTCGATTTCCGCTTCCGCCGCCGCTTGGCGGACATCGGCGACCACCGAAGAGAGCAGCACCTGGGTCCGGGCCGTCAGAAGGACCGAGCAGAGCAGGGCCAGGTAGGTGTAGTCCCGCGGCGCGAACGGCGCCTTCGACGATCGGAGGAGGGGCCGTCCTTCGGAGGTACCGAGGCCGGCTTTGTACAGGCGGGCGAAGCGCGGATCGACCACCAGCCGGTAGCCGAGGTAGGTGCGGAACATGGCCGCCAGCGGCTCAGCGTGGCGGCGGATGCCACGGTGACCTTCGGGGTCCGACGCCGCTAGGACCAGCGGAGACCGCAGGAGCAGGCGCGCCGCATCGCGTTGCTCGTCGGCGTCGTTCACATCGCCGCCTCGTCCCGGCCCTCGATCGGCTCGGTGACGGTAGAGCTGATCAGGACGCTCCGTCCCTCGATGGCCAAGCTCCCGAGGTCCGATTGGATCATGAGGGTCCCCTCGGCCGGCGCCATCCACACCGTCACCGGATTGTCGGGCAGGCTGGCCCGGCCGCCGGCCGCGGCGTTGGCCAGGAGCTCCAGCAACACGGTCATGGCCGGAGCCGACAGGCGGGCGTCGGCCAGACGGCCACCGACGGCCAGTAACTCGGCGCAGGCGGTGGCCCGTCGTTCTTCTTCGATGGCCCGGGCGGCCAGCAGGTGCCGCTTCTGGTGGCCGTGATCGGCGGCCCGAGCCGAACGCCCACGTGGCGTCCGGTCGCCTCGTTGGCGCAGGGCCACCGGTACCGGCGCTGACGGTGAGCGCCACCAACTCATGGAGGCGGGGACGAGCTCGGCGACGTCCTCATCGAGCAGGACCCCCAGGTGGCGCGCCCCGTAGAGGCCGAAGGCGGCGGTGGCGAGCACGTGAACATCGGTCGGAGTGGCCGTGTCGAACCAGCCGGCCAGCTTGAGGAAGTGCCGGCGCAACGACGCTTCCTTGGTGGCCGCGGCGTTGATGCGCTTGAGGCTGCTGAGCAGGGCCCCCACGGCGCGGTGGGCAGCGTCGCGCAATTGGCGGGCGCCGGGGCCGCTGAACCATTCTCCGAGCTGGTCCCAGTCCGCCGCCGTCCGGCCCCGGGCGCGCTGGACCTCCTCGCCGCCCGGACTGGCGGCCTGAAGGGCGACGAAGGTGCCGTCGGTTCCCGAGAGGCGATCGAGGAGGGCGGGCAACGCCGGGCGGAGGTGGTCGACGGCGATAGTGATGACGGGGGCATAACGCCGGACGCTCTCGACGATGCTGTCGAGGTAATCGAGCAAGAGATGCTTGAAGCCGGCCCATTCATCGCCGTCGAGATCGGTTCGATTGAGCACCGAACCGATGTATGTGTAGAAATCGGTTACCGAGGCCGCGAATTCGTGGAACTGCCCGAAGATGGTGGACACGGCCCCGGCGAGTACTTCGGGTTCGTCCTCAGGGTCGAGAGCGGCGAGTCCATCAGCTACCAGGGCCAGCAGTTCGCGGGGCACCTCCCGGGCCCCTCCCGTGACGGCCAGGAAGGCCTCGATGTCGCGGTGCAGACGCGCACCCAGGGCCGACACCGTGTACCGGACCGGTTGGCTTTGGTACTCCGCGATCGAGGTCACCCGGACCTGGCGGGGGCTGACGAGGAGATTGCCGTTGTCGGCTAGGTATTTGCAGCGGTCGGCGATGACGTCGACGGGGAGGACGATCCCCTGGTCGGCCAGATCCGCCGCTGACCATTCGACTAGGAGGGCGTCGGTGAACCGGCTCATGATGGCCAGGTAGTCGTCCGCCTCCTGGGCGTTGACGTAGCGGTAGAGCCTGAGCCGCTCCGGGTTGGCCACGGCCCCTGACTGTAGGCAGCGGGTGTGCCGCCGCTCAGGACCGGACCGCTTCGCCTTCCTCTACCGGCGCCTACCAGGGATTTCGCTCGGAAGCCGGGCGCCGTCCGTCACCGTCGGCGGGTGGTCGCGTGCCCCGGGCCGGCGGTCGGGGGACAATCGCATCAAGACATTCTGAGCCTGAGGCGGGAGAGGCGCTCCGATCTGGGCCGCGAAGGTGAGAAGGTCCTCGTGACCGGGAAGCTTCTCCAAGGCCGCGGTCACCAGGATGCGGGCGCCGCTCACATCACCGCGATGATGGGCCAGGCGGCCCTGGAGCAATGAGAGTTCCGGACCGTCGAGGGCACGGTGCCGGCTCAGCCGGTCGAGCCGGTCCTCGGCTTCGGAATCCTTGAGACGGTCGAACAGCAGGAGATGCCACTCTGCCAGTTCACGGGCGCGTTCGCTCCGGTCCGGAAATCGCCCGGCGCGCTCCGATCGGGCTGTGCCTTGGCCGGACACCGCATCGAGGGCCTCGAGATAACGGTCGGCGAAAACCACCCATATGTCGCTCACCTGCAAAAGGCCGTCGAGCACCCGGGCCAGCGAGATCTCCCGCTCTCGCATAGGCCCGAATCCAGTGCGCGTCCAGCCGTAAGAGGACTCCCACCGGATGAGTTGTGGTGTCGCCCTCTCGGCGAACCTGGCGAAAGCCGCATGGTCCTTCACCGTGCACCAGACGAGCGCGGCTGCGTCGGACACGACAAACTGAGCCGCCTCCAGGGGCTCTTCGGAGCGGAAGTAGTCGTAGCCACGGGTTTCACAGGCAAGGTCGATCAGTTGTTCCATCGCCGCCACGCCGTCCCCGACATCGTCCTCGACGCTCACGGCCTGCTGCGCATCGCGGGCCAAACGCCGGAAGGTGAACCTCCAGCGCGTCCGCTCGCGGGGGGAGACGCGCCGGTCACCGCCCAGGTAGGCGCCCGAGCGTGCCAGGGCCGCGAACTTGCTCACTTCATCGAGCACCGCCCCGGGGTCGACCGAGGCTTTGAGAGGGCGCTTCCGAGCGCCGTCGCCATCGGGATCGAGCTCGGAATCGATGCGTTCGCGTAGTGCGGCCGAACCTCGCCAATACAGATTCCACAAAGCCCTTTTCAGGCCCGTCTCGTCCATGGTGGCCAGCTTGCCGAAGAACTCCTCCCGACCCATCCGGTTCGCCGGCATGCGCGCCGATGGTAGCGCCGTCGACGGGGACGAGAGGTGGACGTCGAAGCCGCGCCGGCCTCTACGCTCCGTCGTCGACGCGTAGAACCCGCTTGGGCCCGAAGCGCCTGAGATGGAGGTCTTCGATGAACTGCGGCAGCGGCTGCTTCCAGGACTCCTGCCGATGGTTGTCCAACGAGCCAAGCTTCTTCGGATTCAACCCGAGCTCTTGGGCCATCTGGATGTGCGCGCCGGAGAGCCGGTGCCGACGGCGAGCCTCGTCCCAGGCCTGAGTGGACGCCGGCCTTGCTTTTTTGGGCATGTCGTGTCGGTCTCTCCTCGACGTTGGCCCCGCAGGACTGTCAGACTCGCCAACGGCGATAGGCGTCGATCCATTGGGCACCCTCGGGAGCCGGCCGCGGGAGGGGGAGGTCCAACAGAGGAATGGCCTGTCGAAATCCGTTACGAGCGCATATCGCCACGATCTCCCCACACCCTGTTATGTCGATTCCTTCCACGGTGATCCGATCCCCGAGGATCTGGGACTCGAACGGGACGGCCAGATTCTCCTCGATCATGGTCAGAAATCCCGTGGCCGCTTCACTTTCGTTGTAACAGTCCACGGCGGCCTCGGCGATCATGGCGTCGAGGCGAGCGGTCCGGGAGGCCGCTCGTCCCGATGTCCGGTTCCCTCCTCGTGAGGCGGTGGGACGGCCGTCCCGGCTCCCGCTCATGCTTGAGCGCGGAAGATCGACGCTGCCGTGCACACAATCGGGAGGGTAGCAAGATTGAGGAGGCTCCCGGCGGCACGTTCTTTCGAGGCGAGCTGGCACCCGCTCAAGCGAAGTGTCGGGAGCCGGTTTCTTCCCGCCACGGCAACGATGATCACAGTGCCAGCGAATGGCGACTGCCCACGGGCTCGTCGTCCTCGGGCATGGACGCGAATGGGGAGCGATCGCTTCCCCGATGTGCTGTTTGACTCCGTCCCGCGTCGAACCGGTCGAAACGCAGCCAGGCGGTGCCGGGGCGTCGGCGGACGATGTGTCGGCACCGCTCTCAATGACAATTGATTGGCAACTGGTCAGATGTCGGCCTCGTCGAGATAGGCAGGCCCACTGCCACTGAGTGCTCACAAAACGATGGCGGCTCTCCGTCGGAACAGTCGCACTCGGCAGAAAGAGGAGGGCTCCCGTGGTGGATCATCGCCTGATATGCCTTGCCGTCGTCGAGGACGGTCCCGACCAGGCTCCACTCGTCCTGGTAGAAATCCTCGATCGTGCCCGAGAGCTGGCGTCCGCGCTCGAACCGTGCCGGCTCGGCAATGCGCCGAAGATCCTCTTTCGCAAAGAGCAGTGTCACGAGCGTGAGCCCTCGTGCATTGTTATCCGATCATCGCAGGATCCAGGCGGGTTCAGGAAGTGAGAGGGCGGCCGGGCCAACGTGAGCTCCGAGCGGCGAGGCAGACGTCGAAGCCCGTGCCGCTCAAGATCTCGACAACTCGAGGTGGGGGGGCCGCTGTCCTCGGAACGTCGGCATTCACATACAGACCAGGCGTCCTGATCCACAAATGGCCTCGCCGGTCCAGCCACGCGACGCCAGCGTCGCTCAGTCGTTGCCTTGCGACCGCCGAGATCCGATCGGCGACAACGAACATCCGGCGCCACGCCAGATCGCTGCTGGCCTTCGGCGATGAGGGCCGCATCGCCTTGGCGGACGACGCTCATCTCCTTCACGACCAGGTCTGCGCCACCGACACGGACCCCACCGACTCGTGATCGCTCGAAGTCGACGCCAGCCGCGGCCAAGGACCGTTCCAGATCGTCACTCTCTGCTCGTGGATCCACGAATAGAGAAGACACCTTCCCTGTTGTCCCTGACGCCTCCTCGAGTGCCGCCGCACGGACACCGAAAACCCATTCCGACGTCATG
>Ga0307374_10013760_pt1 | contig 11133 bp, 11 predicted proteins | sample OX3MG_FD_202532 | JGI IMG/M metagenome (GOLD analysis project Ga0307374, IMG submission 202532) | Soil microbial communities from Risofladan, Vaasa, Finland - OX-3 | ecosystem: Environmental > Terrestrial > Soil > Coastal area > Acid sulfate soil | place: Finland: Risofladan, Vaasa | collected... | reverse complement strand
ACGATCTCGCCGACGCACTCGAGGATGTCTATTCGGCGGTGGTGCCGAGCGGCACGCACCGTCTCTTCCGCGGCTATGCCGCCAACCGGTCGATCGACGTCAGGTCCGACTTGGACCCGGTCCTCCCCGCCATCGCAACAGTACCTGAGTTCGATGCTCCGACGGAGAAATGGTTTCCGTGGACGCTGCACTACCAGCGGGATGAGTGGCTCGACCTTCTGCTGTCATCCAGCGAATACGCCGCCCTCGATCCGAACCTTCGACACCGCCTGCTCGACGCCGTCGGGACGACGATCGACGACTACGGAGGCTCGTTCGTCATGAACTTTGAGACGGTGTTAATCACCGCGACCCGGCTCGGCTGACTGTGTCACCGGCGGCTTGGCACTGCAGGTACCGACCACGACCGACGCCCTCTTACGGCGGCGCGGCATGCAAAGGGCAGTCGCGCTAAATCCGCCCGACGTCGCTGCGCCCGATGGCGATGACTTCGAGTCGGATGGGTTACCCGTAAGCGGAACGACCCTCGGCGACGTCAAGGACCCAGGCGAGGCGCCGGATCATCACCGATAGCGGACCGCCTACGGGAACGGCTTCTGGTCAGATTCGTTTGTTCTCGGACACCTGTTGGCCGCTGCCATTTCGGGGTGCAACATCAAGAGCCGCCCCCGCTTGCTCTCAATCCTACTCATGGTAGGATTGAGAGCATGGCTCAGGCAGCACGAAAGAGTGACGGAGTGGCCAAGGGCGCACGCTCGGCCAAATCAACGGCAAAGGGTGGGCGCACCTCCAGAATCGTAACTAAGAGCAAACAGATCGCTGGTGAGCGCCATTCACCTAGGGCAAAGCGGAGCAGCTCCCAGATTCCAGCCGGAGGAGTGATAGGTGACATTCGGATTGCAGCGGATCCCGCCTTCAGTGCAGCGGCGCGGTTGAGGATCGCTGGGATGAATGTCGCGCATGAGAAGGAAAAACTCTCCGTTACGCTCGACAAGTCGATAGTCGAGGAGATACGGGCCCTCTCCGGTGGGCGCCCGATGTCGACCTCGATCAACGTTCTCCTGCACGACGCACTTGTTCAGCATCGTCTCAGCGAACTCGTTGCCGAGATGGAAGAGACGGCAGGACCGGTCACGGCGGAAGCGTACGAGCGCGTGTTTTCTCAGTGGTTCGAGGAGGAGTAGCCAACGGTCCTCCAGCGCCGTGGCTCTCGTTGGTCCTCGACAGCGAGGGGCTGTGGTCCGTCTCGAGGAGTGAGTCGAATGCTCAGGCCGCCGTCCAAGCCTCCTGGAATGCTGGCGTCCCGGTCGTGGTGCCGTCGGTCGTCCTCGCAGAAACTCTCTTCGGTGACCAACGGGACGCACCGGTGAACCAGGTCATCAAGAAACTCGCAATCCTTTCTGTCGATGGGGACGTCGCTCGGGTCGCAGCTCGTCTCAAGCGCCTGAGCGGGTTGAGCGGAGTGGCATTCACGATCGACGCCATCGTGGTCGCTGTCTCCGTTAGTTTGGGTGGCGGAGCCATCCTCACTTCCGATCCCAACGACATCACACAGTTGGCTGATGCCCAGCCTCTCCCCATTCGTCCGATCGTCATCTAGGGATCCTCATACGGTCGGGCATTTTGGGCCCTGGGGGTGCCCCCAAATACCGACGGCAAGGACTCCTGAGGTGACCCGTGTAAGTGCCGGTCAGGGATACCCAAAAAGACGGGACTATGGTCGCTGAGCGACCCCTTACCGCTCCCGCCCATGGCAGTCCCGCATCGCAACCCCATCTCTCAGCAGCGCGGTGCGGACCGTGCTGGCGTGGACGCCAAATGGACGCCGACATCCTTGAGCGACTGGCCACCCTGGTAGAGCCTTATTGCCAGGTCGATCTGGCTCGGAGTCAGTGCTGGTCGACGACGGCGGGTGTCAGCCGGTTGAGGTGATCAAGGACGAGGGCGGTAACTGCTGCCCGCCGAGTGGGATCGGCGGGGCCTGCACTATTGCAAAGAGCCTGCGGGTGCCGAGAACGTCATCCGGATCCTCGACTTGGACTTTCGTTGGCGTGATCCTGGCGACGAGGATGGAGCGTGGCTCTCCTTCCTCCACGTTACGTTCGTCCGCATGCTTCAGTTGGTCCGTCTCTCTCGCAATGGACAGCAGACCTGGCCATCGAGATCGTCATTGTCCGCCACGAGGTTGCCGTCTTGCGTCGGCAGGTGGCGCGTCCGGCCCTGCAACCAGCGGATCGGACAGTGCTCGCCGGATTGAGCCGACTGCTGTCGATTGCTCGCCGGGGGCGATTCTTCGTCCAGCTGGAGACTTTGCTGCGCAGGCATCGAGAACTTGGTGCGACGGAAGTGGAGCTACTCGCACCGACGGCCTGGACGACCGGCGATTCCGGCGGGCACGGTGTCTCTGATCCTTCGTCTGGCACGAGAGAACCCGACCTGGGGATATTGCCGAATCCGCGGGGAGCTGGCGACTATAGGGGTTCGGCTCGCTCCTTCGAGCGTGTGGGTGGGCAGGGTCGATGCGGCCACCCTGCGCCGGTCACCGAGCACCAATGACGCAGAGCCGGGGCGAGTTGGGTTCGGTTGCGAGCTTCGATCCTGCCCGTGCCGTCGCTCACGGCCCTCCAAGCCAGGCACTGAGCGGACCGTCCGGCAATGCCGGTCACCGGGTCGCCGGACGGTCGGATGGCGCTAGCTGTGACTGGCGGCCGGCGTCACAGCGTGACCGTCGTCCCCTCGCGACGCACGTGTGCTCAACAGCGCGTCGGAGCCGACCCGCAGGAGCGGCGACGTGGCGATGCCCCGACGCAAGCTCGGAAATACGAAGGGGAGCACGATGCCGACGACCAACGTGCCCGCGGCCAGGAGAAAGTCCCGGCGGTATGCACCGGTCGGGAGCGGGCTGAATGTCTCCTTGCACACGTAGCCCAGGATCAACAGTCCGACGCCGAGGATCACGCCACGGTAGATCGGCATACGCGTCCGGATGACCAGGACGAGGGCGGCGACGACCGCCAGGATGTAGGCGGCGATGATCAAGTCGGCCCCGTAGGTGAGGATGAGGGCGACGGCGGTGGTGGCCAGCGGCTCCCACAGAAACGCCACCAGCAGGGCAACGCTGACGACAGCCACCAGCCCAACCGCTCCGATCGGCGCCCCCGTCCGCCGGCTGGTGCGCGTGAGGAACCTGGGACCAAATCCGTCGCGGGCCAGGGCGAAGAGCATCCGGCTCGCCCCCACGACGAGGGCCAGTGCCGCGCCGAACGAGCTCATCACCGCGCCCCAGGCAATCAGGTCACCGAACCACGGTGTGACATAGTTGCTGGTCGCCGAGACCAACGGCACCGGGGAGAGCGACAGCGCCTTGATGCTGGGAAAGGCGTTCTGGACCACTGCAGACACGAGGATCTCGTACGCCGCGACCACGGCAAGCGAGATCCAGATGGCCCGGGGGATGTTGCGCCGGGGCTGATGGGCCTCTTCGCCGAGTGTTGCCGCTCCCTCGAAGCCCGAGAAGACCGAGAACGCATAGACGACTCCGAGTCCGAGTGCCGGACCGGCCAACCCCGTGGCCCGGAACGGTGCGGCGCTGAGTGCGTGGCCGTGGTGGCCACCCTTGATGGTGATGATGACGCTGGCGACGATCACGAGGAGCATGGACACGCCCTCGACAACGAGGATCACGCTGGCCGAAATCTTGACGTCCACGAGGGCGAGGGCCGTCACCAGGGCGGCGACGATGAGCGCGTAGACCGGCCATGGCCAGTGGATGCCGAGTGAGGCAAACGCGGGTTGTGCCTCGTCAGCCGTGCTGGCGTACACGCCTCCTGCGAAGTTCACGTAGACGAGCAATAGGGCCCAGGCGGCCAGGAAGCCGAAGTAGGGGCCGGCGACGGCACCGGTAAACCCGTAGACGGACCCGGCACTGTTGAACCCCCGGGTGAAGATGACGAAGGCATAGGCGACGAAACCCATGGCGACCGCGGCGATCAGCTGGATGAGTGCGGTCCCGCCCCCGGCGATGCCGGCGAGGATGGCTGCGGTGATCACGACGCCCCCGGTGGGCCCCTGGATCCCGATGGACTCGGCAATGATCCTCAGGAATCGCAGGTGGTCACCCTTGAGCGTGCCGATCTGGACGTCTGCTGAGTAGGCATCCTGCACCTCCGACTGCTGCAGTGAAGTCGTCTCGTGTCCTGCGCCCTTGTCGACGGCCAGTGCTCCCATGGATCTCCCTCCGATTGAACCGGCCGGCTGTCCACGAGGGAACAGCCGTTGGCCGAGTGATGTCCCGAGTGTGGCCTCTCATCGAGGCGAACGTTCGCCGTCGAGAACCCGCTTTGCCCCGCTCTCATTCCAGGATCTTCCTTACTCGGGCCGCCGCGATTGAGACACGTCCAGTCGAAGCGCCCCCTGTCGCCAGTGCTGAGTGCGATCCGATCGGACTCGACCTGACGGGGCGTGTCCGCCGGGCCGGGCCCGATCGGGGTCACCGTGCTGCCGGGAGAGCATCGCCCACCGAGCGACGGTCGTAGGCCAGGGCGAACACCGTTCCAACAACCAAGCCGAAGAGCAGGTGGGCGAGGAAGAAGGCGATCTGGGGAATGAGTCCCATCATGGGATGGCTCGACGGCAGGAAGACGAAGGGGTTGGCGACGTAGACCACTGCGCCGACCATCATGCCGATGACCATGAAGGCCATCTTCGAGCGGAGCATCGACGGCCGAACCAGGCGATGGCGACCGCAACGTCGCTCGGCTGTACCTGCAGTGTCTGTGTGTTCATAATCTTCTTTCTCCGCGGTCTCGACATTCGTCTCGACCCGGCGGATCGAGACGTCGCCTGTGGCTCGTTCCCGCGATGGGGAGCGCGACGGTTCTGGCAACGGACCACGAACCCGCTCACCTCCGCCAGCCATTCCCAGAACTTCGGAGACTCGAATGACCCTGGCCTGGGACGAGTCGATGCGGGTTCGGCATCTGCACGCGAGACATAATGAGCTCGAGGAACTTGGCTCGACGGGTGTCCGGTGCGCGACCGCTTGATTGGAGACGGGCTGGGACCGTGGAACTCCGCTACCGGTCGAAGACCCGGAACGCAGCCCACACGGCGAGGGCCACCGCGTCGAGACCCCAGCTCAGTCCGGAGTGGCCTACGCCTTCCGCAGTGAAGCTCCCGGCGATGAGGGCGACCAGCAAGGCCCATTTCACCATGCGACGTCGCCGGATGCGTCCCAACCCGACCGTGACCTCATCGGGGACAGGTCGGTCGGGGTCGATGCGCTGCACTGTGTCTACGACGGCCCAGGCGGATGGATTCACCAATTGGGTCGAGCCGACGACCACCGTGGGCACCGTCTCGTTCCCGTTGGCGGCCGAGCGCACCATGGCGGCAGCTGTCGGATCGTCCCAGATGTTGACCTCGGTGACCGGCAACCCCAGCTTGTGCAGGTCACGGCGGAGCCGGGAGCAGTACGGGCAGCCCGGCCTCCAGTAGACGGTGACTTCGGAACGGTCGATGGTGTCGGATTGCTCGGTCATGGTGGGGGAACCCGGCAGCTCCTCACATTGTTCCGCTCCGAGCGTGGCTATGCGGTCTCCGGTCCACCGGCAGGATCGGTGTGGACCAATTCCTCGACGAAGGCGGCGAGCCGGTCGAGGGCCTCGCGGTCGGTCTTGATGGCCTGGCGAGCGAGCGCCTCTTTGATCGCCTCGTAGGTGGCGGCCTTCATGCCGCATTGACGGCACAGCTCGAGATGGGTGGCGACGGCGCGCCCGGTCCCGATGTCGGTCTCACCGTCGAGATAGGACTGGATCACCCGGGCGGCCTGACGGCAGCTCATGACACCCCGGATGCGGGACATCGGCCAGATGATCATTGTCTGTCTCCTGGAGGGGCCAGGCCGGCTGCAGCCAGCTGTTTTCGGATGCGGGCCCGGGCGCGATGCAGACGGCTCATGACCGTTCCCAGCGGGATGCCGAGCAGCTCTGCGGCTTCGCCGTAGCTGAGGCCGTCCATCTCGATCAGTTCGACGACTCGAGAATAGTGCTCGGGCAACGCGACCATTGCGTCGCGCACGGCCCGCTCGAACTCCCCGCCGACGAGCTCCTCCTCGGGCTGGCCCGCCGAACCGGTGTCCGCAACCGCATCCGACGATTCGGGGTCGAACAGCAGGGACGGGCGCCGCCGGCGGTTTCGGTTGACCTCCGTATTGCGCATGATGGTCAGCAGCCAGGCCCTAGGGTGACGGCCGTCGAACCCGCCGATACCACGGTACGCCCGCACCAGCGTGTCCTGGACGAGATCCTCAGCATCGGCGGGTCTCCGGACAAGCGTCCGCGCCACTCGATACAAGATGTCGAGCTCCGGCGTGACCAAACGAGTGAACGCTTCGTGGTCGGACACACCCGAGTCAGGCCCACCCTGGCTATTGCCCTCGCCGGTCACCTGACCACCAGAACGGCTGGACGCACCTGCTGCCAGCGGTGCCAGGCCCGCATCATGCACGACGGAACACGATCCGGCGGAGGGGAACGCCGAGTTCGCGGTCTTTCCACCCCTGGAGGGTAGCGACCGTGGCTGCCACTTGCGCAGCCGGCACACCCGGAAGATAGAGCGACTTGATGAACACGGCCACAGACTCCTGGCTGTCGAATCGGACGGCGAACCGACGCCGGTCGTCGCCGGTGACCTCCAACCCCGCTCGGGTGAGGGCCGCAGGCAGTCGGGCCGTGTCCCGATCATTCGGGTAGACCAAGTGGGTCCGGCGCAGCAACACCATCAATCGGGCGTACCGGGCAAGGTCCGAAACGGTGAGGGGCCGACGGCCCGGAAGCATGAGCACGCCGACGCCCCCCGGAGCGAGAACCCGGGCGAGTTCCACCACGGCCGACTCGAAGGGCTGGAACAGCATGATGGCCATCGAACAGGCAACCGCGTGGAATCGCCCTGTGGCGAACGGGAGCATCGCCGCATCGCCTCGCACCAGGGGCTCGGCCCCGGCCGAGGCAGCCCGCCTGAGCTCACATGCCGATCGGTCGACCCCGATCCACCCGTGCGGTCCTCGCCGATTCCACAGCGGCGCACTGCCGCACGCAACGTCGAGCACCCGCACCGCCCCGTCGAGGGGCTCGAGCAGCCACCGGTATGGGTCCACTCCGCCATCGGCGCAACGCGCCTGGGCAAGGATGTCCTCGGTGATACCGGGACGGCTCCGGTGGAAGTCGTCGAGGTACTCGGCCCATTGGACTGAGTTCATGGCCTCTCCGTCACGTTCGCACCCGCCGACGGAGTGTCGCCGGTGGCCCCGTCCGGCTCACCGGGGTGATGATCTCGAAGGGCGTGCACTCCGCCGACCACCCGCTGGGCCGCGGTGACGGCGACGATGCCGGCGAACACCCAGGCGATGCCGGCGGCCGATGCCGGAAACAGGCAGAACAGCACATACACGACGATCGTCTCCGCCCCTTCGGCCAGCCCTCCGACGAAGCGCAGCGATCGCTGATCGGGGCGGGCGGCCAGATCGTGACGTCGCTCGAGGAGCGACGACCGCGCCAGCAGGGCCGTGCCCGAGACGTAGTAGGTAAACAGCAGCACCAGACAGGCAACCCGTGCCTGCGGCACGGCGACCGCGACCCCGACGACGAACCCGGCGTAGATGGAGAAATCGGCGACCACGTCGAGGAACCCGCCCACGTCGGTCGCCCCCCGTGCCCGGGCCACCGGACCATCGAGCCCGTCGAAGAGGCGGTTGGACAACCACAGCCCGAGCGCCAGCGGCCACAGGGCGAACCCAGCCGAAATGCAGGCACCGACGCCCAGGAGCCATCCGACTCCAGTGAGCACGCCGGGGCGCACACCCCGGTCGGCAAGACCCCGCCCGACGGTGTCGAGCACCGGAGCCACGGCCCGGCGGATCCGTACATCGAACATCAGGTCAGGTCCCTGTTGCGGCGAGTGGTCCATGGCCATTGAGCCGCGGTGAGTCACGCCGCTGCGGCAGGGGGAGCAGCACCCGGAGCGCGTGATTCTCCTGTGGATCGAGCACCGAGTGCTGCACGCACGCAGGGACGAGCCGGCCGGTCTCCGGATGGGCCATGGCGTAGGAGCAGGCGGACAGGCGCTCCTGGGTCTCCCGGATCACCGGGTCGTCACTCGTCTCCCCCCGCTCCATCAGCGCCCACGCCGGAGCGACGTCCTCGGCATGCATGAACCGGTGCATCACGAACGTCATGGGCACGATCCGCTGCCGGAGCACCGCCCGGAACCCTCCGACCCTTCGGACGGTCCGCAGGAGCCAGCCTGCAGCGATCCCCACGATGCCCGGGTGCCTCAGGACGAGTCGGCCGAGGCGGGGCACGAGCAGCCGCAGCGGGGCGTTGAAGTGGACGCCACCGAGATAGGTGAGGAAAGCATCGCGGGTCGCCATGTCGGCGGGATCGTCCTCGTCGAGGACGCTGTACCAGCGCTCACCGACGTAGAAGCCCCAGGCGGTCCGGTTGCACCGCTCGTCTCCGACCTGGAAGACTCGGAACTGGAGCCGGGAGCCGGCACCTTCTTCGATGCGCTGCCAGATGGCGTCGGCCGTCATCGATCGGAAGTCCTCCTTCCACCGTCGTTCGTCGCCGATGAAGGCGGCCGGCTGGAACGAGAAGAGATTGAATCCGATGGCCCGATTGTCACGGATCACGTCCGGGATCTGGTCCACGTTGGCCGGAGTCACAGTCATGTTGTGGGCGAGGAACGACCGGACGCCGTGCTCTTTGCGCAGCTTGGCGAACATCCCAGCGAACCGCGCTCGATAGGGATTGAGTTCGCGCTCGTCGCCGGGGCGCCGGATCCCCCGACGACCGAACATGGTGGTGTCGAAGTGGGCGGCGAAGGAGAGTCGGTTGAAGCGTGGGTGACCGTCAGGTTCGACGCCCAGCCGTTGGAGATAGCCGTAGTCGAAGTCACCGTGGGTGAAGCTCATCGGCTCCCTTCCGTGTCGGCGCATCACCGCCAGGACCTCGGCATGGTCCTCCGCTGCGAGCAGACTCACCTCCCCACCGATGAGCTGAGCATGGGCGGACGGTCCCCGCACTTCTCGCAGCAGCGCCATCTGCCGATCGACTTCGGTGATGGTGTGCGGGCCATCGACCCGGACCTGGTTGGCCTCCCGAGAGTGATAGCAGGGGCTGCACGAGAAGTTGCACCGGGGGAACACACCGTGGGTCCCCTCGCAACCGACGCCGTGCCGTCCGAGGGCCTGCGCCGGCGTCCGAACGGCTACGGGGAGTTCGTCCCAGCGACGGTCCATGGCCTGGCGCGTGCCATGGTCGACCGGCCGGGTCAACACCTCTAGTCGACGGAACCACGCCGTTACCCGGCTCATCGGACACCCCTATCCGTAACTCTGATTGGACCATTCACAGTCATCTGGGTCCTCTCACCGTGCGATGACTCGCCTGCTGCTTGATGGCGGAACCCGCTGTGGGCCCCGTCGATTCCCTTGACCGGTGCGATTCGTTCCGGCACGCCGTCCAGACGCCCGGTACGGCGGGTCTGAGGCTCTCATCCCCGAGCGGGTCGAGCATCCCTGCCGCCGGTGGTCAAGAAGAACTGGCCGGCGGCCTGTCGAACCGCGACGGACCAGGTCGGGTAGGCGTGCACGGTCTGGGCCAGGCGCCCGGTGAACATCCCCGTGCGCATAGCCAGTGCCACTTCGTGGATGAGCTCTCCGGCGCGCCCGGACACGATGGTGGCACCGAGCAGCTTCCCTCCGCCGGCATTGCCCCCGATCCGTCGGGGGCCGGCCAGGAGCTTGATGAAGCCGTCGGTGCGCCCTGCAGTGATGGCCCGATCGACCTCGGTCATCGGCAGGTACGCGACGCGACCACCTACCACCGCCGCCTGCGACTCGGTCATCCCGATCCGCGCGATCTCCGGCTCAGTGAACGTCACCCACGGAATGGCGGAGACCCGGAACGGACGGCGGCGGAAACGCCCGAAGGCGTTGGCCACCGCGATCCGGCCCATCTCGTCAGCGGCGTGGGTGAACGGTAGCCGACCGGTGACGTCTCCGATGGCGAACACCCCCGGTGCCGAGGTCGCCAGGTGATCATCCGTCCGGATGAACCCGCGATCGTCCATGGTCACCCCGCCCGCCTCGAGGGCGAGGCTCTCGGTGTCGGGTCGGCGTCCTGCGGCCACAAGCACCTGTGCCGTCGAGACAACCGATCCTTCGCCAAGATGCAGGCCGATTCCTCGCTCCCGGTCCCTTGCCGCCCGGTCGAGCCCTGTCCCGAGCCGCAACGCGATGCCATCCCTCCGGAAGACCTCGGCCAGGACCGCGCCCACCTCGGCGTCCTCGCCTGGCAGCAGGCGGTCCGCCCCTTCGACAATGGTGACCGCAACCCCCAGCCGGTTGAACGCCTGGGCAAGTTCGCACCCGATGGGACCCCCGCCGACGATGGCCAGCGACTCCGGTCGGTCAGTGAGATCGAAGACCGTTTCATTGGTCAGGTAGGGAACCGTGCCGAGTCCAGGGACCGGTGGCACCGTCGGCGCAGACCCGGTGGCGATGACCACCCGGCTCCCGGTCAGTCGCTCATTCCCGACCGAGAGCGTCCTCAGAGCCACGAAGCGCGCCTGTCCCTCGCAGACGGTTACTCCTTCATTGCGCAGGACCGACGCGTCCTCGGTGGCGGCGATCATTTCGACGACCTCCCGAACACGGGCCAGAGCTTCTTTGAACGTCAACCGCTGGGCTGCACCCTCGATCAGCGTCTTCGACGGAACACACCCCATGAAGGTGCAGTCCCCGCCGAGTGGACCTTCGGACACGAGGACGGTCCGCTTTCCGCTTCTCGCTCCCGCTCGGGCAGCGCTCAGCCCAGCGGCACCACCACCCACCACGACCAGATCCCAGTCCATGAGAGAGGAACTCGCTTCGCTGCCGGAATGTTCCAAACAGGGTAGATCTCCGAAGGACCTACGATCCACCGTTGGTGAGCACCCGGCTACCAGGGCATTCGCCCGTAGCGCTCGGCGGCCACCAGATTTCGACCGTTTTGGAATTTGTGCGCCGGACCTGGAACAGTTCAGGTGGTTGAGCGGGTCTGGACCCGGTGCCGATTCGAGGGGAACCGACCA
>Ga0307374_10013757_pt1 | contig 11134 bp, 15 predicted proteins | sample OX3MG_FD_202532 | JGI IMG/M metagenome (GOLD analysis project Ga0307374, IMG submission 202532) | Soil microbial communities from Risofladan, Vaasa, Finland - OX-3 | ecosystem: Environmental > Terrestrial > Soil > Coastal area > Acid sulfate soil | place: Finland: Risofladan, Vaasa | collected... | reverse complement strand
ATGCCGACGGCCAACAGGAAGATCGGCATTCTGTCCACTCCCCTGATTGCCATACATGTGATCGTCGGCACTCTGCTGGTAGTCGGCGCAATCTCCTTGGTGGTGCGGGCTTTCAGAGCTCGGATCCAGCTAGCCGTCGCCACGTCCGTCACTGGCGGGCTCGCGCTCATCGCCGCCTGGGTGGGCGGGGCTGAGTTCACCCAAAGCGGGGGGAGCGGCTACTCGCTGGTGATGGGCCTGATGACCGCGGTCGCCCTGCTCTGCTACTCGGTCAATGTGAAGCTGTTCGGTGGAGGCGCGAGCCAGTAAGACGGGACGAGCTGAATCGGTCAGACCTGGATAAGCGAGTAGCGAGGAGGGAGCGGTCGGGCGCAGGTAGAAGAAGTGCCTCGCTGACTTGGAAAATAAGGGCTGTTGACGACCCATTGATTCCAAGTAGGAGGCACCCAGAGGGTGAAGCGTGCCGCATCCGTCCCCACCGTTCACCGAGGCGCAGACGGCCGCAGGCGTAACCCTCAGCCCAGAGCAGCTCGCAGTGTTGGGGCCGGCCCTACAACACCGCCGTGGTGCGGCGCTGGTTGCTGGCAGTGCCGGCCCGGCTGGTGCGCAGCGGAAGGAGGCTCAATCTGCGGCTGGCCCAGGGGATGTTCAACAAGCGGGAGGTCTGGGCCCCGCACCACCACCTTCTCCACCTCGCGCCCGGCGATTAGCGTCGCCACTGCTCTCGGCGACCGGCCATTCGGTCTCTCCAGGTTCAGCGCGACCTCTGGGACCCTCGAACGCGCTTCCACGCACCGGAAACGCTTTGCTGCTGCTCAAATGGCCGCCTGCCTGCCTCTCAACTCTGCTCGTCACGTGGATCCGATGCTCCTGGCCTCTGCGCGGCTCCGCCGGACCGCGTGCTCACTGATTCAAGTCTGAACCCACCCACCTAGGCGATGCGCCTGCCGCAGCCGGAGCATTGCGCCAGAACCCCTTCTCGGCCGCGACGCAGGGGTCGGACGCTTGGTTACGGAGGCACTGGTGATGCCCGACAGTGTCCCGGACCGTCCAGTCCGCCGCCGGACTCCGCTTGGAGTTCGTGCTGCCCTGGTCGAGCGTTGATGAGCTCTTCGACCACGCCGTCACGCATCGTCGCGGTCGACCGCGTAGCGTACGAGAATGTTATCGGAGTCCTCCCAGGTACGGACGCCGAGCAGGCGAAGTGATGGCCGAGTCTTTCCCTCAAAGGCAGGCACCCCTTCTCCCAGGACAAGGTTGCCGATCATGAGGTGGATTTCATCCACCAGACCATGCGCAAGCAGGTCATTCCACAGCGTACTGCTCCCGGTGATCAGAATTGCTTTGCCCGGAAGGCGTTTGAGATCGGCGATCGCCTGACAGGCGTCTGCTCGCCGGATGGTCTGGATATCGGGCGCGCTGCCGGTGAGTGAATCCGAGACCACGATCATGGCGACGGATCCTCCAGCCTGCGTGAGCTCTCCTTGCTCGGGGGTCCACTTCTCAGATTCTGGATCGCTGGCCACCTCCGGCCAGAAGCGGTTGAACAATTGGAACGAGACACGCCCCACAAGAAAAACGTCAGATTCAAGGAGCAGCTCGGCGTTATGGGAGTCGAAAACTTTGCCCCTCATCGGGAACATTACGGAGATCTCGTTACCGGGACCGGGGTGGTACCCGTCCAGTGAGACGACGTGATAAACAATTACCTTGCGCATTTGATGCCCCCTTTTGCGCCGGGGCCACCCACGCGCGGCTCGCGTCACTGTGTTCGCTGGCCGTGGATGAGGACCAGCCGACCACGGTCCTGGAACAGCCCGTCCGCCTCGGCCAGCTGGTCTGGTGATCGCGACTTGGAGTCGCCTCTCGGTGTTGACCTGGACGCAGTCCGTACAAAGTAGTCGGCGAGTGTACTGCCCTGGACTCCTGTCAGCGACTGTCTCACTTAATATCTGAACAACTCCAAGCGTGAAGACGGCCCGGAGGCGCGCCCGAAGGACACGGCTCCGCCCGAGGCCGTGTCGTGGCCCTGATTTCTTGCTCGGGCGACCACGGTCTAGAGGATTCATGTTGCATCAAGTCCGTCACCTTCGAGCGGCCCTCTCTGCTCACCGCTTCCATTCTCCGATCTGGGGCGTTCCGGGGGACGGCCAAGGATGCCAAGCGCACAATTGGGGAGCCGGGCCACTCCAGGGTCAAGAATGATCGGGATTCACCCGCGCTGGAGTCATGAACGGCGCCGGTCACCTGCACGAGACGCTCTCGGAGGAACGGCTAATCAAGTTCGCTGAGTGGCTCGCGGATATGACTGGCTTCAGCTATCGCCCAGCTGATCCGTGCATCTGGACGTGGAACTTGGAGGCTTGAGTGAGGGGGAGTTGTTCCTGAGCGGCGCTCACTTCGCTCCCTGGTAACCGCTGTCTGCGCGATCACCCTGGTGGCTGATTCGCGGGGTGGAACCGACTGGGCGACTTGGGGTAGCTCAGGGGCCAAGATCATTTGCGGAGCCGTCCGCGCGGACGGTATATGGTGAACGCAGCTGGACTGCAATCGCTTCTGTAATTCGGGGGGATTGTTCTGGCGCAAGGAGGTTGTTTTGGCAACCGTTCTAGTTCTACACCGCGTTGCTGACTACTCGACTTGGCGGACGGCCTACGAGTCCTTCGAGGGAGTTCAGAAGGAGCTCGGCGTGATTGAGGAGCAAGTCTTCCAGGCCAAGGGCGATCCCAAGAGCGTGCTGGTTCTGCACCGCTTTGCATCGATGTCCGATGCCGAAAAGTGCATGGAGAGCCCCAAGCTGCGCGAGGCCATGACCGAGGCCGGCGTCGTCGGTCAGCCGCGGATCGAGTTCTATGAGGAGGCTCTCGCTCCCGTAAGGGCGTAGGGCCGAGCGGCGGTGGGTTAATCACCTGCCTCCGCTCCGATCCCTCGGGAGTCGCCGAGATCCATCGATGCACCCAGATGGACGTCGAATAGACGCGAGTCGCGTAATATCCCCAGGGACCCGAACTTCTCGGAGGAATCGGCGATCAGTTCTGTACCTGGAATCAAGGCGGGGCAGAGGTTCAATTGGAAGTGCGGGTGGGAGGGTTGCCTAGGTGAAGTCGTCGAAAGGACGATGGCTTGCAAATCACTCAGATTTGCCAATCATTCCAGGCTAGGCTTCTTAGGTTCAGGCCCCGCGTGCTCAAAAAGAAACGATGGACACGCTACCAGCGCCCGTTTCTCTCGAGGCGCACGGCTTCCGGCAAGCACCGGTCGGCGGAGGTGGTCAGTCCTGCCAGGACTACATGAGGCACGCGCAGGCGGGCGCAACTTCCTAAACCTAGACCGGGCCATGTCCTCCAAATAGCTGGAGCTTGCTCGTTACCCCCGTGGGGATCTGCCGCGTGTGCTCCTCGGTGAACCGGGACTGACAGTGCGGGCGGACCAGCTCATAGGCGGCTCAGACTATCATCCAGTTGAGATGCCGCGGCCGACGTCGAACACTGACGAGTTGCTCTGGTGCTATCCCCAGTGACTGGACCCATAGCCGCGGGTCCAAGAGATGTTGACGGTCCCCTCTTGTCAGTCCAGCCGATCTGACAAGAGGGGCCGGTCTGGTGCCCTGGCCTAGGGGAACCTCGCAGTACTTGGTACGGATCGCTCCCCAACCCCCCCGGCTCGGGGTAGGACGTAATCGTGATCGTTCCTTTCTCCCGATATTCGGGATCCGCAGTAGAGTAGGTCGGCGCGTCCAGTGTCAGACCGCTTTTCGGGCCCGCTGGGTTCGTGGCGCCGATCTTGACGCTACAGGTCGAGAAGCCGGAATCCACAGTGATGTGTTGACCAATTGAGCCCGCCGGAACTTCTGGCGTCGTCACCGCCAGCGGCAGCGCCAAAACGAGGATCGTCAGCATGTGCCGGGGAAGTGGATAGTGCATTGGAGTGGCCTCACGTGAGAACGTGGCGACGACGCCGTGATGACGCTTGTGGTTCAACTCGGGAGCCGGCACAGCGTGGGCGGGAAGCGACAGCGCTCCTCACTGCCCCTCGCTACGGGTCCGGCAATTCGCCGATGATTTTCTACCGAATCATGAATTCCGCAGTGGTACTATGGCCCCGTCACGCTTCCCTGGAGCTCAACCTCAGCCCAGGGGAACACATATGAGGGTGACTGGGCAGGCGACATCCTAGACCGATAACCGGTCCGCGCGGCGGCCTTGGAGGTCGTGGCTCGTCCACCCCTTGGATGGGCGTCCGGTGAAACAAAACATCAACCACGGGATCATGATTTGAGGATACGCGAGCCACGGGGCGGCGACCGCCTACCGGGATCCTACGATGCATTTCGACCAATACCCGTGGTATTGGACCGGGGCGCCTACTCCAATATCTCGAGCTCCACGCTCGTGGTGATCACGGGCGGGTACGGATATCTCTGGTAGGAGGCTTTTGGGGACGCTGGTTGTCATGCTGGCCTGGAGCACCGCGGGGTGCTCTGGTCCAGCGGCTCCTCCCGGTAGCTTGCCGACGCCGGCCCGTTCCACGACCTCGGACCGGACTGCCAACCGGACGGGTCACCCCTACTGCACGGTTCCACTTCCACAGGCGTGGCTGACCGCACTTCAGGCGGGGGTGGGTGCGGTGCGGCCGGCAACCAGCATCGGATTCGCAGTGGCGCCTAACGGTGCGCAGTATTTCGCGTCGATCCACTCCCCCTCGTGGTCGGGTGTGGCAGCCGTCAATCTGGCGACCGGGGTCGAGACCAAGATCAGCCAGTACCCCGATCCGCCCCAAGATCAAGCGATTTACGGTGCGTTCGACGGTCGCTGGCTGGTCTGGGCCGAAGGGTACTCCCTGTCGAACGAGGCCGACTGGGCGATGCTGGCGTGGGATTCGACGTCGGGTTCCGTCCTGACGCTCTACGCACCGAGCGATGGGGGCGCCTCGCCGACCGATCCGATCGCAACCATCCCAAGTGTTCAGAACGGAGTCGCCACGTGGACCGAGGAGTCGGACAATCTCAGCTACGTGCACCTCTACGACTTGAACACTCGGACCGACCGGGTCATCTACCGAGGAACGGCCGCCCTCGGGTCGCTTTGGGGGTCGGACGTGCTGCTCACCATCGGGACTGGCCACCACTCCGATCGGTTTGTGGCGTATTCGACGAGCTCTCACAAGGAAGTGTCGCTCCCGCCGGCCCTGGCCAGGGTCCGGGGGATCACCTACCTGGCGGCCACCAGCAGCGAAGTCGTGTGGGCGGGCAAACGGTCTCAGGGGACTTGGATCTGGCGCCGCGGATTCGCGCGGGCGCAACAGGTCAGCAACTCATCCGGCTATGCCGAGTTCTTCGGAGAGGCCGCCTCGGACTTCATATGGACCGAAGGCAACAGCGGCTCGGTAGTAGCCGATCCCAGCACTGGTTCTATATCCAGGTTTCCATTTCGGTTTCCGGAAGTTACCGCGGCCGGAGAGGCGATCCTCGTGGGGTACGCTGTTCCGGGACATGGGAAGACGGCCAATCCGCTCTGGATCAACTCCGTGTTGAATGTAGCCACGCTGCCGCATCTGCGGCGCTGCAACAGCTAGTCGGTGGCTGCCAATGGCGAAGCAGACCCGACAGCGCAGCCCAGTTGTCCTACCGGGCCGCAGCCTCTCAGCGGCGCAAGGGATATGCGACCCGCTCATTACGGCTGCTTTGCGAATACGCTCGTTCGATCGACGGGCAGGTACTCGAGGCCGAGTCGCCGAAGACAACCATGCCTCCCGAGCGGTAGCTGAGCGAGTTGGCTTTACCTTCACTGCGCTCTCCACTGAAGAGGAGACCCGAATGACCCGCTACCGACTCCTCTTGAGGTAAGCCACCGCGCAGGAGCGCCAGCTTCATCGCTCAGGTGCCTTGGCGGTCGAGTTCAGCGGCCTGCCGGGTGATCGGCGTGGGACGGGGTGACCTGAAGGCCCATGGCTGGGCGGCTCCTGGAGTTCTACTGTGAGCGTGTCTTCGCTACCCGAAGGTGCCCGTCGGCCCATCTCTTTGCCTTGCCATCCTCCCCCGACGGTAACCTAGGCATCTCGCAGGGCGGTGGCGGCGGCTTAGGCCATGTCAGGTTTGGTGCGCCAGAGCGTTCTTATAGGTATGGACCTAATCCAGCCAGGAGTAGTCGATGACGTCCGACTTCCCCCTATTCTCCGGCCACCATGGTCCCGGCCGATGACCTTCGAGGAGGTGTACGAGAAGTATGCCGCCCAGGTTCACCGATACTGCGTAGTGCTGTTAAGGGATGCCGCTGCAGCCGAGGAGGTGGCAGCTCAGGCACTCGCTCAGGCGTTCGCGGCCTTCGACCCGCCTGACTCTTCAGATGACCACATTCGCCTGTGGCTTATGCGTATCGGTCGAAACGCTTGCATGGATCATTTGCGCGAGAGGTCGCGACTGCGCCGACTGTTTGGACTGCTGGTTCTGAATCGAGAGGCTTCGCCAGACCCAGAAGCGCTCGCGATCACACATCTGGAGATGAGGCGGCTTCTGGCAGCTCTGCCAAGGCTGCGACCCCGTGATCGTGAGCTGATCGCCCTGAGATGTGGGGCCGAACTCAGCTATCGCGAGATCGGTGAGCTCCTTGGGCTCTCGGAGAACTCAGCCACAGCCGCGTCGCACCGAGCGATGCATCGCTTGCGGGGGAAGTTGGAGGACCAGCAATGAGAGATGAGCTGACCCCAGATGAGCGCAAAGTGTCCGATATCTTGAGCTCAGTCGGAGCTCCGCGCGAGCGACGTCCCGAGCCCATACCACGGCCAGGCGCGCACCGCTGGGCGGCCGCTTTAGGCATCGCCGCGATTGTCGCTGTAATCGCCACTAGCGCCATCGTTCTGCCTCGGGCTCTGGGAGATCAGCATGCGCAGCGGCCGGGAAACGCAGGGAGGACACCCGCGGTCTCACCGGCGCCTTCAACTCCCGTCTCAGCCCAATATGTGGGGGCGGGTGCCCGTCTTGATGCCGGCCAGGATCAATGGGTGCTCGGAAAGTCGAGCTTGGCTGTGACTCGTGACGGTGGAGCTGAGTGGAGCCAGCTCCCGCTGCCCCCCACAGTCTTGACCAATACGATATATACGATCGCGGTCCTGCCGGGCGAGACGGTCGTAGCCAGCTCCCCGGATCCTCTCGTATCCGTGATGGTTAACATCGCACTCATCGGGAGCCCGGCCTGGGAGACCACCGTGGTCCCGTTTGGAGTCTACGGGCAGGTCGGGCACCTTCAAATCGTGGACTCGGACGGCACTCTCTCGGGAATCATGATGATATTGACCACGAGCCTGAATTTCTCTCAGGGCGTGTGGCTGGCTGCTCCCTCCGGGTCGTCCGGCTGGCACGCGTCCGCAACTCCGGCCGGGGGCACGGTCACCAGCGTTGCCGGCGAGCTGTGGTTAGTGGGCGGAGTTCAAAATCAAGACCTCTACTCCAGCTCGGATGGGGGCAGCAATTGGACCCCGATCACCGTGCCCCTCACGGTAGGCACATCCGTGGCCTATGGTCCCGTTGAGGCCGATGGGAGGGGAGTCGCCCTCGTCGCAACCCTGTCCAATTCCGACGAGGCGCAAGTGGTGACTGGAATCAGCAGCAGGGCTGGTTGGCAATGGTCGGGCGGCGCAGTGATACACCTAGGTGGTCAGATCGGACCGGGCGGCAGGCCGGAAAGCTCAGTCGCCGATGGAGTAATGTGGATCCTTGGCTTCAGCGACCGTGTCATTCGCGTTGATCTTGCCACCGGGCGCGTCGCGCAGGTGACTCCGAATGGCCTGCCCTCGCTCGCAGGCAATTTCACCATTGCCGCTCTGAGCAAGACATCTGCGGACGTTACTGACTTGGACCCCCGCTGCCAGCACAGCCAAGCGAGCTGCACGAGCGTGCTGGCCAGCACCGATGGTGGCTTGCGATGGACACCAATTGCTGACCCGCTGCGAAATTAGGTGTCGCGCCCGCTCAGAATCACTACCGCCGTTATTCCCAGTGCTGCCTGACCAAGGCTGTTGACGAGACTGCTCCGGGAGTGACATGCCGGTCGACTTCCGAGAGTCAGGGCAAGGCGCGTCCGGTGCGGCTTGAGGAACTCAAAGGGTGGACAAGTGGCTCCTGACTGGCGAGCGGCGAGTTTTAGGTGCCCTGGGAGCGGGACGCGGTTGGTGCCCCGCACCGGTTGGCAGCCGGAAGGTAGAGGAGAGCGACCGGGCCAAGTGGGCGGGGTGGACCCAGGCGGAGGAGAAGGGTGGGTTCGATTTCAGGTCGTCCGAGCCATCATCATCTCGAACGACCTTTCGGTGCCACCGCATTGCGTGAGTGCCACCAGTGGTGTATGATTGGCACATGGGCGAGATTTGGACCACCCCTACGGCGGTGCACGTGGGAGCGAAGGGAAGAGCGGTACTTCCGGCATCGGTACGTAGGGCCGCCAAGATCGCGGAAGGGGACCAGATGGTCGCCCACGTCGAAGGGGTGGGGCGAATTGTGCTGGAGACGACAGCAGCGGTCGAGGCACGGGTCTGGAGTGAGGCTCGGCCACAAGGCATTGACCCAGAAGCCGATCTTCGGGCTCTCCGGACCGAGGATGTCGTGATTTCGGACTCTAACTTCAGACGTCAGAAGGAGAGTTCGGCGAAGGAGTCGCAAGCCCGAAGCCAGAGGTTGCTGGCCGCGCTCGGGCTTTGAACGAGCCTCGCCTGGTCGTCCTAGACGCGTCTGCGGTAGTCGCCTGGCTCTTTCGCGAGAGGGGAGCTGAGACCGTCTCCAAGGTGCTTGCACGTGCAGTCCTACCCGTGTCGGCGATGGTTGAAAGCCTGTATCGGGCCAAAGAGCTTAGCCACCAGCTTTCAGGTTTTGAGTTGTACGACGCCATCGTGAAGATGGGGGTACTGATCGAGCCGGTGATCGGCGATGACGCTGTTCGCGCAGCATCCTTGATCTCGGACTCGCGACAAGCCCGGATTCGTGCCAATGGACCATGCCTATCGCTAGGCGATGGTCTCTGCCTTGCCGTTGCCGAGCGTCTCAACCTTCCAGTGACCGGCGGTGATCAGTATTGGTCTTCGCTCAACCTTAATGTTGAGTTCTTCCCGTTTCGCTGATTTCCAGACCCGTTATGCGGAAATCTGGACTTCGGCGACGGTAAGGGAACGCTCGGGAGTTGCTTCCGGGGCTTCGACTCTGAGGGGCTTTGCTAATTCGCGAACGTTTCAGGCGACTTCGGAATTGGGCAATTTGGGCAGCCAAACCAAAGGTTGTTCCAGCAACTAAATCTGAAGTATTCCAATTTTTGATCTCATGGGCCTTTGCAATCGAGATCAAGCTGGCGACTCCAGGCCCGACCTTCGATGACCTCCGAGCTGCACCGTCTGCCTATCTGTGCTGAGATCCAGGGATGTCCCGCCCAGAGCTGACCCTGCCACCAAAGCTCATCCCCGGGGACCGGGTAGCAGTCGTGTCGCCGTCGTTCGCGGCGCCAGGCCGATTCCCTGAGGTCCATGAGATCGCGATGCGGCGGCTGCGAGAGGAATTCGGACTAGAACCGGTCGAATACCTCACCACCAGGCAGCTGGGCGCCTCGGCCGAGGCGCGGGCAGCCGACCTGATGGCTTCCTTTACCGACCCTGAGATCAAGGCGGTGATGGCGACCATAGGAGGAAGTGACCAGATCATGGTGCTGCCGTTCCTTGACCCCGACATCTTCGTAGCCAACCCGAAAGCATTCTTTGGGTATAGCGACAACACCAACCTGCTCAACTGGCTTTGGAACCTCGGCATCGCGGGCTATCACGGCGGCTCCACCATGGTTCACCTGGGCCGGCCAGGGCGCCTACACCCGGTGTCCACCGCCTCTCTTCGCGCGGCGCTGTTCACCGGCGGAGACCTAGAAATCCGCGCCGTAGATGAGTTCAGTGAGGACGAGATCCGATTTGATGATGTCTCAGCGCGCGAAGGAGAGGCTCCGCGGCAGCATGGCGGGCAGTGGACTTGGCAGAACGCCGATCAGGTGGTGACCGGGCCCACCTGGGGCGGAAACCTGGAGATACTCCACTGGAACCTCGCTGTGGGGCGATGGATTCGTCCGGTTTCAGATTACAAAGAGTGTGTGCTTATCCTGGAGACCTCGGAAGAAATGCCAAGCGCTCTTGAAGTCTTTCGCGTGCTTCGCAACGCTGGCGAGCGTGGACTGCTCGCTCAGTTTTCCGCCGTGCTGATGGCTCGGCCCAAGGCCACCAGCCACGAGCACCCGACCGGTCAGGAAGCGAGGCGGAAGTTCCGAGAAGATCAGAGAGAGGCGGTCCTCGTCGCCTTCGCCCAATATGCACCGCGGGCCATGATCGTATTCGGCGTCGACTTCGGCCACACCGATCCCCAATGGATCATTCCCTACGGAGGGCGCCTAACGGTTGACGGCCCGAACCGCCGCATTACCGCGCACTACCAGTAGTGGCAGCGCTGGGGTCACAGGGCGGAGGCAGCTCGGTATCTGACAACGGTTTTGGCATCGCTCTCGAGGATGCAGTCCTGACGCTCACCCGATACTCCGACGCCGACATCAGCGACCACCTAGCGGGTGAGGACGAGGAAACCGCGCGCCGCTTCGGATGGTGGCCCAATTCCTCGACACCAGAAACAGTAAAGCGGGCCTTGGAGGAATGGGCTGAGCATTGGAGAACGAATGGCCCTACTCGAACGTTTGCGACGCGGGAAAAGGAGAGTGGCCGACTAGTCGGTGGGTGTCGGTTGCGACTTAGATCCGATGGCGTAGCCCTCGTGTCCTACTGGACCTCGGCTTCTGAGCGGGGCAAGGGATACGCGACGCGCTCGCTCCAACTGGTCTGCGAATACGCTCGCTCGATTGGCGTAACTGAGCTTGAGGCTGAAATCGCCGACGACAACCTCGGTTCCCGGTCAGTGGCTGAGCGAGTCGGATTCGCCAACGTCGAGGTGTTCACTGAAGCGGGGCCGTCCATGTGCCGCTACCGCAAGACCTTCAGGCTAGATGTAGTTCCCATAGACCTTGTTGACAAAGTGAGGGCCCGCTGACCACGGTTTTGGGTTGTTGGATCCAGAACGTGGAGGGGCCCTCATGCGGAATGCTAGACCGAGAGCGCGACTGACGGAATACGG